>JAAIGE0101263206.1_pt1 | contig 18133 bp, 12 predicted proteins | sample 6487951 | NCBI WGS metagenome assembly JAAIGE01 (sample SAMN13974128, study PRJNA590717) | phyllosphere metagenome | biome: tomato field; feature: multiple bacterial spot infested tomato fields; material: tomato leaves; isolation source: leaves from tomato fields | host: Solanum lycopersicum ...
CACTGGCCGGAGTTCCTCCTCCGCGGCCGGTCGCCCCGGCACCGTCTCTTCCGCCGCCTGGCGATGCGCGCGACCCTGTTACGCGCCCGCCTCACACACCGACCGATCGTGCGGACGCTGCACAACCTCGCCCCGCACGAGGACGGGAGCGCCGCCGAGCAGCGACTGCTGCGCGCCGTCGACCGGGCGACCACCAGCTGGATCCACCTCAACGACGCCACACCTCCCGTCCCGGGTCGTCACGAGACGGTCATCCTGCACGGCCACTACCGCGATCGCTTCGCCGCGCACGCCGGTCGACCCCGCGAAGACGGACGGCTGCTGTACTTCGGCATCATCCGCCCGCGGAAGAACGTCGAGCACCTGATCGACGTGTTCACCGGGCATCCGCGCGATGACCTGCACCTGCGCATCGTGGGGTCGCCCACCCCCGAGCTGGCCGAACGCCTGACGGCCCGCGCCGAGCGGCATCCCCGCGTGACGACCCGCCTCGCCTTCGTCGACGATGACGAGCTGGTCGCCGAGGTGACCGCAGCGACCCTCGTCGTGCTGCCCTACGCCGAGATGCACAACTCCGGCGCCGCACTCGTCGCCCTGTCGCTCGACCGGCCCGTCCTCGTTCCGCGCAGCCCCGCGAACACGGCGCTCGCGGCAGAGGTCGGTGCGGGCTGGGTGCACCAGTACGACGGAGACCTGGATGCCGCCGATCTCGACGCCGCGCTCGCCGGCGTCCTCGACGTCGCCAGCGAGGGCGCCCGCGACGACGCGCGCGACGTCTCCGCCCGTCCGCGTCTCGAGGGTCGCGACTGGGACCACATCGGCGCGCGCCACCGCGATGTGTACCGTGAAGCCCTGGCCCGCGCCCGAGGAGGACGACGATGACCCCCACCCCCCGACCGTCGCACGGCCCGCGGCTCTCTCGGTTGCGCCGGTCGCTCTCCCCGGCGATCGCCGCCGCGCTGCTGGTGGGTCTCGTCGCGTGCGCGCCGTCGGCGCCCACCGAGGCGTCGAGCACGCCGATCGTCGTCGAGAAGGGCCTCGAGTACCCGTCGGCCGACGGGTCCCTGCTCGGCGTCGACTCGTGCCGTCCGGGCGACGAGACGCTCACGCATCCCGCCGTCGTCCTCGTCCACGGCGGCGCCTTCGCCGAAGGCGACCGGACCACCATGACGGGTGTCTGCCGCGAACTCGCCCAGCGCGGGTTCGCCGCGTTCGCGGTCGACTACCGGCTCGTCCCCGCGACCTATCCGGCACAGGTCGACGACGTCGCGGCATCCGTCCGCTGGCTGCGCGACGCCGCCCAACGCGAGACGTTCGGTCTCGACGGCACGGTGTCGCTGCTCGGCAGTTCGGCCGGCGCGATCATCTCGCTGAGTACCGCCGAAGCGCTCGGGTCGGCGGGGGAGCCGGTGGCCTCCGTCGTCGCGCTCTCTCCGGCGGGTTCGTTGACCGCCGATGCCGCCGAACTCGGCGACCCGCGGCCCGAGCTGGAGCAGGTGGTCCTGGGCTACCTCGGCTGCGCGAGCATCGCCGACTGCCCGGTCGCGGTGCAGGCCTCGCCGGTCACCGCGGCCGCGGCGCTCCCGCCCACCCTCATCGTCCACGGCACCGACGAGCTCATCCCGCTGGCGCAGGCCGAACTGCTCGATGCGGCGCTCACGGCGGCCGACGTCGAGCACGACGTCGTCGTCGTCGACGGCGCTCGCCACGGGCTGCAGCTGCTCGATCCCGACACCGAGGCGAGCGTCGCGGAGTTCCTCGAGACCCACGGGGCCTGAGCGCGGCGGCATCCGTTCACCGGGATGCCATCGGCGGGACACGCGCCGTCCCACATCGTCGCCGGGCGGCAACACGCACGCAACATGGCGCCGCTACTTTCCGAGATACCAAGAACGTGTCTGGGGGGAGCGTTCCCGGTACCACGGTGCCGAGTCCTCTTGGTCGCGTCGTGTTCTTCGAACGAACGGACCACGCTATGAGCGCCACGACACTCCTCCGCGCGATCAGGAAGTGGTGGTGGACGGTCCTCGTCCTCATGGTCGCCGGTGCCGCGGCGGGCCTGGGCGCGGGGTTCGTGATGCAGCCCGTCTACCAGTCGACCGCGCAGCTCGTCGTCACCTACGACGCCCCTTCCGGCGCCGCGTCGTCCGATCTGGTGCAGGCCAACAACTACGCGGTGCAGAAGGCCTACGCCTACACCGAGATCGCCAAGAGCCCGCGGGTGCTCGAAGAGGTCATCACCTCGCTCGGCCTGGACGCCACGGTCGAGTCCGTCTCGCGCGAGCTCGCCATCGACGCACCGCTGAACACCCCTATCCTCGCCCTGACCGCCGACGCGCCCACCGCCGCCGGCGCGCAGCAGAAAGCCCAGGCGTTCGTCGACGCGTTCTCGCAGACGGTCCTCGCGATCGAGACCCCCTCCGGCGGTGGCGCCGCTCCCATCCGCATCGAGACGCTGCAGGAGCCGCTGATGCCCGAGGAGCCGGTGTCGCCGGATCCGCTGGTCAACACCGCTCTGGGTCTCGCCTGCGGGCTGGCGATCGGACTGATCTGGATCGCCGTCGCCGCCGTCCGGGACCGTCGGGTGCACGGCGCCGCGTCGGTCGCCGAGGCCAACGCCGCCGGCGCGGACGTGCCGCGGGTCATCGGCAGCATCCCCGCCCGCGCGGGCGGCACCGCCCTCGTCGATGCGCCGCACGGCGCGGGGGCCGAGGCGTATCGCACCGTCGCCGCCGTGCTGGGACACATGCCCGATACCCGGGTCGACGTCGTCGCCGTCGTGCCGGCGACCCCGCGGGACCGGGCGTCTGCGCTGACGGTCAACCTGGCCCTCGCCATGAGCGAGTTCGGCGTGCGCGTGGCGCTCGTCGACGCGAACCTGCGCTCCGGCTCGGCGACCGCGATGCTCGGCCTCGAGGGTCCCGGACTGGCGTCGGTGCTGCGCGGTGAGTCGAGCGTCGCGGCCGCACTCCGTCCGGTGCACGGCGTCGATGTGCTGCCGGTGGGGGCGACCACCCAGAGCCCCGCCGAGCTCATGTCGGGGTCGGCGTTCGCGGGGGTCGTCAAGACGCTGAGCGAGACGCACGACATGGTGATCCTCGACGCGGCTCCCGCGCTGCCCCTCAGCGACACGATCTTCGCGGCGTCCGCGGCCGAGTCGACCATCCTCGCCGTGACCGCGGGCCGGGCGACCCGACCGCAGCTGATCGCCGCCGCCGAGGGACTCCGCGCCGTCGGCGTCGACCCGGTCGGCGTGGTCGTGGTCGACGCGCCCGTCGGCGGTGTCGACGCCGATCCGGCCACGGCGCTGTACCGCGACCTCCGCCCGACGACGGCCTGAGCGTCCGGACCGACGACATGCGCATCGCGCTGCTCACGACCTCGCTCACCGGCGGCGGCGCCGAGTTCGTCGCCGCGACGTGGGCCGACTGGCTCGCCGCCGAGGGGCACGACGTCACCGTCATCGCCACCGGCACGACGACCGCCGCACCCACGGGTCCCCGCGTGCGGGTGCGTCGCCTCGCCGTCCAGCACACCCCCGGTCGGGTGCGGGCGGTCCGCGCCGCGCTGCGCCGCGAGCCCGTCGACGCCCTCGTCTCGCTGCAGAGCTACCCCAACCTCATCGCCCTGGCCGCGACGGCGGGCCTGCGCAGGCGACCGGTCGTCCTCGTGAGCGAACGCAACATCACCACGCGCGAGGGCGAGCCGCGCTCGCTCGCCGAGGCGCTCAAGCGCGCCCTCGCGCGCCGGGCCTACCGCCGAGCCGACACCGTCGTCGCGATCTCGCACGCGGTCGCCGCCGAACTCGTCAGCGCGTACGGCATCCGCCCGGAGCGTCTGGTCGTGGTGCCGAATCCGGCGGGACGCCGGGCGGAGCTCCGCCCCGACCCGGCACCGCGCACGGACCGCATCTCGCTCGCCGAGCCGTTGCACCTCCTGCTGCCGATGCGCCTGGTCGCGCAGAAGCGGGCGGACGTCGCGATCGAGGCCGCCGCGCGACTGCGCGCCGATGGCGTCGACGCCCGCGTGGTCTGCTTCGGGCGCGGGCCGCTCGCCAACGATCTGAGCGCCGCCGCCGCGCGATGGGACGTGCCTCTGACGATGGCGGGGTGGAGCGCCGACTGGGTGGCCGCCGCGCCGCCGAACGCCGTCACGGTGCTGCCGTCGTACCGCGAGGGGTTCGGCAACGTGCTCGTCGAGTCGGCGATGGGCGGCATCCCCAGCGTCGCGGTCTCGACGGCGTACGGCGTCGCCGATGCGCTCGTTCCCACCGTCACCGGCCAACTGGCCTTCACCGGCGACGCCGCAGACCTCGCGGCCGCCGTGCGCGCGGTCGAGCGGGTCGCGCCCGGGCCCGCGGCCGCGTGGGCGCGGCGCTTCTCCAGCGACCACAGCGGTGCCCTGCTTCTGCGCGCGATCGACCGAGCGCGCACCGCCCGATCGGAAAGGACCGCCGTGACCGTCCTCGCCTCGGCCGTCGGCCAGTACGACAACGTCGGCGACACCGTGCTCCGACGCGGCTACCTCGACCACCTGCGCTCGCTCGGCCCGCTCACCGTCTACGTGGGCGACAAGAGCGACGATTACGTGAGCGGTCTCGGGCTGCAGCCGGAAGACCGCGCCGTCCGGGATGCACGGTCCTGGCGGCGCACGGTGTCGCGCCAGCTGCTGGCCGGACGAGGCGTCTACGCCTTCGACACGGGCGAGACCGAGGTGCGCCGCCCGTTCGCGCTGCGGTACCTGCGCCTGGCCCCGCTGCTGCTGGCTCATCGCCTGCGCGGCGGCACGGCCGTGCTCACCGGCGTCGGGGTGCGCGAGTCCCACCCGTGGCGTCGGCCGATCGCCGCGGTGCTGCGCCTGTGCCGCGTCGTCTCGTGGCGCGACGAGGCGAGCAGGCGCCTGATGGGTCTCGGCGAGGTGACCCCCGACTGGGCCTTCGCCCTCGGGGCCGACGCCGACGTGCTGCGCGACGCCTCGGCATCCCGTCCTCTCCTCGCGATCTCGGTGCGGCAGGGACTCCGGCACGCGGCACGGGAACGACCCGACGACGCGTGGGTCGCGACGGTGCGCGAACTCGCATCGGCACTCGGCCTGGAGTCGATCGTCGTCGCGCAGATCGAACGCGACGGCGACCTCGCCCGCGACCTCGCCGCGCGGCTGCACTGCGACGCGGTCGTCTGGCTCGACGACGACCACGCCCGGCAGGAGGCCCGATTGCGCGAGACGTATCGGCAGAGCGCCGCCGTGCTGAGCGACCGCCTGCACGCCGTCGTGATCGCCGCGACCGAGGGCGCCGTGCCCGTCGCCCTCAGCGCCGGCCCGATGGACAAGACCACCCGCACCCTCGCCGGAGCCGGGATCGCGGATACGAGCGTCTCCCGGGACCTCTCGGATCCGGATGCCGCCCTCACCGTGCTCCGCAGCGCGCTGGCGCGCCGCGGCGAGATCGTCGAGGCCGTCATCGATGCGCGCGCCCGCCTGTCGGCGCTGACCGAACGCATCGCGGCGGAGGTGACGAGATGAGCGCCGCACCCCAGGTGTCGGTCGTCATCCCCGCGTTCCGCGCGGCGGCCGACCTGCCCCGCGCCGTCGAGCGCCTGGCCGCGCAGCACTTCCGCGACTTCGAGATCGTGCTCGTCGACGACGGCTCCGGAGACGACACCGCCGCCGTCGCGACGGCCCTGGCCGCGGCGCACGACCGGGTGCGCGCCGTGCTGCTGCCCGAGAACGTCGGCGTGGCGCACGCACGACGCGCCGGTGTGGACGCGGCCCGCGGCGAGTGGCTGTGGTTCGTCGACGCCGACGACGACTGGGCCGACGACGCCCTGCGCGTGCTCGTGGCGATGGCGCGTGCCCGCGACGTCGACGTGGTGGTCGCCGCGGCCACCCTCGTCACGGCCGAGGGCCGCCGGCGCGCTCTGCGCCCGCCGGTGTCGCCGCCCGTGTCCGGACGGCAGGCGTTCCGCCTCCTGCTGCGCGGAGCCGTCACGGGGCACCTGTGGAACAAGCTCTTCCGGCGGACGGTCGTGCAGCGCGCGAGCTTCGCACCCGCGCGCGTGCAGTCCGACCTCGTCATGGTCGCCGACGCCCTGCGCCACGCCGACAGCGTCGCCTTCACCGACGTCGACGTCTACGAGTACCGGGTGCGCTCGGGCTCCCTCATCACCTCGGTCTCGCGGCGCGCCGAATCGCTCGCCATCATCGACGCCGCCATCGCCCGCGACGTCGACGAGCTGGGCCTGCGGGGCTCGGACGATTACCGGTACTTCCGCGCCCGCTACATCGCCCTGTCGGGCGTGAAGGATGCGCTGCGGGCGGACTACCCGATATCCGAGCGCAAAGTACTGCTTCTGCGCAACCGTCGAATGCTCTCGTCGGCCGACCTGCCATTCTTCGTCCGACGGCATGATCCGCGCCGGGCGTTGCTCGCTCTCACGGCGATCACGTCGACGCGAGCGCATCGCGTGCTCCTGGCGATCGCCGATCGCTAGCCGCCGTCTTCCTGCCCCACCGCACAGACAGGACACGCCATGCGCACCGCCTCCTCGACCCGCCTCCGCCGCACGCCGCTGCTCGCGCTCGCCGCCGCGGCCCTGCTCGCCCTCGTCGCCGCTCCGCTGCCGGCCGTCGCCGCCTCCGCGGCGGGTCCGGGCACGTACGAGGAGAACTCGTCCGCCATCTCGTACAGCGGCGCGTGGACCTCGCTGTCGAGCTCGGGCTCGAGCGGCGGCGGGATCCGCTACGCCACCGCCGCCACGGCATCCGCGAGTCTCACCTTCACCGGCGCGTGGATCACCTGGCACACGTGGAAGTCGCCCAACGCGGGCATCGTGCGCGTGCTGCTCGACGGAGTCGAGGTCGCCCGCGTCGACAACTACGCGCGCAGCAGCACCACCGGGGTCGTCGGCTACAGCGCCCCCGTCACCCCGGGCACGCACACCATCACGGTGGTCGGATCGGGCGCCAAGAACAGCGCGTCGGGGGGACGCATGACCCACCTCGACTCGTTCGTCGTGACCGACGCCGCACCTCCCGCCGTGGCCACGGGGGCGCCGCGCGCCGCGGACTGTCCCGCCGCCACCACCACGGTGAGCACGTCGGCGCAGCTGACCGCGGCGCTGCGCACCGCCGGACCCGGCACCGTCATCCGTCTCGCGGACGGCAGCTACACGGGATCGTTCCTCCTCTCGGCGGCGGGGACGCCCGACGCACCGATCTGGCTCTGCGGCAGCCCCTGGGCCGTCCTCACCACGGGCGCGGCGACCAGCGGCACAGCCCTGCGGGTCGAGCAGTCCGAGAACGTCGTGCTCACCGGCTTCACCGTCGCCCGGTCGCTGCAGGGCGTCATGGTCAAAGCGAGCCGCGCCCTCGCGATCACCGACCTGACCGTCAAGGACATCGGCTACGAGGGAATTCACCTGTACGCCTTCACCACCGACAGCGTCGTGGCGCACAACCTCATCGCCCGCACCGGGTCGATCGACGTCGCGTACGGCGAGGGCGTGTACATCGGCACCTCGCAGCGACGGTGGAGCGAGGTGACGCAGGGACGACCGGATGCCTCCGACCGCAACCGCATCGTCGCCAACACGATCAAGCAGGCCGGCGCCGAGAGCATCGAGGCGAAAGAGGGAACGAGCGACGGCGTCATCGCCGACAACGTCTTCGAGGGCTACCAGCCGGGGTCTCGTTCGATCGGGTGGGTTCTCGTCACGGGCAACGACTGGAGCATCACGGGCAACTCCGGCACCTCGGCCGTCGAGCACGCGTACTCGTCGATGGCCTGGGGCGACTGGGGCTGGCGCAACAGCTTCCGCGGCAACACCGGGATCGCGGATGCCACCGGCTACGGGGTGTGGGTGCACGACCGCTCCCGCGGTGTAAGCGTCTCGTGCGACAACGCCGTCGAGGCGGCCGCCAGCGGGGGGACGAATGTCTACTGCGGCCCCTGAGCGCATCGCCTTCGTCGTCAGCGCGGTCCACGGCGGCGGAGCCGAGGCGGTCGGCGTGGCCTGGGCGACCTGGTTCGCCGCGCAGGGGCACGACGTCACGGTCGTCGTCGTCTCGGATCGGCCGACCGGCGACGTGCTGCCCGCGGCGGTCGCGGTCCGCCCCCTGGGCCGTCTGCGCTCGCATCGCGCCAAGGTGCTCGCACTGGCGCGGCTCATCGATGCGGAGCGCTTCGATGCCATCGTCGCGCTCCAGACGTATCCGAACCTCATCGCCATCGCGGCGCGCGACCGGGCGCGGCACCGCACGGCGCTCGTCGTCACCGAGCACAACCTCATCAGTCTGGGCCTGCGGGGCGCACCGCTCAGCCATCGCGCGAAGATCGCGTTGGCCCGGCTCGCCTACCGCCGCGCCGACGTCGTGACCAGTGCCTCCCACCCCGTCGCCGCCGAGATGAACGCGGCCTTCGGCGTGCCGGCCAGCCGCAGCCTCGTCGTCCCGAACCCGGCCTTGGCCGCGGTCCGCGACCGCACCCCGGTCCCACGCACGCCGGGGACCGACGGGGGCGTCCAGCTCATCCTCGCGTGCCGCCTCGTGGCGCAGAAGAACCCCGTGCTGGCGCTGGACGTCGCGCGCGAGCTCGAGGGCCGTGGCATCCGCGTCGAGGTCGTCTCGTTCGGCGGTGGCCCGCTCGAGGCGCACATGGTCGAACAGGCCCGCCGTCGGGGCGTGCGGTTCGTCAGCCACGGCTGGGTCGAGGACTGGATCGCGCACTTCGGCCCCACCTCGGTCGTGCTGCTGCCCTCGCATCGCGAGGGCCTCGGCAACGTGCTGATCGAGGCCGCGGCCCGCGGCGTACCCTCCGTCGCGGTGTCGACCGCTCTCGGCGTGGCCGACGCCCTCATCCCGGGGGTGACGGGGGAGCTCGCCGTCAGCGCCGACCCGTCCGCCGTCGCCGACGCGGTCGAGGCCGCCGCGGGCCTCGAGATCGCCGGCATCGACGACTGGCTCGCGCGCTTCAGCGCCGAGGCGAGCGCGACCCTGCTCGCGCGGGCGGTGCACCGCGCGCGGGGACGTGCCGTCGCCGCGGTGGGCAGCGCGGCGTGATCGGACATCGCCGCGGGCTCGCCGTCGCGGCGCTGGTGGTGACGACCCTGGTGGCGACGTCGTGCGTGCCGGAGGAGGTCGGCCCGCGCCCGGCGGTCGTGTCGTCGCCGCCGAACGCCTTCGACGACTACCTCGCCGGTGAGCCCTTCCTCCGGGGTGTGAACATCTACAGCTTCGTCCTCGCCGGAGCGGGAGCCGACGCCGCGACGCTCGGGGAACCGGCATCGAGCTACGCGTTCCTGGCGGGGCGCGGCATCGACCTCGTCCGACTCGCCGTGCCCTGGCAACGGTTGCAGGTCATCCCGGCCGGCGGCGACGCGCTCGACGGGCTCGCGCAGCCGATCGATGCGGACGCCCTGGCGGCGGTCGTGCGAGAGGTGCGGACGGCCACCGCGGCGGGCGTGCGGACCGTCGTCGACCTGCACAACGGCTGCACCTACCCGTGGGGCGCGGGGGACTTCGTCGAGGGGAGCGTCCGCTGCGGCGACGGCATCACTGAAGACCACGTGCGCGGTGTCTGGACGGCGCTGGCCGGCGCGCTGCGCGACGAACCGGGCCTCGTGGCGTTCGACGTCTTCAACGAGCCCCGGTGGTCGGTGGGCGTCGACACGTACAAGCACTTCGCGCAGGTCGGCGTCGACGCCATCCGGTCGACCGGTGCCACGCAACCGGTCTGGATCGAGGGCATCCTCAGCGAGGAACGCGGGCGTCTCACCGCGATCGCACCGGACGGTCCATGGATCGTCGATCCGCTGGGCCGCGTGATCTACTCCGAGCACTTCTACGCCGACTCCGACGGCGCGCGCTACGCCGACCTCGCCGACCCGGAACGGGTGCTCGCCCAGCTCACCGCCTTCGGCGATTGGTGCCGCCGCTGGGGTGTCCGCTGCTCGGTCGGCGAGGTGGGGTGGCCCTCGGGCGGCCCGGGCGGCGCGCAGTCCACGGCCGACGCCGTCGCCTGGAACGCGCTGTTCTCTCGCTTCTACGACATCGCCGACGCGTACGCGCTCGACGTCACGTACTTCGGGGCGACCAGCGCGCGCACGGTGGGGACCCTGCTGGCCTACGTCGCCAGCGACCCGGGCATTCCGTCGCCGAGCGGCATCGACACCGCGCTGTCGCAGGCCGAGGTCGTCGAGGCGCACCTGGCGCCACGGCCAAACGACTGAGCCGAGCGGTGAGACCGGTCAGTTCGTGATGACCAGACGCACCGCCGACGAGGTGCCCACGTTCCCCGCCGCGTCGGTGGCCCGCGCGGTCACGGCGTAGGTGCCGTTGCGGATGTTGCGCGTGTCATAGGGCGCGCGCCATTCGCTGCCGGTCACCTTCGTGGCATCCGCGATCTTGGTGGTGCCCACCCAGACGCTCACCGCGGCGACACCGACGGCGTCCGTCGCCGAGATGCGCACCGTCACCACGCCCGACACGGTCGCGCCGTCGGCCGGAGCGACGATGATCACCGCGGGCGCCGTCGTGTCGCGAACGGGGGTCGGGGTGGGAGTCGGGGTCTTCGTCGGGGTGGGCGACGGGGACGGTGTCGCCGTCGGTGTCGGGCTCGCGGTCGGCGTCTTCGTCGGACTCGGCGTCGCGGTCGGCGAAGACGTCGGCGTGGCCGTCGGCGCCGGGGTGGGACTCGCCGTGAACACGCCCCACCGCTCCATCGCCGTCACGAAGTCGCTCGCCGCGAAGCCCGGCGTGTTGTGGCCGTTCGCGTGCGTGCGCACCGAGGCCTCGGCCGCGACCGGCAGCGCGCGCTCACGCAGCACCAGGCCGTGCTGGTCGGGCGGAACCACGGCGTCGGAGCTGCTGGGCGCTGACACCACGACGCGCAGCTTCGCACCGGTCCACGCCGTGGCGGCGAGACGGGCGGGGTTCCGCGCCTCGATCGCGGCGAGGTCGTCGCCGTAGGCGAGGATGACCGAGGCCTGTCCGCGCCCGCCCGCGTCGTACATCGCCCGCAGGTCGTACGCCGCGTTGACGCCGTACATGCCGGCGATGTTCGGCAGCAGCCGCGAGCCGTAGACCTCGGTGGCGAGGATGCCGCCGCCCGACGTCGAGCGCAGCGTGTTCGTCGACACCGTGAACAGACGCGACAGCCAGTCCCATCCGGCCGCCTGCAACCTCAGCGCCGTCGGGTTCGTGTACAGCGTGCCGCCCGCCTTCTGACAGATCGCGATGCCCCCGCGATCCACGGTCGACAGCGCCGGAGTGCGGTAACCGCCCTCGAGCGCGTTGTGATCGCCGCCGGAGCCGTGGTAGTACCACACGACCGGTACGGGAACACCGCTGGAGGGCTTCACCGTCTGCGGTACGTAGATGCGGGCCGGATCGCCCGAGACGGTCACGCAGATGTTGTCGAAGAGGGTGCCCGCGGTCGTCACCTCGCCCTCTTTGCGGGTGTACTCGCCGGGCAGCTTCGGGGTGGGGGAGGCGACCGCGGCCGCCGCCGAAAGGGCGACCGACGAACCGAGGGCGATCGATCCCGCACCCGCGAACATCCCGGCCAGCAGAGTCCGACGCGACACCGCGTCTCTTTGCTGCGACGACTTTCCGCTCATGTTGTCCATCTCCCCGCGCTGACGCGCCTGTCCCGGCCCCGACGACCGAGCCCGTCCCCTGACGGTCATCCTGGCCGCGGCGCGCACCCCCCACGTGAACGGCGTGTGACATCTTCCGACGGCCTCGTTAAATACGCTCCATGGGACGCATCCCCGCGATACATTCCTGGCGAACGCCGGAGCTGTCAGCCGCGTTCACATGGGCACTCGGTCGGGGAGTGGGGAAACGCTCCGACCGCGTGATGGGGCGGGGTTCGTCGACCCCGCATGACAGAAGGCGGTCCGTCATGGCATGGCGCATTCCAGGTTCCGGCGGCAAAGCCGCGTTGATCTGCTCGACCGGGGGGCACCTCGCCGAGCTCCTGCGCCTGGAGGCGTCGTTCGGGCGGCATCCGGATTCGCTCTGGATCACGTTCGACACACCGCAGAGCCGACAACTGCTCGAGGGCCGACGCGTCGCGATGCTGCCCTACATCGGCCCGCGCGATCTGCGCGGCACCCTCGCGGCCGTCGCCCCCGTCCACAAGATGCTCCGCTCCGAGCCGTTCGACGCGGCCATCAGCACCGGCGCCGCGGTGGCGACGGCTGCCCTGCCGCTGGCGGCCGGACTCGGCATCCCCTCGACCTACGTCGAGAGCGTCTGCCGCGTCGAGGGCCCGTCGACGACAGGGCGGCTGCTGCAGAACGTCCCCACCGTGCACCTGCGCACGCAGACCTCGGCCTGGGCGGGTGGGCGCTGGCACCCGTGCACGAGCGTCCTCAGCACGTACCGCGCGGCCCCGCGGGCGTCGGCGGGTCGGCGGCTGTTCGTCACCCTCGGAACCATCCGCGGCTACCGTTTCGACTCGGTCGTCGACGCCCTGCTCCGCGCCGGGCTCGTCGACGACAGCACCGTCTGGCAGGTGGGCGAGACCACGCGCGACGACCTGCCCGGCCGGGTGCATGACTACCTGACGCCCGAGCAGTTCGCCGACGAGGCCACCCGTGCCGATGTCGTGGTGACGCACGCCGGTGTGGGCACCCTGCTCGAGCTGCTCTCGCTCGGCATCTTCCCGGTGCTCGCCACGCGCCGCGCGGAACGGCGCGAGCACGTCGACGACCACCAGTCGCAGATCGCGTCGCTCGTGAACGAGCTCGGCATCGGCGTCGCCGTCGACGGACCCGACGTGTCGGCCGCGGTCTGCGAGCGCGCGGCCGCCCTGGCCATCACCGACGACCTCGCCCGCACGCTGGCGCGGGCCGCATGAGCGCCACCGAGCCGCGCCGCCAGGTCTTCGCCGTCGGACGCGGCCAGTACGAGAACATCGGCGACGTGCTGCTCCGGCGCCCGCTGCTGGACTGGGGCCGCGAGAACGGCCGACTGCACGTCTACGTCGGACACGCGCCCGACGGCTACGTCGACGGCCTGCGCCTGCACCCCGACGACGTCGTGTACCGCTCGTTCGTGTCGTGGTACCGGGCGCTGCTCGGCGCCGCGGCGCGGGGAGACGCCGACACGCTCTTCAAGCCGGGCGAGCTGCAACTGACCCTCATCGGCATGAAGGAGCACCTCGCGATGCTGCCCGCCGTGGCGCTCGTACGGGCCCGCGGCGGGCACGTCGCGCGCATCGGCGCCGGGGCGCGCAACTTCGCTCCGCTGCCGCGCGCGCTCATGCGGCCCTCGAACGTCCTCAGCAGCTACACCCGCTGGCGCGACGACCGCACGGCCGCCTACCTGGGCTGCGGAGCCGCGATGCCCGACCTCGGTTTCGTCGACGGTCTCGACGCCGAGCAGCTCGCCGCGGCCCGCGCCGGGGTCGACGGCCCCCGCGACCTGTTCGTCGTCTCGCTCCGCGACGACGTCGAGGTCGCCCCGCGTCCGTATCCGGATGCCGCGTGGCTGCGCGGCGTGCGGAGCGCCGCCGACGTGTTGGGCCTGCGTCTCGTCGTCGTCACACAGGTGAGCGTCGACGAGGAGCGCTCGCAGCGTCTCGGACGAGACCTCGACGCCGAGGTGGTCGGCTGGCCGGCGCCGGGCGCCCACGATGCGCAGGAGGCGCGGCTGCGGGCGGTCTACCGGCGCACCCGCGTGGCGGCGAGCGACCGCCTGCACGTCATCATCGCCGCCTTCACCGAGGGCGCGATGCCGGTGGGCCTGCAGCTCGACGACGCCGACAAGATCTCGCGGCACTTCGACACGATCGGCCTGCCCGACATCGCCCTCAACACCCGCGGTCTCGACGCGGAGACGCTCCGCGATCGTTTCGTCGAGGTGGCGGGTCGTCGCGACGAGGCTCTCGCGACCCTCGGCGGAGCCCGCGAGCGACTCGCGACGGTGCGCGCCGAGCTCGGTCGGCTCCTCCGCCGCGACGCAGTGCTGCCGGTCGTCGATCCGGCGGCGGCGCGCCCGCTCGTGCACCACCTCGGTCGCGCCGGGGACGTGCCAGGGGGGATGACGCAGGTGGTGAACGCCTACCTGGCGTGGCCGTTCCCGCAGGTCGACACCGCGGTGCTGGTCACCCGCGGAGATCCGGGCGATCACGCCGCGGCGCTCGTGAGATTCGTCGCGGCTCGGCGAGCGCTTGTGCGCCTCGCCCGGGCGGAGCGCCCGACGATCATCGTCGCGCACCTGTCGGAGCGCGGGTCGTTCGTCCGCGAGGGCCATCTCGCACTCCTCGCCGCGCGGCTCGGGCTGCCGGTCATCGCGCATCTGCACGGCAGCGAGTTCGCCGCGTACGCCGCCCGCCGGCCGGCCCGCGTGGCGGCGGTGCTGTCCGCCGCATCGCACGTGATCGCGCTTTCGGAGGAATCCCGGGCGATCGCCGCGACCCACGTCGGCGACGATCGCGTCTCGCTCGTTCCGAACGCCGTCCCCACCGGCGCGCCGACGGCTGCTGTACCGCTCGTCGTCTTCGGGGGAGTGGTCTCGCACCGCAAGGGTGTCGACGTGCTCCAGCGGGCCTGGCGGCAGGTGCACGAACGCTTCCCCGAGTGGCGGCTCGTCGTCGCCGGGCCCGTCCGCGACGAGGGGCTCGTGGATGCCGCCCTGCCCGGCGCCCGCTTCGTCGGGGCGGTGCCCCACCGGGAGCTGCTCGACCTGCTCGGCGAGGCCGCGATCGCGGTGCTGCCCTCGCGCGACGAGGCGATGCCGATGTTCATCCTCGAGGCGCTCGCGCGCGGGGTCTGCGTCGTGTCGACCGCGGTGGGCGGCATCCCGGCCGTCCTCGCCGACGACCGCGGCTTCGTCGTCGCGCCGGGGGACGCGGATGCCCTCGCGCGGGCATTGGCCACCGCAATGGGCGACGCCGACGAGCGCCGGCGTCGTGCCCAGCGCGGCGCCCACGGTTTCGCGACCACGTTCGCGGCCGAGGCGGTCTATCCCCGCGTCGAGGCGATCTGGCTCGGTCCGCTCGGTGCGCGTCGCCCGGTCGCCGCCCCGCGACCCGACTCCGCCGGCGACGCAGTCGGCCCCGACCCCGCACACGGCGAGACCGACTCCCCGCCCGGCGCGGTTGCGTCGGACTTCGCGCACGGCGGCGCGGAGGCGGCGGTCGGCATCCACACCTGAGCGATCCGCAGCGCGTCCCCGCCCGCCACGCGCGGGGGCCAGCGCGTCGAAGCCGCTTCCGCGCGGCTCTTCAGCGCGTCGGAGCCGCTTCCGCTGCTCTTCAGCACGTCGAAGCCGCCTTTGCGCGCTTCCTCAGCGCGTCGACGCCCGCTTCCCGCCGCGGTCCCGGGTCCACGCCACCGGGGGAGCGAAGACACCGGGCACGCGCCCGAGCACGGCGGCGAGTGCGAGACACACCAGGATCGCCGCCGTGCACAGGCCGAATGCGACGACCGGAGCGGGAGCGCCGCCCACCGGGATCACGGCCGCGGCCGCCGCGAGCAGGAGCGTGTGCATCACGTAGATGGGCAGCGTCCGTCGACCGACAGCGACGAACGGCGCCGACAGCACGGGCACCCGCGCCAGCACCGTGGCCAGCACGATGCAGGCCGCGACGCACACGGTCGACAGCAGCACGCGTGCGGCACCGGTCGCGGCCGAGGGCACGGCCGAGAACGCGGCGAAGGCCGCCGGTACGACGATGAGCGCCGGAAGGGCCCACCAGGCCCGCGTCCGATCCGCGAGCGCCCGCCAGAGCCCCGCCCCGCGCGCCCCCAGCGCGAAGAACAGCAGGTAGAGCGCGATCGAGCGCCACACCGGATTGTCGCCGGTCGGCACGAGATCGTAGGCGGCGAGCACCGACAGGACGGCCGCAGGCACGAGCAGCACCCCCGCCGGAAGACGCTGCGCGAGCTTGGCGACGAGCGTGTAGAGCACGAGCGCGTAGAGGAACCACAGCCCGGTCGTCGGCCACACCGGCAGTAGCAGGAACGACAGCCACGGGGGGAGATCGCCGAGAGGCCACGGGACGACGCTGAACCACACCGTCCGCACCGCCATCCACAGCACGTACACGTACACGAGCAGCAGCAGTCGCCGTCGCCACAGCTGCGGCCACGGTCGGCGCAGTCCCGACGCGGCGAGCATCCCCGCGATCACGAAGAACAGCGGCATCCGGATCGCCGTCAGGTACACGTTCGCCGTGTCGAGCCACCCCAACGACCAGCCGTACGCCCCGAGCAGCTGCAGGGTGTGGGCGAGGACGACGAGCATCATGGCGCCCCCGCGCGCGACGTCGGGCCAGCGCAGTCGCGCCGCCGGCGCCGCCGCGCTCACGACGACTCCCGGGCGGGTCGACGCGGCCGCAGCGACACACCGGAACGGAAGGGGTAGACGAACAGCCACGACGCGCGCGTGAGAAAGCGGGTGAGCACGATCGACAGCGCCGTGACCACGGCGGTCATCGCCGCGATCACGAGCAGGCCGCGGCCGGGGAGCGCGTCGAGCACCTCGGGGATCAGCGCCAGCGGCAGCACGAGCAGCGCGATGACGAAGATGTGCACGAGGTAGACGTTCAACGAGCGCACGCCCACGTAGCCGAGCCAGCCGAGGGGGCGCAGGCGCACGAGCCACGTCGCCAGTGCGAAGCCGGCCGCGAGCGCGAGCACCTGGCCGACGAACGCGACCCCCGGTATCCCGCCCAGACGCGGTATCGCGGTGGCGGCGGCCGCCACCGCACCGAACCCGAAGAGCACCCCGATCGCCCCGAGCGCTCCGATTCGCTCGACCGCGGTGTACACGCGGCGGTGAAAGTACGCACCCGCGACGAAGAAGACCAGGTACTCGATCATCCGGTTCCATCCGACGTTGTCGGTGTCGAGCAGCCCCGACGAGGTCAGGACGGATGCCACCAGGGCCGCGCCCAGCAGCACCCAGGGCGGAAGCGCGCGACACGCCCAGAACACGACGGTGAACACGAAGAGCGCGTAGATGAACCAGTACGAACTGATCGGCCAGACGAGGATCAGCAGCAGCGCGAGGGGGTCGTTCGCCGCCTCGCCGGCGCCGTCGGCGCGCACGTTCGGCACGACCAGATAGAAGAGGAACCGCAGCACCGACCACAGCACGTACAGGTAGAGGTACTGGCGCAGGCGCCGCCGCCACAGATCGGCGAACGTCCACTCGCGCACGCGGTGGTGGAAGAGCCCCGAGATGAGGAAGAACGCGGGCATCGGGAACAGGTCGAGCACGATTCGCGCTCGCCCGATCCCCGCCGCATCGATACCCACCGAGTTGAGGAAGAGCGACGAGTGGTAGGCGACGATCATGATGATCGCGACGCCCTTCACGAGATCGACCCATTCCCGGCGGCCGACCTCGTCTCGCACCAGCAGGCTACGTCGTCGAGTGTCCATCCCCGCTCCCCCCAGAGCCGTGTGCCCGCACGGTCGCGCCCCCGGCGCCGATGCGGACGATGTTCGCGGTGGCGCGCTCTCGCGCGCGTTCGGCCCCGCGCCCCACGCGGGAACGCGCCTCGGGGTCGGAGAGCGCGGCGACGACGACGGCCCGCAGGGCGTCGGCCATGCCCGGCCGCGGCGTGACGCAGAGCTCCGGCCAGTCGAACAGCCGCATGAGCCCCTCGACCTTGCCCTGTGTGGCGAGCGTCACGGCGGGCACCCCCTGCGACAGCGACATCACCGCGAGGTGCATGCGACCGGTCACCACGATCTCGGCCGTCGCGGCGAGTCGTCGGATGACCGACGGCGACAGCATGTCGGTGACGAGGGTGACGCCCTCGCCCCCGACCGCCTCGCGGACCGTCCGGCAGGCGGCGCGATCGTCGGCGCTGTCGCGCAGCACGTGCGGAAGGAGGACCACATGGATGCCGCGGGCCCGTAGCTCCGACACGACTCCCGCGTACTCGATCCCGTGGTCGACCCGCCGGGCGATGAGGCCGCTGGCGTTCAGCACGGCGTAGGGCCGGGGTACCGCGGCGAGCGCGGCCGGGAGCGCGTCGAGGCGGTCGTCGGTGAGGTGGAAGTGGTTGCGCGGCCCCCTGATCCGGATCTCGGCGTCGACGACGCCGGACTCGTGCAGGACGCGGGAGCCCCCGCGTCCTCCGGGCTCGTCCAGGATCGCGATCGTGTAGTCG
>JAAIGE0101144274.1_pt1 | contig 18117 bp, 17 predicted proteins | sample 6487951 | NCBI WGS metagenome assembly JAAIGE01 (sample SAMN13974128, study PRJNA590717) | phyllosphere metagenome | biome: tomato field; feature: multiple bacterial spot infested tomato fields; material: tomato leaves; isolation source: leaves from tomato fields | host: Solanum lycopersicum ...
CCGACAGCGCAGCACCGCCACGGGCGTCGCCGTCGACCTTGGTGAGGATCACGCCGGTCAGCGGCAGTGCGTCACCAAAGGCCTTGGCGGTGTTGGCCGCATCCTGGCCGGTCATGGCGTCGACCACGAACAGGGTCTCGACCGGGTTGATCGCGGCATGCAGCGCCTTGATCTCGCCCATCATCTCTTCGTCGATGTGCAGGCGACCCGCGGTATCGACGATGACCACGTCAATGAACTTGAGTTTGGCTTCTTTAATAGCGGCGTTGGCGATGTCGACCGGCTTCTGGCTCAGGTCGGACGGGAAGAAGGTCACGCCCACTTCGCCCGCGAGCATTTCCAACTGCTTGATGGCCGCCGGACGGTATACGTCGGCCGACACCACCATCACGGATTTCTTCTTGCGCTCTTTAAGGAAGCGCGCCAGTTTGCCTGCAGTGGTGGTTTTACCCGCACCTTGCAGGCCCGCCATCAGCACGACGGCTGGCGGCACGGCGCTGAGGTTCAGGTCTTCGTTGGCCGCGCCCATCAGGCTTTCGAGTTCGGCCTGGACGATCTTCACAAAGGCCTGGCCCGGAGTCAGGCTGCGGGACACTTCGGTGCCGACCGCACGTTCCTTGACCGAGTTGACGAAGTCCTTCACCACCGGCAAAGCCACGTCGGCTTCCAGCAACGCCATGCGCACTTCACGCAGGGTGTCTTTAATATTGTCCTCGGTCAGCTTGGCCTTGCCGGTAACGTGGCGCAGCGTCTGCGAGAGACGGTCAGTCAAGTTTTCAAACATGCGCGATCCTTTCAGGCCCTATTCATCGAAATGCAGGTAGACCGAGGTAATGGCGGCCCAGGCTGGGGGAAATCGCTATTGAAAACAGCGTTCGCCGAGCCTGCGGCGTGGGCAGGTCGCGGATTATAGCGAAGACTGCGCCCATGCACACCCGCTGTCTGGCCCGGGAGTCTTTCTTGCAACGCAGGTGTGTGCCAAACTCAACGCCTTTCGGGCTTGCCTACCAGGATTTATGCTCCCTTTGTCACCCAGTTTGCTACCCAGCCTCGCCGCCGCCATTTTGTATGCCGCTGCGACCCTCTACCAGGGCACTCGTCTGGCCCAAGGCACCAAAGCGGACAAACGTCTGCTCGTCGGCCTTGGCGTGCTGGCCCTGCTGGCCCATGCCGCCAGCCTGTTCACCCACCTGATGACCCCGGTCGGCCTGGGCCTGGACTTTTTCAGCGCCGCCAGCCTGATCGCCGCGGCCGTCATCGCGCTGACGCTGCTGGCCTGCTACCGGATCCCGGTGGAGAACCTGCTGGTGCTGTTATTCCCCTTGGGAATGCTGACGGTGCTGCTGGCGCAGTTCACCCCCACCGGCACCGTACAGGTGATCGACGAGGAGCCGGGCATCCTCGCCCACATCCTGTTGTCGATTCTCGCCTACGGCATGTTCACCATCGCGGTGTTCCAGGCCCTGCTCCTGCTGTTGCAGGATCACCAGCTCAAGCACAAGCACCCGTCCGGGCTGATCAAGAACTTCCCGCCCCTGCAAACCATGGAAAGCCTGCTGTTCGGGTTCCTGTGGGCCGGCTGGACCCTGCTGTCGCTGTCGCTGATCTCCGGCTGGCTGTTCGTCGAAAACCTGTTTGCCCAGCACCTGGTGCATAAAACCTTGCTGGCGTGCCTGGCGTGGGTGGTGTTCAGCGTGCTGCTGTGGGGGCGCAACCGCCTCGGCTGGCGTGGGCACAAAGCCATTCGCTGGACCCTGGCCGGTTTCTGCCTGTTGATGCTGGCCTATTTCGGCAGCAAGCTGGTTCGCGAATACATCCTGCATATCTGACGGGCAGTGATCATGGACAACTTGCCCTTAGGGCCGATGCTCGCCGTAATTGCCCTGCTGATTTTGTGGGCGGCGCTGTTTACTGCCATCGAAGCTGCACAACAGCACCTGCTGGCCCTGCGCCCAGGCACACGCCAGGGCGACAAGGCGGCTGCGCGCCTGAGCTTCCCGCGCCATAGCCTGATCCTGTGCAACAGCCTTTGCCGCGCCGCCGTGGTGATTCTTTGCACCCTGCTGGCGATCTATGCCTGGGCAGAGAACGGGCCCTGGCTGGGCTGGCTGATTTCCTGTGCAGCGCTGCTGGTGCTGGCCGACTACTTGCCCCGTACCCTGGCCACCCGTCACCCGCAAGCAGTGCTGGGCTTTGGCAATACATTGCTGGGCGTGCCGCTGAAGATCCTCTACCCGCTGGCGTGGCTGCTCAATGGCATCAGCCTGCTGTTATTGCGCCCGTTTGCACGCAAATCCGGTGTGGTCAAAAACAGCGACGAGCCCCTGCCCGACCATGACGACGACCCAGAACCCGACACCGACGCCGACCGCACGTCCGGCCTGCCCGGTATCCATGCCCTGGACAACATCACGGTCAACGACATCCTGGTGCCGCGCAGTGAAGTGGACGGCATCAACCTCGATGAGCCGATAGAGGACATCATCGAACAGTTGCGCACCTCGCCACGCACCCGCTTGCCGGTGTTCCACAGCGACATCAACCAGGTGCAGGCCGTGCTCAATACCCGGCAGGTCCAACACCTGCTGCCCGACGCCAGCCTGACCAAAGAGGCCCTGCTCGCCGCCTGCCACGAGCCTTACTTCGTGCCGGAAAGCACGCCGTTGCAGTTGCAACTGCTGAACTTCCATAAACAGCAGCGGCGCCTGGGCATGGTGGTGGACGAGTACGGTGAAGTGCTGGGCATTGTCACCCTGGAAGATATTCTGGAAGAGATCGTCGGCGAGTTCGAAAGCGACCAGGCTGTGGATAACCCGCATATCGAAGCCCAGCCCGATGGTCGCTACATCATCGACGGTGCTGCCTCGATCCGTGAATTGAACAAAAGCCTGGGCTGGCACTTGCCCAGCGACGGCCCCAAGACCCTCAACGGCCTGGTCACCGAGGCGCTGGAGACCATTCCCGATTGCGCGGTGTGCCTGAAAGTCGGCCGCTATCGCCTGGAAATCCTCGAGACCGAGGACAACCGGGTGAGCAAGGTGTTGATCTGGCATACCAGCCACGTGCCAGTCGCTGCATAAGCATCTGGACACACACATCCCCATGTGGGGCTTGCCCCAATGCCCTCTGTAGGAGCGAGCTTGCTCGCGAGAAATCTGTAGGCGCCGCGTTTATTCAGAAAGTACGCGTTATCGTTGACGTTTTCGCGAGCAAGCTCGCTCCTACAGAAGTCACTTGTTGTCTCTCCAAACCCCTTCTTATAATCCCTGCGGCTTACCCAAGCCCCGCCCGACCGCGTGCTACCCGCACCCAGCGTGTCCTGGCACCGCCTTACCATGTCCGACCGGTGTTTGCTCCCATCCCGAGCCGCCCCGCGCACAGCCCTGATCCATGGGTGTTCGACCAATAATAATCCGCGTCCAAACGCGCAATAACCGTCAGGGATAACGTCATGAGCACCACCTACCAAGAGGCCGCGAGCGCCGCCCCAGCCAACTCGACCGCCCGCGTCGCCACGGCGAGCATCGTCGGCACCGCCATTGAGTTCTACGATTTCTACATCTACGCCACGGCTGCCGCCTTGGTGATCGGCCCGGTGTTCTTCCCCCAGACCTCCGGCACCGCGCAGATGCTGGCGTCGTTCCTGACCTTCGGCATCGCCTTTATCGCCCGCCCGTTGGGGTCGGCGTTGTTCGGCCACTTCGGCGACCGTATCGGCCGTAAATCCACCCTGGTGGCTTCTCTGCTATTGATGGGTGTATGTACCACCTTGATCGGCTTGCTGCCGGGCTACGACAGCATCGGCGCCTGGGCGCCGATTCTCTTGTGTGTTTTGCGCTTCGGCCAAGGCCTGGGCCTGGGTGGGGAATGGGGTGGCGCGGCCTTGCTGGCGACCGAGAACGCGCCCAAGGGCAAGCGCGCCTGGTTCGGCATGTTCCCGCAACTGGGCCCGTCGATTGGCTTCCTGGCGGCCAACGGCTTGTTTCTGATTTTGGCCATGAGCCTGAATGACGAACAGTTCCGCAGCTGGGGCTGGCGCATTCCGTTCATTCTCAGTGCCGCGCTGGTGATGGTGGGCCTGTATGCGCGCCTCAAACTGCATGAGACGCCGGTGTTCGCCAATGCCGTGGCCAAGGAAAAACCAGTGAAAGTGCCGCTGGTGGAACTGTTCAGCCAGCATTGGCTGCCGGTACTGCTGGGCGCCGCGTCGATGGTGGTGTGCTATGCGCTGTTCTATATCACCACGGCGTTTTCGTTGAGCTACGGTGTTTCCACCTTGGGCTACAGCCGTGAAACCTTCCTCGCCCTGCTGTGTTTCGCGGTGTTGTTCATGGGGCTGGCAACGCCATTGGCCGCCTTGGCCAGTGATCGCTACGGGCGCAAGCCGGTGTTGATCGTCGGTGCGGTCCTGGCGATTCTGTCGGGCTTTACCATGGAGCCGCTGCTGACCCATGGCTCGACCTGGGCCGTGGCGCTGTTTCTGGCGCTGGAGCTGTTTTTGATGGGCGTGACCTTCGCACCGATGGGTGCCCTGCTGCCGGAATTGTTCCCGACGCGTGTGCGTTATACCGGCGCTTCGGCAGCGTATAACCTGGGTGGGATCGTGGGGGCATCGGCGGCACCCTTCTTCGCGACCAAGCTGGTGGCGATGGGTGGTTTGAGTTATGTCGGGGGGTATGTGTCGGCGGCAGCGTTGCTGAGTTTGATTGCGGTGCTGTGCCTGAAAGAGACGCGGGATAATGACTTGAACAAGGTCACCTGACCCCATGCTCGTTCCCACGCTCTGCGTGGGAACGAGCGTGGCGGCTTAGAGTTCTACAACGACAGCCTTGGAAGCACGGGTCGCTTTAGCCCGAGCCGCTTCAATCGACTCATCCCGCGCCAGTGCCACGCCCATGCGGCGCTGGCCGTTCACTTCAGGTTTGCCAAACAGACGCAACGCTGTATCCGGCTCGCTCAGCGCGGCGCCGAGGTTAGCGAATGCGGTCTGGGTGGACTGCCCTTCCACCAGAATCACCGCCGACGCCGAAGGCCCAAACTGACGGATCAACGGGATCGGCAGGCCGAGGATGGCGCGAGCGTGCAAGGCGAACTGCGACAGGTCCTGGGAAATCAGGGTCACCAGGCCAGTGTCATGGGGGCGCGGCGACACTTCGCTGAACCACACCTGATCGCCCTTGATGAACAATTCCACACCAAACAGACCACGACCGCCCAAGGCTTCGGTTACCGCCTTGGCAACGCGCTCGGATTCCGCCAAGGCAATGGGGCTCATGGCCTGCGGCTGCCAGGATTCCTGATAATCGCCCTTCTCCTGGCGATGCCCCACCGGCGCGCAGAAGGTGGTGCCGCCGATGTGGCGCACGGTCAGCAGGGTGATTTCGTAGTCGAAGTCGATAAAACCTTCGATGATCACCCGACCCTTGCCGGCACGCCCGCCCTCTTGGGCGTAATCCCAGGCTTTCTGCACGTCGTCGGCGCTGCGCAACAGGCTCTGGCCCTTGCCCGACGAACTCATCACCGGCTTGACCACGCACGGGAAGCCCAGGTCCTGGACGGCCTTGCTGTAGTCTTCGAAGGTGTCGGCGAAGTGATATGGCGAGGTCGGCAGGTCCAGCTCTTCGGCGGCCAGGCGACGGATGCCTTCACGGTTCATGGTCAGCGACGTGGCGCGGGCGGTGGGGATCACGGTGAAACCTTCGGCCTCCAGCTCAACCAATGTCGCGGTGGCAATGGCTTCGATTTCCGGCACGAAGAAGTGCGGCTTTTCCGCCTCGATCACAGCGCGCAAAGCGGCACCGTCGAGCATGTTGATCACATGGCTACGGTGCGCCACCTGCATGGCCGGCGCGTTGGCGTAGCGATCCACGGCAATCACTTCAACGCCCAGGCGCTGCAGTTCGATTACCACTTCCTTGCCCAGCTCACCGCAGCCACACAGCAAAACGCGGGTCGCGGTTGGCGACAATGGAGTTCCGATTCGGGTCATCTCAGGTCCTCAGGGGAGCGGATCATGGGGAGAAAGGCCGGCATTTTACATGAACTGTAAAAATTGGCCTCAGTTGGCGACAGCCCGCCGGCGGATGCGCCAGGCCATGATCAGCCAGACCACGGTGACCCCGGCGAATTTGGACACCAACGCCGTGCCCGCCACCGCCGGGGTCAGTGCGCCGATCAGGCCGAAAAAGATAAAGGTATCGAGGGGAATGCTCAGCGCCGAACTTATCCACAGGCGGTCATGCAGCGGGCGCTTGGTGATGCTGAATACCAGCCAGTCGATGCACTCGGACACTGCAAACGCCGTGGCACTGGCCAGGGCGATGGACGGGTCGGAGGTGATATAGGACAGCACCAGCGCCGCCAGCATGGCGATGATTGCGCCATGGCCGAAGCGGGTTTGCACCATGTCGCGCAGGATAAATACCAGGCCGCCCCAGGCGGACCAGATAACGTCCAGGTGTGGGGCGGTGGAGAAGGCGAAGTTGATCAGCACGACGCTGCTGATGTAGGCGATCAGGAAAAACATGGGGCAGAAAACCTGTAGGAGCGAGCTCGCTCGCGAAAAACGTTAACGATGACGCGGGGCACCTGACTATACGCGGTGTTTTTGGGTTTTTCGCGAGCAAGCTCGCTCCTACAGGGCGGGGGCTGTCAGGCGCCGGATTTCCCAGGTGTCATCCACATCATCCCACTCGCCACCGCCCGCTCATGGCACAACCCCAGCACCACCCGGCGCTCGGCGTTGTCCATGCGGCTCCAGCGCGTGATTTCGTCCACATTGCGCTGGCAGCCGGTGCAGATATCGTCATCATCCAGCGCGCAAATACTCACGCAGGGCGAGGCGACCGGTCGTTCAATTGTGCTCATTCCTGCTGCTCAGCCAAGTCACGGGCATAACGCTGCGCGTTATGCACATAGTGCGCGGCGCTGGCTTCGAGCATGCGCTTTTGCGCCTCGGTCAGCTCGCGCACCACTTTGCCTGGCGAGCCCATGACCAGCGAGCCGTCGGGGATTTCCTTGCCCTCACCGATCAGCGAATTGGCGCCGATGATGCAGTGCTTGCCGATCTTGGCGCCGTTGAGGATCACTGCGTTGATGCCGATCAGGCTGTAGTCGTCGACGGTGCAACCGTGCAGCATGGCGTTATGACCAATGGTCACGCCGGTGCCGAGGGTCAGCGGGTAGCCCATGTCGGTGTGCATCACGCTGCCGTCCTGCACGTTGCTGTTCTTGCCGATCAGGATCAGCTCGTTATCGCCACGCAACACCGCGTTAAACCAGACGTTGGCGCCCTCCTCCAGCTTGACCTTGCCCACCAAAGTGGCATTAGGCGCCACCCAACTGTGGGGGTGCGTCTCGACGCGGGCGTCGCCCAGGCGGTATTTCATGGTTTTTCCTCACGGCTTGCCATTTGAACGATGGCTTATAGATTGATGAAGCTCTTGGGCGGCTGGTGCAGGCTGATCTGGGCATCGTCATAGAGCAGGTTGATCAGCTCGACGATCATGATTGCTGTCAGCCCCCAGATTTTGTATTCGCCGAACCGGTAGCTGGGCACATACCAACTGCGGCCCTGGTAATCAATGCGGTGGGTATGTTCGCGTGGGTCCTGTCGGAAAAAGTCCAAAGGCACGCTGAAAACGGCGGCAATCTCGGCGTCGTTGGCCAGGTATTCGACGTAATCGGGGATCACGCCCACATAGGGGGTTACGCGGATGCCGTGCAGGGAAATCAGCGGGCTCAACGGGCCGATGACTTCAACCAGCCCCGGCGGCAGGCCGATTTCTTCTTCGGCTTCGCGCAAGGCGGTAAAGATCAGGTCCGGGTCTTCAGGGTCGCGGCGCCCGCCGGGAAAGGCCACTTCGCCACCGTGGGTCGACAGGCCGCTGGCGCGCAGGGTCAGGATCAGCTCGGGTTCGTCACTGCGGGTAATCGGCACCAGCACCGCCGCCTCGGGGAAACGCCCGTCGGTTTCCAGGGTGTGGGGGGTGTGATTGCTTACCCGGCGAAGTAGCTCGTCCAGCATGAGTCATCTCGGTCTGTTGGCTACCTTGCATCATGCACCAAAGCGTGCGAGCGCCCAACCCCAAAACCGCAGGGCTGTCGCGAAACGACAACTTGCAGGAACGCCCGGCACCGAGCCAAGATGTGCCCATTGTCCAGGAACCCCAGCATGAATTTCTGCAGCCAGTGCGGCAAACCGGTGACCCAACGCATTCCCGAAGGCGACGCACGCCTGCGTTATGTATGCGACCACTGCTCGACCATTCATTACCAGAACCCCAATATCGTCGCCGGTACCGTGCCGGTGTGGGGCGACCAAGTGCTGCTGTGCCGCCGCGCCATCGAGCCACGCCTGGGTTACTGGACCCTGCCCGCAGGCTTTATGGAAAATGGCGAGACCGTCGAACAGGCCGCCATGCGCGAAACCCTGGAAGAGGCCTGCGCCCGGGTGCGTAACCTGAGCATCTACACCCTGATCAATGTGCCGCACATCAGCCAGGTGCATATCTTCTACCGCGCCGAACTGATCGACCTGGATTTCGCCGCAGGCCAGGAAAGCCTGGAGGTGAGGCTGTTCGACGAAGCCGACATCCCTTGGTCCGAGCTGGCTTTCCGCACGGTCGGGCGTACCTTAGAATGCTTCTTCGCCGACCGTCGCCAACAGGCCTACCCGGTGCGCAGCGAGTCCGTGCCACCGCTGTCCAAGCCCGCCCAATAACAAGCCGGCCAATGTCGCCAAAGGGATACCGTTTCAATGCGTTGGTTGCTTGCTCTGATCTGCCTGTCGTTCGCCACGCTGTCCCCGGCCTCCACGGTGCAAACCCTTGACGGTAAAACGGTCGAGAAAGTCCTGGTCCTCAAGTCCGCCCACCAGCTGCAGCTGATCAACGACGGCAAGCCGCTCAAGACCTATCGCATTTCCCTGGGCAAGAACCCCAAGGGCCACAAGCTGATCGAAGGCGACCGCCGCACCCCCGAAGGCCTCTACTGGATCGACTGGCGCAAGACCAGCGACCGCTTCAACCTGGCCATGCACATTTCCTACCCCAACATCAGCGACGCCGCCCGCGCCCGCCGCGAAGGCGTGAAGCCGGGCAGCATGATCATGATCCACGGCACCCCCGACACCGAAGACTACCCGGAACAGTGGTTTCACACCCTGGACTGGACCGACGGCTGCATCGGCATGCGCAACGTGGATATGCGCGAAGTGTGGAACCTGGTCAAAGACGGCACCCTCATCGAGATTCGGCCGTAATCCCACGCCGTTCGTAAAATAATTCGAAAATAATTCCTGCCCCAGGCAGCGCCTGCCGGTGAATACCAGTTCACCGCGCGGGACCCTGCACTTGTGCGCGCCACAAAGACCTCTCTAATACCACTTGATACCAAGCCCCATTAAAGCGCCCTGAAACCGGGATTCGCACCGTTTTGGTAGCATTGACATGGTATTTAAGTGGTATTAGTTTTCGGCCATTACCGGGCGACAACACTCCAATAACGCATCGGAAACCTGACAGATGAACCCCATCCTGGCCCTGCGCCCCGACGACAAGCAATCCACGCCGCTGTACCTGCAATTGGCCCGCAGCCTTGAAGCCGCGATCCATGCCGGCCAGTGGAAACCCGAACAGGCCCTGCCTTCGGAACGCGCCCTCAGCGAGCAGTTGAGCATCTCGCGAGTCACCGCCCGTAAAGCGCTGGAAGTGTTGCTGGCTCAAGGCCTGATCCGTCGCAGCCAAGGCTCCGGCACTTTCATTACGCCGCGCCTGGAACAACCCTTGTCGCGCCTGTCGGGGTTCAGCGAAATGCTGCGGCTCAAGGGGTTTGTGCCCACGTCCCAGTGGCTGGAACGCGACATCACCCCGCCGACCCACGAAGAACTGATCCGCCTGGGCCTGTCGCCCACCGACAAAGTGGCGCGCCTCAAGCGCCTGCGCAAAGCCGATGACACGGTGATGGCGATCGAAATGACCGCCATGCCGGCGTCGGTGTTGCCCCATCCCCAGGCCATCGGCAATTCGTTGTACGAATACCTGGAAAGCATCGGCAAGCCCATCGTGCGCGCCTTGCAGCATATCCAGGCGATCAATGCCTCGGACGAGTTCGCCGCACTGGTGGGCATCGCCCCCGGCACCGCCATGCTGCTGATGACCCGCGTGGGCTACACCGCCGACAACACGCCGATTGAAATCACCGACACCTATTGCCGCAACGATTACTACGACTTTGTCGCAGAGCTGCGCCGCCATGACTACTCCGCCTGAATGCGAACTTAGAGAACTGCCCATGACTGAAGACAATATCCTCACGCCCAGCGGCTGGATGCGCGGTCGCCTGGTGCATGAGCACGGCAAGGTGGTCGCCATTGACGGCACGCCGTGCGACCCGGCCGACAACGACCTGCCGTACCTGCTGCCGGGCTTTATCGACCTGCACGTACACGGCGGTGGCGGTGCCGACATCATGGAAGGTGCCCACGCCTTCGAGACCATTACCCGTACCCACGTGCGTTTTGGCACCACCTCGCTGCTGGCCACCACCATGACGGCGCCGGTGGAAGAAATCTCCCGCGTACTCGGTGAGCTGGGCACGTTCTGCGAGCAGCGCCCGGCCGGCAGCGCCCGCGTACTCGGCGTGCACCTGGAAGGCCCCTACATCAATCCGGGAAAACTCGGCGCCCAACCCAACTTCGCCCACACCGCATTGATGCAGGAAGTGGAAGCCTACCTGCGCCTGGCGCCGATCCGGGTGATCACCATCGCCCCGGAAATCGCCGGCCACGACGGCCTGATCCGCGCCCTCAGCGAACGCGGCGTGCGCATGCAGATCGGCCACACCCTGGGCAGCTATGAAGAAGGCGTTGCGGCCCTGGCCGCCGGCGCCACCAGCTTCACCCACTTGTACAACGCCATGAGCCCGCTGCATCACCGCGAACCCGGCATCGTCGGCGCCGCGCTGGCCCACGCCCAGTACGCCGAGCTGATCCCGGACTTGCTGCATGTGCACCCCGGCGCCATGCGCGTGGCGTTGCGCTCGATCCCCTGTTTGTACTGCGTCACCGACTCCACCGCCGCCGCCGGCATGCCCGACGGCGAGTACAAGCTGGGCAGCCACACCGTGACCAAATGCCTGGGTGGCGTGCGCCTGGCCGACGGCACCCTGGCCGGCAGCACCCTGACCATGGATCAGGCGCTGCGCAACCTGGTGAAAATCGGCCTGCCTATCAGTGAAGCCTCACAACGCCTGTCGCAATTTCCTGCGGACTACCTGGGCCTGGAAGAACGCGGCCGCCTGCAACCCGGCAGCTTTGCCGACTGCGTGCGCCTGGACCGCTCCCTGACACTCACCGACGTAATGGTCGAAGGAGACACCATTGACTTCAAAAATGCTTGAAGAGGCCCTGGCCTCCTGCGACGCCGTCGCGGCCCAACTGCAACGCCTGGACCCGATGCTGGAAGAAATCGCTGGCCGCCTGCGCCGCCAGCCACCGCAAGTGGCGATGACCATCGCCCGTGGCAGTTCCGACCATGCCGCCAGCTACTTCGCCTACCTGGCCATGCAGCATGTGGGCATTCCGGTGGCGTCGTTGCCGATGTCGGTGGTGACCCTGTTGCAGGCGCCGATGAAAGTCAGCGGCCAGGTGGCGTTTGGTTTCTCCCAATCGGGGCAGAGCCCGGACCTGGTCAACAGCCTGCGCCTGTTGCGCAAACGTGGTGCCCTGAGCATCTCACTGGTCAACGCCGAAGACTCGCCGCTGGAAGCCGCCTGCGAATTCCATGTGCCGCTGTGCGCCGGGCCGGAACTCAGCGTGGCCGCCACCAAGAGTTTTATCGCCACCCTCAGCGCCAGTGCGCAACTGATCGGCCATTGGAATCAAGAAGCCGACTTGCTGCAAGCCTGCCAGGCCTTGCCCGAAGGCCTGCGTGACGCCGCCAGACAGGATTGGCACACGGCCATCGACGCGCTTAAAGGTAGCCAGCGCTTGATGGTAATCGGCCGAGGCGCCGGGTTTGCCATCGCCCAGGAAGCCGCGCTCAAACTCAAGGAAACCTCGGCGATCCAGGCCGAAGCCTTCAGCAGCGCCGAAGTGCGCCACGGGCCGATGGCGCTGATCGACGAGAACTACCCCCTGCTGGTGTTCGCCCCACGCGGTGCCGAGCAGGCCGGCCTGTTGAGCCTGGCCGCCGATATGCGCCAACGCGGTGCCCGCGTGCTGCTGGCCGCACCGGATGACATCGCCGAACGCGACCTGACCCTGAGCCGCGCCGAACACCCGAGCCTGGACCCGATCCTGGCGATCCAGAGCTTCTACGTGATGGCCGCAGGCCTTGCCGAAGCACGTGGCATGGACCCGGACCAGCCGCGCCACCTGAGCAAAGTCACCCGCACGCACTAAAGCGGCGTTTTCCTGATGAGTACCGTGCCCATGCCCAACAACAATAATCCATTGACCCTTAGCGCCCCCTTGAGTGGGCCGGTGCTGGCCCTGAACCGCGTCCCCGACGAAGTGTTCGCCAGCGGCGCCATGGGCGACGGTCTCGCGATCGACCCGCTGAACGACTGCCTGCAGGCGCCCTGTGACGGCGTGATCATCCATGTCGCCCGCACCGGGCATGCCCTGACCCTGCGCGCCGACAACGGTGCCGAAGTGTTGATGCATATCGGCATCGACACCGTGCAACTCAATGGCGAAGGCTTTGCCTTGCTGGTGAAGGAAGGCGCACGGGTGAGCCAGGGCCAGGCGCTGGTGCAGTTTGACCTGGACCGCATTGCGCGCCAGTGCAAGAGCCTGGTGAGCCTGATCATCCTCACCAACAGCGAGCGTTTTGCGCTGACGCCTCTGGCCGTGAAAAGCGTCAAGGCCGGCGAGCCGCTGATGCAGTTGGCCCCGCGTTCGGGCACCGCCGTGCAAGCAGCTGTGGATAACTCCAGCGCCGAAGCCAGTGCCAGCGTGCGTATCACTCACCGCGGCGGCTTGCATGCGCGCCCTGCCGCGCTGGTGCGCAAGACGGCGCAAGGTTTCAGCAGCCAATCGCAGCTGCACAGCGGTGATAAATCAGCGGCGTGCGACAGCCTGATCGGCCTGATGGGGCTGGGCATTGGCGAAGGCGACGAGGTGCGGGTGACCTGCCGTGGCACCGATTGCGAAGCCGCGTTGCAGGCATTGGTCGCCGCGCTGTCTGTGGTGGTGCACGAAGAACATCACGCGCCGGTCGTGGCCACGCCCCGCCGCGCGAATACCGAAGCCAATGTATTGCAAGGCGTGTGCGCGGCACCGGGCCTGGTGTGTGGGCCGTTGTTCCGCCTCACGGGCATCGAGCTGCCGCAAGACACCGGCAGCCATAATGTCGGCGAGCAACGGCAACAGCTGGATGCGGCCCTTGAGCAAGTGCGCGGCGAAATCCGCAGCACCCTGGACCACGCTCGCCAACGCAAGAACGTCGAGGAAGAAGACATCTTCGCCGCCCACCTCGCCCTGCTGGAAGACCCTGCATTGCTCGACGCGGCCACCGCCGCCATCGCACAGGGCAGCGCCGCCACCCACGCCTGGCGCGATGCGATCCAGGCCCAATGCGCCGTGCTGCTGGCCTTGGGCAAGCCGCTGTTTGCCGAGCGCGCCAACGACCTGCGCGACCTGCAACAACGGGTATTGCGTGCCCTGCTGGGCGAAGCCTGGCATTTCGAATTACCGGCCGGTGCGATTGTCAGCGCCCATGAACTGACGCCCTCGGACTTGCTGCAACTGAGCACGCAAAACGCGGCGGGCATCTGCATGGCCGAAGGCGGCGCGACGTCCCATGTGGCCATTTTGGCCCGCGGCAAAGGCTTGCCCTGTGTGGTGGCGTTGGGCGATGAAGTGCTCGACGTGCCCCAAGGCCAACGGGTGGTGCTTGATGCCGCCAACGGCCGCCTGGAACTGGCCCCCAGCGAAGCGCGCCATGCCGAAGTGCACCAGATTCGCGAAACACAAAAACTGCGACGTCAGCAACAGCAGGCCCAAGCCCAGCAGGCGGCGCAAACCAGCGATGGTGTGACCATCGAAGTGGCCGCCAATGTCGCCTCCAGCAGCGAGGCCCAACTGGCGTTTGCAAACGGCGCCGATGGCGTCGGCCTGCTGCGCACCGAATTCCTGTTTGTCGACCGTCGCACCGCGCCGGACGAGCAGGAACAACGCCAGGCTTATCAGGCTGTGCTAGACGCCATGGGTGACAAGTCGGTGATCATCCGCACCATCGATGTGGGCGGCGACAAGCAGCTGGACTACCTGCCGCTGCCCGTCGAAGCCAACCCGGTGCTGGGCCTGCGCGGCATTCGCATGGCTCAGGTGCGCCCGGAACTGCTCGACCAGCAACTGCGTGCCCTGCTGCAAGTCGCGCCGCTGGGGCGTTGTCGCATCCTGCTGCCGATGGTCAGCGAGGTGGATGAACTGCTGCAGATTCGTCAGCGCCTGGATGAGTTGTGTGTGGAGCTGGCGCTGACCGAGCGCCCCGAGCTGGGAGTGATGATCGAAGTGCCCGCCGCCGCGCTGATGGCCGAAAAGCTCGCCGAACATGCGGACTTTTTGTCCATCGGCACCAATGACCTGTCCCAGTACACCCTGGCCATGGACCGCGACCACGCAGGCCTGGCCGCCCGTGTCGACGCGCTGCACCCGGCGTTGTTGCGGCTGATCGCGCAAACCTGCGCCGGCGCGGCCAAGCATGGCCGTTGGGTTGGCTTGTGCGGCGCCTTGGCCTCTGACCCGCTGGCCACGCCGGTACTGGTCGGCCTGGGCGTCACCGAGCTGTCGGTAAGCCCGCCGCAGATCGGAGAGATCAAGGACCGCGTTCGCCATCTGGACGCGGCGCAATGCCGGCAACTGAGCCAGGAGCTGCTCAACCTGAGCAGCGCCAAGGCCGTTCGCCAAGCCTGTCAACACCACTGGCCGCTGAGCTGAAAACAACAAGAATAGGGAGACACGCCATGTACCAACACTTTATCGAAGGCCTGCAACGCCTGGGCCGCGCCTTGATGCTGCCGATCGCGATCCTGCCGATTGCCGGCCTGTTGCTGCGCCTGGGCGACACCGACTTGCTCAACATCGCGGTGATGCACGACGCCGGCCAGGCGATCTTCGCCAACCTGGCGCTGATCTTCGCCATCGGCATTGCCGTGGGGTTTGCCCGTGACAACAACGGCACTGCGGGCCTGGCCGGGGCGATTGGTTACCTGGTGATGATCTCCACGCTCAAGGTGATGGACACCACCATCAACATGGGCATGCTCGCCGGTATCGCCAGCGGCTTAATGGCCGGTGGGTTGTACAACCGCTTCAAGGACATCAAGTTGCCGGAGTACCTGGCGTTCTTTGGCGGGCGACGGTTTGTGCCGATTGTCACCGGCTTCAGCGCGGTGGGCCTGGGCGTGATTTTCGGCCTGATCTGGCCGCCGATCCAGCACGGCATCAACAGCTTCGGCGTGCTGCTGATGGAAAGCGGCAGCCTGGGCGCGTTCGTGTTTGGCGTATTCAACCGCCTGCTGATCGTCACCGGCTTGCATCACATCCTCAACAACATGGCCTGGTTCGTGTTCGGCAGCTTTACCGACCCGGTAACCGGCGCGGTGGTCACCGGTGACCTGACCCGCTACTTTGCCGGCGACCCCAAAGGCGGCCAGTTCATGACCGGCATGTTCCCGGTGATGCTGTTCGGCCTGCCCGCCGCATGCCTGGCGATGTACCGCAATGCGTTGCCTGAGCGGCGCAAAGTAATGGGCGGGATTTTCCTGTCGATGGCGCTCACCTCGTTCCTCACCGGCGTGACCGAACCGATTGAATTTGCCTTCATGTTCCTGGCGCCATTTCTGTACCTGATCCACGCGCTGCTCACCGGCCTGTCGATGGCGGTCACCGACCTGCTGAATATCCACCTGGGCTTTACCTTCTCCGGTGGGTTTATCGACATGGTGCTGGGCTGGGGCAAGTCCACCAATGGCTGGCTGGTGGTGCCGGTGGGCCTGGCCTACGCGGTGATCTACTACAGCGTGTTCAGCTACTGCATCCGCCGTTTCAACCTGAAGACACCGGGACGTGAAGACATCCAGGTGGTGCAGGCTGAAGCGATGAGCGATAACCAGCGGGCGACGGCTTATATCCAGGCGTTGGGTGGGGCTGAGAACTTGCTGAGTGTGGGTGCTTGTACCACGCGGCTGCGCTTGGACATGGTGGATCGCAACAAGGCGGTGGATGCGCAGCTCAAAGCGCTGGGTGCCATGGCTGTGGTGCGGCCGGGGAATGGGGGGAGTTTGCAGGTGGTGGTTGGGCCGATGGCCGATAGTATTGCCGATGAAATTCGCTTGGCGATGCCGGGGTTTGTCGCCGTAACGCCTGTAGCGGTTGCACCTGTGGATAAGCCGGTGACGGTGAATGTGCAGGAGGCTGAGAAGTGGCTGAGTGCCTTGGGTGGCCGGGGGAATGTGCGCCATCTGGAAGCGGTAGCGATGACCCGGTTGCGGGTGGAGTTGGGGGATGATTCGCGGCTGTCTGAGGCTCAGCTCACTGCGCTGGGCTGCCAGGGTGTGAGTCAGCTTGAGAGCGGTGTTTGGCACCTGTTGATGGGTGACAAGGCATCGGGGTTGGGTGAGGCGTTGGAGCGGTTGGTGACTCGCCCGATCAATGCCTGACGGCGCTAGGGTGACGCAGAGCGTCACGGGATGCGTTCCCACGCAGAGCGTGGGAACGATCAACCAAGCGTCTTAAGTAACCGTGATCACCCATGGTTCCGAGCTATCTTGTGTATCTCTATTAACGGCCACGAACTCGTATTTCTTGGCATCCAAATTGTTCACAGTAACTTCGAAGGGGGTACCAGCCGTGGCTTGCGCACTCTCTAAGACCTGCCCTTGCGGGCCATCTTTGATATCAACAAGCCCAGAAACAGAGACACGACCGGTAAAGGTCAAAGTTCTACGAGGCGTACTGCCGCCGCTTGGAATCTCTTCGTCACCTGCCGTTTTAACGCTGGTAATAGAAACAACCATGGTCATTCTCCATCTGCGTAAGTGAGGAGCCAGTGAGCCATTATTGGCGAACAGGGGTAACTGTTAGAAATAACAGTTTCGACGAGCGGTTCGGGCCACTTTAGTGGTTGGGCGAGGCGTTGGAGCGGTTGGTCATTGGCGTTGAGGTCGGTGCCAGGCTCTAGAGATGTTGTGGCTATTCTGGCCTATTCGCGAGCAAGCCCGCTCCCACATTTGACCGCGTTGCCAAGTCAGGCACCGATCAAAATGTGGGAGCGGGCTTGCTCGCGAATGGGTTTTAACTGGCGCCGGAAGGTTTAAGCTCGGGCACTTCGTTCAAGTCCAACACCCGATCCACCATGAGCTGAATACCCTCCAGCATCCGGCAAATCGCCAAGACAACATCACGCTGCGCGCCAGCGACTTCAAACGCCAGCTGGCTCGTTAGCGCCTGCAGCGAAGCGATGTCCTGCAAAGTATTGGCGAGCAAGGTTTCGCTATCGATACTGCGTCGTACGCTGAATAACTGATCGGAAGGGGGATTGGGACTGTCTTTGATCATGGTAATGCTCCTCAAAAAATGGGAACTACCAACATCACTTGCAGATGATGGGTGGCAGCTGTGTGCGGGCCTGCAAGACCAAGGAAGGAGCATCCCGGGTAGACCCAAAGGTCTCCCGCACACAGCCACCATAAAGCGATGACCATGAAAAGCGCCACGATTATAGCGGCGCTTATGAGCTCCAACATAATTTCGGCGGGCTTGCAGTCCCGGTCGCTGAATTGGCAGCGACTGACGAAGGTTAGTGGTACCCGTTCCGAGGGACAACCTGAAAGGTTTGTCGGAAAGTTCTGAGGCGCCTGCACAGGCGCCATCGCAGGCAAGCCAGCTCCCACAGTGGGGTGATGCATGACAGGACAACAGGTTCAAACTGTGGGAGCCGGGCTTGCCCGCGATGAGCATAGGTATCTACACAACTCTGTAGCGCCCCAACGGTAACCACGATGCGAAGCGAGCCGCTCTTGATCTTGATCTGCTTGTGATCTTGATCTCAGGCGCCCCGTTAAACCACGCTGGCCGAACGCAGGCTTGAATTCGTGGGTAACCCGGCA
>JAAIGE0100833663.1_pt1 | contig 18083 bp, 20 predicted proteins | sample 6487951 | NCBI WGS metagenome assembly JAAIGE01 (sample SAMN13974128, study PRJNA590717) | phyllosphere metagenome | biome: tomato field; feature: multiple bacterial spot infested tomato fields; material: tomato leaves; isolation source: leaves from tomato fields | host: Solanum lycopersicum ...
GCTCGCTTTGCGCCCAGCGCTTTCGCCACTTTTTTTAGATCAAGCTGGGATGCAACCGGCGTAACCGCCACCGCCAGCGCTTTCGCATCGCCGTTCAGCGCGACCAGCAGCGTTTTAAAGACCTGGCGCGCATCAAGGTTGAGCTTGCGCACCGCTTCATCGCCAAAATGCGTTTCATGGCTGTCATGCTCATAGGGGTGCAGCGTAAACGCCACGCCGTTTTTTTCCAGAAGTTTGACTGCAGGGGTCATCATTAATCCTTACGACAAAAATTCTTCTCAAAGATTGCGCTAATAACAGTGGCGAAAATCTGAACTTTGCGCGAGAATTGTCCCGCGCCACTCACCCTGGCGATAACCAAAATCATAAACAAATTCCTCTTTGACAGGTCGATAGTGATATCGGCCTTCTTTTTTTGTCTTATCCTTCGGCCACTCCTGAGCAGCGCAGGTGTCGCGTTACGGCTGCTTCTGTTTTAGCAGGCCGGGCAGATTATCATCGCCATAGAGATGCAGCGCGCCGACAGCCACCAGATAGCGACCCGATGGCAGCGCCAGCAGCTGTTCGCGCCATTGCTGGTTACGGTTACGCATCAGCGTATCGCTCAGCTCGCTGCCAAAGGTTGCGGGCAGCGCTACCGGCTGCTGCGCGGGCGGCGCTTCAAGCCACCAGCTGATCATCGTCTGCAGCAGCCGCGCATTGGTATGCCAGTGCTCAAGCGTATCCACCAGCAGCGCCCGACCCTCCTGCGGCAGGGATTTCAGCAGCGCGATCTGCGTCTCCGGCCCTTCCAGCTCAATGATCGGCTTGCCCGCTGCCTTTGCGGCCTGCAGCAGCTGATAATCGATACCATACTCCGGACGCAGTCCGAGCCGCTGCGCCTGGTGCGCCTGCAGCATCAGCGCTATCTGCCAGCAGGGCAGGGTATCAAAGAGATCACTCTCCAGCCCCAGATCCTGACAGAGCGTCTGCAGCCGCGTCAGCGTGGCGCTCTCCAGCCGGGTGTGCAGCGGCGGCAAATCTGCGGTATCCGCAAAAGGAGAGCCGCCGCGCGTGATGTCCGCCTCAACAATCAGCGCATCCGCTTTCTGCAGCTGACGCAGCAGGCCGGCTGGCAGAGGCTGCATGTTGCGTGTGCCCATATGGATACTGCCGGTCAGATGCAGCAGCCGGTCGCCCAGACGCATATCCATTGCCGGCCAGCGGTAGGCAGACGGAAAAAGCGCGGCGATCCGCTGCCAGAGACGTTGCCAGATAGGGCTGTTCATGTCCGCTCCTGTTACGGTTAAACCGTCATGCTAACGATTTATTTCGGCTAAAAACAGCGCGCTGGCTGCTATTACCGGTCGGGCGGAGTGAAACGCAGCAGGCGGTTTGCATTGCTGACGACGGTGATGGAAGAGAGGGCCATTGCTGCCCCCGCGACAATCGGGCTCAGCAGCAGGCCGGTAAAGGGATAGAGCACGCCCGCCGCAATCGGAATACCCAGGCTGTTATACACAAATGCGCCCAGCAGATTCTGGCGCATATTGCGCAGCGTGGCCTGCGAAATCGCCAGGGCATCCGCTACCCCATGCAGGTCGTTACGCATCAGCGTAAGCGGCGCCGTTTCGACCGCGACATCGCTGCCGCTGCCCATCGCAATACCGGTATCCGCCTGCGCTAACGCTGGCGCATCGTTGATGCCATCTCCTATCATCATCACCCGGCGCCCCTGCTGCTGCAGGCGGCTTATGGCTTCTGCTTTACCCTCTGGCAGCACGCCGGCGATCACTTCATCAATTCCCGCTTCAGCAGCGATAGCGCGGGCTGTGGCCTGATGATCGCCCGTCAGCATCACCAGCCGGTAGCCAGCCTGATGCAGCCGCTGCAGTGCCGCTTTACTCTCCGGCCGCAGATTATCGCGCAGCGCAATCAGGCCCAGCAGCTGGTGCGCGTCGGCCAGCAGCACTGGCGTAGCACCGCTTGCCGCGATGCGTTCGATATCTGCCCGGGCGGCGTCATAGTTAATCTGCTGCTCATCAAGCAGGGCCGTGTTGCCCAGCAGCAGGGTCTGACCTGCCACCTGCGCGCTCACGCCCCTGCCGCGCAGCGTCCGGAAGCGGGTGATCTCTGCTGCCGGCGGCTGCGGCGCGGCAGCGAGGATCGCGCTGGCAAGCGGATGCGTGGATCCCTGCTCCAGCTCCGCTGCGGCCTGCAGGATCTGCTGTTGATCCCGGTCAGCATAGCAGCAGATCTCGCCGATCTGCGGCGCTCCCTGCGTCAGCGTACCGGTTTTATCAAACACCAGCGTGTCAGTTTCGCTGGCGTGCTGCAGCGCGTCGGCATCGCGCACCAGGATACCCAGCTCTGACGCACGGCCGGTGCCGGCGATGATCGACATCGGCGTGGCCAGCCCCAGCGCACAGGGACAGGCGATGATCAGGACGGTAGTGATGATCACCAGCGCATAGGCGAGCTGCGGCTGTGGACCAATCAGATACCAGGTGAGGCCGCTCAGCAGCGCAATCGCTACCACAACCGGTACGAAAACGGCAGAGATGCGATCGGCGAGGCGGCCAATCTCCGGCTTGCTGCTTTGCGCCTGACGCACCAGATTAATAATACGTGCCAGCGTGGTGTGGCTGCCGGTGGCGCTGGCGATAAAGCGCAGCGTGCCATCCTGCACCACCGTGCCGGCATAGACTTTGCTGCCAGGCGCTTTTTCCTGCGGCACGGCTTCGCCGGTCAGCATCGCTTCATCGCACCACGCCTCTCCCTGCGTGACGTCGCCATCCACCGGTACCCGATCGCCGGTGACCAGCTTCAGAGTCATACCGGCGGTGACGGCGCTCAGCGGCAGCTGCTGCTCACCCTGTTCGGTGACCACGCACGCCTGCGCCGGCGTCAGATCCAGCAGCCGCTCCAGCGCGCGCGAGGCGCGCTGACGGGCACGCTGTTCCAGCGCGTGCCCGAGGTTAATCAGGCCGATGATCATGACGCTGGCTTCAAAGTAGAGGTGGCGTGCCTGCAGCGGAAAAAATTCCGGCCACAGTGCCACGCTTATCGAATAGAGCCAGGCAGCGCCGGTGCCGAGCGCCACCAGCGTATCCATGGTGGCGGTGGCTAATCGCAGGCTGCGCCAGGCGCTGCGGTAAAAGTGGCCGCCGGCAATGATCATGACCAGCAGCGTGGCAACGCCCAGCGTACGCCACAGCGTCTGATTCTCCGGCGTCAGCATCATATGATCGCCCGCCATGCCCCAGAACATCATCGGCACGCCAAACCCCAGCGCCAGCGCCGACTGCCAGCTGAAGCGGCGCATCGCCTGCCGCGCGTTCGCCTGCTGACGCTCGCGCCGGCGCTGTTCATCCTCAATCACTTCAGCGCTGTAGCCTGCCTTGTCTACGGCGGCAATCAGCGCCGGTGCGTTAACCTCACCCAGCACCAGCGCGCTGCGTTCACCGAGGTTAACGCGTGCTTCCGTGACGCCGGATACCGCGCGCAGCGCGTTCTCTACCCGGCTGACGCAGCTGGCGCAGCTCATGCCATCAATCAACAGATGCTGTACCGGCAGCGCCGCTTCTGCCGGCTGAGAGGCCGTTGTCAGCGCCTCCGGCGGCGGCTCCTGAGCTGTCAACGGATCAGACTTTGGGGATGTTGCCTCAGGCTGCAGCATGGCGTGGTAGCCAGCCTGCTCTACGGTTGCGATCAGCTCGCTGGCGCTGGCCGTCCCGGTCACGCGTGCCTCCTGCTGCGTGACCTCCGCCTGCTCGACGTCGCTGCGCTGTTCCAGCGCCTCTTTAACCCGTTTGACACAGTGGCCGCAGGAAAGCCCCTCCAGCGCCAGCGTTTGTCTGTCTGACATGATAGTCTCCTTAGTGAACAGAGTTGACCGGCTGCACCGGTTACAGTAGTTATAAGCGTAAACCTTCCATTCGGGGGAAGGTCAAGGAGCCGGCATGAATATCAGCGACGTTGCCAGAAAAACCGGGCTGACCAGTAAAGCGATCCGCTTTTATGAAGAGAAAGGGATCGTGACGCCGCCGCTGCGTAGCGGAAATGGCTACCGGCACTATGACGAACGCCATCTGGAAGAGCTGCATCTGCTGCGCCAGGCGCGCCAGGTTGGCTTTACGCTGGATGAGTGCCGCGAGCTGGTGGCGCTGTTCAACGATCCTGCGCGGCACAGCGCAGATGTCAAAGCGCGCACGCTGCAGAAGGCTGAAGAAATTGCAGCGCATATTGAGGAGCTGCACGCCATGCGGGCGCGCCTGCTGTCACTGGCAGAGGCGTGTCCCGGCGACGAGGGCGCCGAGTGCCCGATAATGAATCAGCTGGCGGGCTGCTGCGGTCACTCCGGCGGTAAACGCGGCTGAATCAGCAGCGTGATCCCTTCAACCGCCGTGACCGTCACCCGCGTGCCCGCGGGCAGATCGTCTGTTGCCTGTACGCGCCAGCTGCTGTCACCAATCTGTACATGTCCGATACCACTTTTAAGCGGCGTCTCCAGCGTCAGCTGCCGGCCAATCAGCTCTTTACCGCGCTGGTTCAGCGTGTTGGGTTGCTGCGTTGCAGCCTGATGGCGCATCCAGCCATACCAGCCCAGCGCGCTCAGCAGCGTCAGCGCGGCAAACAGCAGCCCCTGACCAGCCCACGAGAAGGGCCACAGCCACTCGGCCAGGCCAACCAGCAGCGCCGCCATACCGCACCAGAGCAGATAACCGCTGGTGCCCAGCATTTCGGCTGCCAGCAGCAGCCCGCCCAGCGTCAGCCAGAACCAGTGCGGATGGGCAATCAGCTCCATCAGCATTACGGCCTCCGCTCCGCATGACGCTCTTTCAGCAGTTCACTGATGCCCGCTACCGAGCCGATCAGGCTGCTGGCATCGAGCGGCATCATCACCACTTTACTGTTGCCGGCTTCGCCAATTTTCTGCAGCGCATCAGTATATTTCTGCGCAACGAAGTAGTTAATGGCCTGGATATCACCGGCGGCGATCGCGTCAGACACCATGCGCGTGGCGTTCGCTTCCGCCTCTGCCTGCCGCTCACGCGCTTCGGCCTGTAAAAAAGCGGAGGTGCGCTCGCCTTCCGCTTTCAGAATCTGTGACTGCTTGTCGCCTTCAGCGCGCAGTATGGCGGCCTGACGCACGCCTTCAGCAGCCAGAATATCGGCGCGTTTGGTACGCTCAGCTTTCATCTGCGCATTCATGGCAGCGATCAGCTCCTGCGGTGGCCGCACATCGCGGATCTCAATGCGGGTAATTTTGACGCCCCAGGGGTTTGTCGCTTCATCAACGATATGCAGCAGGCGGGTGTTGATGTTGTCACGCTGCGACAGCATCTCATCCAGCTCCATGCCGCCAAGGACCGTGCGAATGTTAGTCATCGTGAGGTTGATTATCGCCAGCTCCAGATTGCTGACCTCATAGGCGGCACGCGCCGGGTCAACGACCTGAATAAAGCAGACGGCATCAATGGTGACGTTGGCGTTATCTTTGGAGATGATCTCCTGAGAAGGGATATCGAGCACCTGCTCCATCATATTGATGCGGCGACCCACGCGATCCATAAACGGCACCACCAGGTTAAGCCCCGGCGAGAGCGTACGGGTGTAGCGTCCGAAGCGCTCTACCGTCCACTGATAGCCCTGCGGAACAATCTTGATACCGGCCCATACAATCACCAGCACCAGCACGATGATAACAGGAATAGCGGTCAGCATATAACCTCCTGGCTGTCAGATAACCGGGCCGAGTCGCTTCGGCCCGTCTGCGTATCCGTCAGTAGAGCAGCGAATAGAGCTGTCGGCGATAGCGCGAGGCGAGGGCGTCGCCGGTGCCAAGCGCGGCCAGGATCTCCTGGAACATTTTGCGCACTTCACCGTCACCGGCAGCGAGATCGCTTTTCAGAAAGCCCAGCAGCAGCTCCAGCGCCTCTTCATTACGCCCAACCTGATGCAGCTGTAACGCAAGTTTAGCAGCCAGGGTCGCGTTCTGCGGCTCGGCGTTCAGCTGCTCCTGCAGCAGCTGGATCTCAGGCGTATCCGCCGCCTGCTTCAGCAGGTCGATCTGTGAGACCAGGCTCTGATAGCGTGTATCCTGATCCTGCAGCGGCACCACATCCAGCACCGCTTCCGCTTCATCACTGCGGTTCAGGGCGATTAGCACTTCTGCCAGCAGAAAGCCAATCTCACTGTTTTTATTGCTCAGCTGCCAGGCATCTTTCAGCAGCGGCAGCGCCTCCAGCGGCTTGTTCTGCTGCATCAGTTCCATAGCCTGCTGCGCTTTCAGCTCCTCTTCGCGCGGCAGAACTTTTTCCAGTAGCGCGCGGATCGCCTCTTCCGGCTGCGGGCCCTGGAAACCATCTACCGGCTGTCCGTTCTGGAACAGATAAACCGTGGGCAGCGAGCGCAGACCGAACTGTGATGCCACCGCGGGCTCGTTGTCGCAATCGAGTTTTGCCAGCAGGAACTGGCCGGCATACTCCTGTGCCAGACGCTCCAGCACCGGGGTAAGCTGCAGGCAGTGCTGGCTGCGTTCAGACCAGAAATAGAACAGAACCGGCAACTGCATGGATTGCTCCAGCGTCTGCTGCAAATTGGACTCATTGATGTCGGTGATCAAAGCGTGTGACATGAAAAACGCTCCTGGCAGAAAGTGTAAAGAGAATATGGGGATAAAGTGTCCCGCTTCAAGCGCTGACTGATGTTACCGCTCAGTTGCTGCACAAAATGCGATCCAGCATCCAGCCCGGCAGCAGTCGTTTCAGAAAACTCATGCCCCAGGCCACCAGCGTAACCGGATAGCGCAGCCGCGGGTGACGGCTCTCCAGCGCATGGCGCAGTTTGGGCAGAATCGCTTCCGGCGGCAGGGTAAAACGCGCTGCGATACCGGGATTCTGCACCGGCTTCTCCTGTTCACCCTGCTGCACGTTATCGGTGAAGCGCGTGGCGATCGGTCCCGGCTCTATCAGGCTGACGCGCACGCCGCTGGCGCGCACTTCCATACGCAGCGCATCGCTCCACGCCTCCAGCGCCCACTTGCTGGCGGCATAGGCGCCACGCCCCGGGGTGGAGATCAGTCCCAGCACCGAGCTGGTATTGATAATGCGGCCGTCGCCGCTGTTCTGCAGCGCCGGCAGCAGCCGCATCGTCAGCTGATGGGTACCAAAGAGGTTGGTGGAGAACTGCTTTTCAAGCTGCTGGCGGCTGACGCTGCTCAGCGGCCCATACTGGCCAAATCCGCCGTTATTAAATAGCCCGTGCAGGCAATGCCCGGTGAGTGCCAGCACCTGTTCTGCCGCGGCATCCACACTTGCGGCATCGTCGAGGTCGAGCAGGATGCCGGTATATCCCAGAGCAGTCATCCGCGCAACATCCTCGGCGCGGCGGCAGGCGGCAAGCACGTGGTAGCCGCGCGCCTGCAAATCGCTGGCGGCTGCCAGCCCGATACCGCTGGAGCAGCCGGTGATCAAAACCGATTTTTGCATTTCTTTACCTGTCAAATAGCACGACTTAGCGCGAGTCATGCTTAACTAGCGGAGCCAGCGCGTCAGCCATAATGCCGGCAATAAACGGCTGCGCATCCGGATTGGGGTGAATACCATCCTGCTGCATCCACTCCGGCTTCAGATAGACCTGCTCCATAAAAAAGGGCACCAGCGGCAGGCTGTACTCTTCCGCCAGGCGCGGATAGATGGCGCTGAACGCTTCAGTGTATCGTCGTCCATAATTAGCAGGCAGCCGGATCTGCATCAGCAGCGGCTGCGCGTCAGCGGCTTTCACCGCAAGGATAATCGCACGCAGATCCTGCGCGATAGCCTGCGGCGGAAAACCGCGTAAACCATCATTACCGCCCAGTTCGATTAACACCCAGCGCGGCTGATGCTGTTTTAATAGTGCAGGCAGCCGTGCCAGACCCTGTCCGGCGGTATCACCGCTGATGCTGGCGTTGACGACGTTGGGCTGCTGCTGCCAGCGCGTGCTGAGCAGGGCAGGCCAGGCGGCGCTGGCAGACATCCGGTAGCCGGCGCTCAGGCTGTCACCTAATACCATCAGCGTATCGGCTGCAGCGATGCGCGATACCAGCAGCAGCACCACACACAGGAAGGGATAATGCCAGCGGAAAACATTGTTGCGGTTCATCATCTTACTAAGTCCGTCGGTCAGGGTGAGCATCAACTCTCAATCCTTACCGGAGTTGAGCTGGTTGTCAAACCAGCCGAAACGCTCGCGCTGATTGGCGAATCGGGATCGGGGAAGTCGACGCTGCTGGGGATCCTCGCCGGGCTGGATGATGGCAGCAGCGGCGAGGTTCATCTGCTGGGTCAGCCGCTGCACCGCATGAACGAAGAGCAGCGCGCGGCGCTGCGCGCACGCGAAGTCGGTTTTGTGTTTCAGTCATTTATGCTGGTGCCCACGCTAAATGCGCTGGAGAACGTGCAGCTGCCGGCGCTGCTGCGCGGCGAGAGCGATCGCGACAGCCGGGCACAGGCCAGCGAGCTGCTGGCGCAGCTTGGCCTGAAAGCGCGCCTGCATCATCTTCCTGCACAGCTTTCAGGAGGCGAACAGCAGCGGGTGGCGCTGGCGCGCGCATTTAGCGGGCGTCCCGGCCTGCTGTTTGCGGATGAGCCCACCGGTAATCTCGATCGTCAGACCGGGGAGCGCATTGCCGATCTGCTGTTCTCGCTCAACCGTGATTACGCCACAACGCTGATCCTGGTGACCCATGATGAGCAGCTGGCCGCGCGCTGCGATCGGCGGCTGCGGCTGCGTGACGGCAAGCTGTGGGAGGAGGCATGATCTGGCGCTGGTTCTGGCGCGAATGGCGCTCGCCTTCGCTGCTGATTGTCTGGCTGGCGCTGACGCTGGCGGTGGCCTGCGTGCTGGCTTTGGGTTCCATCAGCGATCGCATGGAGAAAGGACTCAGCCAGCAGAGCCGCGACTTTATGGCGGGCGATCGTACGCTGCGCAGCAGCCGGCCGGTGCCGGAAGCCTGGCTGACGCAGGCGCGTGAGGAGGGATTAGCGATCAGCCGTCAGCTCAGCTTCACCACTATGACCTTTGCGCGGGAGACGCCGCAGCTGGCAGATGTTAAAGCGGTGGATGACGCCTATCCGATGTTTGGTACATTGCAGACCGAGCCACCGGGCCTGCGTCCGGCGGCAGGCAGCGTGCTGGTCGCCGCGCGTCTGCTGGCGCTGCTGGATCTGCGCGTCGGCGATCCGATAGAGGTCGGCGACGCCACGCTGCGCATTGCCGGTACGGTGATCCAGGAGCCGGACAGCGGATTCAATCCCTTCCAGACGGCGCCTCGTCTGTTAATGAACCTGGCGGACGTTGAAAAAACCGGCGCCGTTCAGCCCGGCAGCCGCCTGAGCTGGCGCTATAAGTTTTCCGGTGACGCCGCACCGCTGGTACGCTACGATCGCTGGATCGAGCCGCGCCTTAAAGGGGGCGAACGCTGGATAAGCACCGAAAATTCAGAGGATGCGCTGGGCCGTTCCATGCAGCGCGCGCAGCAGTTTCTGCTGCTGTCGGCATTACTGACGCTGCTGCTGGCCATCGCGGCCGTGGCGGTAGCGATGAGCCACTACTGCCGCAGCCGTTACGATCTGGTGGCGGTGCTGAAAACGCTGGGGGCCACGCGACGTGCGCTGCAGCGGCTGATTATCGGCCAGTGGCTGGCGGTGCTGCTGTTAGCGGGCGTGACCGGCAGCGCGCTGGGGCAGGGGATCGAACTGCTGCTGCTTACCCTGCTGAAGCCGGTGCTGCCCGCATCGCTGCCTGCCGCCAGCCTCTGGCCATGGCTCTGGGCGCTGGGCACCATGTTTGTTATTTCCCTGCTGGTGGGGCTGCGTCCTTATCGTCTGCTGATGGCGACCCAGCCGCTGCGCGTACTGCGGCGCGATGCGGTGGCGCGCGTCTGGCCGCTGCGCGTCTATCTGCCGGCGATGGCGCTGGTGGTGCTGCTGCTGCTGGCGCTGCTGCTGGGGGGCAGCAAAATGCTCTGGGCGCTGCTCACCGGCGTCGTACTGCTGGCGCTGCTGCTCGCCGTGCTGGGCTGGGGTACGCTGCTGCTGCTGCGCCGGCTGGTCGTGCGTAACCTGGCGCTGCGGCTGGCCATTAACCGTCTGCTGCGACAGCCGGCAATGACGCTGAGCCAGCTGGCCGCGTTCTCGCTCTCTTTTATGCTGCTGGCGCTGCTGCTGGTTATGCGCGGCGATCTGCTCGATCGCTGGCAGCAGCAGCTGCCGCCGGATGCACCAAACTATTTTCTGCTGAATATTACGCAGGCGCAGGTGCCACAGGTGCGTGACTTTTTGCAGCAGCATCAGATCAAACCGGAAACCTTTTATCCCGTCGTGCGCGCGCGTCTGGTTGAGCTGAATGGCAAAGCTGCCGATCCGCGTCAGGATAATGCGCTGAACCGCGAGCTCAATCTGACCTGGCAGGCGCAGCGGCCGGATCACAACCCGCTGCTTGCCGGCAGCTGGCCCCCGCGGCCAGGGGAGGTTTCGATTGAAGCCGAACTGGCGCAGCGGCTGGGCGTTAAGCCAGGGGATGAGCTGACCTTTAGCGGCGATACGCAGACGTTCAGCGCGCGCATCAGCAGTCTGCGTAAGGTGGACTGGGAGAGCCTGCGGCCTAACTTCTTTTTTATCTTCCCGCCCGGCGCGCTGGAGCAGCAGCCGCAGACATGGCTGACCAGCTTCCGCATGGCGAATAATCCGGCGCTGCTGGCGCAGCTGAACCGGACGTTCCCGACGCTGAGCCTGCTCGATATTGGCAGCATCATGAAACAGATTGGCCAGGTGCTGGCGCAGGTGAGTCAGGCGCTGGAAATCATGGTGGTGCTGGTGACGCTGTGCGGTGTCCTGCTGCTGCTGGCGCAGATCCAGATCGGCATGCGCCAGCGTCGTCAGGAGCTGGTGGTGTATCGCACGCTGGGCGCGAGCAAACGTCTGCTACGCGGCACGCTGTGGTGTGAGTTTGCTCTGCTCGGCGTGGTTTCCGGAATAGCGGCTGCGCTGGGTGCAGAGGCCGCGCTGTGGGCACTGCAGCGTAAAATTTTCGATTTTCCCTGGCAGCCCGACTGGACGCTGTGGTTTGCGCTACCGCTGTGCGGAGCGCTTCTGCTGTCGCTGTGCGGCGGCTGGCTGGGCGTGCGACTGCTGAAGGGCAAAGCGCTGTTCCGGCGCTTTGAAGCGGCGTAATCAGGATCCCTCTGTCTGAGGGATCCCGTCAGCAACTCAGAGCTTCGCCTGCGCCCAGGCGAGGCCCGAGGCGTATTCCGGCGGCAGCAGCGGCTGCAGCGCGTGCAGGGCAGTGGCAAGACGTGATGGCTCACTGTCAGTGAGATTCAGGTGTCCCACCTTGCGGCCAGGCCGGACCTCTTTGCCATACCAGTGCAGATGCACCAGCGGCTGCGCCAGCCAGGCGTGGTTTACGTCGCTGCCGATCAGATTCACCATCACCGAGGGTGCGAATACCGCCGGCTGCGGCAGCGGCAGGCCAAGAATGGCGCGCAGATGCAGCTCAAACTGGCTGATGGACGCGCCGTTCTGCGTCCAGTGACCGCTGTTGTGCACGCGCGGTGCCAGCTCATTGATCAGCAGTCCCTGCGGCGTGATAAAGCACTCCATCGCCATGACGCCCACGTAATCCAGCGCCTGCATAATGGCGCGCAGCATGGTTTCCGCCTGCTGCTGCTGTGCACTATCCGCCTGCGGGAACGCCACGCTGGTGCGCAGAATGCCCTCTTCGTGCAGGTTGTGTGTCAGCGGGTAGAATACCATGCTGCCATCCTGACCGCGCGCGCCTACCAGCGAAACCTCACCGCTAAAATTTATGCCCTGTTCAACAATGCACTCGCCATAGCACTCAGCGGGTAACGTCTCTGTTTCATCCGCCCGCAGCCGCCACTGGCCGCGACCGTCATAACCGCCGGTGCGGCGTTTGACAATCGCCAGTTCGCCCAGCTTCTCAAACACCGCCGGCCACTCATCAGGTGCGGCCAGCAGCTGCCACGGTGCGGTAGCCAGACCAAGCTCATCCAGCAGCTGCTTCTGCGTCAAACGGTCGGCAAGGCGCGGGAAGATATCGCGGTTCACAAAGGCGGGGTGGCGGGCGAGCTCGCGCGTCAGGGCGGTTTCCGGCCAGCGTTCAATCTCGGCGGTGATCACGCTCTCTGCAATGGGCAGCGAGGCGGGCTCCGCATCCAGTCCCACCGGATAAACCGCAATGCCCAGCGGCTCAGCCGCCTGGCGCAGCATACGGCCCAGCTGACCGTTACCCAGTACGCATACCGGCTTCATGCCTCACCCCGCGGATCCGGATTCTCCAGCACCTCATCGGTCTGCGCCTGGCGCCACGCGGTGAGACGCGATGCCAGTGCCGCATCGTGGGTGGCCAGGATCTGCGCGGCCAGCAGCGCCGCGTTGGCTGCGCCCGCTCTGCCAATGGCCAGCGTACCCACCGGAATGCCGCGCGGCATCTGTACAATCGAGTAGAGGCTGTCAACACCGCTCAGCGCGGCGCTCTGCACCGGTACGCCCAGCACCGGCACCAGCGTTTTTGCTGCGATCATGCCGGGCAGATGCGCAGCACCGCCGGCGCCCGCAATAATCACCTGGTAGCCATGCGCAGCGGCACCTTCAGCAAAACTGAACAGCTTGTCCGGGGTGCGGTGGGCAGAAACCACCTCCACGTGAAAGGGAACGTCCAGGCTGTTGAGAATTTCCTCGGCGAACTGCATGGTAGCCCAGTCACTTCTGGAACCCATGACGATAGCGATACGGGCCGGGGCGGCAGTGGATGACATGCGGTCAACTCCTGTGAATAGACAAACGAACCTGGCCGGTGAGGCAGGTAAGAAGGGCACAGAGGATAGCATGAGATAGCAGCAAGGAAAACGGTTGCGCGGCCAGAAAACGGGCAATTGCACCCGTAAAATCAGAAGGGGAAGGCGATCAGTTTTATGCCGCTGGCGTCCAGCTGGATCATCGAGCCTGCGTTGTGCCATGCCCCAAGAACAGCGCGCTGCGCGGGAAGGCCATTCAGAGAGAGCGTGTGGATTTCCGGCCGGTGCGTATGGCCGTGGATCAGCAGCGGAGCCTGCTGGCGCTGCATGGCTGCTGCCACCGCCTGCGGGTTTACATCCATAATGGCCAGCGATTTATGCTGGTTCGCCTGCCGGCTGCCGGCGCGCATTCTGGTCGCGATGCGCAACCGCAGACGCAGTGGCAACGCCAGAAACAGCCGCTGCAGCCAGCGCTGGTGGACCTTTGCGCGAAAGCGCTGATAGCCAGCATCGTCCGTGCAGAGCGTGTCGCCGTGCATAATCAGCACGCGCTGACCATACAGCTCCAGCACCTTCTCCTCCGGCAATAGCGTCATGCCGCTGGCGCGGGCAAAGCGCTTGCCCAACAGGAAATCGCGGTTGCCGTGAATAAAATAGACCGGCACCGGCAGGGCGCGCAGGGCGGTGGCGATCTGCTGATGCAGCGGATTAGGATCGTCATCGCCAATCCAGGCTTCAAACAGATCGCCCAGGATGTAAAGCGCCTCGCACTGCCGCGCTTCACCCTGCAAAAAATGCAGAAAACCGGCAGTAATTGCCGGTTCTTCCTGACACAGATGGAGATCTGCGATAAACAGCGTGCGCGACATTACTCGCTGACAGTCACTTTCTGGATGACAACGTCTTCGGTCGGCACGTCCTGATGCATACCGCTGCGGCCGGTTTTCACCGCTTTGATTTTTTCGACGACATCCATACCTTCAACCACTTCAGCAAACACGCAGTAACCCCAGCCCTGCAGGCTTTCGTCGCGGAAGTTCAGGAAGTCGTTGTCAGCAACGTTGATAAAGAACTGTGCGGTTGCCGAGTGCGGAGCCTGAGTGCGCGCCATCGCCAGCGTGCCTTTGGTGTTTTTCAGGCCGTTGTTCGCTTCGTTGCGGATTTCAGCTTTAGTAGCTTTCTGCTTCATGCCCGGTTCGAAACCGCCGCCCTGAACCATAAAGCCATTGATGACACGGTGGAAAATAGTGTTGTCATAAAAACCTTCACGGCAGTAGTCCAGGAAGTTCTGTACGGTGGCCGGCGCTTTATCATCAAAGGTTTTGATTACGATATCGCCATGGTTCGTCTGGAAAGTGACCATTATATTCGTCCTGTGGAGGTTGTATTCAGTATCAGTTGCCGCGTTCGCATGCGGACGGGCATTTTGTCGACGCCTCTTATAACATAATTTCCCGGAACGCGTCAGCAAGGCAACGGCATCTGGTATCTCAGCGATGCACAAGTCAGAAAAATACGGCACAATATCAGGCTACCAAAGAAGGCGTCTCCCGCACACGATAAAAACGGAACCGTTCAATGCTAAAGATCTATAACACCCTGAGTCGACAGAAAGAGGAATTTAAACCTATTCATGCTGGTGAAATCGGCATGTACGTGTGTGGTATTACGGTTTACGACCTCTGTCATATCGGCCATGGGCGTACGTTTGTGGCATTTGACGTGGTGGCGCGTTACCTGCGCTATATTGGCTATCAGCTGAAGTATGTGCGTAATATCACTGATATTGATGACAAAATTATTCGCCGCGCTAACGAAAATGGCGAAACCATTGAGACGCTGACCAACCGCATGATTGCGGAGATGCACCAGGATTTTGCCGCGCTGGGCATCCTGCCGCCGGATCTGGAACCACGCGCCACGCGCCATATTGCGGAAATTATTGAGCTGGTGGAGCGGCTGATTGAACGCGGTCACGCCTACGTGGCGGAGAACGGCGATGTGATGTTTGATGTGCTGAGCGATACCGATTATGGCGCGCTGTCGCGTCAGGATCTGGAGCAGCTGCAGGCGGGTGCCCGTGTGGAAGTGGCAGAGGTAAAACGCAACCCGATGGATTTCGTGCTGTGGAAGATGTCCAAAGCCGATGAGCCGTCGTGGGAATCGCCGTGGGGCAACGGTCGTCCGGGCTGGCACATCGAGTGCTCCGCCATGAACTGCAAGCAGCTTGGCAGCCACTTTGATATTCACGGCGGCGGCTCTGACCTGATGTTTCCGCACCATGAAAATGAAGTGGCGCAGTCCACCTGCGCGCACGACGGTCCCTATGTCAATTACTGGATGCACTCCGGCATGGTGATGGTTGACCGTGAGAAGATGTCAAAATCACTCGGCAACTTCTTCACCGTGCGCGATGTGCTGCAGCACTATGACGCCGAAACCGTACGCTATTTCCTGATGTCAGGACACTATCGCAGCCAGCTTAACTACGGCGAAGATAACCTCAACCAGGCACGTGCGGCGCTGGAGCGTCTGTATACCGCACTGCGGCATACCGATACCGGCGCGCAGCCTGCCGGTGGCGAAGCTTTTGAAGCGCGTTTCCGCGCGGCGATGGATGATGACTTCAACACGCCGGAAGCCTACTCGGTGCTGTTTGATATGGCGCGCGACGTGAACCGCCTGAAGAGTGAAGATAAAGCGGCGGCTGACGGGCTGGCGGCCAGATTGCGCGAGCTGGCGAATGTGCTGGGGATACTGCAGCAGGATCCGGAGCTGTTCCTGCAGAGCGGAGCGCAGACGAATAATGACGAAGTCGCAGAGATTGAGCAGCTGATCAAAATGCGCAACGACGCACGTCAGGCGAAAGACTGGGCGCAGGCGGATGTGGCACGTGACCGGCTCAACGCGCTCGGCATTGTGCTGGAAGATGGTCCGCAGGGCACCACCTGGCGACGTAAATAAGAAAAAAGGGCGAACCCGGGTTCGCCCTTTTTGCTATGCGACCACCGTTATGCGCTGGCCGGCAAACTCTACCGTCTGTCCGGCGACGATTTTACAGCGCTTGCGCGTTTCAATCGCCCCGTTCACGCGCACTTCACCTTCATCAATCACCGCTTTGGCCTGCGCGCCGCTCTCTACCCAGCCTTCCAGCTTCAGCAGATCGCACAGATCAACGTGCTGATGTTTACCCAGTGAGAAACTCGCCATTATGCTTCCTCCACGTCGTGATACGCTTCGCACGCCAGCAGCGTGTTTTCAATTAAAGTGGCTACCGTCATCGGCCCGACCCCGCCCGGGACTGGCGTAATGTAAGAGGCGCGCTCAGCGGCAGCGGCAAAATCAACGTCGCCCACCACTTTACCGCTCTCCAGCCGGTTGATGCCGACGTCAATCACCACCGCGCCTGGTTTGATCCAGTCACCCGGAATAAAACCGGGCTTGCCCACGGCCACGACCAGCAGATCGGCGTGCTCCACGTGATGGCGCAGATCGCGGGTGAAGCGGTGAGTAACCGTCGTGGTACAGCCTGCCAGCAGCAGCTCCATGCTCATCGGGCGGCCAACGATGTTAGACGCGCCGACCACTACGGCGTTCAGGCCATAGGTATCGATGTTATAACGCTCCAGCAGCGTGATAATACCGCGCGGCGTGCAGGGACGCAGTTTCGGCGCACGCTGGCAGAGGCGACCCACGTTATAGGGATGGAAACCATCCACATCTTTATCCGGCGTGATGCGCTCCAGCACCTTGACGTTGTCGATACCGGCCGGCAGCGGCAGCTGCACCAGAATGCCGTCAATCGCCGGGTCACTGTTCAGCTCATCAATCAGCGTCAGCAGCTCGCTTTCGCCGGTGGAGTCGGGCAGGTTATAAGCACGGGAGACAAAGCCCACCTCTTCGCAGGCGCGACGTTTATGCGTGACGTAGATCTGCGAAGCGGGATTTTCGCCCACCAGGATCACGGCCAGACCCGGCGCACGTTTGCCCGCCGCCAGGCGCTGCTGCACTTTTTCCGCAACTTCGCTACGCACCTGCTGCGCAATCGTTTTACCGTCAATAATTTTTGCTGCCATCAGAGAGGAAATCCATCTGTAGAGAGTTAAATCGGGGATGGTGCCTATTCTGGCAGAAGCGCGGGCGGCTGTCAGTCACAGTTTCAGCAGCCTGCGCGCTTTCAGGCTTTTTTCGTGGTGACGCGTGCCAGCCTGCATAGGTATGATATCTGCAGGACACTCTGGGAACGATGTAATGATCTGGATAATGCTTGCCACTCTGGCAGTAGTGTTTGTGGCTGGATTTCAGCTGCTCACCGCCGCCTCGCGTCACGCCGCCCAGCGGCTCAGCAAGCGGCTGCAGCTGCCGCCGGTACAGGTGGAGTCAATGCTCTCGATGATGGGGAAAGAGGCGGCGAAAGAGTTTACCGACTACCTCAGCCGCGATAACGAAACGCATCTGCACAATGGCGCAGCGGTACTGCTGATCTGGCAGGTACTGATTGTTGACGGCAGCGAGGAGAACAGCCAGCGCTGGCATGCGATCCTCAGCCGCGCCGGTTTCCCGGCACTCATCAGCCGCCAGCAGCTGCTGCTCGCGCTGGGCTTTCTGCGCCAGCTGGAGCCGGACAGCCAGGAGCTGCACGCGCGGCGTGAGCAATATAATGCGCGCTTTACGCCACAAGGGATTGAGCTGGAAGGGGAATCCACCGGCACCAGTAATCTCGTGTCGCTCAGCGAATGGCGCAAACGCCATTGATGCAAATTGGTTATTCCCGCAGCACTCCGCTGCACAGAAACGGCAAAAACGTTGACGTACCCGCTTCCCGACGTATAATCCGACCCAACTCCTCAGCGCCCTTAGCTCAGCTGGATAGAGCACCGGCCTTCTAAGCCGTAGGTCACAGGTTCGAATCCTGTAGGGCGCGCCAAGTCAAATCAAGCAGTTACGCCAGCTTCAAACTAACCTGATTTCTCCTTGTGTCATATTTGTGTCGCTGACTCCTAAAAGTAAGTTAATTTTGCGCATGTGCCCGGTAAGGTAATCAGGCGCCAGGTGAGCATTTCGCTGCACGCTTTCTATGCGCTCCCGTCTGCATGCATCACTCCTGAGCTTAAAAACCAGCCACGCCGCCCGGCCATTCTCATATCCGATATCAGCTGCCTTTTTGCAACAGGCAAACCGGGCCTGATAGCCGCTATCCGGCATTTTCCGCCCCTATCCTGAGTCAGCAGACGGATGCGCTTTTGCCAGCAGTCCGGCCTTTCAGTAAATAATGGCCCTTTTTTTTGCCTCTCTCTAC
>JAAIGE0100620070.1_pt1 | contig 18063 bp, 15 predicted proteins | sample 6487951 | NCBI WGS metagenome assembly JAAIGE01 (sample SAMN13974128, study PRJNA590717) | phyllosphere metagenome | biome: tomato field; feature: multiple bacterial spot infested tomato fields; material: tomato leaves; isolation source: leaves from tomato fields | host: Solanum lycopersicum ...
CGAAGTTTCCGGCGGCATGGGCCAGCGCATCATGATCTCGATGATGCTTATCTCGTCGCCTTCCCTGATCATAGCCGACGAGCCGACCTCCGCACTTGATGTTACGGTGCGCCAGCAGGTTCTCTCGATCCTCGATGACCTGATTACGGAAAGAAATATCGGCCTGATCTTCATTTCGCATGACCTGAACCTCGTGAAGAGTTTCTGCGACCGCGTCATCATCATGTATGCGGGCCGTATCGTGGAGACAATCGAAGCTTCCAGACTTGATGAGGCAACGCATCCTTACACACGCGGTCTCCTCGAAGCGCTTCCGAGTCTGGATCATCCCCGGGATCGTCTGGAGGTTCTGAAGCGTCAGGCAAACTGGACGGAGGTGTGACATGTCCATCATATCGGTGAAGGACCTCGCCGTTTCTTTCGGCAATGGCGCTGACTTCAAACAGGTCGTGAAAAGCGTTTCGTTCGACGTGGCACCCGGCGAAACATTCGGTCTGGTTGGCGAAAGCGGATGCGGAAAGTCGACCGTGCTCGGCGCTTTGGCAGGACGAATCAAAAAATGGGACGGCTCGGTTTCCATTGACGGAGATACCATTTTAGCGACGCGGTCCCGTGCGCAGCTTGCCAAGCAGCAGATGGTATTTCAGGACCCGTTCGGCTCCCTGCATCCGCGTCATACAATTGGGCGCACACTGCTTGAGCCCCTCGAAATCCACGGATTGGACCGTAGGCAAGAGCGTGTCGAGCAAGTGCTGCGCGATGTCGGTTTGCCACCCGGCTTTCGCCATCGCTTCCCGCACCAGCTCTCCGGCGGACAGCGCCAACGCGTCGCCATTGCCCGTGCGCTTATTCTGGAGCCGAAAATTCTCTTGCTCGATGAGCCGACCTCAGCGCTCGATGTCTCGATTCAGGCTGAAATACTCAATCTTTTGAAAGACCTGCGTGAACGGTCAAATCTGACATATATACTTGTCAGCCACGATATGGCGGTCATCGCGCATCTCTGCAACCGGGTGGCAGTCATGCAGGATGGTGTCTTCGTAGAGATCGCAACGCGTAGTCAGCTACTGGAGAACAATGTCGAGCACCCATACACAAGAACCTTGCTCGATGGGAGCAGAGGGTATGTGCCTGCGCGGCGGTTGATTGCATAGGTGACGTAAACTAAGAAGTCGCGAGAGGGGTGGGTTACGCTTCGCGACGACTTCCGAAACTCTTCTAGCGCGTGCTATCGCGACCAGCGATGCGCCGGACCTCGTTTGAAGCAGCATCGAGTACACTCGTCGAGAGATGTTCATCCTCAATGATTTTGGAAAGCGTCACCGCTCCCACCATCATCGACCATATGGCCATGGCCTTTTCGCTTCGAGCCAGACCGTCGCCTTCGCCAATAAATTCCGCCAGACGCTCGAAGCGCTCTCGAATGCCATCTTCAAAAGGGCGACGAACTTGAGGAGTTTGACGGGCGGCGTCCGATCCAAGAGACACGAGGGGACACCCTTCAGCCTGCTCTCCACAATGATCTTTCGAGAGATATAAGCTTATGATCGATTCAAGGGGATCGGAAGCGTCTGCTGTGGCATCAGACCATCTCCTTGTACTGCTATCGAGCGCGCGCTGTGATGCGAGTGCCGCAAGATCGTCCTTGGATTCGAACTGCTTATAGAACCCGCCCTGCGTCAGGCCGGCACCTTTCATCAGGTCTTTCAGACCGATCCCATCGAAACCATGCTCTCTAAACAACCGGCTCGCGACATCGATTACGCGTTCCCGATTTGCTTCTGCCTGTGCGCGGCTCACTCTCATGTGGACCTCCAGTTAGATTTCATTTGACATCTATAGGTCTTTTAGAGTTAGGATGCAATCTAATAGTTTGATGTATTGCGTCAAGAAGGGGCGACGAAATGAAACGAAAACTTATTGTCACTGCAGCCGCTGTGGTGGCGCTCGCCGCAGGGGGAGCCGCATCCCTGCTGCTGCCGGTGCACGTGCCCAACGCTGAAGCTGCCGACTCGCGAACCGCCGCGCCACTCGTCAACTTGGCCACTGCCAAGCTTCCTGGCAATTCGAGCCGCAGCTTTACCGGTACGGTCGGTGTGCGAGTGCAGAGTAATCTCGGTTTCCGCGTTCCCGGCAAGATCATTGAACGTTTCGTCGATGTCGGTGAGCAGGTGAAGGCGGGACAGCCGCTGATGGGTCTCGACCCGACCGATCTTCGCCTTGCTTTGACTGCGAGACGTAACGCTGTCATCGCCGCTCAGGCAACATTCGTCCAGGCGCAAGCCGATGAGAGACGTTTTGCGACGCTCGTAAAGACTTCTGCCGCATCATCGCAGCAATATGAGCGAGCCAAAGCATCGCTGGACACCGCGACAGCGCAGTTGGCCGCTGCTCAGGCCGATGCGAATGTTGCCGAAAACGAGGCCAAATATGCGGTTCTCGTTGCCGATGCAGATGGAACGATCGTTGAGACGCTTGGTGAGCCAGGCCAGGTTGTAACGGCCGGTCAGGCCGTCGTGCGGCTTGCAAAGTCCGGCCCGCGCGAAGCGATTGTCTGGCTTCCAGAGACCCTCCGCCCAGATATTGGAGCACAGGCTACCGCTTCAGTCTATGGCAGGGGCGATACGGAAAAGGCGACGTTAAGACAAATCTCCGATTCTGCCGATCAGCAGACCCGCACCTATGAGACAAGATGGGTGCTTGAAGGGGCGGCCGCCAACGCGCCGCTGGGCGCCACTGTTACCATCGAGATCGAAAACAGGGACGCGCAGAACCACGCAGAACTGCCAATCGGTGCGCTGCTGGATGACGGGACGCGAACAGGCGTGTGGATCATCGATCAACAGGCATCTGTCGTCAAGTTCCGTGACGTGAAAGTGGAACGATTGAGCGAGGAAAATGTAGTCGTGACCAACGTCAAGCCGGGAGAGGCAGTCGTTGCATTGGGTGCACATCTTCTGAAGGACGGAGCGCCTGTGCGCACTGGCCTTGAGACAAAAGAGGCGGCAAACTGATGAACCTCAATCTTTCCGCCCTGGCCGTTCGCGAACGCGCTGTGACGCTCTTCTTCATCGTGCTCCTGTCGATCGGTGGCGCGTATGCCTTCGTCAAACTTGGTCGCGCTGAAGATCCGTCATTTACGATCAAGACACTCACGGTTACGACCGTCTGGCCTGGCGCGACTGCCCGCGAGATGCAGGATCTCGTTGCCGAACCACTAGAGAAGCGTATTCAGGAACTGGCTTGGTACGATCGTGTCGAGACCACGACGCGGCCCGGCTTTGCTTACCTTACCGTGACGCTGAAAGACAGCACGCCGCCGAGTGCGGTTGCGGAAGAATTCTACCAGGCCCGCAAGAAGCTTGGGGATGAGGCCAGAAACCTGCCTCAAGGCGTTCTGGGGCCATTCGTCAACGACGAATATTCCGATGTCAGCTTTGGCCTTTACGCCCTCAAGGCACCAGGCATGCCCATGCGCGATCTGGTCCGGGAAGCGGAAAAGATAAGGCAGGACATGCTGCATGTTCCTGGCGTGAAGAAAATCAATATTTTGGGGGAGCAGCCAGAGCAGATATTCGTCGAGTTCTCCTATCAGAAACTTGCGACACTCGGCATCTCGCCGCAGGATATTGCCGCAGCGCTTCAACGGCGTAACACGGTAACGCCCGCAGGCTCGATAGACACACAGGGTCCGCAGGTCTTCATCCGCTTCGACGGCGCTTACGATAGCATTCAATCGATTGCCGATACACCTATCGTCGCTTCAGGGCGAGCACTCAAACTTTCCGATATCGCAGAGGTCCGTCGCGGTTATCAGGAGCCATCGAGCTACATCATTCGCCATAATGGCGAAGCGGCTATCATGCTTGGCGTCGTGATGCAGCAGGGCTGGAACGGTCTCGATCTGGGTAAAGCTCTGGAAGAGCGGTCCAGCCAGATCGCACAATCCCTGCCACTCGGCATCACGCTGACGAAGGTCAGCGATCAGGCGGTCAACATCGATGCTGCCGTTGGCGAGTTCATGGTGAAGTTTGCGATGGCTCTCGGCGTCGTACTTTTCGTCAGCCTTGTTGCGCTTGGCTGGCGGGTGGGCATCGTCGTTGCGCTCGCAGTGCCGTTGACGCTTGCGGTCGTCTTCATCATCATGCTGGACACGGGACGCTTCTTCGACCGCATTACCCTCGGTGCGCTGATCCTTGCGCTTGGACTGCTGGTGGATGACGCAATCATCGCCATCGAAGTGATGGTCGTGAAGATGGAAGAGGGCATGGACCGCATCAAGGCTGCGGCTTATGCCTGGAGCCATACTGCGGCACCCATGCTGTCGGGCACGCTCGTCACTATCATCGGCCTCATGCCGGTTGGCTTTGCAAGCTCTGCAGCCGGTGAATATGCGGGCAACATTTTCTGGATCGTTGGTTTTGCGCTGATCGTTTCCTGGTTCGTTGCGGTGATTTTCACGCCCTATCTCGGTGTGAAGCTGCTGCCGGATATCAAGCCGGTGCAGGGTGGCCACCACGCGATTTACGACACGCCGAACTATAGACGCCTGCGCGGTGCAATCGAATTCACCGTCAAGCACAAATTCCTGACCTGCGCTGTCGTTGGCGTCGTGATGGCCCTTTCCGTCGTCGGAATGGGCTCGGTGAAGCAGCAGTTCTTCCCGACATCCGACCGGCCAGAGGTTCTTGTCGAAGTGCGCATGCCTGAAGGCACGAGCATCGAGACCACCACAGCCACAGTCAAGAAGCTCGAAGACTGGCTGAAGCAGCAGCCGGAATCGAAGATCGCGACGAGCTATATCGGTCAGGGCGCACCGCGTTTCTTCTTTGCCATGGCGCCTGAACTGCCCGATCCGGCTTTTGCGAAGATCGTCGTTCTGACGCAAGATGCGCATGAGCGCGAGGTGTTGAAACTGCGTCTGCGGGAAGCAGTGGCGCAAGGGCTGGCACCGGAGGCATTCGTTCGCGTAACGCAGCTGGTCTTTGGCCCCTATACGCCGTTCCCGGTCGAGTTCCGCATCAAGGGTCCGGACGCCGGAGAGCTGTACAAAATCTCCGAGCAGGCACTTTCTGTTATGAACACAGTGCCGGATGTCAGAAATGCCAACCGCGATTGGGGCAATCGTACACCTATTGTGCGGTTCGTTCCCGACCAGGACCGTCTTAACCTGATCGGCATGTCCTCTGCCGAGGCTGCCCAGCAGATACAGCTCCTGTTGAGCGGTCTGACCGTCACGCAAGTTCGCGAAAACATTCGCAACGTGCCTGTCGTGGCCAGAAGCGCAGGTCAAATCCGGCTGGATCCTGCAAGGCTGGCAGACTTCTCAGTTGTGACGAGAGAGGGCCGTGCTATCCCGCTCGACCAGATCGGCCATACAGAAGTGCGCTTTGAAGAGCCGATCCTCAAGCGTCGTGACAGGACACCTGTTGTCACCATAAGGTCCGACATCGATGAAGCTACTCAGCCCCCGGAAGTTTCCCAGCAGGTCATGACCGCGCTGCGTCCTCTCATTGCATCTCTCCCGGCTGGCTACAGCATCGAGATGGGAGGCAATATCGAGGAGTCTCTCAAGGCGAACGCAGCCTTGGTAAAGGTGTTCCCGCTCATGATTGCGGCAACGTTGATCATCATCATTCTTCAGGTGCGGAGCCTGTCGACAATGACGATGGTGATGCTCACTGCGCCGCTCGGTTTGGCGGGTGTCGTGCCGACGCTCATCCTCTTCAACCAGCCTTTTGGCTTTAACGCGATCCTTGGGCTGATCGGCCTGGCGGGCATACTTATGCGCAACACGCTGATCCTTACCGAGCAGATCAAGGAGAACAAGGCGGCAGGACTCGATGACTACCATGCCGTAATCGAAGCAACTGTCCAGAGAACAAGGCCCGTCATCCTGACGGCACTGGCAGCGGTTCTCGCCTTCATCCCTCTGACGCACTCTGTCTTCTGGGGATCAATGGCCTACACGCTGATTGGTGGGACGGCAGTCGGTACGCTGATCATCCTGCTTTTCTTGCCAGCACTCTATGCAGCATGGTTCCGCATCAAGCCGCCAAAGGCGGAAATGCACTCCACGGCGCAAAGCAATGTGGAGACAACCCAGCATTCACTCGCGGCCGAATAGCAAGCTTCATTCCTTCGCAGCAGATGATGTTGCGGAGGAATTTTCATCCGGTTGTCGGGTTTTATTGCAAGGTGGAGATAGGGCGTATGTTCGCTCGCTAACAAAATCTTTCGGACTTCACAGGTCCTCCCCTTCAATGCGCCAATGAAGTGCCTCGATATAAACATTCCCGCCCATATCAGTCTTCATTTATTGCGCTGGGGTAGGGCTATCTCAGGGATCTGCGTTTAGATCGTCTCTTGGGACAGTCAGACATACTACGCACTAAAATCTGACGTTCGCCAAATTCCCTAGTCGCGGGTATCTGCTGGATCGGGTGGGGTTTGCAGAATTACCTCGAAACAAGCGAGCAGCTATCGGCGTTCCGCTGCCGATTGGGAGAGCGGCGTACCCGTTTTGACCCCGTCATGGGCCGTGGTAACTCTGCGCTGGACAAAAAAGTTATCAGAAAGTCTATTTGACTAAGTTGGTGGCAGCTTCGGCGCGCGGGATGTCCGACCAAGCCTTGGCAACGGCGTCCTCAACAGAATTGAAGAGCGTTGGATAAATCTGTTTCCCGCTCCACAACACTGCGCCAAGGCAGGTACCATTCCGATCCTGTCTGGAAAAAACAAAGGTTCCTGACGGCAGCAAGCTTCCGGAAATTTCAGTGAATACATGCGTGCGTATCGCGTTCCAGCGTGAGGGCGGAATGCTGTTGCCGATCAAGGCGTGACTGGCGTCCCAAAAGGGATAGGGCTCGATTTTTCCGGAGCGATCCTGCACAGCAACAACATATCTGAGCCCCCGCCGCAGCCTTAGCAGCTGGATTTCATCCATTACATGATTTTCCATTATGCCTGCACAACCATGCACGTCGACGTACCGTGCGCAAACAGCTTTCCTTCCCGGGACGTGATAGATCCTTCAAGTGTTATGACCGTCCGGGTACGAGATATGACGGTTCCGCTGACGTGGAGAGGGCCGGCATCAACCGATATCGGACGAACAAACTTGACGGACGTTTCCAGTGTCGGAGCGAGTTCTCGTCCTTTGAGCGTTGTATGGGCTGCAAGGTTCATGGACGTATCGAGCATTGTCATCGCCCAGCCTCCGTGGACCGTTTGCAGAGTATTCGCGAAGGACGGCTCGGGTGTCGCGACAAGCATAACCTTGCCCAACTCAGGCGCGAGCAATTCAAACGGCAGAATGCGGGCCATAGGCGGTCGCTCTATCGTTTCATCGAAAAGCGACCGGACGAAATGAAGTCCCGCCTGATCATCGTCCATTCGCGCGTGCGGCGAAGGCGTTTCGGTCGTGCCTGGCATGGCTCTCTTGCTCCTCTAATTTCGCACATGCGTTTTATTTCACTTGTAATCTAATGGCAATATAGATTATGAGTGAAATCTATATTGAGTTCCCAGAGTTTACCAGTTTCGGAGAGCAAAGAATGTCTGAAAATAAGAGTGTTGTGGTGACCGGAGCATCTTCCGGTATTGGGCAGGCGACGGTCAAGTTGCTGTCGCAAAATGGTTTCAAGGTGTTCGCAGGCTCACGCAATCCGGATAAGAATGGACCGGTCCCAGGGGTTGAGTACGGTCGCCTCGACGTGGATAGCGAGGATTCGGTCAGGCAGTTCGTGGAATGGGTTCTGTCGCGCTCTCAGCGTATCGATGTGCTGGTGAATAATGCTGGCGTCTCCCTCGTCGGTCCGGTTGAAAGTACATCGGATGAGGAGGCGAAAGCCATCTTTGAAACCAACCTTTTCGGCCCGTTGCGCATGTTGCGCGCTGTCTTGCCTGCTATGCGCAAGCAGAACTCCGGTTTGATCATCAACGTCAGTTCGGTCCTCGGCTTCCTTCCAGCGCCTTACATGGGCCTCTACGCTAGCAGCAAGCACGCGCTGGAGGGGCTGTCAGAGACGCTTGACCACGAAGTTCGGCAATTCAACATCCGCTCCGTTCTTGTCGAGCCGACATTCACGAGGACGGGTCTCGATGTCAACGCACGGCAGACCGAAGCCCGCATCGATGACTACGCCCACCAGCTGGCGAAGTCCAATGAGGCAGTGCTTACCGCTATAAAAACTGCAAGCAGCCCGAAATTCGTTGCCCAAGAAATCATGAGCGCGATTAATGGTCCGCACAAAATGCGCAGACCAGTCGGCAAACAAGCCACGCTTCTTAGCCGTCTGAAAAGGTTCGTCCCGGCAAAAGCCCTGGATGGCGGTATCAGAAAGACGTTCGGCCTGCCAAAGGCGTAGGCACTCAAAGCTCGCTAAAGCAATGCGCTGGCACGAGCAGTAATTGGCAATCTCATTCACCGTTCGCCAATTCATAGCGCATTTCAAAGTCCTCAGGGCAAAGCGCTTGCCTTGAGGACTTTATCGGCGGTCAGGTTACGTGGTAGCTGAAGATGCGCCCTTTCTAAGGAACTCCACATCTCGTTTTGGCGGAGCGCCGAACATTCTCGCATATTCGCGACTGAACTGCTGTACACTATCGTAACCCACCTTGCCCGCTGCTCCATTGGCGGTGATACGCTCTGTCAGCATCAGATTTCTTGCCGCATGAAGGCGCAGTATTTTCTGGTATCGAAGTGGGCTCGTTCCCGTGAGCTGGCGAAAATTGTGATGAAAAGTCGAGACCGCCATTCCCGACAGGCTTGCAAGTTTCTCGATCCGCAGCGTTTGCGCGTAATTCATTTTCAGCCACTCGAGCGCCTTGACGATACCGGCTGCCTTGTACCCATCGCTTGCCATCAGTGAAACCCAAAGCCCTACTTCGCTTTGAAGCAATCGGACGTAAATTTCCGATTTGATGGCATCGACGAGAAGCGGAATATCGTTTGGGCGATGTGCCAGATCAATCAGGCGTTTGAACGCAACGAGCAGTTCTTCCGACGCGCGCCCGGTCGCGACGCCTCTTCCATGAGTAGTCCCTTCCGGCCCGGAAAACTGCATCTGCCTGGCCAACTCGTAAAGCCGAGTTGAGTCGACTTTCATGATTATCGAGACGTAGCAGTTGTCGGGTGACGCCTCGATCACGTGGGCAGATGTCGGTACATCGATGGACGTGACAAAGAAATCACCCGGATGGAAAAGCATCTCTTCTCCATTAAACACGATGCGCTTGACGCCGCTCAGGATGATCGCGATGCAGGGTTCGTAAAAGCACCTGTGTGGCTCGTCGGGTTTCGATAGGCGAAAAAACTTCAGCCCCGGGACGAGACTGGGATTGACCTGTTCTTGAGGGCACAACTGCTGGACGGCGGCCGCCAGCATGGAGGCACTCGTCCAGGTTGGCAAGGCGTTTAGATCATCGATACGTTTAAACTGGTTCATGCGCGTGCCTTTTGATCCACTCCTTAGAATGTGATCGAAAAATATGTTGCGCACAAGGCAATCGACAGGATCGTGCAAAAAATCGGCAGGATCAAGCTAACGCACTGGCTGAACGAAACCCTATGTTCTCCGGCATATTCAACCATGCCTGTCAGTACAACGCGTCAACATTTACCGAAACCGGCAGGCAACTTTCTGGAGACAGACCTTGAACAAACTCGTGTTCGCTATCAGCATCGCGCTTGCATCCGTGGTAACGGGTGCGTCAGTGCAGGCTCAGGAAGCGGTTGTTGCTTCGCCCAACCCCGACGCGTTGTTTACCAGCCCGGATCCAAAGCTTCACGCAAACAAGCAGGTTGCCTACAAGATCATTCTGGAGCTTCTGGAAGCGGGACATTGGGACAAGGCAAGCCAGTATCTGACCGATGATTACATCCAGCATAACCCGAATGCACAAAGCGGTCTGAAGCCGGTCGTGGCTTACTTCACTGAAGTCCTCAAGGTACAGCCCAAGCCCATCCCGGACAAAATTTCGATGAAAGTCGCGGATGTAGTCGCTGAGGGCGATCTGGTTGTCGTGACCTATGCACGCACCGAGAAGGATCCAAAGGATCCGTCCAAGACCTATAGCACGACATGGTTTGATATGTGGCGCATCGAAAATGGCAAGGCAGCAGAGCACTGGGATTCGGCGTTGCTGAATGAAGCGCCCGATCTGCGCTGAACCGTCTCCGTAATTCATCTCGGATCACAGCCAAATGCTTTTCCGCGTTGTGACCCTGTCGCAACGAAATCTTTCCTGTTTCCAAAATTCTGGAGTTAATAATGGAACGTCGCGATTTTTTGACTTTTGCAGCTACAACCGCGGTTGCTAGCGCTATCGCCCCAAGCCTTTTGCGGGCGCAGACACCTTCGTTCGAGGCGCAAACGGTTCAGGGAACCGTGATGCCGACTGTCGGCAAGGTCACTGGAACATCGCTGCCGTTGAACGGCCCCGCTGAAAACGGCATCAGATATCGCCCGCGCTATCGTTTCGGAATGGGTGGAACTCAAATCGGCAACATCTTCGCGCCGATCAGCGACGCGCAGGCACAGGCTACTCTCAACGCAGCCTGGGACGGCGGCGTCCGCCATTTCGACACCTCGCCCTTCTATGGCCATGGCCTTTCGGAGCATCGTCTCGGCACCTTCCTCAGAGGCAAGCCTCGGGACCAGTATCTGGTTTCTACGAAGGTCGGACGTGTGTTCAGCGCAAGCCGGGAACCGTTGAAGCCGGATTTTTGGACAGAAAAACTTAATTTTTCTTATGAGTATGCTTATACGGCAGAGGGTGCACGCCGGTCGGTTGAGGACAGCTTGCAGCGTCTGGGGGTTTCCAGCATCGACATCGTTTACATCCACGATCTGGGACCGGACAACACCGAGTTGCCACAGCCTTGGACGAATTCCTTCGAGATTGCCCGAACCGGCGCTATGGTCGAACTGGAACGTATGCGTAATGAGGGCCTGATCAAGGCTTGGGGTTTCGGGATCAATCGACCGGAAGCCGCCGTACTGGCCGCAACAGGCGATGGTCCGACACCCGATATCGTCCTTCTCGCCTGCCAGTACAGCATCATCGACCATGAAGAAGCGCAGACGAAGACCTTCCCGGCATTGGCTGCCAAGGGTATTACCGTGACGGTGGGCACGCCGCTCAACGACGGCTTCCTCGGCGGTCGTAACCGTTACCACTTCAGCGACAAGTTGCCTGCCGGTGTGGTCGAAAAGCGTGCGCAGCTTGCAGAGGTCGCGAAGCGTCATGGCGTCGATATACGAACCGCCGCACTTCAGTTCGCTGCTGCCCCGTCGATCGTCTCGGCAATCGTACCCGGTTCCCGTGTGCCAGGCCAGGTCGAAGCCAACATCCAGTCGATGAAGGTCGCGATCCCGGCAGCATTCTGGGACGAGTTGCGCGAACGCAAACTGATCCTGAAAGACGCACCGGTTCCCGCTTGATATCTGGCGCTCCAAGGTTCGCCCACATGATGAGTGACGTTAAAGCATAAACCCGAGCGCCACCGGGGAAGCAGTTCTAACGTTAAACCGCGAAACTCAGAGCGTCGCCCTTGGTCCTTCGAGGCGGGATTAGTGGGCGTCTGGCTCGTGTCGGCCTCTCCGATAGGCCGACACGCAAATGAGCTCTCTGTGTGATCGGCACGCCAGTTGAGTAGCCCTGCAGATCAATGTCTGCCACCTGATAAGGTGATCCTCGAAAAGAACGCGTCGATTCACTCGTTGTCGGCGCGCAGTCGAGTTCCTCTCGTGCTTCATATCGTTCCTGTGCCATAAGACATCTATGGAAAAAGAACGATTCGATGCCAAAGCAAGCTGACACGACGCAGAGACTTTTCGACAGCGCGCAAATTGAAGAGCCGCGTGCGGTCCTCAAGCGGATTTACGGTTATTCGGAATTCCGCGGAAGGCAGGAGGAAGTCGTCGGTGAAGTCGTGCGTGGTGGCGATGCAGTTGTGCTGTTTCCCACCGGCGCCGGAAAGTCCCTGTGCTTTCAAATCCCTGCCCTATGCCGCAAGGGTGTAGGTATTGTCGTATCGCCGCTGATCGCGCTGATGCGTGATCAGGTCAATGCATTGAAGCAACTCGGCATCCGCGCGGCAGCACTCAACTCCTCGCTCTCGCGGGATGAGTTCTTAGACGTTCGCCGTGCGGTGCAACAGCAGGAACTCGATCTGCTTTACGTCACTCCCGAACGCATCGTGACACCAGCGTTCAAGGATCTCATCGGATCGGCAACAATCTCTCTTTTTGCCATTGATGAAGCACATTGCGTATCACAATGGGGGCACGATTTCAGGCCGGAATATCGTGAGTTGGGGCGGCTTGCGCAGGACTATCCCGGCGTTCCGCGCATGGCTTTGACGGCAACAGCCGATCCGCAGACGCGCGAAGACATCATCGATAGGCTTGGACTACATTCTGCCGAGGTTTTTACCACTTCTTTCGACCGGCCGAATATTGCCTACGAGATTGTTGAACGCGATCAACCAAGGCAACAACTGCTGCAATTCCTGTCACGACATAAGGGGTCAAGCGGCATCGTATACTGCCTGTCCCGTGCCAAGGTTGAAGACACGGCGCAGTGGTTGAACGCGCAGGGCATCAATGCTCTCGCCTATCATGCAGGCATGGAGAGGGACCTGCGTGACCGCAATCAGGATGCCTTCTTGAAGGAAGATGAGCTCTGTCTGGTTGCGACGGTGGCGTTCGGAATGGGCATCGACAAACCGAATGTTCGCTATGTCGCTCACCTCGATTTGCCGGGTTCCGTCGAAGCCTATTACCAGGAGACCGGTCGCGCGGGTCGCGACGGCATGCCTTCCGATGTCTGGATGGCTTACGGGATGGCCGACGTCATACAGCGTGGCCGTATGATCGACGAAAGCAATTCCAGTCCCGACATAAAGCGCATCGAGCGGGCCAAACTCAATGCGCTGCTGGCGATTTGCGAGACTTCGGGCTGCCGCCGGCAGGCGATACTCAAGCATTTCGGTGAGTCATATCCAGACCGATGCGGTAACTGCGACACCTGTCTGAAGCCTGTAGAGACATGGGATGGGACCGAGGCCGCGATCAAGGCACTGGCAGCGGTTTACCGCACCGGCGAGCGATATGGAACAGGTCATCTCGTCGACGTCTTGGTTGGTAACGAGAACGACAAGACCATTCGGGCAGGACATGTGGGCATGCCCGTTTTTGGCGCAGGCAAGGAACTATCCGCGAAGACCTGGCAGTCTGTCTATCGCCAATTGCTGGCGGTGGGGTTGGTGCGCGTCGATCACGGCGCTTTTGGCGCCCTGAAACTCGAACAGGACGCAAAGTCTGTTTTCAAACGGGAACGGGAGGTTCGGTTTCGCGAGGATCGACCTTCGGGAGGTAAGGCAGGACGGGCCGCCTCATCGCGCTCGGCGAACGCGCGGGCAGGGCTGGACGTTGCGGACGCGGAGTTGTTCGAGGCCCTTCGCAGTGCGCGCATGACCATTGCCAAGGAGCTCGGAGTGCCTCCATATGTCGTTTTTCCAGATACGACACTCGTTGCATTCGCAAAAGAACGTCCTTCGGACGAAGATGAAATGCTGGACATATCCGGTGTGGGTCCGTCAAAGCTCGAAAGATTCGGCGAGGCTTTCCTTGAGGTGATCATTGCGCATTCAAGATAAGCGTTCGTACTGAACCGTACACAGGCGCTCAAAACAAAGATTTGTCGGCACAATACTTATCTGACGAAACTGAAATTTAATGTCTGCTCAATAGCCTCGGGTTCTCGAAACAGGGGGAACTTGCTGATGGCAACGAAATGCAAGGGTTGCCACGATGGCGCGGAAGGTTTCGACATTCCGTTTTCGATGGCGTTCCAGCCCATCGTCAATGTTGATACCAACAAGACCTTCGCTCACGAAGCTTTGGTGAGAGGTCAGCAAGGCGAGGGCGCATGGCATGTTCTTTCGCAGGTGCGCCCTGACAACCGGTATGCGTTCGATCAGCAATGCAGGGTGAAGGCAATCGAGCTTGCGTCGAAACTGTTCGATCGCACAGGGGACACGAAACTATCGATCAATTTCATGCCGAACGCGGTGTATGAGCCCCGCGCCTGTATCCGCCTTACGTTGGCGACGGCTATGCAGACCGGATTCCCGGCCAATCGCATTATTTTCGAGTTCACCGAAAATGAAGAACTCGATATAGATCACGTCCTCAATATTTTGCGGACGTATCGCACGTTGGGCTTCAAAACGGCTATCGATGATTTCGGTGCCGGGCATTCCGGACTTGGTCTATTGTCTCACTTCCAGCCGGACATCGTCAAACTTGACATGGGGCTAATCCGTGGAATCGATCAGGACCGTGTGAGACGGACTATCGTCAAACATACGCTGGCGATGCTGTCAGATCTTTCCATTACGCCGATATGCGAGGGGGTTGAAACCCACGGGGAGCTTTCCGCCCTGCGCGACTTGGGAGTGGAACTCATGCAGGGCTATGCGCTGGCAAGGCCGTCTTTCGAGGCATTGGCCTTTGCACAGGCCGCATAATGCCGGTCATCGATTTCTGAATACCGTACAGGGGACCGAAGCGGCTCGAATCTGCTCGCATAGCTTGATGGCTTGCGCGCGCGTTTCACGTCCTATTCTGGCTGCGTAGCGAGGGCGATATCCAAAATTGCCACCTCGCTGGCGCACGATAAGCGCCCGCTCATCGTTGAGCGGTGCAGGCAGACGGCTGACGGCGCGCGTGAATAGGCTGTCCACGACGGACGGACGAAAATGTGCAGACAGTTGCACACCCCAGGGAGCCCAGTCGGCTGACCCTGCAAATACAGGTTCATTCATGCGCCTCGTATCTGCCAGTGTCACGCAGGCGTCCTGAAAAGAAAGGCGATCATCCAGTTTCGGCGCAGCATTTTCGGGAGGTGTATCCCGCCAGGTTTCGGCTGTGTGTCCGGTAATGGCAAAGACATAGTCGCGTGTCTCTATGGGTAGCCGACCTTCGGCAATGAAACGCGAAGCTCCGCCTTCTCCAGCATTATATGCCGCAGCGGCAAGACCGAAATTGCCGAAACGAGCGGCTAGATCTTTCAGGTAAGCCGCAGATGCATCCAACGCTTCGATGACGTCGAAGCTGTTGGCCAACCCCCGCAGCCTTGCAGTGGCAGGCATGAACTGGGCTATACCTTCCGCCCCTTTGTGGCTGACCGCTTCCGGGCGGAAAAGGCTTTCTCGCCAGATGAGACGTGCAAAAAAAGCCGCGGGAACGCCGTGCCTGTCTGCAAAGTGGTCTATGGTGCGGCAAAGATCGGCATTGAAATTCGTCTTGCTGATACAGAGACCCGAGTTGCCGTTTTTTCCTTGATACAGGCACATCTCGGTCGGCGGCTTGTCCTCAGCCTTCAGGGGTAAGGTTGTTCCAGCCACGAATGGGAGAACGGCGATAAAGGCCAGCCAACGCCGAAAACATAGAGAACGCATTCAGCCTCTTACTCCGCTAGAGCGTATGATAGCCAGGCCTGCCTCAGAAGCACAACATGCTCTTGACTGATGGCGTTGCAGTCCGTGCAAGGGCCTGCGCTATCGCGGAAGGCTCGTTTTGCTGTTGGCGTCCGCTACCTGGATGGTTGAGGTGTTTCAGGGGGCCGGGAGGCGGGAAGAGGAATGTTCTCAACATTGTCACTCATCCAGGTCGAGATATTGTGAGTGATCCCGGGTAAGTTATCGCTGAGATATGTTGAGTGTCCCGGCAGTCCCATCGGATAAAGCGCTTCGCGGCTCGCCTCGTATTCTACGCTCTTGTCGGTGCAAAGCTTGGTACGCATATCTTCGGGACTGATTTCTGGACGGTTCGTGACCGTCTCGACAGTTTCCGGTCCCTGTGTCAGTTCCCCACCGAATGCCTGCGTCATAAATTGCGCAGTACGTTCGTTACGCTCCCGCTCCGTCGTTGCACCAAGCGTAACCACCATGATCCTTTTGCCATCACGATTTGCGAGTGCCACGAAGTTTCGGCCAGATGCGCAAAGAAACCCTGTTTTAAGGCCGGTCGTTCCGCTGAACTGGGTCAAAAGAAGATTGTTGGACTTGATTTCCTTGCCATTGATGGTCACTGCGGACGGCAGGAAGAACTGCCTGTATTGCGGGTATCGCGCATCCACGGCAAGTCCGAGCAGCGCCAGATCGCGTGCCGTCGTATAATTGGCCTTATCGAAAAGACCATTGGCATTGGTGAAATGCGAGCCTGTCATGCCCAACTGCTGAGCGGCGACATTCATGCGTTCGACGAAGGCCTGTTCGCTGCCAGCCACCGCTTCGGCCACGGCCACGGCCACGTCGTTTGCAGATGCGACGAGCATTGCGAAAAGGGCATCTTCAAGTGTCATGGTCTGGCCCAAAACGAGGCCGGATTCCAGAAATCTCTGGCTGACTGCACGTTTCGTCATGGTGACGGGGTCGGAGAGCCGGACCTGCCCCGCCTGAAGCGCCTCGAACACGACATAGGTCGACATCAACTTGGTCGTGGACGCCGGATACCACGGATTGCCGGCCTGTTCCTGATAGAGAACACGATGACTATCGGCATCGACAACCAGAACAGGGGTGGCATTGGTCTTCCCGGCCATCAAAATGGATGAGCAGAGCAACAGTGCACGTGAAACTGTCCGTACCAATTTCGTTTCCTTCGCAAGCGGCATAAGACGGCTTGATGCCACAGCGGTGCAGCAAGATGCAATAACGTGGGGGCCACAAGTGCCGGAAAGCTGATGGCATTGGGGATGATCGGGGTGGTTTTTCTTGCAAATAGGGTGACTGCCGCCGTTTGCACGCAATGTTCAGGGTTCTTTCCTGTGGCCTTCCTACACCCATGCGGCTGGAACATATGTGCCATCTCTTGCATCCTGCGAAAAGCGGAGGCAAATAGCGTTCAGCTTCCACTCACCAAGGTCGATTGATTGGCTTTGGTCCAGCAAAACGGTACTGCGATATCATGAAAGATTTTCCAGAATACCTTCTCAACGGCTACAAGAACTTTATGAGCGGTCGTTACGTCGATGAGCGCGAAAGATATCGCGTTCTGGCGGACACCGGCCAGAAGCCGCAAACACTATTCATTGCCTGTTGTGACTCCCGTTCTGCACCGGAAACCATTTTCGATTGCGGTCCGGGAGAGCTTTTCGTTGTCCGAAACGTTGCGAATATGGTCCCGCCCTTCGAGCCGGATGGTCAGTTCCACGCCACATCTGCTGCAATCGAATATGCGGTTCAGGTCCTGAAGGTTAAGGATATCGTGGTGATGGGCCATGGCCGTTGCGGCGGTATTCAGGCAGCACTCGATCCGAACTTCGAATCCCTGTCGCCGGGCGATTTTATCGGTAAGTGGATGCACATGGTCAAATCCGCCGCCGAACAGATCCAGAGCAACGACGTGATGACCGCCTCCGAGCGTCAGACGGCTCTGGAGCGCGTATCTATCCGCAATTCAATCAGCAACCTTCGTGGCTTTCCTTTCGTAAAGGCCGCCGAAACGGCTGGCAAAGTGAAGTTGCATGGCGCCTGGTTCGATATTTCGACCGGAGAGCTTTGGGTGATGGACAACAAAACGGGCGACTTTCGCCGCCCGGATGCCTGATAGTTGAGTGTAGTCGGCGGTCGGGTTACTGGCCGTCGATCTGCTGGCCGATGTAGGCGATGGACTGCTGATAGACGTTCGCCGCATTCCAGCCTTCGATTGCCCGGAAGTTTGCCTGGCCCTGCTGATATCCTGCACCGCGCTGCCAGCCGTGGCCGACGAGGAAGTTTGCCGTAGACGCCAAGGCATCCGCGCGCGAGCCAACGAGATCGATACGGCCGTCGCGGTCGAAATCTACGCCGTAACGAACCACGTTGAGCGGCAGGAACTGCGTCTGGCCGATTTCGCCGTGGGCCGCTCCCTTGGCACTAACGTTGAGCGAGCCATTGCCGACGAGCTTCAGAGCGGCATAGAGCTGCTCGGTAAAATAATCCGAACGACGGCAATCGTAAGACAGCGTTGCGACGGCAGAAAGCGTATGCTGGTTGCCCATGAAGCC
>JAAIGE0100063448.1_pt1 | contig 18030 bp, 20 predicted proteins | sample 6487951 | NCBI WGS metagenome assembly JAAIGE01 (sample SAMN13974128, study PRJNA590717) | phyllosphere metagenome | biome: tomato field; feature: multiple bacterial spot infested tomato fields; material: tomato leaves; isolation source: leaves from tomato fields | host: Solanum lycopersicum ...
AGACATCACTGAGTACATCGTTGGGTTTTACAACAACGAGAGGCTGCACTCGAAACTGGGCTATCTGCCACCGACCGTTTACGAACGGGCGATGGCATCAAAACAACCTATCGAGGTGTCCGGAATTAGTTGACCAGCACATCTGCGTTGTGACGCTGCCAATCTATGCTCCGATTGAGGATAGGATCGAACACCCCCAGTGACTGCTCTTCTCACCTGCCTGCAAGCCCCGAACCCTCGGGGCTTTGTATCAAGGCCCTCAGCGCTTTTTGTAATGGCAGAGTGCTGGTAAATTGCCGCAGCATATATCAGGGAGGGAACCCCATGCTTAGATCGCTTTTCCTGCTGTGTCTGCTGGCTAGCGCCACGAACATGGCCTGCGCCGCGTCCGTTTTCAAATGCGTCGACGCCAAAGATAAGGTGACGTTCACCCAGCAAAACTGCCCAGACAACCATGCGCTCGATGACGTGGTATCGGCTCGTAACCAAGCGCCCAGCGGTACCAGTGCTCCTAGCCGAATGGCAGAGCCTGCACGCCAGGCAACGCAATATCGATCCGCCGAGCGATACACACAGCAACCCGCTCAGCAGAGCCGAGGCGTGACCGTGGTGGGCGGGTCTGCCGAGCGAGCCCCATGCAGCACCGGCCTGTCTGATCGTGACCTGCGCACCGCCAAGGTCCGTGGAGAGATAGTGCCGGGCATGTCCCGCAAGGACGTGGAGTCGATGTACGGCAAGCCCAACCGAGACGGCCACGCCCGTGGCGCTGGCGCGAGCACCTACTGGAACGACAAGTATCTGGATCAGACCTCTGTCGGCTACGACAGCCGCGGATGCGTGCGCGGCAGCTACCAGTCGGGACACCGCAACTGATCAGCCTGGAACTCCCTCACATCCGAGGAATTATCAGCACGGCTGAAGGGTGTGAAAATCCCACCATTGCGGGACATTAAGGCCCTGATCCTTCGGCAGGTGTCGAGCCCCCTCGACACCAGACCGCCTCAACGTGAACTGCAGTCTGCAGGTTTTCAAGGAAATCAAAAGGTTATGAGCAGCCCGGTAGATACCCGGATTCCCAGGTATCTATGGGCAGGTACTTAGCTTGTCACGCCCATACCGTGACACTGCCGTGACCTCAGCGGCGGCGTGCTGGTGTAAGAACCGAATGACTCGGTACCAGCCCCGAGGCCGCTGGCGCGCTTGAAGTCCGATTTTCGGACCTCTCGCACTGGCCAAGGTAACGCTGCCAACGTTACCCCTCCGTTACCAGATCGAGCATTCGTCGCTGCCCACGGCTTGAGCAGATTCAGTGGCCGCTGAGGTGCGCCGCCAATTCGGGGCGGCGGTCCGGTTTGAAGCCGGGTCGCCTCTCCTGGCGCCTTTACCGAAATAGTGCCCTTCCTGCATTTCTGCGTTTTTGATCAAGCCCAGTGACTGCGGGGCCTGTAGCGTTTTCTTGCATTTCCACGTGGAGAGGGTGCAGGAAGGGTCAAAGTGAGCCAGGATCACTTTTACCAGCGGCCCTCGATCGCCTACTGGCCTGGCTCAAAGCTGTCGTCGAGACAGGTTTAACTCTGCTCAGCAGCGGAGTTGGTAGGTGGCTTGCCGAGGGCAAAGCGGGAATGCCCGCTTTGCTGGTGGTGAACTTCTCAAAGCAGGAATTCCGGCTTTGAGAAACGCCAGATCTGGCGTTTGGTCGAGCATCGAGATGCACGGCCTCGCCGGAATGCCGACATGTCCGCTTTGGAAACGGACATTTTCAGGACAGGTGAGCGGCTGCAGCAGCTCGACCACCTTGAGCGTGAACAGCTGCCCTTCGCTGCAGCGCTGGCCCTGACCAGCACAGCCCAGGAGGTGAAGGCCGGTTAGGTCGAGGAGCACGTGGCTGGTATGGCGCGCCTAGGGCAACCTGGCCGCTGTGCTGCGGCCTGCTGCTGGATGGAAAGGGCTGTAAAGACGGAAGGCGTGATAGCGGTCAGTCTTTGAAGACGAAGGTCGCGCTCACCAGATGCTGACCGTTCGCCTTCACGTTGCATTTACGATCCGGTACAGGACGGCCATTGGCGCTCTCGATAGGTTCGCACTGCAGGAAGATGTTGATGCCACGCCAATCCCGCTGAACGCCGGCTGTAGTTTCGCTGGCAACAACTTTGATCAGCCTTCTGTTCCATGGGCTGAAGTAGATTTCAGGTTCACCATCGCCCAGAAAACCCGAGGTGGGATGCGCGCACAGTGAGCCTTCCATTCGCTCGCCGTCGATGATGTTGGCGTCCGTATAGCAGGTGATCATCGTCTTGCCTGCGATCTCGATGGTCTTATGTCCAAGATTTGTCCAGGTCGGTGGTGTTGCGCATCCGGCAAGGGTGGCAAGCGAGAGGGCGATAGCAAGCTTGGTTGTAACTTTCATATCAAGGCTCCTTGGCATATAGATTGATCCTCCTTCCACGCTCCCTCCGTATCAGTCAGAGACAACAAGGGGAGGTATCATACAAGACGCCGCTTTGGAGGGCGTAACTCATGCCGATACGCCCCCTAAGCCCTGCGCCTGGCCGGGATGCAGCACGTTGGTGCGTGGCGACTACCACTGCCCGGCACGCTCCGCTGGCCGCTGAGAAGCAGCAGGCGGCCAAGCGCACGGTGTACAAACGCTACAACGAGCGCCGTGATGAGTCAGACGCGTTCTACAAGACTGAGCGCTGGAAGAAGCTGAGCGCCTACTATCACAAGAAGCATCCGGTGTGTGAGCACTGCCACAACAGCATCGGCGAGCGTGTTGGGCTGCTGGGTGAAGGCGCAGGCCGAGCAGCGGACTGAGCGCCCAGCAGGGTGGAGGTGGGTCAAAAGTCTGGATTTGCAGACCGCCCGAACGACGGGGGAGCCACATTTTCACACCCGCGAAAAATGAAATTCGACACCCGGCCGGCGTCGGCGATAATGGGAGGCGTCAGAACACACTGAGGTGATGGCCATGAGCGCTATCGATTGCGACTACCTGGACGACTACGACCGCCGGCGGGCGCCGCTGGTAATCCCTCCGCCCCTGACGGCACAGATCAACCGCAAGGCCGCGGCGCTGGCCGCAGAGTTTGAAGCCCGCGCGCGAGCCGAACTCACCAGCGCTGCCCGGCGCCATCTGCGAGCCGGGCAGACGGCCGATCACGTCGCGTGGCAAATGGGGCTTTAGCCTAAATACCTCGAATCCGAGGTAATTCCCGGTCTGTCACCCAGGTGATTTTCGATTTGGGGGTATTTTTGGGGGGTATCGAAATATCCACCACTGCATTGATATGCGGGAACAGTTAGCCACGGCCAAAGGTTCGATTCCGTCCCTGGCACCACCTTCTACTCAGGTGGTGCATGCACCATCCGAGAATTAAAGAACCGGCCTAGCGCCGGTTTTTTAATGCCTGAAATTTTTCCCCTCCCCTGGCGCCTCGAGGCTGGAGCCGCGCGCATGAGCATTCGCCTGACCGGCTGGCTTCCTCTACCCCTTCTACGAACTGATGGCCCTCGCTGTAGAGCAAGATGCAATCTCCCATCACATTGACGAAAGCGCTATCTACAAATAACGTAAAGCTCCCCCAATGAGGGCGCGTTGAGATGAGCCAAGGAGAAGGGCCATGCCAGATAGCTATGATCAAATCAAGCCAAGCACATTCACTGGCGGCGCTGTCGAAAGCCCTACTTCTCTCCTCTACTAGCCTGTATTGCCATGACCCAAGCAGCATTGGTAAATCCGAGCATTCTCATATGGTCCCGTGAACGTGCGGGCCTGTCTGCTGAACAGGTGGCTAAGAAGCTTCCCGTAAAACCTGAGAGCGTCAAAAAATGGGAAGCAGGAGAGGCCAAGCCTACGTTCCTACAGGCTCAAAAGTGGGCAAATGTTGCTCACATACCTTTTGGCTTTCTTTTTCTTCCGAAACCTCCAGTTGAAGAGCTTCCGCTACCGGACCTGAGAACGGTACGAGGGATCGCACCCGAGCGGCCCAGCCTGAACCTGCTGGACACTGTGAAAGACGCTATACGCAAACAAGACTGGTACCTTGAATATCTTCAAGATCAACAAAGTGAAGAGCTGCCCTTCGTTGGTCGTTTTAGTACGCAATCCCCAATAAAGGTAGTTGTAGCCGACATGCGCGCAACGCTGCGAGTCAACCCTGACGCAACGCGCCTTGATTACGATAAGTACAGCCGAGCGCTCATTAAGGCGGCAGAAGATATAGGCGTGCTGGTAATGCGCAGCGGTATTGCCCTCGGAAACACTCATCGTAAATTGGAGGTTGATGAGTTTCGCGGCTTTGCTATCAGCAATCCCTACGCACCTGTCGTTTTCATCAACAGCGCCGATGCGCCGACCGCGCGCCTCTTCACGCTAATGCACGAGCTTGCTCATATATGGATCGGTAGCAGTGGTGTTTCTGATGGAAATACAGCTGCCGGCAGGGTAGAGGAACGTTTCTGTAACGCAGTGGCTGGTGAGTTCCTCGCCCCAGAGGACCTATTCCGAGCAGCATGGAATGCCCAGATTGCCTGGGAAGAAAACCTATCCCCCCTGTCAACGCGCTTTCACCTAAGCAAGCTGGCTATAGGCCGTCGAGCGCTTGATCTTGGATACATTACTCAGTATCAATACAGCATCTATTACCGACGTGTCCTCAAAGACTTTCAGGATAAAGAAGGCGGCATGGGGGACTACTACAGAAACGCGACGGCAAAGAATAGCGCGCGCCTAAGTAGAGCGGTATTAAACGAAGCACTGAGCGGCCGGCTTCTATTGCGCGACGCGGGTTTCATCCTGGGAGTGCAGCCGGCCAAGTTACGGACTCTTGCCAATAAGCTCACGGAATGAAGCATCTACTCGACGCGAACACTCTAATAGAAGCTAAGAACCGCTACTACGGCATGACTTTCTGCCCTGCCTTCTGGCAGTGGCTGCTCCTGCAGAACCAAGCACTGGAGCTAGCCAGCATTACGTCTGTAATGGATGAGATAGCCAAAGGCAAAGACGATTTAGCGGATTGGACTGCTAAAAATCCAGCCTTCTTTCACGCAATCAGCGATGAACAAACGCAGGCCGCATATATTGATGTCGCCGCGCACGTCGCCCAACTTTCTCCCAACATGAAGTCAGGAGCACTAGAAGAGTTTCTATCAGGGGCAGATCCATGGCTTATCGCGAAAGCCATGTGTACAGGAGCCACGGTGGTCACCCACGAAGTTCTAAATCTGGAAGTGAAGCGAAAATTTATTATCCCCAACGTCTGCAAACACTTTCAGGTTCCTTATATAAATACGTTCGAGCTGCTCCATGCGCTGGACGCTCAATTCGTGCTGCCACAGCACTAACCTCGGAGCGAAGGCAGCCCGGTACTGCGTGACCAGCAGTGGCACCAAGAGCTACAAACGCAAATAGACGAGCCCACCTCCGCCTGGCGGATACGCTGAACGCCCGCCCTCTCTCCACGCTCCACATGACATTGCCCGCACCGACTACAGCGGGCCTCATGCAGCGGGAGCCAGCCATGCACGTCGATATCGCCCTGAACGCCGCCAACGACCCGAAACAGCCGCCAGCCGAGCCACACGAGACGCCGATCAACGATCCGGGTAACGAAGACCCCGGCTCCATCGTCGACGACCCGGATAGCCCATTCAGCCCACAGCGGCCAATCGAAGAACCGGAAAAACCTGCGCCGCAGAAGCGCTGAATTGGCGAGTTCGTGCGCATGGCGCGCTTCCATGGATGCCCGCTGTCGATCGCTGTTTCAGCTCAGGGCCGCGCGACCGAAATTAGCGATTGTGGGAGCGGGCCATGCCCGAGAAATTTCCTGGGTATTAACCAGACGTCCCGGTCGCCCCTCATCAGGTAGGCGCAACCGGCTGTCTCCCTCGCCTCAATCGAGCAAATGGTCGATCTGCGTGCTCAGGGTTTCCAGGGTGAAGGGCTTGCTCAGCAGCGGTGCGGAGTCGAGCAGGGCGCTGCCGGTTTCGCGTACTTCGGCGGGGTGGCCGCTGATGAAGATCACCTTGAGGTCCGGGCGAAGCAGCAATGCCGGCTCGGCGATGCGCACGCCGGAGACGCCGCCGGGCAGACGGAAGTCGGTGATCAGCAGATCCAGATGCGGCTTGGTGGCGAGGATGGCGAAGGCATCGGCGGCGCAGTCGGCCTGCAGCACGTGGTAGCCCTCCCCCTGCAGGTATTCGGCCAGCAGCATGAGCAGCAGCGGATCGTCCTCGACGATCAGTACGGTTCGTTTCACATCGCTCATTGCCCTGCCCCTGCCTGTTTCTGCACCTTCGCTTCGACCCTTGCCATGCCCCGAGTTCAACCTATCTCTACGCGCTTGCCGCGCGGCAGCCAGACGCTGAACAGCGAGCCCTGCCCCAGGCTGCTCTGCACATCGATGCGCCCGCCGTGGGCCTTGACGATCTGGTCGGAGATGAACAGCCCCAGGCCCAACCCGGCCACCGACTCGCTGCCCACCGCGCGCTCGAACTGCTGGAAGATGCGGTGCTGGTTCTCCACGGAGATACCGATGCCGTGGTCACGCACTTCGATGCGCACACCGCCGTCGTCGGACCGGGCACGCACTTCGATGGGCCGCCCGGCGCCATAGCGCAGGGCGTTGCTGAGCAGGTTGCTGATCACCTGTTCGATGCGAAACTGGTCCCAGCTGCCGTGCAGCACTTCGGTGCTGTCCAGCTGCAGGTCGCAGCCGGCCACGGCCATCTGCTGGGCGAAGTTCTCGGCGACGTTGCGCACCGTCTGCGCGAGGTCGAACTCCACCGGGCGGATCGACAGCTTGCCGGTGCGGATGCGCGACACGTCGAGCATGTCCTCGATGAGGCGGATCAGGCTGTGGATCTGCCGTTCGTCGCGGTCGAACATGGCACCGAGCTTGTCTTCGCTGAACGCGGTGAGATTGCCCTTGGCCAGGTGCATCTTGCGCAGCTGGGTATCGAGGATCAGCCCGTTGAGCGGCGTGCGCAGCTCGTGGGAGACGATGGACATGAAGTCATCGCGCATGCGCACCGCATGCTGCAGCTCGCCCTGGGTCGAACGCAGCTCGGCGAGCAGCGCGTCCTGCTCCTGGCGCGAGCGCTCCAGGGCTTCGAGCTGCTGGGCCATGACCTTGCGCTGGCGATAGAGGTCGACGAACACCGCCACCTTGCTCTGCACCGCCTGGATATCCAGCGGCTTGTAGAGGAAGTCCACGGCGCCGCTTTCGTAGCCCTTGAACGCGTAGTTCATCTCGCGCCCGGCGGCGCTGACGAAGACGATGGGGATGTGCTTGGTCTTTTCCGTGCCACGCATCAGCTCGGCCAGCTCGAAGCCGTTCATGCCGGGCATCTGCACATCGAGAATGGCCAGGGCGAACTCGTGCTCGAGCAGCAGCACCAGTGCATCGTCGGCGCACTGCGCCTTGAACACCTCGCGATCATCGCGGCGGATCAATGCCTCCAGCGCCAGCAGGTTCTCCGGCAGGTCATCGACGATCAACAGTTTGCATCCGGTGCTACTCAACATGGGCGTGAGTCCAGTTCGGTTAGCAATGCGAGAATGCCCCGCAAAGGAAGAATGTAATCGGGTTGGTGCAGCGCCAGGGCCGCTTCGGGCATGGTCGGAACCTGCGCCTCCTGCGGATCCTGCACCACGGTCACTCCGCCCCGCTGTTTTATTGTGTACAACCCGGCGGCGCCATCCTGATTGGCGCCGGTCAGCAATATGCCCATCAACTGCTTGCCGTAGGCATCGGCAGCCGACTCGAACAGATAGTCGATCGAGGGGCGAGAAAAATGCAGCGGCTCCTCACGACTATAGGAAAAGCTGCGATCGGCCTCGATGCACAGGTGATAGCCCGGCGCCGCGAAGTACAGCGTGCCGGCCTGCAGCGCTTCCTTGTCCTGCGCCTCCTTGACCCTTAGCGCCAGGCGCCGGGCGAACAGATCCGCCAGCAGGCTTTCGCGGCCTTCCGGCAGATGCAGCACCACCACCAGCGGTAAACCGTAGTCCGCCGGCAGGCCTTCGAACAGGTTCAGCAGCGCTTCCACGCCACCGGCCGAGGCGCCGATCACCACCGCATCGAGCTTGCGAAGTGGCGTGCTCATAACTTGCGAAACACCCGTTCCTGCCGGTTCACCGCCTCGAAACGCCCGGCGTAGGACGAGAAATCCAGGCTTTCCTTGCTGCCCAGCCCCAGGAAGGCGCGGTGTCCGAGGGATTCGTGGAACAGCCCGAAGGCGCGATCCTGCAGAGTCTTGTTGAAGTAGATCAGCACATTGCGACAGGAGATGAACTGGGTCTCCGAGAACACGCTGTCGGTGGCCAGGCTGTGGTCGGCGAAGGTCACGTTGGCGCACAGGAAGCGCTCGAACAGCGCACCGTCATAGGCCGCCGTGTAGTAATCGGACAGTGAGCCCTTGCCGCCCGCGCGCTGATAGTTCTCGCTGTACAGGCGCATGTTGTCGATGGGAAAGATGCCGCGCTTGGCCTTGTCCAGCGAATGCGGATTGATGTCCGTCGCGTAGATGATCGAGCGCTCCAGCAGGCCTTCCTCGTGCAGCAGGATGGCCAGGGAATAGACCTCCTCGCCCGTGCTGCAGCCGGCCACCCACAGCTTGAGCGACGGGTAGGTGCGCAGGAACGGCACCACCTCCTGGCGCAGCGCCAGGAAGTAGCTCGGGTCGCGGAACATCTCGCTGACCGGAATGGTGAGGAACTGCAGCAGCTTCATGAACGCCGTGGAGTCGTGGATGATCCGCGCCTGCAGCTCGGAGATGCTCGCGCAGTCGAACTGGCCCATGGCGTGCACGATCCGGCGCTTCAGGGAAGAACCGGAGTAGTCGCGAAAATCGTAGCTGTACTGCAGGTAGATCGCCTCGATCAGCAGACGCAGCTCGATATCCTGCGTACGGTCGGACATGTCAGATGCGCTCCAGCTTCGGCAGCCACACGCGGATCAGCGAGAACAGCCGATCCAGGTCGATGGGCTTGGCCAGGTAATCGTTGGCGCCGGCCTTCATGCACAGGTCCTGGTCGTCCTTCATGGCCTTGGCGGTCACCGCGATGATCGGCAGCTTGCGCCAGCGCGGGTTCTCGCGGATGCGCCGGGTGGCTTCGTAGCCGTCCATCTCCGGCATCATCACGTCCATCAGCACCAGGTCGATGTCGCCCACCGCCTCGAGCTTCTCGATGGCCTCGCGGCCGTTGCGCGCCACCTCGACCTGGGCACCCTTGTGCTCAAGCGCGCTGGTGAGGGCGAAGATGTTGCGCACGTCGTCGTCGACCAGCAGCAGGCGCCTTCCTTCGAACACGCGGTCGCGGCTGCGCGCGGTCTTGAGCATGCTCTGCCGTTCGCTGGACAGCTCCGACTCGACCATATGCAGGAACAGCGTCACTTCGTCGAGCAGACGCTCGGGCGAACGCGCACCCTTGATGATGATCGAGCGCGAGTACTTGAGCAGCTCGGCTTCTTCGGCGCGGGTCAGGTTGCGGCCGGTGTAGACGATCACCGGCGGGAAGGAACGGATCTCCTCGCTGCCCATGCGCGCCAGCAGTTCGTCGCCCTGCATGTCCGGCAGTTTCAGGTCGATGATCATGCAGTCGAAGATGTGGTGACGCAGCTGCTCCAGCGCCTGCTCGCCGAACTCGACGGCGACGATCTCGATGTCGTCGTCACCGATCAGCCGGGCGATGCTGTCGCGCTGCAGCTTGTCGTCCTCGACCACCAGCACGCGGCGCATCTTCTGGGTCAGGCGCGCTTCGAGCTTGCTGAACACGCCCTTGAGCTGGTCACGGGTCGCCGGCTTCTGGGCATAGCCCACGGCGCCCATGTGCAGGGCGGCCTCGGCCATGTCCTCGACGGAAATCACGTGCACCGGAATGTGCCGAGTGCCGGGGTTCTCCTTGAGGCGCTGCAGCACCGACAGCCCGGAAACGTCGGGCAGGCGCATGTCCAGCAGGATGGCATCGGGGTGGTGGGTGGTCGCCAGGTCCAGGCCGTCCTGAGCGCTGTGGGCCACCAGGCAGCGGTAATCCAGTTCGTGGGCCAGGTCATAGAGGATGTGGGCGAATTGCGGTTCGTCCTCGATCACCAGCACGCTGCGACCACCGAGCACCGACATGCCGCGGTCGTCCGGGAAGGTCGGCACCACGGGCGCGGCTTCTTGCTGCACCGGCGCCTTGACGATGGCCGGCGCCGAGCTGCGCACTACGCCGGCCGTTTCCACGACGAGCAGCGGGCTCTCTTCATCGCCCGACGAATAGGTCAGCGGCAGCACCAGGGTGAACACGCTGCCCTCGCCCGGCGTACTGGTGACGCTGATCGAGCCGCCGAGCAGCGCCGCCAGGTCGCGGGAAATCGACAGGCCTAGGCCAGTGCCGCCGAAGCGCCGGTTGGTGGTGCCGTCGGCCTGGCGGAACGCCTCGAAAATGTACTCCTGCTGCTCCTTGGCAATACCGATGCCGCTGTCGCGCACGGCGAACGCCACACCGTCGTCGACCCGGCTGACGCTCAGGCTGACCTGGCCCTGCTCGGTGAACTTGATGGCATTGGACAGCAGGTTCTTGAGGATCTGCTCGACGCGCAGGCGGTCGGTGTACAGCGAGCGCGGCACGTCGTCGGCGACCTCGATACAGAAACCCAGCTGCTTCTCGCCGGCCACCGGCTGGAAGGTGCTCTCCAGGCTCTGGGCCAGGCGCACCACGTTGGCGTTCTCCGGGCGCAGGTCGAGCTTGCCGGCCTCGACCTTGGAAATGTCGAGGATGTCGTTGATCAGGTTGAGCAGATCGTTGCCGGCCGAATAGATGGAATCGGCGAACTTCACCTGCTCGGCATCCAGGTTGCCCTTGGGGTTGTCGGCCAGCAGCTTGGCGAGGATCAGCGAACTGTTGAGCGGCGTGCGCAGCTCGTGGGACATGTTGGCGAGGAATTCCGACTTGTAGCGGCTGGCGCGCTGCAGCTCCTCGGCGCGTTCCTCGAGCTGCTGCTGGGCCTCGCGCAGGGCGTTGTTGCGGTCGTCCAGGGCATCGCGCTGCATCGACAGCTGCTCGTTGCTCTGCTCCAGCTCGGCCTGCTGGGTTTCCAGATGCGCCTGGGATTCCTTGAGCGCCCGCGACTGCTCCTCGAGCTCCTCGTTGGCGGTCTTCAGTTCCTCCTGCTGAACCTGCAGCTCTTCGTTGAGCTGCTGGGTCTCGGCGAGAATTTCCTGCAGGCGATGACGGTAGCGGGCCGCCTCGACCGAGGCGCCGATGTTCGAGGCGACCTGCTGGAGAAACTCGCCGTCACGCTCGCTCAGCGGGCGCAGGAAGCCCAGCTCGATCACGCCATTGACGTCGCCGTCGTTGCTGATCGGCAGCAGGGCCACCGTCAGCGGGTCGCCATGGCCGAGGCCGGAGCTGACCTTGAGGTAATCGGCCGGCAGTTCGTCGAGGATCAGCAGGCGGCGATCATGGGCTACCTGACCGACCAGGCCTTCGGAGCTGTAGAACGACTGCTCGGTGTTTTCCAATTCACGGGAGAAGCCATAGGTGGCGACGCGGCGCAGGTTGCCGTGCTCCTCGCGCACGTACAAGGCGCCGACCGCCGCGCCGAGATGGCTGGCGAGAAATTCCAGGCTGTTGCGCCCCAGCACCGGCAGGGCCTGCTGGCCGATCAGCCGCTCGGCCATCTGGGTCTGGCCGTTGCGCAGCCAGGCCTGGGCCTGCAGGCGCTCGTTATGCTCGTCCTGCTTCCTGAGGATGGCGCCGTAGGTGTCCGTCAGGCGCATCAGCTCACGCCGCCCGAAAATCGCCAGGCCGGCACTGAATACCAGGGTGAACAACAGGAACAGACCGATGGTGAGCGTAGCGGTATAGCTGGCCGCGTCGTTGCGCTCCTTGCGCAGGCGCTGCTCCTGGGCGATGAAGTCCGCGAACTCGGCGCGGATGGCGTCGGTCAGTTGCTTGCCGCGGCCGTCGCGCACCGGGTCCAGGAAGTTGCCACCGTCACGCTTGGCGGCGATGGCGCTCTGCGCGAAGGCCGTCCACTCGTCCTGCAGCGCGGCGATGGTGCGCAGGCGATCGACCTGCGTGGGGTTGTCGCCCACCAGCTCGTTGAGAATCTCCATCTCGGCACGGATGCGCGGCTTGGCGACTTCATAGGGCTGCAGGAAACGCACATCGCCGGACAGCAGGTAACCGCGGAAACCGGTTTCCTGGTCGATCGACAGCTTCAGCCCTTCGCTGGCGTTGTTCAGCACCCGGTCGGTGTGCTGCACCCAACCGAGCACGTTGAGCAGATAACCGATCAGCGTCACGAAGAAGATCGCGCTGATGACCCCCACGCCAAGCGGCAAGGCGACGTTGCGCCTGAGAATACGCTTGAAGCTGTTCTCGTCGATCGAACTGTTGGTCATCGCAGATCCCTGGCTGTGTGGCGGCAGATGGTTATAGGTATGGTTATCGTGGCGGACGGCGGATGGTAATGCGCCGCCCGGGGTTAATCCAACGATCAGCACTCAGTCGTCCGCGCGCTTGGATCGCGACGGGTTGCGCAGGGTTCGAGTTATTTTTTCGGCTTGCAGGCAAATTCCCACGGCAACCCTGCAATGCGCATTTTTCAGCCGGGCGGCACGCTCGCGATGCAGCCCGCGCACCAGATTCGTGCCATGCTAGACGGCCTGCCGTTAACGCGGCCCTGAAATGCTTCGCGCCGGCCGGCCAACCGCCTGCCGAGACGATCTGCCATTTCACCATCCTTTATCGAGGTAACGCCGTTGTCAGAACTAGCTCCAGGCGCATCGACCGCCGGCCAGCGCATCCTTCTCGTGGAAGACTCCGACGTGGTGCGCATGCTTACCGTGGAAGTGCTCGAAGAGCTCGACTACCGCGTGATCGAAGCGGGGGAAGCGCAGCAGGCGCTGCAGGTCCTGCGCAGCGACGAGCACATCGACCTGCTGATGACCGACATCGGCCTGCCCGGCATGAGCGGCCAGGAACTGGCCGTTGCCGCACGCCAGCTGCGCCCCGACCTCAAGGTGCTGTTCGCCAGCGGTTACGCCGAGAGCGTCGAGATCGACAAGAGCGAGCCGGCCAGCCGCACCTCGATCATCGGCAAGCCGTTTTCACTCGATGCACTGCGTGACAAGGTGCAGAGCATGCTCGGCAACTGACACGAGTGACCCCGGATCGGCCAAATGGCCGACTGGCACTGGAATTGCGAAGCGGATATGAGTAGGGTGCGCGTCTTTTTCACCCTGCAGCCTGCTTGCCCGCGTTTTTTGCGGCGTGGCGACAAGAGACTGCGATGATGCGACACCCCTGCGACCGTGACGGCAACGGGCCAGCAGCGACCTTGGCGCCCCCTGGTGCCTATGCTAGGTTTGCTGCCCACAGCCCCGCCGAACACGGATTCATCCGCATAAGAATTAAGAGGACTGCTCGATGGCCGAGGCCACGCCCGCGCTGGAAATCCGCAATCTGCACAAACGCTATGGCGACCTCGAAGTGCTCAAGGGCATTTCCCTCACGGCACGCGACGGTGACGTGATCTCCATTCTCGGCTCATCCGGCTCGGGCAAGTCGACCTTCCTGCGCTGCGTCAACCTGCTGGAAAATCCCCATCAGGGCCAGATCATCGTGGCCGGTGAAGAACTCAAGCTCAAGGCGCAGAAGAACGGTGAACTGATCGCGGCCGACAACCGCCAGATCAACCGCCTGCGCAGCGAAATCGGCTTCGTATTCCAGAACTTCAATCTCTGGCCGCACATGACCGTGCTGGACAACATCACCGAAGCCCCGCGCCGCGTCCTCGGCAAGAGCAAGGCCGAGGCCCGCGAGATCGCCGAGGCCCTGCTCGCCAAGGTCGGTATCGCCGACAAACGCCACGCCTATCCGAACCAGCTCTCTGGCGGCCAGCAGCAACGCGCCGCCATCGCCCGCACCCTGGCGATGCAGCCCAAGGTGATCCTGTTCGACGAACCGACTTCGGCGCTCGACCCGGAAATGGTACAAGAAGTGCTTACTGTGATCCGCGCGCTCGCTGACGAAGGCCGCACCATGCTGCTGGTGACCCACGAAATGAGCTTCGCTCGCCAGGTCTCCAGCCAGGTGGTGTTCCTGCATCAGGGTGTGGTGGAGGAACAGGGGACGCCCGACCAGGTGTTCGACAACCCGACGTCGGCGCGCTGCAAACAATTCATGTCCAGCAATCGTTAAACACGGAGCAATCACGCATGCATAGCTATAAGAAGATTCTGCTGGCAGCTGCCGCCACCCTGGCTTTCGGCACCAGTGCCGTCGCTGCTGACAAACTGAAGATCGGCACCGAAGGCGCCTACCCACCCTTCAACCTCATCGACGCCAGCGGCCAGGTCGGCGGCTTCGACGTGGAAATCGGCCAGGCCCTGTGCGCCAAGATGAAGGCCGAGTGCGAAGTGGTCACCTCCGACTGGGACGGCATCATCCCGGCCCTGAACGCCAAGAAGTTCGACTTCCTGATCGCCTCCATGTCGATCACCGACGAGCGCAAGCAGGCCGTGGATTTCACCAACCCGTACTACACCAACAAGCTGCAGTTCATCGCCCCGAAAAGCAGTGACTTCAAGACCGACAAGGCCAGCCTCAAGGGCAAGGTCATCGGTGCCCAGCGCGCGACCATCGCCGGTACCTGGCTGGAAGACAACATGGGCGGCGTGGTTGACGTGAAGCTCTACGACACCCAGGAAAACGCCTACCTGGACCTGGCCTCCGGCCGCGTCGACGGCGTGCTGGCCGATACCTTCGTGAACTGGGAATGGCTCAAGAGCGACGCCGGCAAGGACTTCGAATTCAAGGGCGACCCGGTATTCGACAACGACAAGATCGGCATCGCCGTGCGCAAGGGCGACGCCCTGCGTGAGCGCCTGAACAAGGCCCTCGAGGAAATCGTTGCCGACGGCACCTACAAGAAGATCAACGACAAGTACTTCCCCTTCAGCATCTACTAAGCAGCCTGCCCGCGTCGCCCCTGGCGGCGCGGGCGCTTGAGTTTCCATGAATTTCGATCTTTCCGGATTCGGCCCGGCCCTGGCCGCCGGCACCCTGATGACCGTGCAGCTGGCGCTCAGCGCTCTGTGCGTCGGTCTGGTGCTCGGCCTGCTCGGCGCCTTCGCCAAGACTTCGCCCTACAAGCCGCTGCAGTGGCTTGGCGGCACCTATTCCACCCTGGTTCGCGGCGTGCCCGAACTGCTCTGGGTACTGCTGATCTATTTCGGCACCGTGGGCCTGATGCGCGGCCTCGCCGAGCTGCTCGGCGTCGAGAGCCTCGAGCTGTCGCCCTTCGCCGCCGGTGTGATCGCCCTGGGCCTGTGCTTCGGCGCCTACGCCACCGAAGTGTTTCGCGGCGCGATCCTGGCCATCCCCAAGGGTCACCGTGAAGCCGGCCAGGCCCTGGGCCTGTCCAAGGGCCGCATCCTGTGGCGCCTGGTGATGCCGCAGATGTGGCGCATCGCCCTGCCCGGCCTGGGCAACCTGTTCATGATCCTGATGAAGGACACCGCGCTGGTATCGGTGATCGGCCTCAATGAGCTGATGCGCCGCTCGCAGATCGCCGTGACCGCCAGCAAGGAGCCCTTCACGTTCTACATGGTCGCCGCGTTCATCTACCTGGGCCTGACCATCATTGCCATGATTGGCCTGCACTTCCTCGAGAAGCGCGCCAACCGCGGCTTCAAGCGGAGTGCGGCATGAACTGGGACGTCATCATCACCTGGCTGCCGCGCCTGGCCCAAGGCGCCCTGCTGACCATCGAACTGGTCGCCGTGGCGGTCGTCACCGGCCTGATCCTGGCCATCCCCACCGGCATCGCCCGCGCCTCGCGCCACTGGTACGTGCGCGCCGTGCCCTACGGCTACATCTTCTTCTTCCGCGGCACACCGCTGCTGGTGCAGCTGTTCCTGGTCTACTACGGCCTGGCGCAGTTCGACGCCGTGCGCCAGGGCCCGCTGTGGCCATACCTGCGCGACCCGTACTGGTGCGCGGTGATCACCATGACCCTGCACACCACCGCCTACATCGCCGAGATCCTGCGCGGCGCCATCCAAGCCGTACCGCCGGGTGAAATCGAAGCGGCGCGGGCGCTGGGCATGTCACGGCCCCAGGCGATGCTGCACATCGTGCTGCCCCGGGCGGCGCGCATCGGCCTGCCGGCCTACAGCAACGAAGTGATCCTGATGCTCAAGGCCAGCGCCCTGGCCAGCACCGTCACCCTGCTGGAGCTGACCGGCATGGCGCGCACCATGAACGCGCGCACCTACCTGCCGGTCGAGGGCTTCTTCGCTGCCGGGGTGTTCTACCTGCTGATCACCTTCGTGCTGATCAACGCCTTCAAGCTCCTGGAGCGCTGGCTGCGCGTCGACGCCTGCCAGGGCCGCTAGGGTGACGACGGGCGCAAGCCCCGTCGCAGTCGCTTATGACAACCGAATCTCTCCCGCCCCTCAGTGGCGCCGAACTGCTCCAGCGCTTCCAGGCGCTGGACACCTTTCTCGTCGCCCACCAGGCGCTGTGGAAACCCCGACCTTTCACCCACCAGACACTGCCCTGGGAAAGCCAGCATGCCGAACTGGCCGCCTGGCTGCGCAGCCGCACCCTGGAGCAGGCCGAGGCCAGCCACAACCAGCCAACAATGCTGAACGGCGCACCAGCGCCCTTCCCCGAACTGGCCTTGCAGGCTGATCGTTTGAGCCAGATCGGCGACCTGCCCCAGCAGCCTTCGGCTGACCTGCCGCCGCGCTTCTCGGTGGACGTACCCGGTCGCAAATGGCAGCAGATACGGGCGTTCGGCGACAGCCTGGGCTTCGCCCAAGCCCCGCAGCACTGGCTGGACTGGTGCGCCGGCAAGGGCCACCTCGGCCGCGTACTCGCCCACGGCGGCCAGCAGCTGACCTGTCTGGAATACGATCCGGCCCTGGTGGCCAGCGGCGCCGAACTTAGCAGCCGCCTGGGGATAACAGCCCAGCATATCGAGCAGGACGTACTTGCCGAATCCGCTGCCGCACAGCTGCACGCCGAACACAGCCCCGTGGCCCTGCACGCCTGCGGCTACCTGCACGTACGCCTGATGCACCTGGCCAGTGCTGCAGGCTGTCGCCAGTTGGCCATCGCGCCCTGCTGCTATAACCGCGTGGCAGCAGCCGACTACCACCCGTTATCCACAACCGCACAGGGCTCGCCGCTGCGCCTCTCGCTGGACGACCTGGCCCTGCCCATGAGCGAAACCGTGACGGCCGGCAACCGCGTGCGCCAGCAGCGCGACCAGTCCATGGCCTGGCGTTTGGCCTTCGACCGGCTGCAACGCGAGCTACGCGGCGTCGACGCCTACCTGCCCACGCCTTCGCTGCCGCCCGCTTGGCTGAAGAAAACCTTCGCCAGCTACTGCCGCGACCTTGCCGAACTCAAGCAATTGCCCGCTGTTGGCGATCGCGACTGGCAGCGCCTGGAAGCTGCGGGCTGGCAACGCCTGGCCGAGGTGCGCAATTTGGAGCTGGTACGCGGCCTGTTCCGCCGCCCCCTGGAGCTCTGGCTAGTGCTCGACCGCGCGCTCTACCTGCAGGAACAGGGCTTTGAGGTACACCTCGGCCAGTTCTGCGCCGCGCACCTGACTCCGCGCAACCTGCTGCTGCTCGCCGAGCGCGCCTGAGTTGCGCACACTATCTGTGGATAACTCTGTTCATAGAAGCTGGGCAAACCACGCTAGCCCACCACCTATAACGCGCGGCAAAAGCTGATCACTTTTTAACCATCAATAAAAAGCTATACAGAACAGTCACTTGCCAAAACTGTGAAAGGCTGCGTAGAAATTCTCTAAAAAGCCTCTAGCCGCTGCCCATTTGTGCATAAGCCCCAGCCAGAGCGGCTGCAACGGTCGTAAAAAAGCTGCCTTGCGCCGCTTTACTCATGCAAACGAATAGATATAATGGCGGCCCTCAAAAGCCGGTATAGCTCAGCTGGTAGAGCAACTGACTTGTAATCAGTAGGTCCCGGGTTCGACTCCTGGTGCCGGCACCATACAA
>JAAIGE0100468186.1_pt1 | contig 18011 bp, 6 predicted proteins | sample 6487951 | NCBI WGS metagenome assembly JAAIGE01 (sample SAMN13974128, study PRJNA590717) | phyllosphere metagenome | biome: tomato field; feature: multiple bacterial spot infested tomato fields; material: tomato leaves; isolation source: leaves from tomato fields | host: Solanum lycopersicum ...
CCTCGCAGGCCATGGCCGGTTGGCCGTGGCGCAGCAGGTCATCGCCGCACAGCAATTCAATGGCCTGGCGATAACCCACGGGGTTCAGGCGCGCCATGTTCCAACGCACCCAGGCCAGGGCCTGGGGCGTGGCGCGGGGCGGCTAAACCGGCATCCCTGCCGGTTTACCCCCCAAATCCCTGTCGAATTCCGGCCAGCGTGGTTTGACGGGGCGCCTGAGATCAAAAGCAGATCAAGATCAAGAGCGGCTCGCTTCGCATCGTGGTTACCGGTGGCTGCGGCGAACTGCACAGTTGTGTAGATACCTATGGCCATCGCGGGCAAGCCCGCTCCCACATGGGTTTTGTGTTGGCGGGAAGAGGGGGGTTACTTGCCGCCTGTAATCTGCTTCACCAGCTGCGCATGCCCCTTCACATCATCCGCCCGCGAAATCGCCTGAATCACCAGCAGATGGTTGCCTGAACCACCCAGGAATGTGGAGTTCAAGGTCTTGCCACCACCTTGGGTAGCGCTGCTGTCCACTTGGCGCAGGCCCAGGCCCTTGTAGGTGAGTTTCTTCTCGCCCAGTTTCTTGAAGTCGGGCAGGGCAGCGCTCTGGTCCTTGACGAAATCGGCCACGGCGCCGTCGAGGAACTGCGGGTCGTTATCCTGGATCTTTGCCCCATCGTTGCGCACGGTTTCGGCGACGATCACCACACTTTTCGTCGTTGAGTTGGCGTACAAGGTGCCTTGGGTGTCAGCGGTGCCGTCTTGCGCGGTGCCGGAGGGCAGGGTGTCGGCGCTGTAGGCCTTGGGCAGTTTGAAGGTGAACTTGCCACCCAAGGTGGAGATGGTCTGGGTGGTGGGCTTGACAGCAGCGAATACGCTGCCGGCGGTGAGCGCGAGGGCCAGCAGCATTGCGGTCTTGGTGAACGTGGCCATGAAGCACTCCGGGGATGAACGAAATTGCGGCGTATTCTGTCAGAAAATTCGCAATCTCGTTCATCGGCCCCGTCACACTTTGTCGGAAGATTCTTCCTCAAGCCTGTCCATTTCAAACAGGCGCGCCAGTTCCGCACGGGCTTCCTGGGCGGTTTGCATGACCTTGGCCGCGTCGTCGTATACCGCGTGTTGGGCGGCGAGTACCTGCTGGTCGTGGGTCTTGAAGCGGTTGATGCGCGCATCGGCCTGGGCCTGGCTCAAACCGAGGCCGACCAAGGTACGGCGGCTCATTTCCAGGCTGGAGTAGAAGGTTTCGCGTACCGGTGAAGCGTCCAGGTCCACCAGGCGGTGTACGTGCTGGCGGTTACGTGCACGGGCGATGATCTTCATGTGCGGGTAGAGGTTGCGCACCAACTCGGCGGTCTTGATATTGATCTCCGGGTCGTCCATAGCGATGACGAAGAATTCCGCCTGATCGACTTTGGCCGCGTGGAGGATTTCCGGGCGTTGGGGGTCGCCGTAGAACACCGGCATGCCGCCGAAACTGCGGGTCAGCTCGATGGTTTCCACCGAGGTATCGAGGGCGATGAACGAGATGTTCTGGGCGCGCAGGATACGCGCCACGATCTGGCCCATCCGGCCCATGCCGGCGATGACCACGCGGGGCGCATCGCTTTCGATGGCGCGGTATTCCTCGGGCACTTCCACCGGCTTGACCTTGGGCTTGAACAGCTTCGGGCACACCAGCAACAGCAGCGGGGTCACGGCCATGGACAGGGTGATAGTCAGCACCAGCACGTCGTACAGCTGCGGTTCGAACAGGCCCTGGTCGCGGCCGATCTTGAACACCACGAAGGCAAATTCACCGCCCGCCGCCAGCACCACGCCCAGGCGTAAAGCGCTTTCGCGGTTGAGGTCGCCCACCATCCGCCCGACGGCGTACAGCAGCGGCAGCTTCAAGCCGATCAGCAGCAGGGTCAGGCCGATCACCACCAGCGGCGTGCTGAGCAGCAAACTGAGGTTGGCGCCCATGCCCACGCTGATAAAAAACAGGCCCAGCAGCAGGCCTTTGAACGGCTCGATCTGGGATTCCAGTTCGTGGCGGTATTCCGAGTCTGCCAGCAGCAGGCCGGCGAGGAATGCGCCCAGGGCCATGGACACGCCCACCAATTCCATCAGCCAGGCGGTGCCGATCACCACCAGCAGCGCGGTGGCGGTGGACACTTCGCGCAGGCCGGTCTTGGCCACGATGCGAAACACCGGGCGCAACAGGTAGCGCCCGCCGATGATCACCACGGCGATGCTGCCCAGGATCTGCAACACGTGTTGCACGCCCTGGGCCTCGGTGGTTGGGTGATCGCTGCCGGCCAGCAACGGCACCATGGCGATCAGCGGGATGGCGGCAATGTCCTGGAACAGCAGGATGGCAAAGGCCAGGCGCCCGTGGGGTTGGTTGAGCTCCTTGCGTTCGGCCAGGCTTTGCAGGCCAAACGCCGTGGACGACAACGCCAGGCCCAGGCCCAGCACGATGGCGCTGTTCCACGACTGGCCAAACAGCCACAGCGCGACCGCGCCCATCACCACGCCGGTGAGCAGGACCTGGGCCAGGCCGACGCCGAACACCGCCTTGCGCATCACCCATAAACGTTTGGGCGACAGCTCCAGGCCGATGATGAACAGCAACAGCACCACGCCCAGTTCAGAGAACTGCGCCACGCTTTGCGGGTTGCCGATCAGGCCAAGCACCGATGGGCCGATGATCACACCGGCAAACAGATAGCCCAGCACCGCACCCAATTGCAGGCGCTTGGCCAGGGGCACGGTGAGCACCGCGGCGAACAGGAACACCACGGCTGCTTGTAACAGGTTGCCTTCATGGGGCATTACGAACTCCAGCATTTGCATCGATCAACGGTAGGAGCGAGCTTGCTCGCGAAAAACGCAAGGGCACCGCGTTGTGTCTGGTTTGTCGCGTCATCGTTGAGGATTTTCGCGAGCAAGCTCGCGCCTACGGTGGGGGGAGGATAGGGCGCTATTAGAGCGCTTTTTCACATTTGTAAACTTGTATTTTTGTCGCGACAGTCAATGGATGTTGGCTCTCATCCCATTCTTACGCAGGTTTTACGAAAGTATTAATACCATTTAATTCAATGGCTTTCGCGCAGGTCTACTAACGTTTCGAAAAACTGGATCAGTAGTCACCACGGTCAGGTGTTTCGAATTCGATGCGTGTGGATCGTTGAAACAAGGCTTACACGCAGTCACGGATGAAAGGCTTGGACCACAAGGAGTAGAACGTGGATAGAAGACTTGCGACTGCCGCTTTACCTCGTATTTCTGCGCTTTCTCTTGCGATCCGCCTGGGAGTGGCCGGGTTGGTGATGGGGCTGGCGAGCCCGGATGTGTTCGCCGCCTGTAGCCCGGCGAGTCCCACCGCTGGAGCGACGGTGACCTGTACGGGTGTGCCGTCATTGCCGCTGCTACTCAATACCTTCAGCAGTGCAGTCAACAGCCTGACGGTCAACGTCAACGCGGGGGCGCAGCTCAATGCGACGTTGGGCGGTAAAGCACTGACCCTGACCGGCAACAACACGACGTTGAACAACGCCGGCACCATTGACCCGGCACTCCTCGGATTGGTTTCGGTGCTGAGCGGTGGTGTGGTGATCGGCAACACGGCAGCCAGCGTGTTGAATATCACCAACAGCGCCACCGGCATCATGCGCGGGACTGGCGCGTTGCTGGGGCTGAACCTGGCCTCGCTGGACGGCATGGCCCTGAACGCCACTAACGGCGCAGGCGGCACCACCACGATCGTTAACAACGGTGTCATTGGTTCTTCCTCTTTGCTCGGCCTGACGCTGTTCGCCTCCGATACCCCGGTGGTGGCGGTCCAGGGTGGCGGCCAGGTCAATATGACGAATGATGGCACCCTGACCGGGCGCGTGGCGTTCGAGAGCTCCACTACAGGGAACACGTTCCGCAACACCGGCACCATCTCTGGCGGCGTGTCGATGGGGACCGCCAGTACCAACACCTTTACGGCAGTCACGGGGTCGCAAGTGACCAACGGCGGCGGCATTGGCGTAAGCCTGGGCGGACTGATCGGAGTGAACCTCACCTTTGCGCCCACCGGCCAGGTGGACGGCGGGGCAGGCGGCAGCAACTCACTGATCCTTGAAAACACGACGGGTGTCGGTGGTGGCAGTACGGGTACCGGCACGGCCTCAAGCGCCAACTATGTCAACTTCAACAACCTGGCCATCAACAGCGGCACCTGGACCTTGCTAGGGCCGCTGGTCAGCGGTAGCACCACGCTCAATGGCGGCGTGGCGCAATTCAATAACAACGCGACATTCGGCAGCGGTGTGCTCACGTCCAACGGCGGCGCTATCGAAGCCACCACTAACAACCTGACACTGGCTAACCTGATGACCCTCGGAACCGGTGGCCTGACGGTGCAGGGGGCTGCTACCGGGCTGACCTTGAACGGCCTGATCTCGGGCAGCACTGGCTTGACCAAAGTCGGTACGGGCGAATTGATCCTCAGCGGCGCCAACACCTTCCAGGGTGGTACCACCTTGAACGCCGGCACGCTTACATTGGGCAATGCCGCAGCGCTAGGTACCGGTGCCTTGACCGTGGCGGGTGCGGGTACTTTGCAGAGCAATGCTGCGCTGACAACCAGCAATGCGATTACCTTGAACGCCAATCTGACCGTCGATGGCGTGAACCCGCTGACCCTTGGCGGGGTTGTCAGCGGTGGTTCCGGGTTGATCAAGGAGGGCGTATCGAGCCTGGCGCTTACGGGCAACAATACTTACACCGGCGCCACGGCCCTCAACGCCGGTTCGCTGGTGGTTGGCTCCAATACTGCGCTCGGCGCCAGTGTGTTGAACGCCTCGGCGGGTACCACGTTGGATGCCAGTGCAGCAGTGAGCCTGGGCAATAACCTCAACCTGAGCGGTAACCTGACCCTTGGCGGCAGCAACGCGCTGACCCTTGGCGGCGTGGTGGCGGGCCTTGGCGGGTTGATCAAGAACGGCCCGGCGGATCTGATCCTCAATCAAGCGAACACTTACCTGGGCAACACGGCACTCAACAGCGGCAAGCTGGTGATTGGCGCTACCGATGCCTTGGGTGCGGGTACGTTGAATGCAGCCGCAGGCACGACCCTGGACGCCAGCACCACTGCCACGCTGACTAACGCGGTCAACCTGGCCGGTAACCTTGGAATCGGCGGCAGCGCCAACCTGACCCTGGGCGGCACGGTCAACGGTGCAGGCAGCCTGACCAAAGACGGCACGGCCGGCCTGACACTCAGCGGCAGCAATAACTTCCTGGGTGGCACTACCCTGAATTCGGGCAGCCTGACCGTCGGCAGCAACACGGCGCTTGGCCTGGGCAACTTGACCGTCGGCGGCGCCGCCACCCTTAACAGCACCTCGGCGGTGGCGCTGGGCAATAACATTGTCCTCAACGCCGGGCTGACCGTCGGCGGCGCCAATGCGCTGACCCTGGGCGGTGTAGTCAGCGGCGCGGGTGCGCTGATCAAGGATGGCCTGGCCAACCTGACCCTCAACGGCACCAACACCTTCAGTGGTGGCACCAGCCTCAACGCCGGCACGCTGACCTTGGGCACGGCAGGCGCCTTGGGCGCGGGTCCCTTGACGGTCGGCGGTGCGGCAACTCTGGATACCAGCGCGACCTTCACCCTGGGCAACGGGATTGCCTTGAATGGCGACCTGACGCTCGCGGGTAACAATGACCTCAACCTCAGCGGCGTGATCAGCGGCGCCAGTGCACTGATCAAAAATGGTTTGGCTGACCTGACCTTGAGCGGCAACAACACCTTTACCGGGCCATTGAATATTGTCTCCGGCAGCGTCACCACCGGCAGCACCGGTGCATTGGGCAGCACCTCTGGCGTTGATGTCAGCGCTGGCGCTGCGCTGAACCTGGGCGTCGATTCCAGCCTGGCCGGCCTCAGCGGTGAAGGTAGCGTGGCAGTCGGCAGCGGTTTGAATCTCACCGTGGGTGGTGTGAACACCAGCAGTACTTTTGACGGAGACCTGAGCGGTGCGGGCAGCTTGATCAAGGTGGGCACCGGCACGCTCACGCTCAACGCAATCAATGGCATCACCGGTAACACGACGATCAACGCGGGCACCCTGGATGTCGATGGTTCCCTGGGCAGCGCGTTGGTCAACGTGAATAGCGGCGGCACCCTCACTGGCAGTGGCTCGCTATTGGGTACGGCGAATATCAATAGTGGCGGGCACTTGGCGCTGGGCAGTGGCACGACCTTGTCGGCCGCTGGCCTGAACATGAGTGCCGGGGCCAGTCTGGATGTGGCCCTCGGCGCGCCGTCGTTGACGTCGCTGATGAATGTCGGTGGCAATGTGAACCTGGCCGGCGACCTTAATGTGAGCGATGCCGGTGGCTTTGGCGCTGGTGTGTATCGCTTGATCAACTACACCGGCGGCTTGACCGGTGCGTTGAACGTCAACACGGTGCCGCTGGGTTATGGCCTGGGTGATCTGCTGGTACAGACTTCAGTGGGCAGTCAGGTCAACCTGGTGGTAGCGGCGCCGAATATTCGTTTCTGGGACGGCAGCAACACCATCGCAAACGGCAGTGTTGACGGTGGCAACGGCACGTGGACAGCGGGCGGCACCAACTGGACCTCGGCCGACGGCCTTTCCAACCAGACCTGGGGCGGCGGCTTTGCGGTGTTCCAAGGCGCGGCGGGCACCGTCAGCGTGGACGGCGTGCAAACCCTCACGGGCATGCAGTTCGCCACCGATGGCTACAGCCTGGTCAATGGCACCGGTGGGCAGTTGAGCACCGGCAGCGGCAACTTCGCCGTGCGCGTCGACCCACTGGCGACTGCCACCCTCGGCGTGGAGATCACCGGCGCGGGCGTTCTGAACAAACTCGATACCGGCACGCTGGTGCTCAATAGCGCCAACAGCTACACCGGCGGCACCTTGCTCAATGGCGGCACGTTGGTGGTCGGCAGCAACACCGCGCTGGGCACTGGCACGCTGACCGCTGCGGCGGGCACCACGCTGGACAGCAACGCCTCCGTAACCCTGGGCAATGATGCGGTACTCAGCGCCAGCCTGACGGTCGGCGGCAGCAACGCATTGGCGCTCAATGGCGCCATCAGCGGCATCGGTGGCCTGGTCAAGAATGGCACGGCAGACCTGACACTCGGCGGCACCAATACCTTCCTGGGCCCCGTGGCCTTGAACGCAGGCGGGCTGATCCTGGCCAGCAATACGGCCCTGGGCGCGGGCGTGTTGAACGCCGCAGGCGGTACCACCTTGGACGCCAGCACGGCGGTCACCACCACTAACGCGATCAACCTGGCGGGCAACCTGGGCATCGGCGGCACCGCTGACCTGACCCTCGGCGGCGCAATCAACGGTGCAGGCAGCCTGACCAAGGAGGGCACGGCCAATCTGATCCTCAGCGGTGCCAACGCCTACCTGGGTGGCACCACCCTGAACGCCGGTACGCTGACCTTGGGCAGCGCCACTGCCCTTGGCCTGGGCAACCTCACTGTAGGCGGCGCGGCGACCCTGGATAGCACGGCGGCGCTGACAGTGGGCAATGGCCTCGTGCTTGACGCCAACCTTGCCGTCGCCGGCAGTAACGATCTGACCCTGGGTGGCCTGGTCACCGGCACGGCGGGCCTGACTAAAGACGGCGCAGCCAACCTGACCCTCAATGGCGTCAACACCTTCCAAGGCGGCACCACCCTGAACGCCGGCACGCTGACCCTGGGCACGGCAGCGGCCCTGGGTACCGGCGCCTTGAACGTAAACGGTGCAGCTACTCTGGCCAACAGCACACCGCTGGTATTGGCCAATGCGGTCAACCTCAATGCTGGCCTGACCGTGGGCGGTCTCAACAACAACCTGACCCTGGCCGGCGTGCTGGCCGGCAGCGGTAGCCTGGTCAAAACCGGCACGGCCGATGTGAGCCTGACCGGCACTAACACCTTCAACGGCCTGTTCGATGTGCAATCGGGCAGCCTCACCACGGTGGGCAATGGTGCACTGGGTGTCGGCGCTGGGGTCAACCTGGCGAGCGGTACTTCCCTCAACCTGGGCGGCAGCGCCAGCCTGGGCGCACTCACGGGTACCGGGCTTGCAACCGTAGGGGCCGGCAGCACCTTGAGCGTGGGCAACAATAATCTGGACAGCACCTTCAACGGCGTCGTGGCAGGCCTCGGCAACCTGGCCAAAGACGGCACGGGCGCCTTGACCCTCGGCGGCCTCAGCGTGGTGACCGGGGATGCCCAGGTCAACGCCGGCAGCTTGCTCGTCAATGGTTCCCTGGCCAGCGCCAATGTGGCGGTGGGCAGTGGTGCCACCCTCGGTGGTACCGGTACTTTGTTGGGCAACGTGACCATCGCCGACGGCGGCCACCTGGCCGTCAATTCCGGCGCGACCCTCACCACCGGTTCGCTGCTGCTCAATGCCAACTCCAACCTGGATGCAGGCCTCGGCGCGCCCGCCACTGGCGGCACCGCGCTGGTTCAGGTCAACGGCAACCTGACCCTGGACGGCACCCTCAACGTCACCGATATCGGCGGCTTCGGTGCGGGCATCTACCGCCTGATCGACTACACCGGTGGCCTGACCAACAACGGCCTGCTGCTGGGCAGCCTGCCGGTGAACATCCCGGCCAGCGACCTGGACCTGCAAACTGCGATCGGCAACCAGATCAACCTGCTGGTCAACGGCAGCACCAATGTGCAGTTCTGGGACGGCAGCCAAACCACGGGCAATGGCACCATCGAAGGCGGCAGCGGCACCTGGAGTGCAGGCGGCAACCAATGGACCGGCGTCAACGGTGCATTCAATACCGCCTGGACGCCTAACAGCTTTGCCGTGTTCCAAGGCACGGCGGGCACCGTCACCGTTGACGGCGCGCAAGCCGTCACCGGTTTGCAGTTCGTCACCGATGGCTACACCCTGGCGGGCGGCGCCGCAGGCGCCTTGACCCTGTTCAATGGCGTGGGTGGCAACACCGCCGTACGTGTCGATCCTGGCGTCACCGCCACCCTGGGCGTGGCGCTTAACGGCGGCGGCACCCTGGCCAAGCTCGACACCGGCACCCTGGTGCTTAACGGTGCCAACAGCTACACCGGCGGCACCGCCCTCGATGGCGGCACGCTGGTGGTCGGCAATAACAGTGCCCTGGGCAGCGGCCTCTTGACCACCGCCAACGGCACCACCCTGGACAGCAACACCGCGGTCAGCCTCGCCAATGCACTCAACGTCAACGGCAGCCTCACCCTCGGCGGCAGCAATGCCTTGACCCTGGCCGGCACCGTGGCGGGTACGGGCAGCCTGATCAAGAATGGTATCGCCAACCTGACCCTCAGTGGCAACAACACCTATGCCGGCCCAACCGCACTCAACGCAGGCGGCCTGATCCTGGCCTCCAACAGTGCCCTGGGCAGTGGCGCCCTGAACGCGGCCGCTGGCACCACCCTCGACAGCAGCACAGCGGTCGCCCTGGCCAACACGGTCAATCTGGCCGGCAACCTGGGCATTCTGGGCACCGCCGACCTGAGCTTGAACGGCCTGGTCAGCGGTAGCGGTGGGCTGACCAAAACCGGCGCGGGCAACCTGACGCTCAACGGTGCCAATGCCTACCTGGGCGGCACGCAGTTGAATGCCGGTTCCTTGACTCTGGGCAATGCGTCGGCACTGGGCAGCGGTGCCTTGGCGGTCAATGGGGCAACCACCCTGGACACCAACACGGCGTTGGCCCTGGCCAATAACACCAGCCTGAATGCAGCGCTCACGGTCGGCGGTAGCAACGACCTGAGCCTCAACGGTGTGGTGGACGGCACGGGTTCGTTGACCAAGGCCGGTGGCGCCAACCTGACCCTCAACGGCGCCAACACCTACAGCGGCGGCACGGCGCTCAATGCCGGCACGCTGACCCTCGGCAGCACCACAGCCCTGGGCTCGGGCGCGTTGACCGTCGGCGCTGCGGCGACCCTGGCCAACAGCACGCCGCTGGTGCTGGCCAATGCGATCAATCTTAATGGCGACCTCACTGTCGCTGGCAGCAACAACCTGACCCTCGCCGGTGTACTCGCTGGCAATGCAGCGCTGATCAAAAATGGCGCGGCGGACCTGCTGCTGACCGGCAACAACAGCTTCAGCGGCCCACTGACCGTGGCGGCGGGCAGCGTGACCACGACGGGTAATGGTGCGCTGGGCACCACCTCCGGCGTCACTGTCGGCAGCGGCGCGAGCCTCAACCTGGGTGGCGATGCCAACCTCAACAGCCTGGCCGGCAACGGCACGGTGCAGGTGGCTGGCGGCGCTACGCTGGCGGTGGGTGGCAGCAACCTGGATAACAGCTTTGGCGGTGCGCTCAACGGTGCCGGCAACCTGGATAAAAACGGCAGCGGGGTGCTCAACCTGAGCGGCACCAATGCCCTCAGCGGCGCGGCCACCGTCAACGGCGGTACCTTGAATGTCACAGGTTCCCTGGCCAGCGGCACGGTGGCAGTCAACAGCGGCGCGACCCTGGCCGGCAGCGGTTCATTGGCCGGCGCGGTGACCGTGGCCGACGGTGGGCACATCGGCCTGGCCACCGGCAGCACGCTGTCGGTGGGCTCGTTGGTGCTGGGGGGCAACTCGAACCTGGATGTCGGCCTCGGCACTCCGGTGCTGGGTGGCGGCACAGGCCTGCTGAATGTCGGCGGCGACCTGACCCTGGACGGCAACCTCAATGTCATCGATATCGGCGGTTTTGGCAGCGGCGTCTACAACCTCATCAACTACACCGGAGCCTTGACCGATAACGGCCTGGCCCTCGGGACACTGCCAGGCAGCGTGGTGCCGGGCGACCTGCAAGTGCAGACCGCGATCACCAACAAGGTCAACCTGCTGGTGACCGCGCCCAACACCACCGTGCAGTTCTGGGATGGCAACAGCCTGATCGGCAACGGTGCGATTGACGGCGGCACCGGCACCTGGAACGCGGGCAATACCAACTGGACCAATGTCGACGGCACCCTCAACCAGGGCTGGGTCAACAGCTTCGCGGTGTTCCAAGGCGCGGCAGGCAACGTGACGGTGGACGGCACGCAAAACATCACCGGCATGCAGTTCGTCACCGATGGCTACACCCTGGGCGCTGGCACGGCGGGCGTGCTCAACCTGGTCAATGGCGGCACCGGCAACACCGCGGTGCGCGTCGACCCGAACGCCACCGCCACCCTGGGCGTGACCCTCAACGGCGCCGGCACCCTGGCCAAACTCGACAGCGGTACCCTGGTGCTCAACGGCAGCAATGGCTACACCGGCGGTACCGCGCTAAACGGCGGCACCCTGGTGGTGGGCAATAACAGTGCCCTGGGCACTGGCGCTCTGACGGCGGCAGGCGGCACCACCCTGGACAGCAACGCGGCGGTCAGCCTGGCCAATGCGGCCGTGCTCAACGGTGCGTTGACGGTGGGTGGCAGCAACGCGCTGACCCTCGACGGGGTTATCAGCGGCAGCGGCAGCCTGGTGAAAAACGGTGCGGCCGCGCTGACGCTCAATGGCGTCAACAGCTACAGCGGCGGCACGGGCCTGAACGCCGGCCAATTGATCCTCGGCAATAGTGCTGCCTTGGGCAGTGGTGCCTTGACGGTCGGCGGCGCGTCGCAACTGGATGGCGGCACCGACCTGCAACTGGCCAATACCATCAACCTGGGCGGCCCGTTGACCCTGGCCGGCAGCCACGACCTGGCCCTCAACGGCGTGGTCAGCGGCAGCGGCAGCCTGGTGAAAAATGGCAGCGGCGCGTTGTTGCTGACCGCTGCCAACACCTACAGCGGCGGTACCACGCTCAACGGCGGCAGCACCACGGGCAACACCACCAGCCTGCAAGGCGCGATCGCCAACAATGCGGCGTTGACCTTTGAGCAAGCCAGCGACGGCACCTACACCGGCAACCTCACCGGTACCGGTGTGTTGAACAAAACCGGCACCGGCGCGTTGCTGCTCAGCGGCAACAACACCTTTACCGGTAACACCAACGTCAATGCCGGCAGCCTGCTGGTCAACGGCACCTTGAACAGCGCCGCGGTGCAAGTCGCCAGCGGCGCGACCCTCGGCGGCAGCGGTACCCTGGGTGGTGCGGTGAACATGGCCGACGGCTCGGTGCTCCAGGCCGGTGCCGCGACGCCACTGTCGGTGGGGTCGCTGGCCTTGTCGTCGGGCACCACCCTGGACTTCGCCCTCGGTGCGCCGGGTGCCTCCAGTACAGCGGTGAACGTGGCGGGTAACCTGACCCTGGACGGCACGCTCAACGTCAGCGATACGGGCGGCTTCGGCGTCGGTGTGTACCAGCTGTTCCGCTACGGCGGCAGCTTGACCGATAACGGCCTCACCTTTGGCACCTTGCCGGTGGCACTGGGCAACCTGAGCCTGCAAACGGCACTGGCCAACCAGCTCAACCTGGTGGTGCAAACCACCCCAGGGCAGATCCAGTTCTGGAACGGCGGCACCACCAACCCCGATGGCAGCATCAGCGGCGGCAGCGGTACCTGGGGCCCAGGCACCAACTGGACCGACCCCACCGGCACCCAAGGGCAGGCGTCCACCAACCAGTTCGCCGTATTTGGCGGACAGGGCGGCACCGTGACCGTGGTCGGCAACCAAGGCTTCACTGGCCTGCAAGTGCTGGACGCCGGCTACACGCTGGTCGCCGGCGAAGGCGGCAGCTTGAGCCCCACCAATGCGGCGGATGGCAGCCTGGCGCCAGTGCGGGTCAATTCCGGCGTGACCGCTCAGATTGATGCACCGCTGGTGGGAACCGGCGGCATCAACAAGCTGGATGCCGGCACCTTGCTGCTGACCGGCGCCAATACCTACACCGGCGGCACCACCGTCAGTGGCGGTACGCTGGCGGGCACCACCACCAGCCTGCGTGGCAGGATCCTCAACAACGCGCGGTTGTTGTTCACCCAGCGCACCAATGGCCAGTTCAGCGGTACCTTGAGCGGCACCGGTGCGCTGATCAAGCAAGGCGCAGGCGCGCTGTTGCTGACCGGCAACCAGCCGTTCAGCGGCACCGTGGCAGTGGAAGAGGGCGTGTTGCAAGTGGGTAACGCGGCCAACCCAGGCGCGGTACTTGGCGGCCAGGTCACCGTGGCCAACGGTGCAGGGCTGACCGGTAACGGCAGTGTCGGTTCGCTGGTCAACAACGGCTCGGTGACACCCGACGGCGGCAAGCTGACCGTGGCCGGTAACTTCACCAACGCCAGCACCGGTGCGCTGAACCTGGTGATCACCCCATCCACCACCGGCTCTTTGGCCGTGGGCGGCACCGCCAACCTGGGCGGCACCTTGAATGTGGTCAACCTGGCACCCTATGCCGGCGCCACCACCTACACCCTGCTGACAGCCGGCGCGGTCAACGGCACCTTCGCCACCACCAACCTGGAGAACCTGGCATTCCTCACTACCGCGTTGAACTACAGCCCAACCCAAGTGGCCCTGGCGGTCAGCCGCAACGACGTCAGCTATGCCAGCGTGGCGGCCACCGGTAACCAGCGCGGCGTGGCCGCGGCATTGGGCACCGGCACCGCAGTGGGTGGCGCGGCGGTGCAGAACGCGTTGCTCAATTCTGATGTGGCAGCGGCACGTGCAGCCTTCGACAGCTTGTCCGGCGAAATCCACGCCAGCACCGCCAGCGCCATGCTTGAAGATTCGCGTTACGTGCGTGACGCGGTCAACGAGCGTCTGCGCCAACCCGGTTGCTACCGCGAGGACGACCCGCGCAATGCCCTGGCGCCGAGCGAAAACCACCTGAGCAGCGCCGGTTGCCACGGCGAGATGGTCGGCTGGATGCGCGTACTCGGCACCTGGGGCCATATGGGCGGTGACAGCAACAGCGCCAAGCTGGACCGCAACCTCAGCGGCTTCCTGCTCGGCACCGACAAGCAAGTGGACGACGCCTGGCGCGTCGGTTTGGCCGCCGGCTACACCCGCAGCGACCTGGACGCCAAGCGCCGCAACTCCAGCGCCGATGTGGACAGCTACCACCTGATGGCCTACACCGCCTACCAGCAAGAAGCCTTCGCCGCACGCATGGGCGTGGCGTACAGCTGGCATGACATCGAAAGCAAACGCAACGTGGCCGTCGGCGGCGAGGGCCAACGCCTCAAGGCCGACTACAAGGCACGCAGTGCGCAGGTGTTCGGTGAAGTCGGCTACACCATTCAAACCCCTACCGTGGCCCTGGAACCGTTCGCCGGCCTGGCCTACGTCAACTACGACAGCGACACCATCAAGGAGAAAGGCGGCTCGGCAGCCCTGCGCGGCGATGCCGACCAGGACATCACCTACTCGACCTTGGGCGTGCGCATTGGCCAGACCATCACCCTGGGCAACGGCTCGAAAATCACCCCACGGGGCAGCATCGGCTGGCGCCATGCCTTCGGTGACACCAAGCCCGACGCCGACCTGAGCTTTATCAATGGCGGTGGCTCGTTCAGCACCCAGGGCGTGCCGATTGCCAAAGACAGCGCGGTGGTGGAAGCGGGCCTGGACTACCAGATCAGCCAGAACGGCAGACTGGGCCTGGGCTATTCGGGCCAACTCTCGCGCAACGACAAGGACCACGCCGTGACGGTAAGTTTCTCCCTCGGTTTCTGATCAAGGCCGAGTTTTCTTGAACCGCCCGCAAGGGCGGTTTTTTTGCTGAAAGCTGGGCTTGCCCGACTACCCGTGTAGGAGCGAGCGTGCTCCCACAGTTTGATTGGCGTCAGCTCAGAAACGGGTGCCGTCTTCGGTCGAGTACATCCACCGCAACAACGAATGCCGCCCGCTGATTCCCAACTTGATCGCCGCACGCTTGAGGTAGCTCTCGATGGTGTTGACCTTCAACGCCAGTTGCTCTGCCAGCTCCGGCGCGGTGCGCCCGGCCAGCAGGCCTACGCACACTTCCAGTTCACGGTTGGACAAGGTCAGCCCCGATTGCACCAAGCGCTCCTGGATGCGTCGGCGCAGGGTGTCGATGCCTTGGTGTTGCGGCACTGCCGACGGGCTGTCCGGGAGCGATGGCTGCAGCGCAGTGATGTGTTTTTCCACCATGGGCAGCAACAGCGTGGAGAAGTCCTGGAGCATGCTGCGTTCTTGCGCAGAAAAACTCTCGGACGGGTGCGAGCGATACACCGACAGTACGTAGCGCACATCGTCCTTGCGGCGTGTGAGGTGCAGTTGTGCGGCAAGTTGCTCGCTGCCCAGCGCCGCCACCGAATCGGTGTACACCGGGCTGATTTTGCGGCGGCCAAGGCCTTCGCGGCTGACGTGCAATTGGGTGATATGGGTGGCGTCCACTGCCAGTTGGGTAAGGATCAGGTCATGCAGCATGCGTGGGAAATGGCGGCTGCCGGTGCTGGCGATGACCTTGCCTATCTGTGGGAACAGGTGTGAGTTCATCAATTCGTCCATGAGTTTCGTGCAGGTATTGGGCCTTATAGTGACGGGGATTAAGAAGGTAACTAATGTGAATAACCTGCAGTGATAGTGCGTCCCGCCGCTGACATGCTAGTACAGGCTGGCTGAAGGAGGGGGATCCAATCTGCGAAAAAAAACATTAAGCAGGCATAGCGGCAGTCGGATCCTTCCGACCGCCGCCCGGGCACCGCAAAACGCGTGGGTTTGGGCGCTATTTCATCGCGTACGCCGCTGTCGTGGTGGGCCGCAGGTTGGCACCGTTGCACTTGGCCAGGGCTTGTTGGATATCGGCCAGCAGGTCGGCAACGTCTTCAAGCCCCACCGACAAACGCACCAGCCCCTCGCTGATACCGTGCTGCGCCCGTTGCTCGGGGGTGTAGGTGGAGTGGGTCATGCTCGCCGGGTGTTGGGCCAGTGATTCGGCATCCCCCAGGCTGACCGCGCGGGTGAACAGTTGCAGCGCGTTCATGAAGCGCTGGCCGGTCTCGATGCCTCCCTTGAGTTCAAAGGCGATCATGCCGCCGGGCAGTTTCATTTGTCGGTTTGCCAGTTCGTACTGTGGGAAAGAACGCAGCCCCGGGTAGGTCACCCACTGCACGGCCGGGTGTGCCTGCAACGCCTCGGCCACCGCTTGGGCGTTGCTGCAATGGCGGTCCATGCGCAGGCCCAGGGTCTTGAGGCCGCGCATCAACAACGCGGCGTCCTGGGGCGACATCACCGCGCCGGTCAGGTCCTTGAGCCCTTGCAGGCGAATGCGCTGGGCCAGGGCCTGGTTGCTCACTGCGATGCCCGCGGTGATGTCGCCGTGGCCGCTGAGGTATTTGGTGGCCGAGTGCACCACCACATCGGCGCCCAGTTCCAGGGGGCGCTGCAGGTAGGGGGTGCAGTAAGTGTTATCGACCACCACGGTGACATTCGGCTGTTGATGGGCCAGTTCGGCCACGGCGGCGATGTCGATCAGGCGCAGGTTGGGGTTGGCCGGAGTCTCGCAGTAGAGCATGCGGGTGGCCGGGGAGAAGGCTGCTTGCAGGGCGTCCAGGTCGGTCAGGTCGACATGCCGCACCTTGATGCCGAATTCGCCCAGGCCATGGTGCAACAGGGCGAAGGTACAGCCATAGAGCGTCTGGCTGACGATGATCTCGTCGCCCGGGCGCAACAGGGTCCAGAACGTCGCGGCAATCGCGCCCATGCCGGAGCTGAACGCTACGGCGGCCTCGCCGTTTTCCAGGCTGGCCATGCGTGACTCCAGCAGGGCCAGGGTCGGGTTGGAAATGCGCGTATAGAAGTGGCCGCTGGCTTCGCCGGCAAAGCAGGCGGCGCCGTATTCGACGGTGGGGAAGGCGAAGGTGGCAGACAGGTAGATGGGCGGGACGAGGGCGCCGTGGTGGTCAACGGGGTCATAGCCGTGGTGGATGGCACGGGTAGAAAAGCCGAAGCTGGTGTGTTTAGTGTGCATGTCGGGCGCTCCTTATTTCCTACAATGCTATGCTCATAACCACGCATGAACCTTGCAAAAAAGCCCGGGAAAACCTGCGTTTGTGGATCAAACACCGATAAAAATAATGATTAGAGGCACGTTATGCCCATCAAGCTGGACCGTACGGACAAAGCCCTTTTAAACGCGTTGCAAGGCAATGCCCGCCTGACCGTGGCCGAGTTGGCCGAGCGGGTGGCCCTCACCACGTCACCCTGCTGGCGCCGGGTGCGCACCCTGGAGGAGAGCGGGGTGATCAGTGGCTATCAGGCGATCCTTTCTCCCAAGGCGCTGGGTTATGGGGTGACTGCGTTTGTCAGCATCATGATGGAGAGCCACACCCAGGAAATCGCCCGGGCGTTCGAGCAGCGGCTGTTGGCGATTCCGGAGATTGTGGCGTGCCATAACGTTTCGGGGCGCTATGACTTTTTGCTGGAGGTGGTGGCCAAGGATTTGGAGTCGTTTGGTGAGTTTGCGCGGGAGGTTTTGCAGACGTTGCCTTGCGTCAAGGAGATTTATTCGAGTTTTTCGTACAAGTCGGTGCGGCCGTTGCGGGTGATTCCGTTGCCGGGTTGACGGGGGGCTACGGCGCGAGCCGATGCGTATCCAGCTGACGCCCTGCGATCCAACGTGTGCGGGCTTGCCTGCGATAGCGGTCTGCCAGCCGGCCCATATCTACCTGACACCCCGCAGTCCAAATGTGGGAGCTGGCTTGCCTGCGATGGCGGCCTGACAGTCGGCCCATATCTACCTGACACCCCGCAGTCCAAATGTGGGCTGGCTTGCCTGCGATAGCGGTCTGCCAGCCGGCCCATATCTACCTGACACCCCGCAGTCCAAATGTGGGGGCTGGCTTGCCTGCGATGACGGCCTGCCAGCCGCCACCTATCTACCTGGCACCCCACGATCAACCTGTGGGAGCGGGCTTGCTCGCGAAGGCGGCCTGGCAGGCGACACAGTTGGACCGGGTACATATCCTTTATTTTGGTAACGGCCACTTAGGGTTCCGCCCTGACGGCGGCTCACTTTTGAAAAGCGCAAAAGTAAGCAAAACGCTCTTGCCCCACCACTCGGCACCTCGCCTAGGCTCGGTGTGCCCGTAATCCGCCAGTGATTTGGGGGGCCGC
>JAAIGE0101250551.1_pt1 | contig 17988 bp, 16 predicted proteins | sample 6487951 | NCBI WGS metagenome assembly JAAIGE01 (sample SAMN13974128, study PRJNA590717) | phyllosphere metagenome | biome: tomato field; feature: multiple bacterial spot infested tomato fields; material: tomato leaves; isolation source: leaves from tomato fields | host: Solanum lycopersicum ...
AACCCGGAGAATCTGCAACAGCTCATCCGTCTGCCGGGGCAGCAGTGGGATAAAGAGACGGGGTTGTACTATAACCGGCACCGGTATTACGACCCAGCACAGGGAAGATATATCACGCAGGACCCGATTGGGTTAGCGGGAGGGCGGAATCTGTATCAATATCCGCTTAACCCGGTCACAAAAATAGATCCATTGGGGCTATTCCAAATGTGTCACAGGGATCTTCTTCTACCCATTCCCTATGCGAGGCATTGTTACGTAAAATTTGATGATGGCTCAACATCAAGTTATGACCCTAAAGGGGTTAATCCCGATCCCGACCCGCATCAAGAAGGTACTGTTTGTACAGAACCCAAACAACCCGCTCTTGATGATTGTATTAAGAAAGCGATGGATCAATGTAAGGGAAAAGATTACAGTTTTACGGAATTCAATTGTTGTCATTGTGCTGAACAAGCAATGAAAGAGTGTGGCACATCAATACCTAAGGGGGCCTGGCCCAACTCTCCAGTAAATCCTGGACCTCAGCCCGGTGAGAATGGATTCACTCCAGACCCAGTGTATAATTCAACGCTGGGGAAATAATGTTATGACTACAAAAAGAATAATCGTTATTGGTATCACAATCATCATAATTAGTAGTGTTTTTTTATGGTTAAGCTCTCTCATTCATAGCTATGTCTATAATAGAATGCACATTAACCGTAATGGTTTATTGACATGCCTTTGGTTATTGAATTCTTTTTCATCATATCTTCTTTATTTTTATAATATCAGAGGAAAATTGCTAATAAGTCTCCTGTATATATTATTTTTGGGCGGTCTAATGACGCTTATGCATTTTATATTTTGGAATGAAACATATGGTGATTTTTCTGGGATTGAAGGATTAAAAGTTATCAGTGGTGTTTATTTTGCTATCAGTACGATAACTATATGTATTGGAGTCGGAGTTGGTTTTATTACCTCCTGCTTAAAAAGAAAATGATATGTTGGAGGATTTGCTTAATGAATATTACCCATCAGGGGGAGGGTAACATCCGACCAATTAGTCGTAGGGATGAAGGATTGTACTATGATTGTTATTGCTATGATAAACCGTCTTATCGACGATTCATCATTCAGGAATAGAGCCAGCAGTGGCGAAGCGGTATTACGTGCAGAATATGATGAATGGGGCAATCGACTGATAGAGGATAACCCGGAAAACCTGCAACAGTTTATCCGGCTGAAAGCTAAGCTACATGATAAGGCAACCGGATTGTATTATATCTGGCAACGTTGCTAAGACCCGTTAGAGAGGCGGTATATTATGCAGGATCCGATAGGGTTGATGGGGGGGATGGAATTGTTATAAATATCCATTAAATCCTGTGAATAGAATCGAACCGTTGGGCTTGATAGATTTTCCTAGCTATAACACCCCGTGGGGAAATAGCGTTGTTAGTGTACCAAATGCAGTGTCCGAAGGACGTATTTCATATGATGAAGGAATTCAGACATTAAAGGATTTAAGCGGCCCACATTATTCGCCCTCTCTATTTTCTATATCTTTAGATGGCGGTCTTTCAGCTTATGGCATTACAGGGGGTAGTGTTTCCGCTGGAGTGCTTACCGGAAATGGTGATAAAGGCTTAGATCTCTGCGTATATATGATGTCTTGCGAGGGGCTCGGTATAGGAGCGGCTGGAGGTGCGTCACTTTATGGTACTGCTACTAATGCTCCGTCATCATCTGGTTCATCCAATTATATTGGGGGAACCACTGATGTAGGGCTGGTTGCCAATGGTGTGGTAACAATTTTGTCTGAGTTAAATAAAAAGGAAGATCCTGTACATATATCTACAACACTCAGTGGTGGCGTTGGTGGTGGTGGGTTTAGTGGCATAATTACTTGCCAGCAATATACAAAATGCATAGTGAATTGATATGAGATATTATGTTTATTTTATGATGTTATTAGTATGTAGCATTGTTACACTGGTAGGATGTGGTGATGACAACACTCATGATGCAATCCTTGTGGTTGAGGCATTTCATGAGCAATTTAATTCAAAGGATTTTAATGGAATTTATGCCGATGTGGTTTCTAAAGAATTTAAAAACTCAATGACCAAAGCAGATTATTTTGCTCTTATGGATAAAAATTTCTCAATGCTTGGTAAGTATCGCTTTGGCCGTTTATTGAAAAGCAATCAAGTTAAGGTGTTAATTGGAGAAGATAAAATAAACATATCTTATCACTCTACATATACTAATTATGAATTAAATGAATTATTTATAATAATAAAGGAGAGCGGCAAAAATAAAATCTCTCAAATAGTATACGATGACATTCATGCAATAAATCTCAAAGACTGATAGTCTGAATTTTTGTTAAATCATCAGTAATGCCACTATGTTTGAATAAGTTATTTTGACTGATTTTTTCCTCTGTAGCGGTATAGTTTACAGATAGTCATTATAGAGTACCTCCTTCGGTCTTTTCGTGACGCTGTATATCTTTTGTGAATAAACTACCGTGAGCGAAGAAACCATAGCAGAGAGGAGTGTATTCGCCGAAACTGGTGGCGCTAGTGGATAAACTGGAAGCAGAGCTACAATGCGGGGAACTCAGCGAAGCCAATCTGGCGTGGCTGGCACAGTGCGGCCTGCCGCTGGCACTGATTGACGTTAACGGCCTGGTTGCGTGGTGCGTAGAATCTGACTGCGGGAGAATAACCCGCAAAACAGGAACAGCTTATCCGTCTACCGGGGCAGCAGTGGGGTAACGAGACAGGATGTACGACACCCGACACGAGTATCATGAACCACAGCAGGCACGTATAAGCACTTGAGATTCAGTATTTAGTTCCCCTTTTATATTCTCTGGTTAGGCGACCCTTAATCAGTCAGCGATCTCCTGGGAAGTGAAGGTAAACGTGTCACCGTCAAACAGCCCCTGGCTGGTGAGTTTTAGCGCGGGGATCACCGGCAGGGAGAGAAACGCCATCTGGATAAACGGCTCGTCGGGCAGAGAGCCACATTCGCGCCCTGCTGCTTTTAGCGCATCGATCTGCTCCGCCAGCGAATCGGCGGTGTCGGTGCTCATTAACCCGGCAATCGGCAGCGGCAAGTGGCATTGCACCTGGCCGTTACGAACGACGCAAAGCCCGCCGCCATCGTCAATCACCTGATTAACCGCCAGAACCATCTCTTCCGCGCTGCGACCGATCACCACAATATTATGACTGTCATGGCTGACCGTGGCCGCCAGCGCGCCTTCGCGCAGTCCGAATCCACCTAATAAGCTACAGGCCGGGGGCGACTGGCGACCGTAGCGTTCAAGCACGGCGATATAGCAAATATCATGACGATCGAAGCCCTCCGCGGTGCACTCGCAGTCACTGGCGCCTGTCACCAGTTCGTTAGGGATAACATCGATCACCCGATAGCGTTTGCCGGGGGTGAAATGCAGCGGGAAGTCATTGGCGCAAACGGGGTGGCGCGCAATGGTATTGCCATACGGCGGAACGGTTTGCGCCAGCCTTGCCGGTTCGTCGGCTTTCAGACGTTCAGTGTCAACGGGTTCTCCTTTGACAAACACCTGCTGTACCGTCACGTTGCGGGCATCGCTGAGCAGGACAATATCCGCCTGTTTTCCGGGGGCCAGCAAGCCAAGATGGCGCAGGCCAAAATGATGAGCGGCAGACCAACTGGCGACGCGATAAGCGACGTGTAGCGGGACGTTATGCTGTAAAATCAGTCGGCGAATCAGGGCGTCGATATGCCCTTCATGCGCAATTTCCCAGGGATTGCGATCGTCGGTACAGAGCAGGCACTGTGGGCTGTTAAAAGCGTTGATCAGCGGTGCCAGCGCGTCGAGGTTGCGGGCGGCGGAACCTTCGCGGATCATCAGCGCCATTCCGCGTTGCAACTTGCGACGCCCCTCCTCCAGTGTGTAGCTCTCGTGACAATTCTCGATCCCGGCGGCGATGTAGGCGTTGAGCGCCTTACCGCTCATTCCTGGGCAGTGGCCGTCCAGCGTCAGATGGCGAAAGGCGTCCATTTTGTCGAGCAGCGCATCCTGTCCGGCAATGACGCCTGGGTAATCCATCACTTCGGCCAGTCCGGCGACCAGCGGGTGATCGCGCCAGGCCAGCATCTGGTCGAGGGAGAAATGTGCGCCATTCACATCATATCCCTCCAGAGCGGGAACGCAGGAACTCACCTGCAGATACTGATTCTGCTTCGCCTGTTCGGCGCAGCGGATAAACCAGGAGAATCCTTTTTCGCCCATCACATTGACGATTTCATGAGGATCGCACACGACGGTGGTGAGCCCGCGCGGCAGCGTCGCGGTTTCAAAGGTCACTGGCGTCATCATGCTGGATTCAATGTGCAGGTGAGCGTCGATAAAGCCGGGTACCGCCGTTGCGCCGTCGGCGTCGATGCGCCGTAATGCCGGAGCGTCACGATACTCCGCCCCGATGCCCGCGATATGCCGCCCTTTGATCACAATAGGGCCAGTCATTTCTCCGCCATTGATAATATCGAGAAGGATGACATTATCAATAATATAATCAGCAACCGCTTCGCCGCGTGCAACGGCTAACAATTCTTGCTGTTCCTGGCGGCTAATATAATGAAATTTATGACTTATGCTGTTATTCATATTTTTCTCATTTTGATTTTATCAATTTGATTATTATTTATCATTAAGAAATACCGGGTAATTATTTTAAGTTTATCGATTAACGGGCATTTGCATTGTGATTACAATCACTGAATTAAAGACAGGAGATGTTTTAAATGAGGCCTGCTTATATCTTCATAAATGGATGAGAAAAATGAATAATGATATCAGTGATGACGTGCAGCATGATTCGAATCACCTTTCGCGATTATTTAAACTCCGCCAGCATGGCACCGACGTGCGGACCGAAACGATTGCCGGGATGACGACGTTTTTAACCATGGTGTACATTGTTTTTGTTAACCCGCAAATACTTGGGGCCGCGCAGATGGACCCCAAAGTGGTGTTTGTCACCACGTGTCTCATCGCCGGTATTGGCAGCATCGCGATGGGCCTCGTCGCTAACCTTCCCGTTGCATTAGCGCCGGCGATGGGATTGAACGCGTTTTTTGCCTTTGTGGTGGTGGGAGCAATGGGGGTAAGATGGCAAACGGGAATGGGGGCTATCTTCTGGGGGGCGGTCGGACTATTTTTACTCACCCTTTTTCGCATCCGTTACTGGATGATTTCCAATATCCCGATTAATTTACGTATCGGCATCACCAGCGGTATTGGTTTATTTATTGCGTTGATGGGATTAAAAAATTCGGGCGTCATTATTGCAAATAAAGACACCCTGGTGACCATTGGTAACTTAAGCTCCCACAGCGTATTACTGGGTATTTTAGGTTTCTTTATTATTACCGTGCTGTCATCACGTCATTTTCATGCTGCGGTGCTGGTCTCTATTGTCGTCACCTCCTGCTGTGGGTTATTTTTCGGTGATGTCCATTTTAGCGGCATTTATTCTGTGCCTCCCAGTATTAGCGGAGTGATGGGTGAGGTCGATTTAAGTGGTTCTTTATCGCTTAATCTGGCCGGGATTATCTTTTCGTTCATGCTCATCAATTTGTTTGATTCATCAGGAACATTAATTGGTGTGACGGATAAAGCCGGGTTAATCGGTAGCGACGGTAAGTTTCCTGGTATGAGGCGGGCACTGTATGTCGACAGTGTGAGCTCGGTTGCCGGGGCGTTTATCGGCACCTCGTCTGTGACAGCCTATATTGAGAGCACCTCGGGCGTGGCGGTTGGCGGGCGTACCGGCCTGACGGCGGTGGTGGTTGGTGTGCTCTTCCTGCTGGTGATGTTCTTTTCTCCGCTGGTGAGTATGGTTCCCGCTTATGCAACGGCAGGCGCGCTGATCTTTGTCGGTGTGCTGATGACCTCCAGCCTTTCCCGCGTTAACTGGGATGATTTAACCGAATCGGTTCCTGCGTTTATCACCACGGTGATGATGCCTTTTAGTTTTTCCATTACTGAGGGGATCGCGCTTGGCTTTATGTCGTACTGCATCATGAAAGTGTTTACCGGACGCTGGCGGGAACTGAACCTGTGCGTCGTTGTGGTCGCGGTGCTTTTTGCGCTGAAAATCATTCTGGTGGATTAGTATTCACGGGCCGTTTCCAGATATCATGAGCGCTGATAAAGCAGGAGAACGCATGATCTGGATAATGCTGGCCACACTGGCGGTGGTGTTTGTTATCGGGTTTCGGATACTCACTTCCGGATCCCGGCGGGCGATTCGCCGCTTGAGCGAGCGCCTGAATATTGATGTGGTGGCGGTAGAATCGATGATCGATCAGATGGGAAAAGTGCAGGGTGAGGCATTTATGCAGTATCTCCATCGCCCCGACGAGTCACATCTGCAAAATGCCGCTCAGGTTTTGTTGATCTGGCAGAGCGTCATTGTGGACGGCAGCGAGCAGAACCTGTTGCAGTGGCATCGCCTGCTGCAAAAGGCCAGGCTGGCTGCGCCAGTCACCGATGCGCAGGTACGTCTGGCGATCGGTTTCTTACGCGAGGTTGATCCGGATATGCAGGACATCAACGCCTTCCAGATGCGCTACAACGCCTTTTTTCAGCCTGAAGACGGCGTGCACTGGCTGCATTAAGAGCAATATGGATACGAATGTTGTTACGCAAGTGAAGCGTAAGGCAGGGGTAGCCATCGGACAAATAGTTGCCAAAACGTTAAATGCGTCACAATTAAAATGTTACACTGCGTGACTTTTCCACCAGAACACCACGCAGGTCGCATAAATGAGTGAATGTATCGAAGAGAAAACCCGCGCTGACGTTGTCGTCCGTCCGAACTGGTCGGCGGTATTTGCCGTGGCGTTCTGTGTCGCTTGCCTGATTACCGTCGAGTTTTTACCTGTCAGTCTGTTGACGCCAATGGCGCAGGACCTGGGGATTTCTGAAGGCGTTGCCGGACAGTCGGTGACTGTCACCGCGTTTGTCGCCATGTTTGCCAGCCTGTTTATCACGCAGATCATTCAGGCAACGGATCGTCGTTATGTGGTGATTCTGTTCTCCGTGTTACTGACTCTCTCCTGCCTGCTGGTCTCTTTTGCCAACTCCTTTGCGTTATTGCTGGTGGGACGCGCCTGTCTGGGACTGGCGCTGGGTGGATTCTGGGCGATGTCGGCGTCGCTGACCATGCGCCTGGTTCCGCCGCGTACCGTGCCAAAAGCGCTGTCAGTGATTTTCGGCGCGGTTTCTATCGCGCTGGTGATTGCTGCGCCGTTGGGCAGTTTTTTAGGCGGCATTATTGGCTGGCGTCACGTCTTTAACGCCGCAGCGGTGATGGGCGTGCTGTGTATGGTCTGGGTGGTGAAATCACTGCCGTCGCTGCCCGGTGAGCCTTCTCATCAGAAGCAAAACATGTTCAGCTTGTTGAATCGTCCCGGTGTTGCGGCAGGGATGATCGCCATCTTTATGTCCTTTGCCGGCCAGTTTGCGTTCTTCACTTATATCCGCCCGGTGTATATGAATCTGGCGGGCTTTGATGTCGATGGCCTGACGCTGGTGTTGCTGAGCTTTGGCATCGCCAGTTTTGTTGGCACCTCGCTGTCGTCTGTGATTCTTAAACGCTCGGTCAAGCTGGCATTAGCCGGTGCGCCGCTGGTACTGGCGCTGAGTGCGTTGGTGCTTACGTTGTGGGGCAGCGACAAGATTGTGGCGGCGGGTATTGCGATTATCTGGGGACTGGCGTTTGCGCTGGTGCCGGTGGGGTGGTCGACATGGATTACCCGGTCGCTTGCCGATCAGGCAGAAAAGGCTGGATCCGTCCAGGTCGCCGTGATCCAGCTTGCCAATACCTGTGGGGCAGCGGTGGGAGGCTATGCACTCGATAACCTTGGCCTGCTGTCGCCCCTGATGCTCTCCGGCAGCCTGATGCTGCTGACGGCGCTTCTGGTGGCAGCGAAAGTTCGCATAAAGGGTATGCAATGATCTCACACTCTGTTTGTCGAATGGCGCTGCGCTTATCCGACCTACGGTACGGAGACCTGTAGGCCGGATAAGGCATTTATGCCGCCTTCCGGCATAACGCGATATGGCTCATCAGAACCACGCTTCCCACATCGCGCCGACGTTGAAATCGTCCAGCGTTTCGTCATCCGTGCCGTTCACGCGAGCGGTGCGGTCGTTATCCACTTTGCCGCCGGTGACGTAGAAGCGCAGCATCGGGCGGAACTCCGGCCCCATTGCAATCGACATGTTCTGCGACAGCGTCAGCTTCCAGCCTTTGTTATCGCCGCCGTTATCATAGTCGACACGCTGATAGCCCGCTTCCAGCCAGGTGGAGTGCACGTCGTTCCAGAAGTACATTGGACGCACAATAGCACCATAGTTCTTGCGATTTTCACTCTGATCGGCGCTGTTGTCGTAGTCATGGAATGCCAACAGGTATTCAACCTGCGCCTGTTGCGTGAATTTATGACTCCCTTCGAAACTGGCGTAAATCGCCGTCAGATCGTCGGTTTTGTTGTAGACGCTGTTGTCGGAGTTGTCAGAGTAACGGGCGATCACTTTGTTGACGCCGCTGTCATTGGTGTGGCTGACGACAAACGCGCCCTGCCAGGCCTTCAGGCGATCGTCGCTATCGACCGCTTTCGAGTCAAAGCCGTAGTTGGCGTAAATTTCCAGATCTAACGGACCGAGTTTCATGCCGTGGATTTTTGAGGTCACGGCGTAGTTGCCTTTGTCACCGGTGCCGGAACCGCCGGTACAGGTGATGCGTGACGGGTTGGCCTCATCTTCCATCACTTCCGGGCTGCACGATTCCACGGCGGCCACGGTCGCCACGTCAAACTGCACGCCGCCAATATCGAAGTTCTTCACCCCGGCGCCCTGGCCGTCGTGGTTCATCCAGAAGTAGTCGTTGATCCCTTGTTGCGGACGCTGGTGGAAGTCGCGCCCCGCCCAGATATAGGCGTTCGGGTTGGATTCCAGAACGTTGGTCACCCCTGCGTAGGCCTTTTTGAGGTTCACCTCGTCGCCCCAGTGGTCGATCATCACGTTGATATCCCAGATCGCACCGTTGTCGCCTTTGAATGCTTTGGAAAGCTGGAATTCGCCGCCGTTGCCTTCGTTACCCAGACGACCAATGGCGGACGCGCCGTTATAGGAACCGTCCACGCCGACGTACTTCTGATCGCCGCTCTGGAAGTGCGCGCCGTAACGCGCATAGCCGCTGAATTTCACACCGAACGGGATGGCCATATCGGGTGACTGCGCGGCGCTTTGCGGCTCAACAATCACATCGGTTTTTTTCGCCACAGCAGCGTCCATTTTCGCCTGACGTTCCGCAAGGGCTTTGTCTACGGCTTTGGCGACAATGGCGTCGATTTGTTCCTGCGTAAATTCCTGTGCGAGTACAGAAATCGGGCAAAGCGCGGCCACGACCGCCATGGCTAATGGAAGTTTTTTTATCATGTTCATGGTTATCTCATTTACGTTTTATCCTTCAGTTTGCATTGAGCATTCTGAAGAGATGTGCGCATTAATTTATTTTAAGATAATAACCATCCCGCCTTGGTGTAATTCGCTATCACCAAAACAAGTTGATCTGTTATTTATAGGTGCGGGTACAGAATGCGTTTATTTAATCGTAATAGCGTCTCCGTTTATTATTATTACCCTTCGACTTTCAAGCTGTTTCTTTGTTGGCTACGTTCGTTCACCCCAGTCACTTAGTTGAGTAAGCACCAGGGAATTCTCTCTTGCCGCCTCGACGCAACTCGAAATCCATTGGGTATAGATTTAAATTAACGTTGGTAGAGATGAATAATTTCTTCTGACAGTTCGCGGGCTAGCAGCGATGTCATTAAATGATCCTGCGCATGCACCATAATTAACGTCATGGGTTGCCGGGCTTCCCCGGCATCCTGTTCGATCAATTTGGTTTGCATGTGGTGGGCCTGACGGGCGTAACCGTCCGCCTCCCGAAGCAGGCTTTTCGCCTCGTCAATGTTGCCTGCACGCGCAGCGTGAAGCGCCTCGAAGCACAGACTGCGGGACTGTCCGGCATTGACGATAATTTCCATTACTGCTTCTTCTAATGCAATCATTGTAAATATCTCTTAATCGAATCCGTTATGTTCGGCGGTATTGGCGAACCACTCGCCGCTCTTTTTCACCGTACGTTTTTGCGTGTCTAAATCTAACTGGACAAAACCATAGCGGTTTTTATATCCGTTGAGCCATGACCAGTTATCAATAAAGGTCCACATATGGTAACCAAGGCACTGACAGCCTTCATTGATCCCTTTATGTAGCCATTTAAGATGTTCAGAGACAAATTCAATACGGTAACTGTCGTTAATTTGCCCGTTCTGAATAAATCGCTGTTCGTTTTCTACACCCATTCCGTTTTCAGAAATAAAGCAGCGCGGGTTGCCGTAATTATCACGCAGATTGGTAATAATATCGTAAATACCCGGCTCATAAATTTCCCAGCCCCGGTAAGGGTTCATTTTACGGCCTGGCATTTCATAATAATCAAACAACCACTCCGGCATAAATGGCGCATTCAGATTGATGGCGGTATCGCGGCATTTTACGCGGCGGGGCTGATAATAATTAATGCCCAGCAGGTCGATTTTGCCATCGGCAATCAGCTGTGCGTCACCTGGTTGGCAGGCGGGCAATTGATCGTACTCTTTCAGTAACGCCACCAGATCCGCCGGATATTCCCCTTTCAGCACCGGGTCGAGGAAGCTGCGGTTGAACAGCAGATCCGCATGGTGCGCGGCTTTCACATCCGCCGGATGCTGTGAGCGCGGATAAGAAGGCGTCAGGTTGAGCACGACACCGATTTCGCCGTCGTTGTTGCCCGCACGATAAGCGCGAACCGCCGTCGAGTGCGCCAGCACGGTGTGATACGCCACGGTGGCTGCGCGTCTGAAATCCACCACGTTGGGGTAATGGAAGTCATACAGATAGCCGCCTTCTACCGGCACAATCGGCTCGTTAAAGGTGAACCAGTGCTTAACGCGGTTGCCGAACAATTCGAAACACGTCTGCGCGTAGCGGCCAAAGGCTTCCACGACGTCACGGTTTTCCCAGCCGCCTTTCTCCTGCATCACCATCGGCATGTCGAAGTGAAACAGCGTGATAAACGGCGTGATACCCTGTGCCAGCAGTTCGTCGATAACGTTGTTATAGAACGCCACCGCTTCTGGATTCACCTCGCCCGTGCCGTCTGGAATCAGTCGCGACCAGCTTAACGAGGTGCGGAAGCTGTTATGTTTCAACTGCTTCAGCAGCGCGATGTCCTGTTTCCAGTGCTGATAAAAGGTTGAGGTGTTCGCCGGGCCAACCCCCTGATGGAAACGACCTGGCTGGCGGTCGAACCACACATCCCATGTGGTCTGGCTTTTGCCGCCGTTCAGGCTATCCCCTTCGGTTTGCAGCGCTGAGCAGGCACTGCCCCACCAGAAGTTTTCAGGAAAACGGTATCTCATTGTTCTGACTCCTTGATTCATTATGAGTTGCTACGGGCAGCGTTCGCCACGGAGACGGCATCCTGGGCTTTTTGCTCTTCTGTCTTCAGCAGAGAACGTTCGTAAGCGCGCAGGAACGGGAGGTAAATCAACGCTGACATCACCATACAGATCAGACACATCACCACCGGACTAAAGGCCCAGTTTGCCGCCCAGGAGGCGCCAATCGGTGCGGGCGTGGTCCACGGCGTCAGTGACACCACCTGATCCAGCCAGCCCAGACGGGTTGCGGTGTAAGCCAGTACGGCGTTGATCATGGGCACGAAAACGAACGGGATAAACAGCATCGGGTTCATGATGATCGGCGCACCGAACAGAATAGGCTCATTAATGTTGAAGAAGCTAGGGACGATGCCCATTTTGCCGATCGTCCGCAGATGGGTAACGCGACTACGCAGCAGCAGGAAGGCCAGTGGTAAAGTCGAGCCCACGCCGCCGATCAGCAGATAGTGATCCCAGAAACCTTGTAAATAGACGTGTGGCAATGCCGCGCCTGCTGCCAGCGCCGCCTGGTTCGCGGAAAGGTTGGCCATCCAGAATGGGTTCATAATGCCTGTGACGATCAGCGAACCGTGAATACCAGCAAACCAGAAAATCTGGCACATCAGGACCGAAAGCAGAATCGCCGGCAGGGAGTCAGACGCGGAAACCAACGGCGCCAGCAGGTGCATGATCGCCTGCGGAATGATCATACCGGTCTGCGCTTCAATAAACAGGTTCAGCGGGTGTAACGTCGCAATGACCACCAGAACCGGAATGAGGATCTCAAACGAACGGGCGACGCCGGTCGGAACCTCTTTCGGCAGACGGATAGTGATGTTGTGCTGCTTCAGCCAGGCATAAACGCGCGTGGCATAGATGGCGGTGATCAGCGCGGTAAAGATCCCCTGACCGGAAAGGTACTGGGTGGAGATTTTCCCGTCGGCATACGGGGCGGCGACCAGTAAAAAGGCCATAAACGCCAGCAGGCCGGACATGATTGGATCGAGATTAAACTGACGGCCCAGACTGGCGCCAATGCCCACAGAGATGAAGAACGTCATAACGCCCATGCTGAGGTTAAACGGCAGCATCAACTGTTCACGATACGTGGCGGAGAAATCGAGCCAGCCACGGGCAAAGCTGTTGGTGGTTTCGGCAGAGAACGGCGGAAAAATAAACACCAGCATGAACGAGCCGATGATCATAAACGGCAGCGCCGCGGTAAAACCATCACGAATCGCAATCACATACTTTTGCTGGCCCAGTTTACCGGCAAGAGGGGTGATGGATTGTTCTATGACAGCAACCATTGACTGATATAACGAACTCATAATGACACCTTTCTAATGTGCCGCTTCAATCAGCGACAGAGCAAAATCCAGCACCTTGTCACCGCGTTGCATTCCGTAATCCTGCATATCAATGGCTTTTACGGGGATGTTTTGGGTGGCAGCCTTCTCTGAGAGCGTGTTAAGCATGTATTTTACCTGGGGGCCAAGCAGCACCACCTGGTAATTTGGAAACTGAATGTCAAATTCGGAAACGCCATATGCATCAATTTGGACTGGCAGCTTCCGCTCTTCTGCGGCTTCGACCATTTTACGAACCAGCAGACTGGTGGACATCCCTGCAGAGCAACACAACATAATCCTGAACATTATTAACCATCCTCAAAATGTAAAAACTTATTGCGAGTCTGATTTGATATCATACGGAAACCGGTTTCCATATGAAGCAAACGGAACTGTGACAACCGTCAAGATCTTATTCTTATAAGGCTAATTATTTGGATTTGGCTCACGGTTTTGGTGCTATTTCATACTTTTTGAGTGGAAACGGAAAATCGGTTTCCATGAAAAACGGAAACAGCTATACTGCGTGTGGTGATTATTTGAGCCAATGTTAAATTCAGGATTGAAGGAGCCAGGCAGGCTCTGTCAGGGGAGAATGATGTCTACTATCAACGATGTATCGCGTTTGGCTGGCGTGTCTAAAGCCACGGTGTCGCGCGTGTTGAGCGGATCGCGTGGTGTGAAGGAAGCCAGTCGTCTTGCCGTGTTAAAGGCGGTGGATGAACTGAACTATCGTCCGAATGTGATTGCCCAGTCATTACTCAGCCAGAGCACCGGTTGCATTGGCGTGATTTGCGCGCAGGACAACATTAACCAGACGACGGGCTACCTTTACGCACTGGAAAAACATCTGAGCCAGCACCAAAAGCATTTGTTGCTCCGCTTTGCCAACACCAAAGCAGAGGTAATGAGCGCCCTTGATGAATTAAGTTGTGGCCTGTGTGACGATGTGCTGATTATTGGGGCGCGTTTCCCGCTGAATATCAGCCAGGAAAACGTCATTCTGGTGGATTGCCTGGAAGCGGGCGACGATGTGACCAGTATTCAGTTTGACCACAGCTTTGCCACCGAAACGGCCTGTAACTATCTGATTAGCCAGAATCGACGGCAGATTGCCCTCATTCATCCTGAAGGGATGGGATTCTCCGAACAGGTGCTGCTCGGCTACAAACACGCGCTGGAGAAGAACTTCCTGCCCTTTAACCGTAACCTGGTGTTTATGGAAACCACCTCTTCCTCGGTCGCGCTACAGGAGTTGTTGAATAACGCCTCCACGCTCAACTTTAACGCCCTGCTGGTGGCGGATGAGCAGCAGGCTCAGCGGGTGATCCCACAATTGCAGGCGTTTAATAAGTCGGTTCCGGAAGATATTATGATCTTCAGCCTCGCCGGTTCGCTGCATCTGCCGGGGATCCCGACCATCCCGGCAATCGAATACTCCATGGATGCGATGGCGGCGCGGATTGTCAGCTGGCTGAATGAAAAAACGCAGAGCATGTTGGGATCGTATGTGCTGCGCGGCGACCTCATCATTCCGGATGTTCGCCAGCGGTAAGCTAATTAACGGGCGTGAGGCATAGGCTTCACGCTACATATCCGGGCATTCCACCTTACCGAGCGCTTCCCAGTAGTTGCTCTGATTGTTCCTTTCCATCGCCACCGCCGCCTCGCGGATGTGCTGCTGATTGCCTTCATTCGCCATGATCGTTTTTTCCCACGCCTCGTCTGAAGGCGAACCTTGCGGCGTACAAATTTTGCGTAAATCGTTGAGTATCGTATTTTTTTCGTGCACGGATTGCAGTGCGCCGTAAGGCGAGTCGGCCTGCGCCAGCGTTGGCATCAAGAAAAGGGCGGCAATGATCGGTAAAACGGCTCGTTTCATGGTAATAATCCTTGTAGTCGATGCGCATCATTTCAAGAGTAAGTGTAGATTGTGTACGACTCTCTCAGCAGCCCGTGCGAAAGTTGGAAAAGGCTTCAGCCAAAAGTTGTATTTTTTCAGGAGGATAGAATGCAGATACAAATTACCGATACCGTTACCGAAGACGATCAAAATGCACTGCTCACCGGATTGCGCGCTTACAATTTTCAGTTTCTGAAAACGAGAAATTTTGGCGATCTGGCGGTTTACTGGCGTGACGAGCAGCAGAAAATCCGGGGGGGATTGATTGGCAAAATCAAAGGGGAATGGTTGAGCATTGATTTTTTATGGATGCATGAATCCCTGCGTAAAGGCGGTTACGGTAGCCAGCTAATCCAGGCCGCAGAGCACGCCGCTCGCGAAAGAGGTTGTCTCCATGCGCTGGTCGATACCCTGAGTTTTCAGGCGCTGCCGTTCTACCAGAAGAACGGTTATCAACTGCAACTGACCCTTGAGGACTTCCCGGAAAAAGGGGCTGCCCGGCATTATTTATCGAAAACATTTTGATGACCGGAGGCATTCACCGTGACGTCTGGACGCCGATTCACTTTCTTGCATAGCAGAATAGTGTATGTTCTGAACAATCATTTAATTCTTAAGCGGTAAAGAGATGAGACGGATCGAGATCGTACTGGGAGAGCTTGAAAGGCTGACGCGTGGGCTGGATCGTGCCGATTTGGCGCAGGAGACGGCGTTCACTGCGGAGGCGATTGGCTTCAACCTGGGGCTGGCGCGCAACTCGGTCAGTAAAGATCTCAACCAACTGTGGAATGACGGTCTGGCGATTAAAAGCCGGGGGCGTCCGGTGTTCTTCCTGCACCGCCAGACGCTGGAGACATTGCTGGGGCGCAAACTGGAGAGTAGCGAGCGTGAGGTGCGCTCGGTGGCTGACCTGCTTCCGCAAGCGGAAAATACGGGCGACGACGATCCTTTCACCGGCCTGATTGGCTATGACCGCAGCCTGCGCGATGCGGTTGAAAAAGGCCGCGCCGCCGTGCTCTATCCGCAAGGTTTGCACGTACTGCTGACCGGCCCATCTGGCGTGGGGAAAACCTTTTTTGCCGAACTGATGCACCGCTTCGCCTGCGAAAAGTCCGCCGGTTTCCCGCCGCCGCTGGTCTACTTTAACTGCGCCGAGTACGCCCATAACCCGGAACTGCTCTCTTCCCACCTGTTTGGCCATCGTCAGGGGGCATTTACCGGCGCGAACGAGAATAAACCCGGTCTGGTTGAGCAGGCAGACGGCGGCTATTTGCTGCTCGATGAAGTGCACCGTCTGCCCTACGAAGGTCAGGAAAAACTGTTCTCTATTCTTGATAAGGGTGAGTACCGTCCGCTGGGGGACAGCAGTAAGGCGCGTTCGATCTCGGTACGGCTGATTTGCGCCACCACGGAACCGGCGAGTTCGTCCCTGTTGCGTACCTTCCAGCGACGAATTCAGGTGAGTATCGATTTGCCGGGAATTCGTCAGCGATCGATTGAAGAACAAGTGGAGCTGATTGTTGGTTTCCTGCAGCGTGAAAGTCGCAAAATCGAGCGCACGGTCAGCATCGACAAAACGCTACTGCTCTGGCTGTTGAACAAACCGCTGGAGGGCAACATTGGTCAGTTGAAGAGTGATATCCAGTTCCTGTGCGCCCAGGCGTGGGCGTCAGGAATGACGGAACATAATGACACACTACAACTGGATAAACGGCTGGCGGAGATACCGTTTCACGCCACGCCGGAACAGCGCCTGTTGGTCGATGCCTTGTTTGAAGGGAAAGAGCGGCTGAACATTGATGCGCGCACGTTACCGGCGCTGAAAACGTCGCTGGCGACCGGGGCGGAAATCGAAGAGAGCGATCTGTTTTACAGCTTCCTGACCCGTGAATATGTCAATCTGCGCAACAGTAATGTCCCGCCGGCGGAAACGCTGGCTATCCTGAAAAACAAGCTCAGCTCGATTTTCGAATATGGCCTCTATAGTCGCGATAGCGTGGCGCATCCACCGCGTTATGGCGATCAAATCGAAGAACGCGTGACGCTGTTGATCGGCTGCGTGGAACAGGTGCTTACGTTTACGCTGCCGGAAAACCTGGTGAATCCGCTGCGCAAGCACTTCCTGGCGCTGATTGGCTACGTCCAGCGCGGGTTGATTCCCCAGCTCTACTCTTCCAGTCTGATCCTCGATCGCTGCAAAGATGAATACGATAACGCCACGCTGCTGTGCCGCAAAATTAATGAACTGCTGCATATTCAGTGCCCGGCGACGGAAGTGGTCTGGCTGTGCCTGTTCCTTAAAGAGTGTCGTCATTACCGCCAGCGCATTGATGCCAGTCCGGATTGCGGGGTGATTCTGGTCGCTCACGGCGCGACCACCGCGACCAGCATGGCGCAGTATGTTAACCGTGTACTGGAACGCGACCTGTTCAGCGCAGTCGACATGCCGTTTGAGCAGTCGGTACATGACACGCTGGAAACGCTGACCCAGATTATTCAGACCCAACGCTATCAGCGGCTGATCCTGATGGTCGACATCGGTTCACTGGTACATTTCGGCAGTACGATCAGCAAGTTATTTCAGATAGACGTACTGCTGATGCCCAACATCACGCTGACCAGTCTGCTGGAGGTTGGGCTGGATTTAAGTTACGAAACCAGCGATTTACCCCAATTGGCGGCGCTGATGCAGAGCAAAAATATCCCCTGCCAGCTGTGTACGCCGCAGCAGGAAAACGGCGGCAAAGTGCTGGTCGTCTCCTGCATTACCGGCATGGGAACGGCGGAAAAAATTAAAAAAGTGCTCGAGGAGAGCTTCGGCGAACTGATGTCGCAGGACACGCGAATGGTGATCCTCGATTACAACGACGTGCGCAGTCTCGAACGTGTCCAGCAGGCGCTGAATGCCAATGAGCGACTGGCAGGGATTGTCGGGACTTTCCAGCCCGGACTGCCGGATATTCCGTTTATCTCGCTGGAAGAACTGTTCTCTGAGCAGGGGCCGGAGCTGGTGTTAAGCCTGCTGACGCCGGATCTCTCCAGCGCCGAGCGCCGTCTGGAGATGGAGCGCAGCGCGATGCGCTTTATCAGCGCGCTGACTATGGAGAGCATCATCAACCATATTTCAGTGCTCAATCCGCAGCGCATTCTGAAGGAGATGGAGGGCGTGCTTAACCATCTGACGAC
>JAAIGE0100055545.1_pt1 | contig 17981 bp, 14 predicted proteins | sample 6487951 | NCBI WGS metagenome assembly JAAIGE01 (sample SAMN13974128, study PRJNA590717) | phyllosphere metagenome | biome: tomato field; feature: multiple bacterial spot infested tomato fields; material: tomato leaves; isolation source: leaves from tomato fields | host: Solanum lycopersicum ...
ACAGCCTGCTGGTCGCGACGCTGGTGACGCTGGGGAAGCTTGCGTTATCGGCCCTAACTGCATTCGCGGTGGTCTATTTCCGAACTCGTTACACGCCAATTATCTTTTTTATTGTCCTCGGCTCATTGTTGCTTCCATTCGAGGTGCGCATAATTCCGACCTATGCCGTGGCCAGCAATGTGCTGGGACCGCTGCATACTTTCCTGCAAACAATTGGCATCACGACCGTTTCCGTACCGAACATGAGCATACTAGACAGCTACTCAGGACTTGCGCTCCCGCTAATTGCATGCGCCACTGGGACATTTTTGTTCCGACAGTTCTTCACAACACTACCGCCCGAACTGGCTGAAGCTGCGAGAATGGATGGCGCCGGGCCATGGCGTTTTTTTGTCGACATTCTTTTGCCACTGTCAAAAACAAACTTTTCTGCACTAGGGACGATTGTGTTTATTGGTGCCTGGAAGGAATACCTGTGGCCTCTAGTTGCTACCAATCGAGAAGAAATACGTACGTTAGTGTTAGGGGTTGCTCGTTTTATGCCGACCGATACAGCTCAAACTCCCGAATGGAATCTACTACTGGCGGCAACTGTGATCAGTCTCTTACCACCAATTTTGATAGTTGCATTAATGCAGCGTTTTTTGATTAAGGGAATTATTGGAGTAGAAAAGTGAAGCCTTACAAACAGTGGCCTCACGCGCCAAAAATAACGCTAAAGCATCTTTGTAAAACCTATGATCATCGGTTAATCCTTGACAATATTGATCTGACTTTTAACGGAGGTGAGCTGAGCGTAGTTCTCGGCCCTTCAGGCTGCGGAAAGTCAACACTGTTGCGTTTAATCGCAGCTTTGGACAAAAGCAATCAAGGGCAGGTCTTGATTAATGACGAAAATGTGAACTGTAAGCCCCCCGACGCAAGAGGCTGTGCCATGGTTTTTCAGAACTATGCCCTTTACCCACATATGTCCGTTAGGGAAAACATTGGCTATGCGCTGAAGCTAGCTGGAATCGCCCGGTCCGAGCGCGACCAGCGTGTGCTCGAATGCGCGAAGTCACTCGGTATCGAAGCGCTGCTGGAACGAAAGCCAGCACAGCTCTCCGGTGGGCAACGCCAACGTGTAGCAATCGGCCGCGCCTTGGTGCGCAAGCCCGCGATATTGCTATTCGATGAACCTCTGAGCAATCTTGATAATGCATTGCGCCATGAGCTACGGCAGGAGATCCGACGACTGCACAAGGAAATTGGTGCGACGATTATCTATGTGACTCATGATCAGACAGAAGCAATGAGCCTAGCCGACAGAGTTATCGTTCTCAACCAAGGTCGCGTGGAACAGGTTGGTTCACCTTCCGAAATCTATGACTATCCCAACAGCATTTTCGTAGCGAGCTTTATTGGCAGCCCATCGATGAACCTGTTGCCAGTGCATAGGGATCCTAGCAACGGCCTCTATCTAACCGACGGCCAACGACTTCCATACAATTTAAGCGACACCATTGATAAAGCTAATCACTATATACTCGGTTTACGCGCACAAGCTATGTCGGTAACAACGCACGGGTTACTGGCTTGTGTTAATTCCTCAGAGAACCTCGGTAGCCATACACTACTGTATTGTGATTTTGCCGGACAGCCTTGTGTGGTCAACCATCCTGGCCGAACTAAACTTACTCAAGGTGATTGGGTGCGGATCACCATCTTAGAAACCCCAGTGCTTTTCGATTTGGCGACTGGCCTACGGCAGCCTTCGTCTCTTGTTCCATCCCCTTCTATCTGATGCGCCCACTTTCCAGTCTGAGATCTCTACTTTCCGCTTCTTGTTAAGCGCTGTGGCGCGATGAGCTGTTGCACCTTCCAAAAGTCGATCGATGCTTAACTGGCTTACCATCGAGCTACATCGCTTAGAAAATCATCACAGACAGCACTAGGCGTTCGCCACTTCACCTCATGCTCGCGAGATATGTTCCTGGTGCCGACCTCTGTGCATAGGACTTTCTCTCAGACGGGTATTGACTCATCGCGGCGTCGAAAGACTCACTCAAAAACTCACTAGCGTAATTTATTTGTCACAAAAGCGCGGTACTTTACCCGAAAATTAGAACGTTCTAATCGTGAGCACATAGTGTTTTCGAGCTACAGGCAAGAATCAACGGAATTAATCTAATGACGACCGTAAACACGCTTCGCCGCGCCTTCATGCTTAAAGCTTGCGCGATGACCGCCGGTGTCGCATTTGCTTCGGCCTCTTCATCAACAGAGCTAATGCTGCCTCGGGCAGCAAGCGACAAGCCGCACGATGTCGATCGAAAATTCTTCGAGGATGGAAAAGCTCGTCCGTTTGCTGGGAATACTATTATTAGCCAAATCCCCCTGCGCACCCCAATAAATGACGCACTTACTGTAGTCAGAAACACAATTGCTAATTATGACTTCAGCCGGTGCCTCAGCCTGTTGCCGCCGTCCAGTTACCACATGACTGTTTTTGAAGGGGTGATTGATGAAAAACGCATGGCTCCATTTTGGCCTAATGATGTGCCACGAGATGCATCAATACAGGCGTGCACACAACATTTCATTGCGCGCCTGAGGAATTTCTTCATCGACGAAAACTTCAAGATCCTGATGAAAATCAAGGATTTTGATGTTTATAAGGACAGCGGCGCAACAGTGCGCTTGGCTCCTGCAAGCTCGCAGGAGAGTCAAAAACTTCGCGATTTACGAGATCGTCTCGCCCAGTGCTTAGGTATTCGATCGCCAGAACACGACGACTACGGATTTCACATCACTCTGGGCTATCTGGTGCAGTGGATGAACGCCCAACAAATCCGAGACTACGAGCTAGTCCAAAAACGTTGCATGGCGTATCTACAGAAAACCCTAAATGTTCTGGAGTTGGACTGTCCTCGTTTTTGCACTTTCAACGACATGCTAGCTTTTGATGACAAATTCGCCATCGGCCAGTGTCCTGAGTTGCTTTGAGCGTATATAGCAACGTACCTATTGCGAGCATTAACATGCCATCGTTTAGCTCACGTCGACGCCCGAGTCCGGATTATTATCAAGAACCCCTGACGCCTGAAGCTGGCATCGTAAGGGCGGCTTATGCATCGATAAAAACATCAATGCCGCCCACTCCTGGTCACCATGGCCGTGTGATTCTGTTGTGTCTGTCTCTGGCCATGGGGACCCATGGCCTATTAGGTTGGCTCTTGATGCATAGCCCCGCAGACATCAAGACCACTCCACCACCGCCGCCTGTGGTAATGCAATTAGTAGCGCCCCCAGCACCACCAATGAGCACATCAGCTCCGGCAGATCCTAAGGCGGTCGCCTCACCGCCAGAAATTCAGAAGGCAGCTCTGCCGCCTGCCCCCCCAAGTAAAGCGTCAATAACAAGACCAAAAACCACACCAACGCAGGCCCCTAAGAAGATTGTGACGAGGGGAAAAACGCCATCACCAAGCCTGCCCGCAGAACAGCCAGGCAAAGCATCCGCGGAAGCGCCTCGACAGACGGTTCCCTCCTCTGCGCCTGCGCCTGAACAACCACTGGTGGGACCATACGGACGCGCTGGTTACCTGAATAATCCGCCACCGACGTATCCCCCCATCGCAGTGCGCTTGCGGCAGCAAGGCATAGTGGTGCTGAGGGTACATGTCCGGGCTGATGGTCGCCCTGAGCAAGTTCAAGTGTTCACGTCAAGTGGATTCGACACGCTGGACCAAGCGGCTATTAAAGCAGTGAATCAATGGACATTCATGCCCGCCAAGCGCGGTGAAGTTGCCACGGATGGCTGGGTAAATGTTCCTCTCGCCTTCAAACTCTCAAACTGAGGTTATTTATGAATAACGCTTACGCAACACTTATCACTCAGGTATCTCTCGGCATCCTGTTATTCTTTTCCGTCGTTACTTGGGCGCTGTTTTTACTCAAAGGCCTTAACCTGTGGAAACAGAGTCGGAAGAGTCGTGACTACATGAATGCCTTTAGAGCTGCATTAAACCTCGAGGCCGCGCTGACCGTGGAGCATAACGGCAGTGCCGCATCGCGGCTGGGAGCAACTGGCGCACAGGTGCTGACATCTCAACAAGGCGTAGCTGAACTTGGCCATCCCTGGAGTCGCCAAGACTTGTTAGAGCGTAACTTGCACCAAATGATCGTTGACGAAAGACGTGCCATGGAAAGTGGACTTGGCTGGTTGGCTAGCATTGGCAGCACCGCACCTTTTATCGGTTTGTTCGGCACGGTGTTCGGCATCATTCATGCGCTGAGTGCTATCAGCACAGCTAAGTCCGCGAGCATAGCGGTCGTCGCCGGCCCCATTGGTGAAGCACTGATTGCTACCGGCGTGGGTATTGCGGTAGCTGTGCCCGCAGTACTTGCATACAACTCCTTCATGCGGCGGGTGAAACTGCTTGCTGCTGATCTGGAAAAATTTGCAGTCGATTTTCTCAACCTATCGCAGGTTCATGCATTTCAACTGCAACGTCCGACAGCGATACACCGCAGTAAAGAAAGCGTACTTAGCGGAGCAGTATGAAATGGCATTTTCAATCAACCAAACTGACGAAGTCATTAGTGAAATTAACATCACCCCGCTCGTCGACGTAATGCTGGTGTTGTTAGTGACTTTTATCGTTACCGCTCCGTTGCTGGCTAATTCTATCGCCCTGAACCTGCCTGAAACTGCAGCAACCGGTGAGCCGACAGAACACCATTCTGTAGCTGTCAGCGTAAATGCGACTGGGCAAGTGTTCTTGGATAAAGATATTTTGTCGATAGACCAGCTGCCCGTAGCATTGAAGACACTACATCAACAGAACCCTGACACTGCAATCACGTTGCGTGCGGATCGTAGCGCAGAATATGGAAAGGTCGCACAAGTATTGGCCGAAGTCCGCAATGCGGGCATTAGCCAGTTATCTGTGATAACAGAAACACCCTGAATTCAATATCCGCACCTGCATTCTCATAGTTCTCTGCGGCCTGAAAGGACACAAGTTACATGAAATCTAAACCGGTGCTGAATTGGCAACGGCTCCCCGTCGCCTGCCTGAAAATCACCTTAACCCTTCCTATTGTTTACTCCGAACATCTACTTTCTGCCGAAGCAGAACCTATGCAAGAGCCAAGCGCCGCGGCCACCACACTAGGTACTGTCTCGGTCATAGGCGAGGGCGAAACACGCCAGGTTCACCGGGTTACCGAACTGGATACCAAGGCCTATTCGGCGGGCAGCAATCCTATGAAAGTGCTGCAGCGTCTGCCAGGAGTTAACTTTCAGTCCAGCGATCCTCTTGGTCGAGAGTTGGGTAGTCAACGTGTCAGCCTGCGTGGATTCGATATGCATCATTTAGGCTATACGTTAGATGGCGTTACCTTGGGTGATATGAGCTTTGGTAACTCCAATGGCTTGACAATCAACAGGGCAATTATTCCCGAAAACATCGCCAGTACCGAGGTCGCTCAGGGCGCGGGTGCGCTAGGCACGGCCTCTAACAGCGATTTAGGCGGAACACTTCGATTCTCCAGTGCCAACCCAGATCAGACGCACGGTCTTCGCTTATCGCAAACCTTAGGTAGCTTTGCTAGCGCGCGTACCTTTTTACGTGCTGATACAGGGCAGTACAAGGGCCTGGCCGCATACGTTGCTGGAGAGAACTACGACGCTGATGCCTGGAAAGGTGACAGTCCACAGCGTTCACACGCCTTGAATGCTAAGTTCACTTACGATTTGGGCGAACACCACCTGAGTTTCTTTCACAGTCAGTCGGAGACCAAAGAGTCAACTATTCCTTCACTGTCACGTAGCCAGATTGATCGGCTCGGATACAAATGGACTAACTACGCACCAGATTGGCAACGAGCAGTTAACGCCACAAACGGCATCTTTAGTGGTGGTGTAAACAGCGTCAGTGACGCTGTTTACAACTCAAGCAATTTACGTAATGATGAGCTCGATATACTAAGCGGCTCATTCACTCTCAGTGATGCGCTTTTGCTTGATGTGACCGTTTATCACCATCATGATTCAGGCGCTGGCAATTCCTACTATCCATTTGTATACACCAGCGGCGCAACTACAGTCCCGAGCAATTCGATCCGGAGCACCTTTTATGGTATAGACCGGACGGGTGTGCAGAGTTCGTTGTCTTACTACGTTGGAGATCATATTTTTCAGGCCGGCATGTGGGTCCAGTCCAATAAAAACTCAGCGGACCGTTATCTATTTGACACAACAAGCAATGCTCCCCAGAGCGGGATTGTCGATGTCAGCGGCTTGCCGCTTGCAGCAACAATTCAGGCACAGGATTACAGAGACCTCACCCGTCAGTTCTATATTCGCGACACTTGGACGCTGTTAGATAATCGTCTCAAGCTTGAATACGGAGCGAAACATGTCGTTACCACATCAACGGTCAAAGGATCGGGTAATTCGGCCAGCGGTTCCCTGGAATCGCGTGATAATTTTGTTCCGCAGTTTGGTGCCACCTTTAAAATTGATGAGCTAACCGAAATCTTTGCCACCTACACAGAGAATATAGCGGCCTTTCCGAGTGGTACTTCCAGTCCGCTCTTTACTAGCCAAAACACGCTAGATGCGCTTGAAGGTCTAAAGGATCTGAAACCGGAAAAATCAAAAACAGCCGAGCTGGGTGTACGCCGCAGCACTCCACTTTATGCCGTGTCCGCTGCATTGTATGGAACACGCTTTGACAATCGACTATTGGCTATCACCAATTGCACCGGGATTTTAATTTGCCAGAACGGTGTTGCTGACGTGGGCGGAGTAAGCAGCAGAGGCGCAGAGCTTTCACTGGCACTGACCCCCGATCCGCAATGGCGATGGTCTAACACCTTGACTTACAACCGGAGCGTGTATGAAGATAATTACAACAGCAATGGAAATGTGGTCGCAGTCAAAGGTAAAGACGTAATCGACGCCCCGAGATGGATGGTTTCCAGCAGCCTGGACTGGCAATCAGACCGGTGGAGCGCTGGTCTGCAAACCAATTACATGGCGAAAAGATATTACACTTACACAAACGACTCGAGTGTTGATGCCTACTGGGTCACTAACGCCAATGTTGGATACGATTTCGGTAAGATTGGGGATTTGAAGGACACTAGACTATCACTCAATTTAGTAAATCTTTTTGATCGCCGCTACATCTCCACAATTAACACCGATTCCAGCGCTGCTACCGATCCGGCTGGCAATCTTCAGATCTTGAAAGTGGGATCTCCACGGAGCGCTTTCGTTACCATTAGCACACGCCTGTAATGGAGCTTCCTTCCTCCCAAAGGCCGGGCGCCAGTCTAGCTTTTGGGGGGCTCACATGGACGTTTAGCTGGCAGGTCAAAAATCAAGTTGGTCAGGAACTGGCTCAAGGGCAAAAAGCGCTGCCGGTTGGTAGCTAACGTTTTGCATATGAACTTAGCCTACCAGGGTGGCTTGTGAGAGCGTCCAGCTTTGTTGTGTAGGTCGAAGTCTAGGAGAGGAGTTGCGCGCAAAGCTTACTCTGGTAAGATCACATACCGCTCGGCTTGGCGTTACCAGCTGTAGCCAGCGCTGTAATCGCGTACCCTAGAGAATAGCATGCGAAGTAAAGTTAAAAGGATCACTATCAAAGATGTCGCGGACGCTGCAGGGGTAAGCTTTCAGACCGTATCGTTAGTTCTAAACCGGCCTGATAAAGTCGCGTCAAAGACCTTAGTGAAAGTTCAAAACGCAATACGCGAATTAAACTTCGTGCCCAGTGTGGCCGCTCGCTCCTTAAGGAGCGTTCCACAAAAAACAGTCGCATGTATTTTTTTTGGCGAACGTGCCGCCTATGACAATCGTTCTCCACAGATTCAGGATACCTACTGGAACAGTGTCATGCAGTCCCTTGGTCTGGCGGCGGATGAGCGAGGTTACTCGCTTCTTCAACGTAGACCTTCAGCACACCAAGCGCCGGCAGTTGATGAAATACTTGAGCTTTACCAATCAGGCAGCATTGTCGGTATCATTGCAGTTGTTGAACAGCCCGACAATTCCGTCTTGACAGAGCTCAGTCGCCATAATATACCCATTGTTTTGTTCGGCACGATGGACTCTAAGTTTATGTATGTTGCGCAGTCAAATAGGCTCGCTACTACACAGCTCGTTGATCATCTTTACAATGTTGGTTGCTGTAAAATAGCTTTTATTGCGGGCGATAGAAATGGACATACCAACCAGGATATTGATGAACGTTATTTGGGCTACCAGGATGGGCTGAGGAAACATGATCTGGATATTGACTCTCGGTGGAACGTCGCGGGCGACTGGTCGATGGCCAGTGGCTTGAAAGTTGCGCAAGAGCTCTGCTCAGGCGAATCGCGCCCTGATGCGATGATTTTTGCGAGCGATCGGATGGCACTAGGGGCTTTAAAAGGATTATACGATTTAAACTTACAGGTGCCAGCCGATGTGTGCGTAGCTGGCTTCGACAATATGCAATATGATGAGTTTAGTATTCCCACACTAACCAGCGTAGAGTCACCTCTGTACTCCATGGCAAATAAGGCCGTTGAGCTTTTGCTTCAAGGGGTAGCTGGCTTGAGGGTTGACGAAAGCACGCATGTCATATTTCCCGCAAATATTGTCCTCCGAGATAGTACGAAGCGCACAAAAAGTTAACAGCCTGATAAACCGCCTCATCGTTTGGCCGTCGTCGCGCTCGTTTGCCCAGGTTTATAGCTTATTATCTCTTCTCTAAGGTTTCTGGAGCCTGCTATAGCTCTCATTGCACGGATTTCGCGTAGAATGAATGGCGTGCACCGGATCTATAGTGTACGCCTCAAAAGCGGGAAAGCTACCAGAACTTTATAAGACAACTTACCGTTCTCGAACAATGAAAAGAATTAAAGACTCACCATAACTCAGCTGGCTAATAGTTGCGATCATTGAGATCGCGCGTCCGCTGCTCGGTAGCTTCTCGTACTGGCTGAAGGACCGCTCTGAGCAGGTCTTAAACGTGACCTCCTTAAATCGGATTACGTCGTTGCCGCCGTGGCTGATCCGTATCTGCCATTGGGACCGCTGCTTCTTAATCGATCTGCCGAGGTCGGACGAGAGCAGGCAATTCTGAAAATCCATCTGCGGATCGCCCAGTGCACATCAGAGAATCTGTATCTCCCAGCGCTGGTGCGAGAGAGCGACGTGTACGTCTTCGCCGAGATCGAGCAGCCGTCACTGATTCGCGATATGTGGCAGCTGAGTACGACTCGCAGTTAGGCCAGGAGCTGCTGCAGGCGCTGAGGGACATCAGTCCTTCGAGCGAAACCCGCAAGCCGACATCAATGCCATTCGCCACCTGGGCGAGGAAGGATCACCCGCGCCAAACATCCGCCTGAGCTCTAATCCCGAAAACGGCTACTACATGCCGTACCAGGAAGTCTTCGACGACGTTGGTGAATGGACGTGCAGGGACGACCATGACCATGACCTGGGGCTAGTCAGGCCCCCACTCCTTGATTTCGGCCTGCAGCTCGGCGTCGTGCCTAAGCCGAGCTTCCAAATCCAACAAAGCTTTCTGTGCCTTCTCCGCTTCTCAATAGCGGAATTGCGCCACCAGGCCCTGGAAGGACGTGGCCAGGCGCGACAGTTCCTGGCTAGACGCGGCGGTCTGCTGGGCGCCGGTCGCGGTCTGGGTGGACAAGTCCTGGATGTTGACCAGGTTGCGGTCCACCTCGCGTGCGACCTGGGCCTGCTCCTCCGCTGCACTGGCGATCACCAGGTTGCGTTCCTCGATCCGCGCCACCCCGGCGGTGATCCGCTCCAATGCCTCGCCGGCGCGGTTGGCCCGCTGCTGGGTGTCGTCCGCCAGCGACTGGCTCTTGTGCATGGCGCTTACCGCCGCTTCGGCGCTGGTGCGCACGGTGCTCATCATGCGCTCGATCTCGCCGGTGGAGCCCTGGGTCCTGTGGGCTAGGGCACGGACCTCATCGGCCACCACGGCAAAGCCGCGCCCCTGCTCGCCGGCGCGGGCCGCTTCGATGGCAGCGTTGAGTGCCAGCAGGTTGGTCTGCTCGGCGATGCCGCGGATGACCTCCAGCACCTTGCCGATCTCCCGGATCTGGCCTTCCAAGGTCTGCACCTTCTGGGTGGAGTCAGTAATCTCCTCGGTCATCACCGCCATCGCCTTGGCCGCCTGCTGCACTTGGTCCCGACCCTGCTGGGCCTCATGGCTGGTTTCCTGGGACGCGGTGGAGGTGGAAGCGGCGTTGCGGGCGACCTCTTCCACGGCGGCGGTCATCTCGTTAACGGCGGTGGCTGCCTGCTGCACTTCGTCGTGCTGGCGAACCTGGCCGCGCGAGGTCTCTTCGGTCACGGCGTGCAATTCCTCGGCGGCTGCGGCGAGCTGGCTGGAGGCGCCGGCCATCTGCTGCACGGTATCCTTCAGGCTGCGCTGCATGCCGCCCAGCGCCTGCAGCAGCTGGCCTGCTTCGTCGCGGCGCGAGCTCTGGATCGGCTGGGTCAGGTCGCCCTTGGCGACCCGCTCGGCGCTGGACACGGCTGCGCGGATCGGCTTGACGATCATGCGGGTGATGACGATGCCCAGGACCGCGGCGCAGAGCACCGCCAGCAGCAGGCCGCCGGCCAGCATCCAGAATGCCTTCCCGTAGGTGGCGATCGCCGCGTCGCCGGCTTCGTTACCCTGGCGCTTGTTCGAATCGACCATGATCTTGAAGGCCGCCATGGTCTTGCGATAGCTGGGCTGCACCTGCTCGTTCAACAGCTGGTTGGCACCGGCCACGTCCTTGGCGGACAGGCGCGCGAGGACGGCGTCGATGCCGGCGATGTAGGTCTTCCACTCTCCCTCGAAGGCGTCGCCCGCGACCTTCTCGTCCGCTTGCACCGGGGTGGCGCGATAGTCGGCGAAGGGCTTCTCGGCATCGGCCTGGTTGGATCGCAGCGAGGCGACGATGCGGTCCTGCTCGGCCTGGGGCGCATTGGAATAGACCATGGACATCAGACGGAAGATGTCGCGGTTGTGGCCGATCACGTTGCTCTTGGCATCGTTGAGCCGGGTGATGGACAGCAGGTTGTTGTTCAGCACCGAATCCAGCAGGGCATTCAGGCTCCGGAGCCCGTTCATGCCGACCGCGCCTATGCCCAGGGTGATGAGCGTACAGAGACCGAAGGCGATCGCGAGTTTCTTCGCCAGCGCGAGATTGTTGAACCAGACCATGGGGAGTTCCTTTCAGCGACGGGATGTCAGACAGATTGCACCGGATTCACTTGTTATCGACACGTTTGAAATGACCTTGAACTCAGTTGAGCGGCTCTAAAGCGGGCCATTAGCCACCTTGATCACGTCTACAGGGATGGTCCAGCGCCGCGGTGGCATGGACCGCAGGAGCAACGCTATGGAACCAACTTATCAACTTGGATATCCGGCAAAACTAAGTTGCTGCGCATTGGGCGATAGGGCTCGCCTTGGTAGCGATGCTGCTATGTTTTGGCCGGTTGATGCTTAGCAATGAAGCGCTGAGCTCTGAGCGAGACGAAATTAATTACCTCATTGAGCGCAGGTTGGGCTGGCTAAAGGAGACCCGCGGAATCGGCCCTCGCTACGAAAACCTGGCGAGAAGATTTTTGGCCATGGTCACGCTGGCCTGCATCCTAGGCTCTATGCGGCAATACTTTGCGTACAGAACCTAGCTCCATACGATTTGCGAAAAACTGGCGAGCAGCCTTCAAAGCATTACGGAAGTGGTTTGCATTAAGGAATGCATAGGGGGCAGCCCCTCTAGGCCTATTCGACGGATTGTCTGTGATTTTATGAGGCCCGAATAAATATTGGCAGGGCCCCCAAGGGGCAGGAGTTATTATTTTTTGTAATTTAGCCGTGAGGGGCAAGGCGGCACCGTATTGATATATATAAGATCTTAAATAAAAAAACGGACTCGACTCTTGTCGGGTCCGTAATATACCGGCGATCCCTTTCCCTGTTCTACCAAGCCTTGTAATAAATTGCATTGCCTCTCGAATTTGTTATAGAGGCGTAGTAGTGGCAGGGCGCAAATGATTCCCCACCGGCAAACGTATAACCGAATGCACTAAATTCAATACCTCCACCCACTTGATCGAGCTCTGCTTCATTTAGCAGTCGGCCTTGCTGGCCGGTAAATAGCGCTTCGTGGGTTTGCTCCGCGACATTTGCTTGAGTCATGAGACTCTCCTTTGATGGATATACTGGTTAAGTCTTCGCAGTCAAGATATGCGCATGACTTATTTATGATTACCGTTCTCTGATCGGCACAGCAATAGCGAATATTCACTATCCACGTCGATATCATAGTGCCACTAGCTCATATCTGCTATTTAGGTTAACAGTGGTCAAGGCTTTAATGCGCCGCGGTGAATCAAAGCCATTTTCACTCGCCTAGTACTTCTATAAGAGTTGCCCTAGTTACTGTTGCACGGACGTCCATGCTTCGGACTTTCCTGTTGATTGAAATGAAGGAGGCGGAATTGCTTTTATGGTGCATTCCCCATGAGTGAAGCGAACTCCACTTATGCTTTTTCGCTCTGAAGCCCTTGACGCGCAGAAGCGCGGTACGCTGGGTACAGTCCTATTAGTCAGTCCTTTGTCGATGCGCTTGGCTGCTGCCGTCGCGTTACTATTCTGTATCTGCATGGGGTTTTTTCTGACCTTCGCTACTTACACCAAGCGCACTGCTGCGAGCGGTGTGCTGCTGCCCGAGTCAGGTTTGATCAGGATTTATTCACCGCAAGCCGGTGTGATCAATAATCTAGGCGTCACTGAAGGACAGCCGGTGAGCGCTGACGCTGTTTTGATGGCGTTGTCCAGCGATACGCAGAACGGCGAAACGGGCGGTGCGCAACGGGCGATTAGTCTGTCGATAAAGCGCCGCCAGGAAAGTCTGATTCAAGAGATCAACGAGACGCTGGCCCTGCATAAGCAGGAGTTGGAGGGCAAACAGCGACAAGTCGAAGCGCTGGAAACCGAACAGCAGAAAATCCTCGCGCAAATCGACCTGTCGCGTCAGCGGCTGGCGTTAACCAAAGGAATTGCTGAACGCTACGCCAATCTGCAACGTCAGGATTACGTGTCCCGCGACCAGCTTCAGGAAAAAGAAGACGCTGTACTGGACATGCGCTTGCGTGGCGAAGAGCTGAATCGCTCGCTGCTAACAGCGCGCGCCGAAAGCAACAAGCTGCGGGCGGAGCTGGTCGAGTTGCCGTTCAACCACAGCAAGCAGCTGGCCGATCTGCAACGCAGGCTGGCTGAGAATCAGGACCAGTTGGTTGAAAGTGAAACCAAACGGGAGATCCAAATAACTGCACCAACGGCCGGTGAGGCAACTGCCATCACGGTCTCCAATGGCTCACGGGTCGACAGTACACGGCCGCTGCTGAGTATCGTGCCTGCCGATGCAAAACTTCATGCGCAGTTGTATCTGCCCAGTCGCTCGGTGGGCTTTGTGCGCGCCGGCGATACCGTGATGTTGCGTTACCAGGCCTATCCCTATCAGCGCTTCGGCCTGCAGCCAGGCACAGTGTCGTCGATTTCGCGTACTGCATTGCCTGCTGAGGATGTCATGACACTGGGCAATGTTTCCGAGCAGATACGCGAGCAAGGCCCTTTCTATCGGGTCACGGTCGCGCTGGCGTCACAAACCATTGAGGGGCAGGGCAAACGCGAGCGTTTGCGCTCCGGCATGCAGTTGGACGCCGACATCATGCAGGAAAAGCTGCCGCTCTATGAGTGGCTGCTCGAGCCTTTGCGCGGAATAGGAAAGCGCCTTTGAACCTCAAAAATGCGTTCACTTTCGGGGTTGGAACCAAACTGCCGGTGGTTTTGCAGGCCGAAGCCACTGAGTGTGGCCTGGCGTGCATAGCCATGATTGCCAGTTACCATGGGCAGTACAACGACCTTTTTTCTCTGCGTAAGCGCCTTTCGCCGTCGATGAAAGGCGTCAGCCTCAAGCAACTGATCAGCATGGCCGCGCAACTCGGGCTTGGCAGCCGGGCATTGCGCGTTGAACTAAATGCGCTCGGTCAACTACAACTGCCTTGCGTGCTGCACTGGAACTTTAATCACTTCGTGGTGCTCAGGGAGGTCACTGCACGCGGCGTGGTGCTGCACGATCCTGCGCGTGGCCTATGCAAGCTGTCGCTGGATGAAGTGTCGGCGGCCTTTACCGGCGTGGCGCTGGAGGTGTGGCCCGAGAGTGATTTCCAGCCTATGGCTGCCCGGCAGCCGATTCAATTGCGCAAGTTGCTGGGGCGAGTGCAAGGGTTTGGCCGGGTGCTTACCCAGGTGCTGCTACTGGCACTGGCGTTGGAGCTCTGCACCATTCTCAGCCCGTTCTTCATGCAGACCGTGATCGACAAGGTCCTGGTCAGCGCTGATTTGGATCTGCTGGCGGTGCTGGCCATCGGTTTCGGCATTTTGTTGATCATTCAGCATACCGTTGCGTTGGCCCGTGGGTGGGCGCTCATGTACCTGAGCACGATGCTCGGTTCGCAGTGGCAGATTAATGTGTTCACTCATCTGCTGCGTTTGCCGGTGGTGTTTTTCGAGCGCCGCCATCTTGGCGATATCGTCTCGCGCTTCGGCTCTCTGAAGTCGATCCAGCAGACGGTGACCACGTCGTTCATTGAAGCCATACTCGACGGGCTGATGACGGTCATTACGTTGGGACTGATGATCGCTTACAGCCCGAAACTGGCGTTAATAGCCGTGGTGGCTATGGTGATTTATGCCCTAGCGCGCTGGGCCTGGTTCGGGCCGTTGCGGCGTGCCAGCGAGAATCAGCTGGTCCATGCGGCTCTTCAACAATCGCACTTTCTGGAAAGTGTGCGCGGTGTGCGTACCATCAAGCTTTTCAATCGGCATGAGCAGCGTCGCAGCGCCTGGACCGCGTTGCTAGTGGAGGAAATCAACGCCGGCCTGCACCCTCAGAAATTGCAACTGGCTTATCGTACCTTCAACGGCATGCTGTTCGGGCTCGTGACGATCAGTGTGATCTGGCTGGGCGCCACGCTAGTGCTGGAGGGGCAGTTCAGTGCCGGGATGCTGATTGCATTCAACTCGTACAAAGAACAGTTCAACGGCCGCGTCGCCGGGCTGATCGACAAGATCGTCGACGTGATCATGCTGCGCCTGCATGGTGAGCGCCTGGCCGACATTGTGCTTCAGGACGCCGAGCCGATTCTGGGCTTGGATGGACTGGATGATGGTAGCAGTGAGAACGTGCCCAGCCTTGAAGTACGTGATGTACGCTTTCGCTATTCCGAGTATGAACCGTACGTACTAGATGGGGTGTCGATCCATGTTCGCGCTGGCGAATCGGTCGCCATCGTCGGTCCGTCGGGCGGCGGCAAAAGCACTTTGCTCAATGTCATGCTCGGTATCCTAGTCCCCAGCGCTGGCAGTGTCCTGCTGAACGGATTACCGATCGGGCCTGAACATATCAGCAAGTTGCGGCGCCTGACAGGTACGGTACTTCAGGATGACGTACTGTTCGCCGGATCCATTGGCGACAACATCAGTTTTTTCGAGACCGATGCCGACCAGCATTGGATCGAGCATTGCGCACGGTTGGCCTCCGTCCACGATGATATCGCGCAGATGCCGATGGGCTATAACACCTTGGTAGGCGACATGGGCACGGTATTGTCCGGCGGCCAGAAACAGCGGGTACTGCTGGCACGGGCGCTGTATAAAAAACCAAAATTGCTGTTTCTCGATGAAGCGACCAGCCATCTCGACATTGCTCGCGAAGCGGCGGTTAATCAGTCGCTCAAGGCTTTGAACATCACCCGTATCATTGTTGCTCATCGACCGGAAACCATTCGCGCGGCGGATCGGGTCGTGGCGCTTTCCAATAGCCGAATTGCCTACGACGGCCCAGTACGCGACGAGCCGCCAGTACCGGGTTCAGAACCGTGATGCGCCGTTTCGGCGGATGGGTTTTGTTGGGTGCCACCGGTATGCTGCTAGGGTCGATGTGTTTGGCGGATAACCGCTTGGAGGCGTGCCCTGGTTCCAGTCGGCTTCCGGATACCCTGAACCTCGCGACGGCGGTGTCTGTCGCAATGTGTGCCGACCCTAAGCTACGTGAAGCGTGGCTGACCGAGATGGCGCGTCAGGCGGAACTGGACGCTGAGCACTCGGCCTACTACCCAACCGTGGAAGGACAGTTTCAAAAAGGTCGAGCCGGTAAGACCACGCGTTATCCGGGTTTCCCCGAAGCCAATTCAAGGCTGAACGCTAATACAAGTATCTATGGCTTGACCATGAGCTGGGTGCTCTTCGACTTCGGGCTTCGCGCATCAAAAGTTGAAAATGCCCGCCAGTTACTAAACGTAGCCAGCAGCAGCCGTATTGAAGAAGTGCAGAAGTCGATGCTTGCCACTGCCAAGGTCTTTTATCAAGTGCAGGCAAATATCGCGCTGCTACAGGCCAAAGTCAGTGCTGAGCGTCTTGCGGACAAAAGCTTGAAAGCCGCTGAAGCGAAATACAATGCTGGTGCCGGCGAGCAGACGGATCGTCTGCAGGCACAATCCAATTTTGCAGAAGCAAAACTTGATCGGGTGATGGCGGAAGGTGACCTGGCTGCAGCGAGAGGTGAGTTAGCCAGTCAGCTAGGATTATCGCCCGCGGCACCGCTTAAGCTGGTTGCGCTGGATGAGCCGGGCGCTGAAGACGTGAAGTTTTTGGGCGATGTCAATGCGCTCATGGAGCAGGCCAAGGCGCTACATCCATCCATAGAAAAAGCTCGAGCAGACTGGGCGGCAAGTCAGGCAAAAGTTGAGGCAGCAAAAGCTCAAGGCCGACCTACTGTCTCGCTGTTCAGCAACTATAGCCGACAGGATACGCCCATAGAGCAGGTTTCTACCAGGCAGGAGATAGACACCTGGACGATCGGTGTACAAATTACGGTGCCGATTTTCGATGGCTTTCTCAATCGGCGTAAGGCGATGGCTGCCAGTTACGAAAGTGCTGCTCGCGAACAGGCTTTGCATGAAGTGGAAAATAGCATTGCGCTGAGCGTCTGGAAGAGTCAGCAGGCGCTGGAGTCCAGAACCCGAGCGCTGGCCATCAGTCGTCTGTTTGTCGATAGTGCGAGTAAGTCCTATGAAATCGCGCAGGGTCGTTACAAAGCTGGTGTAGGGAGTATTTTAGAGCTTCTGCGTTCGCAGAACGATTTGGCTTCAGCAATGCAGAAGCGCGTGGAATCATTGGTAAACTGGCATAATGCCAAGCTGCAACTGGCAGCTGACCTTGGTAGTCTGAACATTGGGGACTGAATTGTTTCAAGCACTTGCTCGTTTATTTAGTTGAAGAATTGCGCTTCGGCTGCTGGAGTGACCTGCCTCGCACCTCGGATAGACTGGATACTTGCACATGCACGCGCAGTTGTTTTTTACCGCGCCACTACGCTAAGCATTTACTTCTGAATGCTAGAAAGGGCGTGTTGAATCACCGGCCGTTTCGTTGAGAATCGAGTCTTCAGGCTTGTGTTTGACGATGGGCGTCCCCTGACGGATGGCAAGGAGGAGTCGATTATCTTGGGCGAGTTGATAACTTCAGCGATAGGCCATCAGCACCATATTCTGTTGGTTGGGGAACAGTCGATGGGCCGCTGTACTCCGCCACAGGTGAGTATGGTGCTATCTGCACAGCTAATATGCACACTCAGGAGGTTGGGCTTTTGTCAAATATCTACCGCCGGTGTGTTAGGAGTACTATTTGATACAGCACTTCCGCAAAAGGATGCAACAGAGTGCAAGGTGAGTACTCGCACGTGTTGCTCAAACCGTCACGGCTTTCAGAGTTGAGCGCGCATTCGGAGTTGGCCTGAAAAGTGCGCGCCCTTGCAGTCGGGGCCCGCATGACCACACCGGAGAAAAATCATGCTTGACGCACACGAAATCGGAGATCGCCGCCGCGCTGTGGCCAACGCGATCG
>JAAIGE0100094533.1_pt1 | contig 17963 bp, 21 predicted proteins | sample 6487951 | NCBI WGS metagenome assembly JAAIGE01 (sample SAMN13974128, study PRJNA590717) | phyllosphere metagenome | biome: tomato field; feature: multiple bacterial spot infested tomato fields; material: tomato leaves; isolation source: leaves from tomato fields | host: Solanum lycopersicum ...
CAACTCCTCACCAGCACCGACACCGGTCAGAACTGGACCATTGCCGGCGAGCCCGCAGCCGCCCTCGGCCTCGTCGTCGACGCGACCGGCCGCCTCATCGTCTCCACCCCGGACGGGCTGCAGACGAGCAGAGACGGGGGAGCCACCTTCACCGCATGGTCAGGCGCCCCACGCCTGTTCGGGCTCAGCGCCTCTCCCGACCACCAGCGCATTGTCGGCCTCGGAAGCGGAGGCACCCTTTGGACCCTCACTGCCGGTGGCACCCAATGGGTTGAAGCAGGCACCGTCCACGGTGCCGCAATGGCGGTCACCATCACAAACAGCGGCGACATGCTCGTCGCGGATGACAGCGGCCTCACCCGCCTCACCACCCCTTGATCCGGCAAGGGCGCGGGGGCTGCTCTCACCTCGCGCCCTTGCCGGCACCGATTTCGCGACCTCCCATGTCGACCACCCTTGTGCGCTATAACGGCGCGTGAGGCGGCAACCCGAAAGCCCCAGATGAACTCCGAGCTTCACCATCCGACAGCGGACCTCACCGAACCTGCGACCACGAGCCTGCGCCGTCGTACCCCACGTTCCACTGCCCCTACAACGAGGCGCGAAGCTCGCGCGCTGGTCATGACCGCGCATCTTCTCGCCGCCGCTACACCACCCGGGCGAGACATCGCCGGACCAGACAGCACGCGCCGCTCCCGGCGTCGACCGACCCCACCCGCAGCACCCCCGCACGCAGCCGACAACGACGCGTTACAACTCGCCCTTCACGCGCTCGGGGAAAACCCCACCCCGCCCGCATCGACTGCGGCCGCTGCCCACGCCACCGGACAACAGGAGACTGCGCACGTCACAAACCCGCGGCACAGCCCTCTCCGCGCGATCGCTCTGACGGCTACAGCTCTGGGCATCGCGACCTCCGTCATCATCGGAATGACCACCCCGGCAGAGGCCCTCCCACACGAACACGAGCTCGTTGCAGGGCTCGCACCTGAAACCCAAGCCGCAGGGGTGCAGGCGTACGTTGCCCCCGCCCAGCAAAGCCCGACTGCGCTGCAACGCGACGCCAACTACGTCGTCGGCGCGCTCGTCGACCTGGCCGGAACCGTTGGCATCTCGAACTTCTCTGACGCCGTTTTCACCAACAATCCCGCCTGCACCATTCAATGGCCCTACGCCGCGGGCGTGCCCATCACCTACGGGTACGGGATGCGAGACGGCCGCCTCCACGAAGGTACCGATTTCATCCCTGGCCCCGGAGCGCACATCCAAGCCATCGCAGACGGCATCGTCCGCACAGCCACCGACAACGGCGGAGCCTTCGGCGTCACCATCGTCATCGACCACATCATCGACGGTCGCACCGTCTCCAGCAGATACGCCCACATGGAATACGGCTCCCGCCAAGTTGAAGTAGGCGACACCGTCAATGTCGGCCAATACATCGGCCGCACCGGCGACACCGGACGATCCTTCGGCGCACACCTGCACTTCGAAATCCGCCAAGAGGGCACCACCGCCGTCGACCCGCTTCCCTGGCTACGCTCCAACGCCCAGTGCTAACCACCGCGCCCGCCTCTCGCAAACGGGCGAAGACGATACCCGCCGGACCCCGGCACCTCAACACACCCCACACCACCCACCATCACGCATACAGTCCCGTCCAACGAAAGGAAACCCATGTCCTCACTCACCCAAATGCTCCGTACCCACCCCGCGGCTACCGGAGATGCATCCGCGGAGCTGATCGCGTGCATCGAAGCATGCGCGGAGTGCCAGCAAACATGCACCGCCTGTGCCGACGCCTGCCTCAGCGAGGAGATGGTTAGCGAGCTGACCACGTGTATCCGAACGAACCTCGACTGCGTCGATATCTGCGCCGCAACGCTCGCCGTCCTCACCCGCCAGACGCAGCGCAACACCGACGTGCTGCGCGCAACACTCGAAGCGTGCCGCGTCGCGTGCGCGGCCTGCGCAGATGAGTGCGAGAAGCACGCCGACATGCACGAACACTGCCGCGTCTGTGCCGAGGCGTGCCGCCGCTGCGAGCAGGCATGCGCCGACCTCCTGGCCATCCTCTAAGGCAGAGCGCTCGGCGCCCTGTCTAGGCGTCGGACAGCTCGGTCTACGTCATCGACGGGAGGGTGCGCGCGGCTTCCGACACATGTACCAGCCGTACGCGATCGCCGCCACGCCACATAGCACTCGGCTCACGAACGCGTAGAAGGTCTGACTCGGGCCGAGACGGGGCCACATCGATGGATGCGAAACCAGTTAGTGCAGCACCGCATGTATACGTGCCGATAATGGATATTATGTCAGTTTACTGACACAGTGCGTACCGCGACAAAGCTAAAGCCAGGAACCAACATCCCGATGAAGATCAGCACCTGAGGAAATGACTCTGGCACGCTCACTGCGTCAACCTAGCGTGATTTGCGCCTCGGGCGGGCCAGCTAGCGGCCTCGGTGTACATCGCTGCGCATCAGGGCCAGAAGGGCGCGCAGCGCCGTGTCGCTGCGCGCCCTTGAGAACCGACTTCCTAGCGGTACGGCGCGCCCCCGCCTGACAGGCTTAGCGTTCCATGCCGCGGTCATCGCAGACCCCGCCTCTTTCCTGGCGGCGAGCACGAGCTCTGAATATGCCGATGCGATGTCTGACGATGCGTAGATGGACAGTTCCGCCTTGTGGTACGCAATGCGCGACTGAATGTCGCTGATCTTGTCAGTGATCTGACGTTGCGTGGCGACGGTTCCGTCGCGACGGAGGATCAGGAACGGGGCCTCCATATAGTCCTCCACGGCCCGCACGGCTTCGCTATACGCACGCGCGCGTCTCTCCCTACGGACGAAGCTCTGCTGAACGAAATAGCCAACGACCACCACCAGCGCCGCAATCACCGCGGCCAGGATGGTCGCCGCACCGTCGCTCATAAACCAACTCCCGGTGAGATCCGCGAGTGGGCTTGGTGCGGGCGAGGGTGTCATAGTGCGTCCGGATCGTTTGCCAGGTCATGTCGATGATGCCCCACTTCCTCACCAATCCACTCACCGCTTCGGCGATACCACTCCTCTTTGATGAGGTGGACGGCGATCCGAGTGACCAGGTCAGCCGCCCCAGCATTGGGATTCCATTTCCGTTCGGGAGGGTCAAATGGATACCACATGCACAAACTCCCGTCGTCATAGCGATGCGGCGACTCTGCTGGCCCATCCACGTAGACACGGGGAACGTTCGGGGATAAAGGCAAGAACTGGATAGTCACATTCCGACGCGGAACACCGCTGGGACATATGGCGAATGAAACCACCAGCCCACCCTTGTGATTGGGATCACGACCCAGGCGAACTCCCTCAAGCGCCCGCAGCTCATGGACGAAGGAAATGCGACGTCCGGGCCTGTCGTACCACGGAGGTGGTCGCCAGGCAGTCTTCCTCACGCTCCGTGGCTGCCGTAGGCACGAGCCACGCTCGCTCCTGCCGTTGTGGCGGCTACCGCAACCCCCAGTGTTGCAGCGGCGACAGGAGTCTTCTTCTTCAGCAGCGTCGCCGCGGCGGACAGGCTAGCCGAGGCCGGCGCATCGATGTATTTCCAAAACACACCATTTACGGCAGCTCGGATCTCGCTTTCGTCGTCCGCGTCCATCGCATCCTGCATGTGACCGGCAGCTGCCCGCAGCCGTACTGCCATAGTCTCGGCATCGATAAGCAGCCGCAGGTCGGGGGAAACCTCCGCCGGGTCAGGCGTGGGATCGCCAGCCTCCAGCCGCGACGCTGCCTCCTCGAACACCGTGCGAAGTCCTTTGGCGACTCCCATGCCGGACTCGACAAACTTCCACGCCCATACGGACATTTCGAACGAGGAGGCGCCGGGGACGCTGAACTGTTTGTTCCACGCCTTTGCAAGCCGCATGATCTTTCGGCGCGTGGACCGGAACGCTGTGGCGCCATCGTTGAAGAGGACAATGTGTTGCTCGGGGTCGGACGCCTCCCAATCGTCGTCTTCGTCTTCGTTCAGATTCGGAATCCAGATGCCGTTCCCTTCCTTGCGAGTGAGCGCAAGCACCAGGTCGACTGTGGGGTCGTCCCCTTCCATCGTGGGCGCGTGAAAGTGGATCTTGGGGCCGCGCTTGGACTGGTGGATTTTGGCGTCGGGGTATACCTCCCGGACGAGGGGGCCGAGGTGGGCGACAAGATCCGCAACGACTTCGGCGGGGGCTTCGTTGCCGGTACCCTCCGGGCCCAGGCCGGGGTAATAGTTGCGGTTCAAGACGAGGCCGCCATCGCCGTCGGTGACAGGCTGGTTCATGGTGTGGGCTGCGAGCGATCCGCTTCGATAAGTGCGGAGAGCCCCATAGAAACTCGACGCTTTGTCCCGCACAAACGCCAGCCGCTCGCGCGCCTCATTCAGCGCGTCGTCGTTCGCCTCGATCTGCTCCCGCACATCGTCAAGAAGATCGTTGAGAGTGACCAATTTTTCTCCTAGGTTGAGCTGCTCTTTGTTCGCAGATCACCCAGTCAAGACACCCAATCTTGCTCACGTAGTGGCTACCAAGCCTCTAGAGTCGAGGAGTCCGCCAAGACACCCAAAACCCCGATCTGCTGCATGCTCGAGAAGTTCTTCTCGGCATCAGCCGATCGGGGCTTTTCGTGCATAGCAATTCTAAAGTGGGCCTCCGACATCGCCTTGCGGCTGGCCCTGCCCTAGGGATAACTTGCGCTCATCTTGAGGTTCACAGACGCACCGCGTGCTGAATAACAGTTGCAACACGGTGACAGCGAAGCACCGATCACGCTGCAACAGGCCTGGAACCGCCGATACGTTAGCGGCTCTGTCAGGTCACCCCTGGTCGCGCGAGATTTCGGCCCTACCCTCGCGCGAAGTGAGCCGGTCCCACACGCGCTCAGAAAGCCCCGGACTGCTGAGCAGCTTGTCGGCATCCGGGAGCGTGACGGCGGCACCACGAGTGGCGCCGTGCAGCTCGTAGCGGATGGTGGCGCGGAGATCTCGAATCGCCCACCGTTCCTTTTCACCGTCAGAGCGCGCCTGACGCTTCGCCAGGGGCCGGTCGACGAGAAAGTCGATGAGCGCTCGCGTCTCGGGGCTGACTCGCTCGATCGCGTCAGCCAGGGGCTGTAGATCGTCAGTCATGTTCATCACTCGCTTTCTTTGAGGGTCACGCGACGCCCCAGAACTCCCAGTGCCAGGCCTCCAGCGGCCCGCTGCCGCCCTGCTGCGCCCACGGTGGGTTCACCCACCCGTAGCGGGGTCCGTTGGCCGTCAGCCAGGTGTAGGTGGCGCTGTCATAGCTGATGCGGGCGTGGGTGTACGTCCCTACGTCGATCGCGAGCGCCCAGCCGTGGTTTGACTGGCCCGGAATCGCGGCCTCGTTGCCGTAGATTTCGCGGGCCTCGACCTGATCCGCGTAGTCGCGGTACGTGTCGTTCAGCGGAAGGTCATAGCCGAAGGTCTGCCGAAAGGCGTTGTTGAGTGCGGTGAGGGCCTGGGCGGCGTCGACGCGCAAGCGCTCGTCGGGCGCCCACGGTAGGGGCGCAAGCTGCGACTCGTCGATGCGGCCGTTCTCGTAGCCGCCCCACGGCCCGGGTGCGGTGCCCTTCGGGGGGTCGTAGTTCGCCTCGCCTTGGCACGGCACCGTGAGCGCGGAAGCGACGGCGACGGCCGGCGCCAGCCACTTTGTGTAGTGGTCCGGGTCGCTGTTGATCTGCACGCGGTTGATCGCGCGGGACGGCGGCATGTTCTGCCACCCGTCCACGCGCACCAGGCGTTCGTAGAACATCGTGGCCGCTTTGGTGGGGTTCAGCCGGTCCTCTCGGCTCCCCCACGAATCCTGCTGCTGGAACAGGCCAATGCTGGTGGTGCGTGACCCGTCCGGGTTTGTGACGCCGCCCGTCTCGTAGTCGCCATAGGTGAGGTTCTTCAACGATGACTCACCCATCGCGGTCATCACCCCGAGCACCTGTGCTTGGCCGTCGAGGCCCATCGCAGTAGCGGCGTTCATGATCGCCGCCGCGTTGTCGAGCTGGTCGCCGCTATAGCCGGCGATCGTCTGTCCCTGCACCACCGACGTGCTCGCCTTGCCGCATCCGGCGTTCGGGGACGGGACGCCCGCGAGAACGAACGTGGTCGCAGCGAGAGCGAGCGCGGCGGTGCCGGCGATCAGGCTGCTACGGAGTTTCACCGGCATCCTCCGCGGTGGGCTGCATCGCGTCGTCGGTGTCGGTCAGCTCTTCCTCCCACGTCGAGCGGATGTGCTGGACGTGCGTCTCGGGCTTGTCGCCGTACTTGAAGACGAAGTGCCCGGGGGTCAGCCGTTGGAGGACGTCCGCGGTGCTCGGCTCGAAGTTGAACGTCCGCACCGCCCAATCGGCGTCGTCCTGCCGATCCTGGCGGAACATGTAGATGCTCTGCGCTTCGCTGATGACGGTCTGCCCGGGCGACGTAGGCGAAATGTCCTTGCCCTTGTGGAATACGAAGACGTTCGACAGGCCGAGCGCGCGCGAGAGCTTTTGGTTGCTCTTCAACAGGTGGGCGGTAGGGCCGTCCACCATGTCCCAGCCTTCCTCGTAGATGACGGACGTTCCCCACCCCTTGTTGGCGCCGCCGCGGAGCCGGCCCATCATCCATTCGTTGCCGATAGCGCGCACGACGTTGACGGCGGGGCCGTCGTTGGGGAGCTGCGAGATATCAAAGCTGGTGAGCTTGCCGGCGAGGTCGACGGAATCGGACGTCTCCCCGTCAAGAAGACCTGCGTACTCTTCCAGGAGCCCGCTCAGGGTCCACCGAAGTCCGATGCCGGCGTGGTGCAGCGCCTCACGGCTTGCCGGCGTGAGGTCCGTGTACTTGGCGTCGTTCGGGACCGTGCCGAGGAACGGCAGAACGTCGCTCATGGTCGCTGTGCGGCCATCCTCGAAGCGAGAGAGGGTCGCTCCGAGCGCCGCTCGGATCGCCTCTTCCTCCCAGTCCGTCAGACGTGCGTTGTCGCGCGCGATACGCACGATCGTGTGCAGGAGACGGTAGATGCCGGCAGCGCCGGCATTGCGGACGATGAGCGGGTCCAGGAGGTTGAGGCGGGTCGATCCTGTGCCGTCGACCGTGAAGCGCAGGGGCTCGGCGCCATAGGCGCGGGTGATCTGGGCGTACTCCCCCTCGTCGCCCTGCGGCTTCTTGTCGAAGACGACGGCGCGGCGATAGCGGAGCAGCAACGGTCGACCGACGCAGACGGTCTTGACGAAGCTCGACTTTCCGCCGCCGATGCCACCCGCGACGATGGTGTTCGGACTGGACACCAGCCGGGGCTTGGCGTTGTAGGCCGTGATCGGGTCGTGCGCGATCAGGCTGTGTGAGAGCTGGTCACGACCGTTGGCGATGCCTTGCGTGCCGGTCGGCGGGCCGATGAGAGCGGTGTTGAGAATCGCCGCCTGTCGGGTTGTCGAGGGCGCCCCGGTCAGTGCGGGTCCGTAGAGGCCTCGCCGTGCCTTGCGGGCGCTCGTGCGGAGCGTGGACCCCGGCAGCTCGTACGGGGACACCTCGCGCGCGGGGTTGCTGTCGCTACGGGTGCGCTGCTGGTCGGTTGTGGTGTCGCTCACGAGATTGCTTCCTTCTCTCCGCGGCCGGCGAGCATGTTCATGGCCGAAGCGCTGAACGACGCCTTGCGGGGCGCGAGGCCTCGCGCGATCGGCCAAGTCGTTCCGCTCGCTGCGGATTGATACGAGTCGAGCCAGTCGAGGCGTTCGATTCCGAGGTTCGTTTCGCAGACCTCGGTGAGCCGCCGTACGGCGCTCGCAAGCTCTTCGCGGCTGGCCGCGGTGACGGTAACGAAACCGATCCAGTTGGCGCCGTGGTGGTGAGAGCCGGCCGAAAGATCGGCGCGGCGCCGCTGGGCCGATGTGACGCGGGTGCTGGTTTCGTCGTTGCCGAGCTTGCCGTTGGCGGTTTCCGCGAGCTGGTCAGCCATGTCGCGCACGACGTCGGTCTTTGCCGCCTGCTTCGCTTCCGCTGCGGGCACCAGCTCGATCTGAAACGACAGCGTGCGCACGATGTCAAGCTCGCGGCCGACTAGGGCGTCTACGAGCCAGAGGGGCGTGCGAGGCGCTACCGCGAGGTTCGCGGCGCTGATGGCTGCGGTGCGGTGCCACCACTGCACCGGCTCGCCAGATTCCGGGTCGACACTCTCGACGATGTGGGCCGAGAACTCGTCGCGGCTGGGCTCGCCAAGGTCCATCGGGGTCAGGCCGGCCATGTAATCGACCGGGCGTGAGGGGTTCTGCATGTGTCGGATCACCGCGGCTGTTCCGCGCGCGGTGAGCGGCTCGACGGTTCCCATCCGAGCCTCAGTAAGCCCGCGAACGACCGCCTCGATTTCGAGCGCCATGAGCGCGCGCCACCCGTCGCGGTCGGGGCCATGGCGCCGCGCGGTGGCGACAAAATCGGGCGTGATCGGCCAGCGGCCGACGAGGTAGTGACGCTGCACCATGGCGCCGCGACCCGTCTCGATAAGAACTTCCTCGTAGGAGCGCATAGCTTCGGCCGGCACGGTTTCGTCGAGGTTGTTCATGAGCCACCATTCCTGCAGCGCGGAGTCAGCTGGAAGAACGCGGGTGATGGGCTGCACGGCGCGCAGTAGCGATGCTTCGGGCGCCCGGCTCGCGAGGAACCGCGCGAACCCTTCCGCGGCGTTACGCACGGTGGCTTCGGATTCAAGGCCGCGGAGCTGGCCGCCGAGCGCGAAGGCGACCGAGAGGTACGGGTCTTCGCCCACAGGGCCGTGCCAGGCGATGCCCGGGACGCCGCGGCCGGCTTGCAGCCAACCCATGCCATCTGCACCGTCCGGGACGGCGCGCATGGCCGCGAGCTCGCGGCTCCAATCGGCCCGGGCGGCACGCTGCGCGACCTTCTCTTCTTTCGACGTGGGCTTACGAGTTTGCTCGAGCGCGGCGGTCAGCAAGTCCCACCGTGCGGCGTCGTACGGGATGAACCGATCCGTCATCGAGCGACGCCGTTCCTTCCAGCGCTGCCGGCGGCGACGGCGCTCTAGCAAGCTTCCGCGGTGGGTGTTCATCGTGGCCAAGATGATCAGCGCGATGAGCACCACTGCGACAGCGATCACCCAGATACCGAGGCTCGGCGTGAGGAACATGGCGATGCCGACGACAACGAGAATGCCGATGGACCGTTCCCGGGAAACGCCACCTCCGAAGAAGCCTCGGTGGGCTCCTTCACCGCCGAGGTAGTAGCGACCGTCATCGCTCATGGCCGATCCTTTCCATAGCTGTCACCCTGGGGCGCGACGACCGACGTATCGGCCGCGCGCTCGGCGTCTTTGTAGGTCTTGCGAGCACCCGCGGCCACCGTGGTAGCTGCGACTGTCGCGGCGCCTCCTGCGGCGCCCATTCCGGCCCGCTGGGCGCCGGCGGCGGGCGCGGTAACAACCCGCCCACTCCCCTGGGCCGCTGCGTTCCCGCCACGAGCTGCGGCGGCTTGGCTCAGCGTCTGCCCGCTAGGCGCGCTGGACCCGCGGATCGGCTGGGGGGCGCTCTGAGTCGGCGCCGGCCGGCTCGGCGCCGGCTGCTGGTTCTGAGGCATCCGAGACGGCGAGTTCGGCCCGATTGGCGCCGATGACTGCGCACCGTCCTTGCCTGGTACACCCTCAGTGACGGTCTTGACGTACTTCAACAGGAACAGCGGCGAGAACGCCGCTGCGTACATCGCCAGCACTGCGATAAGCAGTGTGACGAGGTTCTTCCAGCCGTCGTTTCCCCACGCCTGTCCAACGTTGGTGATCATGCGGAAGGCCAAGCCGAGCATGAGCACGAGGAAGGGGTGTGTCAGCAACAGACCGACCCAGAAGCCGGCTGCGCCGATCGCCTTTTGGCGGCGGCGCGGGTCGATGAACCACACCCACGCGAGCGGGATGAGAGCCCCAGAGAAGTAGAGCGTGACGAGCTGGACGACGAAGAAGATGACGATGACGAGAAGGCCAATTGCCATGGCCCACGCGACCATCCACGCGATGTACACCCCGCCCGCGAAGGCTGCGGGGTCTTCGAGAAGGGTGCCCGTGAGTTGCCCCGCGAACTGCTCGGCGGTGCCTTGGTAGGCCCACGCGAGTAGTGAGTCAGTCAGGCCGCGAACGAAGTTGACGATGAGCATTCCCGCGAGCGGACCGAACATGGTCCCGAGGATGAACCCGGGGAAGTACATGCCGATCGATTCGAGGGTTTCGCGACCCGACTGTGTTCCCTGCGCGGTCCTGACGAGCTGCGTAGCGAGCAGGATCATTGCCACGAAGAACGAGATAGCGAAGCTAACGCGGTACGTGTCGATGAATGCGGGGGTGCTGAGGTCGGGCAACGTAGCGCCCGTTATGGCCGGCAAGAAGTCGTTGGCGAGGCCGTCGACGGCCTCCCGCGCGGCCTTGTACATGTTGCCGAACGGGTCGGACCAAAAGCCGATTGCGTCCCCGATGCCCCCAATGGGGTTGGGGATGCTGCCGACGATGTTGTCCCACCAGTTGCCGTCGCCGCCGCCCGGTTCGGTTCCCATGTCAGCAACCGCCCGGGATCGCCGTGGTGCCAGCGTCGCTCTTGTTGCCCTCTCCGGATGCGTCCATGCCGCTGACGACCCAGTTACCACCGACCGCGCGCTGTACCGTCACGGTGGGCTCGAAGGTCCGTGAGGGGCTGATCGCACCGTCCACGACCCACGGCAGCGCGAGAGTGATGATGGCTTCATCGGGGGTGTAGCTGTCGATGCGGTAAGTACCGTTCACCGTCGTGGCGCTGACCGGATTCGGCCCGCTCCACGAGGTCGACTGCTCAGCCCAGCGCGTCCACCACTGGGTGTTGAGTCGATTCGACGTGGCCACCGTCTTTGAGTCGGTCGGCACCGGGATTTGCAGCGTGTAGCGCGCGAAGGACGCGGCGAATGACACCGCTCCCTCCGGGGTCTGAGGGGCGCTCAACTGCGCGTCGACGAGCTTTTGAGCTGTCAGCTCTGCACCGCCGAGGCACCCATCCACGCCGCTCGCGGCGGGCGTCGAGGGCACCGCCGTTGGCTGCGGCTCCGCGGACGGCCCTCCCCTGGTGGCGCCGTAGATGCTGAGGCCGGCGACAGCGACGACCACGGCGGCGCCGCCCGCGATCGCGCCCCACAGCCAGCGCCGTCTCGGCTTGTGCTGATCCTGGTTCGTCATGGCCGATCCCTTCTCTTAGCCGAAGATGGCGATGATCGCGCCGACGATCACGCCGAGGGCGACGAGGGCGCCGAGGGAGATACCGGCCCACATCGCCTGGGTGCGGCCCTCCTTGTAGGCGTTCGGGTTGCTGCTGCTGCTCTGTGCCATCGCGACCAACCCGCGGATCAGGAAGACGATCGCGATGATGATTGCGATGCCCCAGAAGCCGGCGAAGAGCTTCTGCCAGAGCTGCGTGAACTCGGCGCCGAAGATGGCGAAGTCAGGGACGATGTTGTCGATGGGGTTGTTCATGATGAGGGCCTTTCACTTGCCGTTGAGCTGATGGACGATTGCGGCGGCAACCCGCGTGTACGCCTGTACGGTCGCGGGCGCGAGGTTGCTGAGGGTGATGGTCGATCGCTGGGCGATGTGGTTGTCCCACGGAATGTCGAAGACCTGGTGCAGCTTGGCTGCGGCGAGGGAGTCAGTGATGAGCGTGCTGACCTCCTGGCCTCCCTGTCGGCCGTCGTTCACGCGGAGGATGATCGCGTTTCGGGCGAGCGCTGCGGCGTGCCCGCCGAGGCGGTGCAGGTGCCGCACGAGCTGCTGAGCGGCGGCGAGAGAGTCCAGCGCCTCGGCTACGGGGATCACGAGGACGTCGGCGCGCGACACAGCGCCTTCGAAGGCGCTGCTCGACGGCTGGTTGCCAGAATCCATGATCCGTACCGGGTAGAAGAATCCGAGCAAGTCGGACGCCCGCTGAACGGCGGCGGCGTCGAGCGGCGCCCGATCGCCCGGAGTCCCGACTACGGCGGCATAGGACGTCTGCTGAGCCACGTACGTGGTCAGGTGGCCCGCTCCCCTGATCTGGTCGGCATCGCGCACCAGCTCAGCAATGCCGCCTCGTGCGGGGCCCTCGGCCCGCACCGACAGGGCGCCGGGATCATCGGTCACTTCGTAGACGACCGTCTGACCTCCGCGCACGTTGGCGAACACTCCCCCGAGCGCGAGGGCGCTCGGGGTCTTGCCCGTGCCGCCCTTCGGGTTGGCCACGAGAACGCCCACGCTGCGCGGCCATGAGCCCATACGGACTGCCGTCTGATCGGCTGCGAACTGCTGCGCCGCGAGCTGGGCGCGTGAAGGCTTTCCGCGGAAGATGTCGAGCCAGCTCCCCCGCTGCTTGGACTGAGCGCGAAGAGCCGGCGTCTGGACAACCAGCGCTGCCTCAGCCTCGGGGGCGGCGTCTTCGTCAGGCTCCGTCGGCTCAGCTCTCGCCGCCCGTCGATCGGTCGGCGGTTCGGTCACCGCAAGAAGCATCTGCTCTGACTCGGGTGAAGTTTCCAGCAATTCGGATATGTCCCCCTTTTGGGGGACACTAAGCGAATCGCCCTCATTCTCACCCCGAGCGGCCTGACCTGTCTCGGTCGGCCACTCTTCGAAATAGGACGGCGCGCGCTGCGCGCCCATAAATGCGGCACTTGCTGGCCGCTGTTCCTCGTTCGTCATGCTGCCCCTCCTGTCAGGTTCGCGAGCCTATCGAGGCCCACCGACAGGCCCCCCGGCTGCGTGCTCAGGATACCAACCTAGCGAAAGTTCGGGTAGGTTCCATTCACGCGGAGGTAATACTCAGCACAACCGCTTCCGAGGTGACCGGCGACTTGTAAGGGAGAATGTCTCAATGGCCACCAAGTCTTCGCCCCCTGTTCCCCCGGGCGCGGCTGCATCGGCTCTGCGTGCGATCCAGGGCGATACGCGGCTGACAGTGATGCGCTATTTGCTCGATAAGGGGACGTCAGGTCGCGCCGAACTCACTCGCGATACAGGGCTCACGACGTCAACGGCGCTCGGCGCCATTCGAGAACTCGTCGAGGCCGGCTACGTGCATACCAACGTCGATGGGGATCGGGCGGGAAAGCGCGTCGAGTACTCGATCGATCGAAAGAAGGTCACCGCTGACCTCTTCGACTTCATGAGCTGGCTTCTCAGCTAGCTCGAGATTGACACGTACGTGTCAGGCGCTACTTTCCCTCTCCATACGCCACCAAGATGGCGTGCTCTAGCGCCTCTCGTTTCGTCTTGAAACGTGCCGCCGCCGCGTCGAAGATTGCCGCAACGTCGACCCCGATTCGGCTGTTGAGCTGCACAGTGACGTCTCTTGCAGCCGGTCCTGTGGCCGCGGGCGGGATTGGCGCCGCCGCCCGCTCATCGCCGCGTCGTGACGTCGGGGACGTGGGCGCCGCGGGTGCCTCGACCGCGGGGCTGACCGGTGCCGCTGCGGGCGCTTCTTCCGTGGGTGTCGCGCGGTAGTCGATTGGGTCTACGCCGGCGTCCGCGGCGGGGCGAGGGCGGCGGGCCGGCCTTGCCGGCCGGTCGAGCTGGTCACTCATCGGATTACCTTTCGCATGATGGTGGCGTAGGCCTCGCGGATCGCTGCGCCCTTGCGGTAGTTGCCGTACCACTCCCCCGCCAGACGGACCTCAGGAACGATCGCCAGGTGCGGCACGATGGGGTCAATAAGCGTGGTCATCTCACGCATGGTGTCGATGGCCTCTTGCTCCGGGATGCTGAGAAAGCCGGTGCCGTCGCGCGTCACAGCGACGCCCACCTCTGCGAGCTGGACGGGTGCGCCCATGCGCTCTCTGCTGCGCTTGAACGCCGCGATGGTGCGCTGAGCACCCTCGACACCATCGATGCCGGAATCGCTAGCCGTGGCGGCGTACAGCACCGTATCGGCCGCGTTCAATGCCGAGAGGGTGAGTGGTCCACCCTGCCTGTTCGGGCAGTCGATCACCACGACGTCGGCGGACACACCTTCAAGGGATGCCCGAAGGCGTAGCTCGGCGTAGTCGTCGCGGTCGGCTTCGCGATTGCTCACCGAGCGAGCGGATGGAATCACGCGGAGATTGGGACTCCACGGGGAGCCGCTGGGCACGGCCATATCCTCGGCCCATCCCTCGGGGTCGTCGTCTTTGGCGCCGAGAATAGCGCCGACGTCCAACCCCTCCCCTGCGGGTGATACGCGCAGCCACTTCGTGGATGCGGCGCGCGGATCGAGGTCAATGAGGATGACGCGGTGGCCGGCTTCCGCCGCGGTCATCGCGAGCGATACCGCGGTCGTGGTCTTGCTGACCCCGCCCGCCTCGCTGTACACCATCACGGTTTGCATAAGTCCATCCTACTTTCGTTCTATCTAACAAGCTAGAGAGAAAGCTTTCTCTCTAGTTATAGTTCTTGCTCGCTAGCTAGCTAGCAAGCAAGCTCAGGGACATGTGGCCCACAGACCGCGGCCGGCCTCGCGAGCTTCGCGCTCGGTGGCCCGGTACGTCTGCTGGCCGGCGTAGGGAACGTCGTATGTGTACTCGGTGCCGGCGCCGGCTTCCAGCTCGGCTAGAGCGACGTTCTGGCCGTCGACGAAGACGTGCCGTAAGAGTCGGCCGTACTTGTCGGTGTTGGCTTGCGTGGGGTCGGGGGAGAGGTCGACCGTGCGGCCGTACACGAGCTGGTCAAGGAAGCGGCGGGCCTCGTCCGCGTAGCACTCGCTCAGCTCGCCATCGCGGCCTATTTCGGGGGTGTCTATCCCAATGATTCGCACCCGAGCTTCGCCCGTTGGTGTCGCCACTTTGAGGGTGTCACCGTCGACCACTGCGACCACCTCAGCCGCCTCCGACGCGGCGCCGGAGGGCGCCTGTTCAGACGACGGCTCAACGAGGGGGGAGCACCCAGTGAGGGCCAGCCCCAGCGCCAGAGCGGCGACCCCCGCGCGGGCGGCTCGCCTCACGCGGAGGCCTTCGCCTTGGGCTTTTCGATCTGATAGACGCGCTGCTTGCTGATCCCGAGCACTCGGCCGACGTCGGGCGCCGTGTACTTCTGGCTCCTGAGAGCTGCGACCACGGCGCGGCGGCGCTCCGCGGCTCGTGCCTGAGCTTGGCGAGCCTCCGCTTCGTCCTTCTCGGCCTGGGCCCACTCTTCGAGCAGATTCTTTGGTGCGAGAACTTCGACGGACACCGCGACCTCGGCGGGGTTGATGTTGAGCCACATCGCCGCGACGCCTTGCGCCTCGCGGTCCACCTCGTCGAGAGAGGTGGCCTGTCCTCCGGTGCCGAGTTCGGGAATCTCGAACACCCACCAGCGGCCCTCGCGCTCGACGGTGACAGTGAATGTCCTGGTCATGGCATCCTCCCCTTTCACTTCCAGGCCTGGGGGAGTGCGGCCCCGGCCTTCTCGATCTGTCGCAACACTCCCGCTGAGGTCTCCTTGTGCCCTGCCGGGATCGAGGCTTTCTGCGACTCGTCGGGCAGTCCCCACAGTTCGTGGCTACCCTGGCCGTCTCGCAGATAGACCCAGCCGATGCTCTTCAGGTGCTTCAGCACGTCTCGCGTCTTCTGTGCTTTCATGAGTCTAGTCTAGTCCCCCCTTGCCCGCAAGACAAGGGGGGGCTTGCCTTTTCGTCACTCTTCTTCGGCCTCGAACTCGGACCCGCACAAGCCGCAGATGATTGGGCCAGCGTCCATGACCGAGTTGGACGCCCTGATCTTGCGCCCGCAGCCGCAGACGGCCGAGCGGCCGTTGTTGTTGCTCTTGCGGCCACCCTCGCCGGGTCCGACCTCTGCGCGCCGGTAGGCGGTGATCGCCGCGGCGAGCTGAGCGACCTCCGCGGCGTAGAGTGCCGCTGTCTCGGCGGGAACGCTCGTGACTGACCATCCGATAGTGCGATCGAACTCGATTGAGAGTCCGAAGCTCTCCGCGATCTGCCGAAAACGGGTGTTGTGATAGCGGCCTTGACGGCTGGTGTCTTGCACGCCGCGGGTGTTCGCCGCGCCGTGGGCGGCTTCGTGAAGGAGCGTCCCGAGCACCCCGACGCCGCCGCGGGTGAGCCCTTCGCCGCCGATGAACAGTTCATGCACGACGTCATCGCCGCGAACCCACCTCTCGGGCGCGAAATGGCCGAGGTTCATCCCCTTGACCGTGCGGCCCGATGCGAGCGTTACAACGACCTCGGGGACGTCCTGGTGCCGCTGCTGGATCGCGGCCCACGTCGCCTCGATCGCCGCGACGAGGGGGGCCGCTACCGTGCCGCTCATGCTCGCGCCGCCAGCTCGTCGATCTTGTCAGGGCGAAAGCCTGAGAACGCGGGCATGCCTTCGGCTCGCACAACGGGAAGTTGGATGAAGCCGAGTGCGCGCAGCTCGTCGACGACCTCGGGGCGCTCGTCGACGCGCACGACGTTGTATGTGATGCCCGCGGCGTCCAGCGCGCGGTGCGTCGCCCAACATTGCACGCACCCTGTGGCCTCAAAGACCGTCACTCGGGGCTGGTTGCTGTTCATGTCGCTCTCCCTTCCTCCCCCCCACGTTTTTTGCCGTGAAGGCACGAAGTGCCTTGCGGACGGGAGGACCCGTGTCCACCCGGAGGGCGGTGGCGGAGAGAATTTCGGCGCGAAATAAGGGAGCGAAGCGACCGCGTGCCGAAAATCTCGGGGAGCCGGCCCCCGCCATCGGCGGGGGCTTGACTCGGGGCCTGGGAGGGAGCACGACCGAGCGCAGCGAGGGAGCTTGCCGAAGGCTTCACGGCAAGAAAACGGCCCCCGGTAGGGGGCCTAGACGTGCCGGCGTAGCCGGCTCATTTCAGAGTGGGGAGACGGCCACGTCGCGGACGACGCAACCACGTCGCCCGGATGGGGCAGCGGCGGGGACCGGGGGGAGTCCCCGCCGCTTCATGGTTCTAGTTGGACGTGGGCGCGGTGGGGGAGGGGAATGCGCGGAACGACGTCATCGCGCCTCCCTGAACGACCCAGAACGACCCTTGGGACGCCTCTCGGACGTCCTGAGGCGGGATGACGAACGTGTGTTGTGCGCGCGCCGATCGCAGCTCGTCGCCGGCCGCGGCGCCAGAGGCTTCCATGCGCATGACGGTGCCGGCGTACTTCACGACGTCTTCGGGGTCTTTGGACCGACCGAACACGAGGGCGGCGCCGCTCGCGAGAGCGCGACGGCGGCGCGTCTCGTCGTTGGACAAGCCAGCGACCGATTGTCCGGCGAGGATCAGGCCGGCGTTTGCCGATCGCGACGTCTCGTAGAGAGCGCCGGCCGTGTCGCCGGGGTCGCTCGATCCCGTGACGAGCTGTGGAAACTCGTCGATCACGGTCAGCACGGGTGACTTGTCCCGGGCGGCGAGCCGGTTGGCGAGGTAGCCGCGGAGGTCGGTCAGCATCAGGTCACCGAGGCGCGCCTGAGCGTCTTCGACAGGGGACAGCGGGGCGATGGTGAGCGCTGCTGCGCCATCGCCGTAGGACCAGCCGCTCGAGGAAAGGTAGGGCTCCATCGGGCGCAGAGCTACCAGGAGCGTCATCTGAACGCGACTGGCGCGGGTGGTGCCCTGCTTATCGAGGGGCTCGGTGAGCATCGTGAGCTCAAACTGATTCGTGACGTGCGGCGCCGGGTTGGCGAGACGGCCGAACAGGTCGTTCATGCCGGTGACCGGGGCGGCTCCCTGCACCGCTTGGAGCACGCCGCGAATCTCGTCGAGGTAGTACTGATTCGCCCCGTCCGGCGCCGGCATGAGACGCATGAGCTTGCTCGTGATCTGCTCGGCTGAGCCGGTGAAGAGGTTCCATGCCTCTCCGACGCGGCTGCTGTGGCCGAAGGACGTAGCGAGCGCCGCCAGGCGTTCGGCGTCTTCAATGTCGCCCTTCGCGTCGAGAAAGTTGACCTTCCAGCCGGATTCGAGGGCAGCGAGAATCCACCCGAACAATAGAACAGACTTTCCCACGCCG
>JAAIGE0101479015.1_pt1 | contig 17951 bp, 18 predicted proteins | sample 6487951 | NCBI WGS metagenome assembly JAAIGE01 (sample SAMN13974128, study PRJNA590717) | phyllosphere metagenome | biome: tomato field; feature: multiple bacterial spot infested tomato fields; material: tomato leaves; isolation source: leaves from tomato fields | host: Solanum lycopersicum ...
CCGCCCTATCGCGAGACGCAGGATTATGTCGTCAAGGTCATGAACCGGTACGCGGCGCTGCGCGGCGGCAGCGGGTCGTAAGATCATGGCCGCATCCATCCTCTCGCGCCTGCCGCGCGGCGCCGTGCGCCCCGCGGACCTGATGCTGATCCTCGGCGTCGTGGCGATCGTCGCGCTGCTGATCCTGCCGCTGCCGACGCTGGTCATCGACATGCTGGTCGCGACCAACATCGCGATCGGGCTGCTGCTGCTGCTGTCGACGCTGCACATATCGAAACCGCTCGATTTTTCGACATTCCCGACCGTGCTGCTGCTGGCGACGCTGTTCCGCCTGTCGCTGTCGATCGCGACGACGCGCATGATCTTGACGACGGCGGAGGGCGGCCACATCATCCAGCAATTCGGGCAGATGGTCGCGGGCGGCAACCTGATCGTCGGCCTCGTCGTGTTCCTGATCATCACGGTCGTCCAATTCATCGTCATTTCAAAGGGTGCGGAGCGTGTCGCCGAAGTCGCAGCGCGGTTCAGCCTGGACGCAATGCCCGGCAAGCAACTGTCGATCGACAGCGACTTGCGTTCGGGCCTGATCGGCAAGGACGAGGCGCGCGAACGCCGCCGCACGCTGGAGATGGAAAGCAAGCTGCACGGCAGCCTCGACGGTGCGATGAAGTTCGTGAAGGGCGACGCGATCGCCTCCATCGTCATCGTGCTCATCAACCTGATCGGTGGGTTGGCGGTCGGCGTCTTCTCGCACGGGATGGAAGCCGGGCAGGCGATGCAGGTGTTTTCGATCCTGACGATCGGCGATGGCCTCGTCGCGCAAATTCCCGCGCTCTTCAGCGCGATGGCGGCGGGCCTGCTGGTCACGCGTACCACCGACGAAAGCCGCGACGGCAGCCTTGGCCCCGCTATCGTGAGCCAGATGGGCAGCAAGCCCAAGGTGCTGGCCCCCGCCGCCGTGCTGTGCGTGTTGATGGCGTTGATCCCCGGCTTCCCCGCTGCGGTTTTCATCGGCATCGCGCTGGCGTTGGGCAGCGCCGCCGCCTGGCAGCATCCGACGACGCGCGCCTGGATCGACGGAAAGACCGCGCGGTTCGACACGCGCGAGAGGCCCTTGCCCGAAGCGCTCGCCGCCGCGCCCGCCGCGCCGCGCCCGGTGCGACCGCTCGTGCTGGAAATCGCCGCACCCGGCCTCGACGCCGAGCGGGCCGAGCGGATGCGCGCGCGCTTCGTCGATGTGATCGAAGCGGTGCAGGCGCGCACCGGCCTGCCCATGCCGACGGGCGAGATGACTACGCGTCTGTTGCCCGAAGGTGAAATGCCGCGTTGGACCCTGCTCGCCTACGAAGCGCCGGTCGGATCGGGCAGCGTGGAGGAACCGATGGAGGATGCGGTGGCGTCCGCCATCGAGACGCTGCTGCGCCGGAATGCGTCACGCTTCCTCGGCCTTCAGGAAACCACCGCCATGCTCAACCGGATGGGCGCGGACTATCCCGATCTCGTCAAGGAGGTCGTCCGCGCCGTGTCATCCCCGCGCATCGCCGAAGTGCTGCGCCTGTTAGCCGAAGAGGAGGTCTGTTTGCGGAATATGCGCGACGTCTTGGAAGCCATTGCCGAAATCGGCCAGAGCGAACGCAACGCCGTCCCCATCGCGGACCGCACGCGCGTCGCCATGCGCCGCTATCTTGCCCTGCCGCACATGGCGGAGGGCCGCTTTCCGGTGCTGGTCGTCGGTGGACGGCTGGAGCGCTTCTTCCGCGATAATCTTCAGACGGTGGAGGGCGTCGCCCATCTCGCCATGGCACCTGATCAGGCGCGCACGCTCATCTCCACCATTCGCAGCGAAGCGGCCAAGTGCGGCGCGCGGGCGATCGTCACCGCCTATGATCTGCGCCGTCCGCTGCGCCAGTTGACGGCGGGTGACCTCTTCGGGTTGCCAGTGCTGTGCTACAATGAGCTGACGCCCAGCCTGCCGCTGGATGTGGTCGGCACGCTGGACCGCACGCCTGATGCGATCGAGGAACAGGCGCCCCGGGAACAGGCGATGGAGGCTGCCGCATGAAGATGGCCTTCCGCATTTCCTGCGCGCTGGCGCTTGCCAGTGTTGCCCCCGCCGCCGTCCATGCCGCCGAGCCTCCGTTCGGCGAGCGCAAGATCAGCATCATCGCGCGCGATCAGGCGGCGACCGAGTTCCTGAACCAGTTCTTTGCCGCGTCCGGCCTGCGGGTCGCGGTGGCAGGCACGGTAACGGGCAAGATCAACGGGCGCTTTTCGGGTCAGCCTGCGGACATCTGGCGGCAGGTGTCGAGCGCCTTCAACCTGATCGCCTATTATGACGGTGCGGTCGTCACGGTATACAGCGCCAACGATGTCGAAAGCCGGACGCTGACCGTCGCGCCGGGTCGCGCGGCGGACCTGTCGAGTGCGGTGACGCGCGGGCAGCTGAGCGACAGCACCAACCGCGTGCGGATCACCTCGGCCGAAGGCGTGATGGCGACGGGCGTGCCGCGCTTCCTGGATCAGGTGCAGCAATTGGCGAGCGCCATGCCGCGCACGGCGGTGAGGGAGCGCCCCCCAATCGCAGCGATCGCACCGGGTCAGGCGCAGCCGCTGACGCCGGGCGGCATCGAACCCTATGAGTTGCGCGTCTTCTATCTGCGTTACGCTCGCGCGGACGACACGACGATGACAACCGGCGACCGGCAGGTTCGGGTTCCGGGTGTCGCAACCACCGTGTCGCGTATCATGGGCGACGGCCAGCCGATCGGCAGCGTCAACGGCACTTATGGCGAACAGACCGTCCGTCAATCTGCGCCGCGACTGATGGGCAAGGGGCTGGACAGCGTGCGTCCGGGCCAGTCGCAATCGACGCCCTATGACAATGACGAGGAAGATTATCTGGGCCTGCCCGGCGGCGGCGCGAACCTGACGGTGCAGGCGCAGCCCCTGCCGCAGACCGGGCCGCGCATCACCGTTGATCCTTCGCTCAACGCCGTGATCGTGCGCGATCGGCCTGAAAACATGCCCGCTTATGAAGGGCTGGTGCGATCCCTCGACGTCGCGCCGCAGATCGTGGAGCTGGAAGCGACGATCATCGACGTCAATGTCGACAAGCTGCGCGAGCTGGGGATTAACTGGCGCGTGCAGAGCGGCGATTTCAGCGCCCTGTTCGGCGGCGACATCGTGCGGCGCACCGGCAATCCGCTGACCGATACGCTGAATACCGGCGCGGCCAATCGTGGCCTGTCGCTGTCGGGCATCATCGGGTCCAACAATAATTTCATCGCCCGGATAAACGCGCTGGAGGAACGCGGCGCAGCCAAGGTCGTGTCGCGGCCACAGCTTGTGACGCTCTCCAATGTCGAGGCGGTGTTCGATCGCACGCGCACATTCTACGTCCGCGTGGCGGGCGACCGGCAGGTCGATCTGTTCAACGTGACGGCGGGGACGGTGCTGCGCGTCAATCCGCACGTGCTGACCGACAATGGCCAGCCGCGCATCCGCATGGTGGTGAATGTCGAGGATGGTGCGCTGCTCGACGGGCGGGTCGATCGCATACCGGTGGTCGAACGCGCCAGCGTCAACACGCAAGCGCTGATCACCGAGGGCGAAAGCCTGTTGCTGGGCGGCCTGACGGTCAATTCCGATCTGGACGCGGAAAGCAGCATCCCGGTGTTGGGGCAGATCCCGGTGCTGGGAGAGCTGTTCAAGACGCGGTCCAAGCGTCGCCAGCACACCGAGCGGCTGTTCCTTATCTCACCGCGCATCACCCGGCTCGATGCGCCCGCGATCGCGGTGCCGCAGCCGACGACGCAACTGGGCATGGCGCCGTCGCGCCCGCGCCTTCCCACCGAAAAACTGCCGCTGGAGAGACAGGAATGACAGCCGCCACGCTCCGCATGGTCGATGATCCCGGCAAGGCGGTGGTCAACCGCCGCGTGCTCAAGATCCTGTCGGGCCGATTATCCGGCAAGGCGTTTCCGCTCGACGGGCGGGACCGGGTGAGCATCGGCCATGGCCTTGCCAACGACGTCGTGCTGCGCGGGGTCGGGACACGCGATTGTTCGCTGGAACTCAGTCTTTCCGCCGACAGCGCGCAGTTGCGGGTGTTACAGGGCGAGGTCGAGTTGCTGGGGCGGACCCTGGCGGCGGGCGATCAGGCGGTACTGCCTGCCTATCTGCCGGTGCGGCTGGGCGAATATCTGGTCGCGCATGGTGCGCCCGTCTCGGCCCGGTGGGATGATGCAAGCAGCATCGCGGATACGCCGGTCGGCACGGCGGTGGGTCCGTTGCAGGCGCCGCGCATCTTCGATCGGTTGCTGGATGCCGCGCGGACGCAGGCGGGGCGCGTGCAGCAGCGCACGATCCGCATGGCGGTTGGCGGCGCGTGCGTGATCCTGCTGGGCGTGGCGGCGGCGCAACCGCTCAGTACCTTCGTCATGGGGAGCGGCGACCCCAGGCAATTGCAGCGCGACGTACGGCAGGCGGGCTTCCCCGCCGTCGATGTCGAGCGTACGACGGACGGATCGCTCGCGGTCAAGGGCGTGGTGCGGGACGAGGAGGAACTCGCCCGCCTGCGTGCGCTCGCCACCCATAGCGGCGACAGCGTGATCGTGGATGCGCAGACCGGCCCGGCGCTGGCCGATGCCGCTGCCGACCTGCTCCAGACCAAGGGCGTCGCGGCGCGGGTCACCCCGGCCCAGCCCGGCGCGTTGATGGTCGCGGCGGGCTATATGCCCGAAAGCCGTAAGGCCGAACTGCGCGAGGAATTGAAGCAGGATCTGCCGAGCGTGAAGGCGGTCGGTTTCAAGGTGGACGATAATCTGGATGCAAGTCCGCTTCAGGCTTTCTTCACGCAGAGCGGTGCGGGCCTCGCCACCATCGTCGCCGATCCGCCGCATATCGTCACCGCCGACGGATCGCACTGGTTCCCCGGATCGACGCTGCCGACCGGCCACCGGCTGGTGTCCGTCAGCCCGCAGACCGTGACGTTCGAGAAGGACGGGCGGATGGAAGAGATCAACCCCTGAAACTTCACCCTGGACTTTGACGAAGAAGGAGAGTGCAAGATGACCAACTCCGTTTCCCGCGCCGACATGGCGACATTGGCGAACACGCCGCTGACCGGCGCGCGCATGAAGCAGGACGACACGTCGGGTAACTGGTTCGAGGCGTTCGCGTCCGCATGGGGCAAGGCGCTCGACCAGCAGGCGGCGCGTATCGAGCAGAAATCCGACATGATCGCCAATGAAGGCGGCGACAATCCGTCGCAGATCACGATGCTGACGGCCGAAGCGATGAAGATGAGCTTCCTGTCCAACAGCTCGCACAGCTCGATCGACAGCGTGTCCAAGGCGCTGGAGACGATGGCGCGGAAGCAGTAACGATGGTCGACCCCATCGTCGCTCAGGCGGCAGCGCCCGTCCGGCAGACGGACCTGGCCCCCGCCATGCCGCAGCAGGCGGGGCAGGATGCCGCCGCCGATTTCCAGGCATCGCTCAAAGTCGCGGCGACCGAGCATATGGGGGGCGCCGACATGGCACCTGCCATGCGCGACATGCTCGGCACGCTCGACAAGGTGAATGGCGAGGCGAAGTCGGTTGCCGACTATGCCAAGTCGGTCGAGAGCGCAGGGGGCGAGATGACCCCCGGCGAGATCGTCCAGCTGACCATGCGGTGCCAGGAATTCATGTTCCATTGCCAGCTGACGTCCAACATCGCCAACCGCAGTTCGGACGGCGTGCAGCAACTGTTCCGCCAGCAGGGCTGACGGAGCGAGCGGGAGGATAGGGATGCCCCAATTCCACAAGACTGCGCTCACCATGATTGCCGCCCTCGCGCTTGCGGGGTGCGGCAGTCAGGAGATTTACGGCCATCTCAAGGAAGATCAGGCCAATGACATGATCGCCGCGCTGCGCGACGCGCATGTCGACGCGACGAAATCCGCCGACAAGGACGGCCAGTGGAGCGTGGCCGTCAGCCCGGACGATTTTTCCAAGTCGATCCAACTGCTGCGCGCCAAGGGCTTGCCGCGCGAGGACTTTGCCAATCTGGGATCGCTGTTTGAAAAGAAGGGGCTGGTTTCGTCCCCGACCGAAGAGCGGGCGCGGCTCATCTACGGGCTGAGCCAGGAACTGAGCCACACGGTGAGCGAGATCGACGGCGTGGTGCAGGCGCGCGTGCATCTGGCGATGCCGGAGGCCGATCCGCTGTCAGAGAAGGTGAAGCCCGCCTCTGCCGCGATCTTCGTCAAATATCAGCCGGGCTATGACCTGCGCGGGCAGACCGGCGCGATCAAGTCGCTGGTGACGAACAGCATCGAAGGGCTGACATCGGAAAAGGTGTCGGTAGTGATGGTGCCCAGCCAGGCCGCGCCGCCGCCCGACCAATCGGTGCTGACCGCCAGTTTCGACAGTTGGGCGACGCGCATCCTGCTGGGAATGGTCGGCGTCGGCGGGCTGGTCGCGCTGTTCTGGCGGCGACGCAGACCGATGACGCTGCCCGCCCGCGTCGAGGGCGAGCAGGGCTGATGGGGCCGAGCGCCGCCCGACGCGAGATGGCGCAGATTGCCGCGCGGCAGGGCTTGCCCTCCACGCGCGGCGCACGCTGGCTGGCGAACGGGCGTTCGCGACCGACTTTCGCGGCGCTGGCGGCGATGCCGCGCTGGCCGGTGCTGAACGATGGTCTGCGCCGGAAAGTCGCGATGGTGGCGCTACTGATATCGTCGCAATCGTCGCTGTCGCGGCTGATCGACGGCGCCCAGTTGCGGGCCTATGCGATGCTGGTCGGCGCGGGCTTGTTCGAGCGGATATTGTTGCATGAGGTCGGCGGACGCGAGCCGTTGCCCGCGCCCGATGCGATGCCGGGTGCGGCGCAGGCATTGCTGGCACAGGCGGGGGAGGATGGCGGCGCGTGCCATTGGCTCGCGCAGGCCGAAACGCTGATGAAGGAGATGGACGCATGGCCTTCCACCTGATCCATGCCGACGGGCGCAGCCTGCTGGCGAGCGACAGGCCAGTGCTGCGCGCGGCGGATTGCAAGCCGGTGGAGGACGCCGCCGCTTTGTTGCGCCAGGTGCGCGACTGGCATGACCGGCAGGAGGCCGCGCTTGTGAAGGATCGCGCGGTGGCGGTCGAGCAGGGACGGATTGCGGGCGAGGCGGAAGGACGCTCCGCCTTTGCCGAGGCGATCGCGACCCTGACCGAACAGGCGCAGGCGGATGCCGAGCGGCGTGACGCCGATGTGGCGGCACTGGCGCTGGCGGCGCTGCGCCAGATGGTGGGTGCACTTGCCGATGAGGAGCGTATGGCAGGGATCGCCAAGCGTGCGGTCGAGGCGCTGGGATCGCGCGGGCCGGTGCTGGTCGAAGTATCCGAAGCGATGCGCCCCTATGTCGAGGAGGCGTTCGCCGATCTGCCTTCGCCAACCGAGGTCGCGGTACGCGGGCAGGAGGGGTTGGCCGACGACCAGTGCCGCCTGACCGCGCCCGACGGCTGGATCGTGGCGGATGTCGATGTTCAGATCCAGTCGGTCGCCAAGCGGTGGGAGGTCGCCGATGCGGGCTGAAACGCGGATCGGTGCGCTTTTCGACACGCTGGAGGCTGGCCCCGCCTTCGAGCAGCGGGGCAAGGTGCGCGGCGCGATCGGCACCGCGATCCGGGTGAGCGGCGTGACGGTCAGGATCGGCGACATTTGCGAATTGTCCAGCCCGGCGGGGCGGCACAGCCTGCTCGCCGAAGTGGTCGGACTGTCGGAGCATGAAGCGATCCTGTCGCCAATGGGCGACCTGCGCGGGCTTTCGGGCGAGACCGAGGTGACCGTGCGCGTCGGCGAGGACCGGGTGCCGGTGTCGAGCGCGCTGCTGGGGCGGGTGCTGGACGCGCGGATGCAGCCGCTCGATGGACTGCCCCCGATCGAGGGTGGCGCGACGCAGCCGCTCTACGCCGCCGCGCCCAATCCCATGGAGCGGCAACGGATCGAGGAACAGGTGGAAACCGGCGTGCGCGCGATCGACGGGCTGCTACCGCTGGGGCGCGGGCAGCGCGTCGGCGTGTTCGCAGCGGCGGGCGGCGGCAAAAGTACGCTGCTCGGCACGCTGGCGCGGCAGGCGCAAGCGGACGTGATCGTCATCGCGCTGATCGGTGAGCGGGGGCGCGAGGTGCGCGAGTTCATCGAGGATAATCTGGGGGCCGAAGGGTTGGCGCGATCGGTGGTGATCGCTTCCACATCCGATCGGCCTGCGCTGGAGCGGGCGCGTGCCGCCCATGCGGCGACGGCGATTGCCGAAGGGTTTCGCGCCGAAGGCAAGCATGTGCTGCTGCTGATGGATTCGGTCACGCGCTTTGCCCGCGCGTTGCGGGAAATCGGGCTGGCAGCGGGCGAGCCGCCGGTGCGGCGTGGCTTTCCACCGTCCGTTTTTGCCGAACTGCCGCGCCTGTTCGAGCGCGCGGGGTGCGATGCGACTGGTGCGATCACCGGCATCTACACCGTGCTGCTGGAGGATGAGGAGGATGATCCGGTGGGGGAGGAAGTGCGATCCCTGCTCGACGGTCATGTCGTCCTGTCGCGCAAGCTGGCGGCGCGCGGCCATTATCCCGCGATCGACATCCTCGTCAGCCAGAGCCGTCTGATGGGGCAGCTTGTCGGCGAAGGCGAACGGAGGGCCGCTTTGTCGTTCCGCGCGATGCTGGCCAAGCTGGACGAGATCGAGCTGTTGCTTCAGGTCGGAGACTATAAGCCGGGGCAGGATGCGCTGGCCGACCGTGCCATCGCGCGCCGTGACGAGATGAGCGGATTCCTGCGGCAATCGACCCATGAGGCGGCACCGCTGCCGACGACCCGGATACAATTGAGAGGATTTGAGGCATGAGCGAGACGATCGACCAGCTGAGAACCATATTGCGCCTTCGCAAGCGCGACCTCGACCGATGCGAGACGGCGGTAATGGAAGCGCGCGGCGCGCTGACGCTGGCGGAAACGGAAGAACGCCGGGCGGCGCGAGCGCACGAGCGGGCGCTTTATGCCTGCACGCAGGCGCGGGTCGATCAGACGCGGCAACCTTGCGATCCGCTCGTGCAGCTTCATTGTCAGGCGACGCAGGATCGCGCGGACGCGGCGCAGCAGGCGCGCATCGCGGCGAGCGCGGCGATGGGAGAGGCTCGGGCCTTTGCCGAGCGGATGAAGCAGGAATGGCTGCGCGCGCAGGGGCGCCATGACGCGATCATGCAGGAACTGGACGGCGCGCTGCGGCTGTCGAAGCGGCAGGCGGCGCGCCGCGCCGAGGATGAGGTTCGCCCCGCGCCGATGGTGCTGGCATGACAAGCCCTGTCGCGCAGTCGGATACGCTGTCGCTTGGCTCGCCGCGCCCGCAAACCATTGGGCGACCCGATCCCGAGGCGACCGAGCGTTTCCGCGACGCCTTGTCGCGCAAGGGTGGGAAGGGTGAGGCCAAGCCCGCAAAGCTGGCGGTGAAGGAGGATGGCCGTGAGCAGCCGGCCGCACCGCCATCGGGTCAGGTGCCGCTGCCTTTCCACATCTGGCCGCGCAAGGATCAGCAGCAGCCCGCGCCGCCATCGGATGGCCAGCGCGATATCGGCTTGCCGCAAGGGGGCGGAGATGGCGGCGCATCGGCACAGTCTTCGGCCCCTGCGACCCACAGCAGCGCCGCCGATGCGGCGAGCTTTGCCGGGCTGGTCGCGCGCTTCGATGCCGGAACGACGCCTTCGGCCTCCACCCATCTCGCCTTGCCCGGAGACAGTTGGCGCGCGGAGCAGGTGATGATCGACCAGCAGGGCAGCGGCCTGTCGGTGTCGATCGACCTTGGCAAGGATCAGGGTGAGAAGGGCGAGGCGCTCAAGGAACTGGAGGTGCGACTGCGCGCGCGCGGTCTCAACGCGCAGGTCGTGGATGCTAGTCGATTCGGTGAGGCGGATAGTCGGATCGCTTAGGGCGCTTTGCGCTGCCTGCGCCTAGCCTCTCCCGCATCGATGATGTGAGGAGAGCGGCCATGGGCGGCACGATCGACAATTCGACCAGCTTCGGGGCTTCGGCGCAGGACTGGATCGGATCGCTGGGCAAGGAATTGCAGCAGGGTCTGGAAGGGCTGGCGGAGAAGCTGGGCCTCGATGGCCTAACATCGGATCTCGACCAGTTTCTGGCGCAACCCTCCACGCTCGACAAATATGTGCCGCGCCAGGAGCAGGCGGTCGCGTCGCCACCCGCCGAGAACAGCTACACGGTCAGGAAGGGCGATACGCTGGGCGCGATCGCATCGAAGACCGGGCAGAGCGTCGATGCGCTGGCGCGGCTCAATGGGCTGTCCGATCCCGACAAGCTGTCGATCGGGCAGACGCTGAAGATCGGCGGTTCTACGGCTGCACCAGCGGCGAAGGCGACCGCGACGCAGCAGGTTTCCGCGTCGCAAAGTGGCGGCGCAACGGCGTCCGGCCTGTCGCAGAAGGGCATGGACTTCATCTACGATCATGAAGCGCAGAAGGGCGTCAGCAACAAGCTGCATTGGCCCAAGGGTGCGAGCGGCGTGACGCTGGGGCCGGGATACGACATGAAGGGGCGCAGTTCTGCCGAGATCGAGCGCGACCTGACGGCTGTGGGTGTCGATCCCGCCGCGGCGCGCAAGGCTGGCGAGGGCGCTGGCCTGACGGGAGCCGCCGCGCGCGACTTTGCCGCCGCGAACAAGGATGCGATATCGCTGACCGCCGATCAGGAAAAGGCGCTGCTCTCACGCACGGTGGAGCCCTATGCCGCCAAGGTGCGCGATCTGGTCAAGGTGCCGGTGACGCAGAACCAGTTCGATGCGCTGGTGTCCTTTGCCTATAATATCGGCACCGGAAAGGACGGCTTTGCCGGCAGCACCGCGCTCAGCCGCCTCAACAATGGCGATGCCAAGGGCGCGGCGGAAGCCATGAGCTGGTGGAACAAGTCCGACGGCCAGGTGTCGCAGGGTCTGATCAATCGCCGCGCGGATGAGGTCGAACTGTTCAATACTCCGGGCGCGAAGCTGGACGCACCCGCTGCGCCCGTTGCCGTGGACAAGGTAGCCGCGCCCGCCGTCGCGACCAGCCCCGATGCGCTCGCCGCGACGATCGCGACCAAGGGCGACGCGCAGGCCAAGGCTGATCTTGCCGCCGGAAACAAGGTCGTCGTTGCGCTGCGCACGGATACGGATACCGGCGCGAACGGCGGCAAGGGCGTCTATGACGACCAGATCGCCGTCGTGTGGAAGGATGATGCGGGGCGCTATCAGGCCAAGGTGTTCGAAGGCAACACCGAGCCGTCCGGCCAATATGGCCCCGACGGTCCCAAGGCGTCGCGCGGGTCGCACACGGACGCAAACGGTGACGGCAAAATGGATCTTGGCCGCTTGCAGGCGGGCACGATCCGCTACGAACAGCAGTCTGGCCAGTTTCTGGGCAATACATTCTTCCGCGCGACGAAGACCCAGGTTGCCGAGCGCGACACCAATCAGGACGGCCGCTTCACCGCCGTCGACAGCAACCGCATCGACACGCAAGGCGCGGGCCGATCGATGCTGATCCATCAGGGCGGGGCGACCAACACATGGTCGGCGGGGTGCCAGACCATCCCCAAGGCCGACTTCAACGATTTCGTCGCGGCGCTTGGCGGGCAGAAGGGCTTCAGCTACGTTCTGGTCGATGCGAAATAAATTCAGCTTCAGCCTTGCCCTGTTCTTTGCCCTTGCCGGTTGCGGGGAGACGCCGACGGTATCGACCAACGGCGTGAACATGGCGGACAATGGGACGGCGGCAAACACGACCGAACCTGTCGCGCCCGCTAGCAATGCGCAGAATATGGCTGTGGCCGATCCTGCCGCCTCGCAGATCGACTTCGCGGCGCTTGGCGGCCGGTGGAAGGTGACGGGCGTGGCGGTCGGCGGCGGCGTGCAGGCGCTGGTGCGCAACGATCCCGCCTATATGGGGCAGGTGATGGATGTCAGCGCGGACAAGCTCGCCTGGGCGAAGGATGGCGCGCCCGCGTCCGGCGCGACGCTGTCCGATAGCTGCGAAGGGCCAGTGACGGCGCGGCAGGAAGTCGCGGCGGCGAAGGACTATGACGGCCAATTCTCCGCACAACTGGCGCAGTTGAAGATCACGAAGCCCGATCCCCATGCGGTCGAATGCGATGGCGGCAATTGGGGGCCGGAGGCGGCTGGCGGCGCGATCCTGTTCCCGGCAGGGAAGGACCGGATCGCAATGAGCTGGTACGACAATACCATGCTGCTGTTGGAACGTCAGCCGGCGGCGAAATAGGCGCGCACTTGCGCTGCTCCCGGTAGCACGCCAGACAGACGGGCATGGAAGACCCCGACCACAGCGCCCACAATGCCCGGATGAAGCGGATGAAGGCCGCGCGCGACCGTATGCAGGCGCGCCGGACAGCCGAACGCGGCCTGCTGATCGTCCATACCGGCAATGGCAAGGGGAAGTCCTCCTCCGCATTCGGCATGGCGATCCGCAGCCTTGGCTGGGGAATGCGCGTCGCGATCCTGCAATTCGTCAAGGGAACATGGGAAACGGGGGAGGGCAATTTCTTTGCCGGTCTCGACAGCGATCGCCTGTCGTTCGAGAGCATGGGCGAGGGCTTTACGTGGGACACGCAGGACCGCGCCCGCGACATCGCTGCTGCCGCGCGCGGGTGGGAACGGGCCAAGGCGCTGATCGCCGATCCCGAGATAGACTTCGTGATCCTCGACGAAATCAACATCGTTCTAGCGGACGATACGCTTCCATTTGGCGATGTGCTGGCGGTTCTGAAGGATCGCCCGCTTACCAAGCATATCTGCATGACGGGGCGCGGAGCGCGGTCGGACCTCATCGAACTGGCCGACCTCGTCACCGAGTTCAGGGAAGTGAAGCATCCGTTTCAGGCAGGCTTTAACGCGCAGAAGGGCGTCGAATATTGACCTGATGCCGTGCGGCGACTAACAGCGCGCCCGCACGAGGTTCCCGGTGACGGGATCAAAAGGGAAGTCGGGACGCGCCCCCAACGGACGCGAAGCCCGCGCTGCCCCCGCAACTGTGATCGGCGAGTGCCGCCCGATCCGGCCACTGACGCGAGTTGGGAAGGCTGGCGGCATGACGACCCGAGAGCCAGGAGACCTGCCTTGCGCCGTCGATCCACTGCCCGGCCGGGGTGCGCCGAGCGGACGAGGCCGAAACCCTCGCGTGAGAGACACAAGGGTTCGGCTTGCGTAGGCGCATGAGAGAGCGACGCCGCGCGGCCCGATTTTGGGGCAAGACAAATGAAGATGATTTTCCTGATGGCTGCGGGCACCATGCTCGCCACCCCTGCAATCGCGCAGGACGGTGGCGACACCAGCATCATCGTGACCGCGATCGGCGTCGAGCAATCGGCTGATCTGATCGGTCAGGCGGTGACGGTGATCGACCGCGCGACGATCGAGCAGCGGCAGACCGTGGCGCTGAGCGATCTGCTGTCCACCACGCCGGGCGTCACGGTGACGCGCAACGGCGGGCTTGGCACAGTGACCAGCGTGCGTATTCGTGGGGGCGAGGGCGACCAGACGCTGACGCTGATCGATGGGGTGCGTGTCAACGATCCCTCGTCGCCGGGTGGTGGCTTCGACTTCGCCAGCCTGCTGTCATCATCGGTCCAGCGGGTCGAGGTGTTGCGCGGGCCGAATTCGGTGCCGTGGGGCAGCCAGGCGATCGGCGGCGTCGTCAACATCGTCACGCAGGCGCCGACGCAGGGGCTGCAAGGTCGCGCCAATGTCGAATATGGCGACATGGACACGGTCTTCGCGAGTGGCGGGATTTCGGGCAGCACCGGCATCCTGTCGGCCTCGCTCACCGGCGGCTATCTGCGCACCGACGGCATTTCCGCTTATGCGGACGGAACGGAGAAAGACGGCTATCGCCAATATGGCGCGAGCGGGCGGGTGGAAATGGCATTCGCGCCCAACGTGCGGCTCGACCTGCGCGGCTATTGGGCGGACAGCAAGACCGATCTGGACGGCTTCCCGGCGCCCAGCTTTGCCTTTGCCGATACGCGCGAATATTCGACGGCGCAGGAGCTGTATGGCTATGCGGGCCTGCATGTCGATCTGGCCGATGGGCGGTTTCGCAATACGGTCGCGTTCCAGATCGCCGACATCGATCGCGACAATTATGATCGCGCCCTGACGCCGCGTCTCCAGTTCTTCGCACGCGGGCGGAGCGAGCGCTACACCTACAAGGGCGACTATGCCGCGTCTGATGCTGTTCGCTTTGTCGTCGGCGCGGAGCATGAAGATACGCGCCTTGGCGATGGGTTCGACCGCTTCAGTCGTGGTGTGACGAGCGGCTGGGGCGAGGTCGTGCTGACCCCGGTCGAGCGGCTCGCGATCACGGGCGGCATCCGTTATGACGATGATGATGCGTTCGGCGGGCACACCACGTTCAGCGGCAATGCGGCCTATACACTGCCGACCGACACAGTGCTGCGCGGCAGCTATGCCGAAGGGTTCAAGGCGCCAACGCTCTATCAGCTTTACGCGCCCTTCTTCGGCACGCCCTCGCTTCAGCCCGAATTCGCGAAAAGCTGGGACGCGGGGATCGAGCAGCGGCTGGTCGATGGTCAGCTGGTGGCGAGCGTCACCTACTTCAACCGCCGCACGCGCAACCAGATCGATTTCGACAACGCGACCTTCACCTATTCCAACATCGCCCGCACGCGCGCGGACGGCGTGGAAGTGGGCCTGTTGATGCGCCCGACCGACGCGCTGACCTTCCAGGCGGCTTATAGCTATATCCACACGGAGAACCGCAGCGAGGGGTTCGTCGGCAAGGATCTGGCGCGGCGCCCCGATCAGTCGGTCAGCGTATCGGCGGATTATCGTCTGCCCTCCGGCCTGTCGCTGGGCGGCACGGTGCAGATGGTCGGCGACAGCTTCGACAATGCGGCGAACAGCGTGCGGCTGGAAGGCTATACGCTTGCCAGCCTGCGGGCGGAACTGCCGATCGGCGAGCGTTTCTCTCTCTATGGCCGGGTCGAGAACCTGTTCGACGAGAAATATCAGACGGTCGCGAACTACGGCACCATCGGGCGGGCCGTCTATGGCGGCATCCGCGTGAAGCTCGACTGACGATGCGGGCGATGCTGCCCTTCGCTTTGCTCCTGCTGTCGGCCTGTTTCGGCGAAGGGAGCCAGACGAAGGGCGGGATCGTGTCGCTCAATCCCTGCGCCGACCAACTGCTGGTGGCGCTGGCACCGCCCGAGCGGATCGCGGCGCTCAGCCATTATTCGCGCGAGCCGTCCGCGACTTCGATCCCGATCGATGTGGCGCGGCGCTTTCCGGTGGTGGCGGGAACGGCGGAGGAGGTGATCGCCCGCGCGCCCGATCTGGTGCTGGCGACCAGCTTCACGCCGCCCGCGACGCGCGCCGCGTTCGAGCGGGCGGGGCTGCGGATGCTATATCTCGATTCGCCTGTGACGATCGCGGCGAGCAAGGCGCAGGTCGCGCAGGTGGCTGAGGCTGTAGGCGCAAGGACGGCGGGCGTTGCGATCAATGCGCGGATCGATCAGGCAGTGGCGGCGTCAAGATCTTCTGGCCCTCCGGTCCCGGCTTTGCTCTACATCGGCGGGGACATGGTCAATGGCGGCGGCACGTTGCTGGACGAGATGATGCGGCGAGCGGGCTTTCGCAACATGGCGGCTGACTATGGCGTGGCGATGACGGGCAATCTGCCGGTCGAAGCGATCCTCGCCCGACCACCCACACTGATCCTCTCACCGCCGTTGCCGGGGCGGACCAGCGCGATCCGGCGGCATCTGCTTGGCGAAACGGGGGCGCATGTGAGGGAGGTGGTCTTTCCTTCGCATCTCATAAATTGCGGCGGGCCGACGATTCCGGCGGCGCTGGAGCGGCTGGCGGCGATCCGGCGGGAGGTAGCGCCATGACGCCCCGCCGCCTGTCGCTGTGCCTTGCGCTGCTGGTCGCGGCCTTGTTCCTGCTGTCGCTCGGCGCGGGCAAGGCGTGGGTGCCGGTGGATGCGCTATGGTCTGGCGACCCGCGCTGGGCGATCATCACGCAGTTGCGCCTGCCGCGCGCGGGGCTTGGCGTGATGCTGGGGGCGTCGCTCGGCCTGTCCGGCGCGGTGTTGCAGGGGTGGCTGCGCAACCCGCTCGCCGATCCCGGCGTGCTGGGCGTGTCCTCCGCTGCGGCGCTCGGCGCGGTCGCCGCGATCATACTGGGCGTTGGGAGCCAGTGGGGCATCTTCGTCGCTGCCATGATGGCGGCGGCGGGTGGTCTGGCATTGCTGTCGGCTTTGTCGTGGCGGGCGCAAAGTCCCGCCGCCTTCGTGCTGGCAGGCACGGTACTGGCCAGCCTGTGCGCGGCGCTCACCGCCTTCTGCATATCGATGGCTCCAAACCCCTATGTCGTCGCTGAAGCGATCGACTGGTTGATGGGGGCGCTCACCGATCGCGGGCCGGACGACCTGATCCATGCCGCGCCCTTCATGGCGGCGGGGTGCGCGCTGCTGGCGCTGACGGCGCGTCCGCTCGATGCGCTGACGCTGGGGACGGACGCGGCCCGGTCACTCGGCGTGGAGTTGGGCGGGTTGCAGGCGATCGTGATCCTGGGTGTAGGGCTGACGGTCGGCGCAGGGGTGGCGGTGACCGGCGTGGTCGGCTTCGTCGGCCTGATCGTGCCGCATCTGCTGCGTCCGCTGGTGGGCGCGCGGCCCTCGGCCCTGCTGCTGCCGAGCGCCTTGGGCGGGGCGGCGCTGGTGCTGGCCGCCGACAGCCTGTGCCGTCTCGCGCCAGGTGCGGGTGAGGTGCGGCTGGGGGTCGCGATGGCGCTGATCGGCGCGCCCTTCTTCCTCATCCTGCTGATCGGCGAGCGGGGGGGGTCATGGGCCTGAGTGCGGAGGGTCTAAGCGTAGCGCTCGGCGGTCGGGCGGTGCTGGAGGATGTGACGTTCGCCCCGGTGGCCGGACGCGTGACGGTATTGCTGGGCGCGAACGGGGCGGGCAAGAGCACGTTGCTGCGGGCATTGGCCGGGCTGGTTCCGGCGAGTGCGGGCAAGGTGCTGCTGGACGGGCGGGATATCGCCACGCTTCCACCACGAGAGCGGGCGTGCGCGATCGGTTATCTGCCTCAGGATGCGGTCGTCCACTGGAATATGCGCGCGCGCGATCTGGTCACCTTGGGCAGACTGCCGCAGCGAACCGCTCTGTCGGATGACGAAGCCGCCGTCGATCGCGCTTTTGCGCAGACGGACGCTCTACATCTGGCCGATCGCCCAGTGCGCGAACTGTCCGGTGGGGAACGGGCGCGCGTCCTGCTGGCGCGCGTGCTCGCAGGGGAGCCACAGTGGCTGCTGGCTGACGAACCGCTTGCCAGCCTCGACCCCCTGCACCAACTGGAAACGCTGGACCTGCTGCGCGCGACAGCGGCACGGGGTGTCGGCGTCGTCGTGGTACTGCACGACCTGACGCAGGCGGCGCGGGTGGCAGACGATGTTATCCTGCTAAGCGGGGGCAGATTGCTCGCCGCTGGACCCGTTCGAAATATACTCAATCCTGACAATCTTGCCCGGGCCTATGGCATCCGGGCAACGATGTTGCACGATGAAGCCGGCTTTCCGGTCATCGCAACGATGGGACGGGCGACTTGAACATATAAAAGAATCTTTATATTGGGTCGATCATGCCCAGATCCTCTTATTTTGCCGCGCCCGGTGCGCGTGAAGCGCTACTCGCCACCGCGCAAGACCGCATCCTCGTCACCGACGGCGCGTTCGGCACCGAAATCCAGAACTGGAAATTGTCGGAAGCCGACTATGCGGGAAACCTGGGCCTTGGCCACGACCAGAAGGGCAATAACGACATCCTCGCGCTGACCAAGCGCTCGCTGGACATGCTGGAAAAGCTGGCCAAGGACAAGCCGGACGACTACGCCACGTTCTGGCG
>JAAIGE0100101575.1_pt1 | contig 17938 bp, 14 predicted proteins | sample 6487951 | NCBI WGS metagenome assembly JAAIGE01 (sample SAMN13974128, study PRJNA590717) | phyllosphere metagenome | biome: tomato field; feature: multiple bacterial spot infested tomato fields; material: tomato leaves; isolation source: leaves from tomato fields | host: Solanum lycopersicum ...
CGGCAGGACGCCGGGTTAGCCGCCCCGCGCCATGGATGGCGCGTGGCGGCGGCCCACGGATTCAAGCCTGTGTTCGGGCACACCGAGCCTAAGCGAGGTGCCGAGTGGTGGGGCAAGAGCCTTTTGCTTACTTTTGGGCTCCTTTCAAAAGTGAGCCGCCGTCAGGGCGGAACCCTAAGTAGCCGTTACCGCAGCAATGGATATGTACACAATCCAACTGCGTCGCCTGCCAGGCCGCCTTCGCGAGCAAGCCCGCTCCCACAGTTGGACCGTGGGGTATCGGGTAGATAAGCGTTGGCTTTCAGGCCGTCTTCGCAGGCAAGCCACCACATTTGCTCTGCGGTGTTCTTAAGTCTGTATTGCCAGGTCAAGATCCAGCAGTGCCGAGCCCAGGCACTTGCCGTGGGCATCCAGCGCCAGCGAGCGGGTCACGCCGCCACGCAGGATGCCCGGCAACACGAAGTTAAGCGCCTGCACGTTCGGCAATTCATAACGTCGAACCGGCTCAGCGCCGGGTTCCATTAAATCTGCGAAGAACGCTGCCACGCGCTCGGCCGTCAGCTGTTCGCACAGCAACGGATAGTCTTGCACGCGATAGGCAATGATCGAGATGTTCGACGTATCGCCCTTATCCCCGGTGCGGGAATGGGCCAGCGTATGCAGTTTCATTCTTCAATCCTCGGTTTGACCGCTTCACGGGGCAACAGCAACGACGCCACCGCCACCACCTGGCGTACGCTCTTGCTCGCCCCACCGCCGCCGGCCGGGCCGTTGGTGTAGAGGGTCTCTACTTCATTGCCAACCCGTACGGCATCGCCGCGCTCGTCACACCGGGCGGCGACCCGCAGGCGCACCTCCCAAGGCTCGACGCTGCTGCGTGGGCCGTGCAGTGAATCCATGCCGATCAACTCGGCGCGCAGGTCCTGCATGTCGACGCCGATCAACGCGAGACGCTTGAGCACCACTTCCCGCGCCAACTCAGCCCGTGCGACAGCACCGGGACCGCCGTAGGACATCTGCCCCTCACCGATCCAACCGTCCAGATAACCGACGCTGACCTTCAGTTGATCAGGCCGGGCATGCCCACTGGCTCCCTGGGCGCGCACCCGGTCCACGCCCTCCTCGACAAACCCCACCCGGGAAAAGTCGGCCGTCACATCCGGGGTCAAATAGGCTGCCGGGTCGTGAACTTCGTAAATCAGTTGTTCGGCGCAGGTCGCGCGACTGACCCGCCCACCGGAGCCTGCCACCTTGGTGATCACTGCATTGCCGTCGGCGTCGACCTCGGCCAGGGGAAAGCCCAGGCGTGCCAGATCCTCCACATCCTTGAAGCCGGGATCGGCGAAGTAACCCCCACTGACCTGCCCCGCGCACTCCAGCAAATGCCCCACCAACGTGCCCCGGCCCAGTCGCTGCCAATCATCGAAGGCCCAGCCGAATTCAAACATCTGCGGCGCCAGGAACAGCGAAGGGTCGGCCACGCGCCCGGTGATCACCACATCGGCGTCGGCGCGTAGCGCCTCAACAATGCCCTCCACGCCCAAGTAGGCATTCGCGGAAATCAGCCGCTCGCCCAGCGCACCCACGGTCTGGCCGTTATCCAGCATCTGCTCGGCAGGCAAGGCGTGCAGCACGTCATCGCCGACCACGGCCACAACCTTGAGGCCCAGGCCCAGCTCGCCCGCAATACGCCGTACTTCCCTGGCCGCCGCCAGCGGGTTGGCCGCGCCCATGTTGGTGATCACCCGCAGGCGTCGACGCCCCACCCGCTGCCCCACAAAGGGCAAGACACGGCGCATGCGCTCAGCGAGCAGCGGGTCATAACCGCCCTGCGGGTCGCTGATACGCGCCTGTTGCGCCAGGGCGATGGTACGTTCGGCCAGGCATTCGAAGACCAGGTAATCCAGGTCGCCGTGTTCGGCCAGTTCCACGGCAGGTTCTATACGGTCGCCGGAGTAGCCGGCGCCGGAGCCGATGCGCAAGGTGTTCATCTCAAATCACTCCCAGGAGCAACGCCGTCAGGGTCATCAACACCGAAGCGGCAAACAGGAAAGGAATGGTGAAGCGCTGATGATCGGCCAGTTCGATCTTGCACAGGCCCACCAGCAGGAAGGTCGCAGGCGTCAGCGGGCTGACCGGAAAACCGGTGGTGTGCACACCCAGCAGCGAAGCCTGGGCCACTTGCAGCGGGTCGACGCTCAAGGCCTTGCCGACCTCGGCGATCACCGGCATCACACCGAAATAGTAGGAATCGGGGTCAAACAACATGCTCAGGGGCATGGACAAAAAACCCACGACGGCCGGGATCAATTTGCCGTGGCCCGCCGGGATCTGCGCCACCGCCACTTCGGCGATGGCCTTGAGCATGCCGGTGCCTTGCATGATGCCGGTAAATACCCCGGCGGCGAGCAGGATACTGGCCATGGTCAGCGCGGTTTTCGCATGGGCATCGATGCGCGCACGCTGGGCGTCGACGTTGGGGTAGTTGATGCACAACGCAACCACCGTGCCGAGCATGAACATCACCACCGGGTCGACCCAGCCGGCGATCATTACCACCATCACCAGCACAGTGAGGATCAGGTTGACCCAGAACAGCCGTGGACGACGCAGCTTGATGTCGTCATCGCTGAGCACTCGTTGCGGTACCGCCTCCACGCTGGAACCCGCGCCCAGGCCCAAGCGTTTTTCTTCACGATGGCCCAGCCACCAGGCGCAGGCGAAGACAAAGATCAGCCCGACGATCTGCACCGGGATCAATGGCTGGAACAGGTCGGCCACCGGCACATGCAGCGCCGCCGATGAACGCAGCACCGGGCCGGTCCAGGGCAGGAAGTTGACCCCGGCGGCCATCGCACACACGCAGGCGAGGATGCGTTTATCTATGCCCAGGCGCGTATACAGCGGCAGCATCGCCGGCACTGTCACCAGAAAGGTCACCGCGCCAGAGCCGTCCAGGTGTACCAGCAACGCCAAGGTCGCAGTACCGACGACAATCCGTGTAGGACGGGTCCCGACCGTGCGCAGGATGCGATCAATAATGGGATCGAGCATGCCCGCATCGGTCATGATCCCGAAAAACAGGATGGCGAACACAAACATGCCCACCACGGGGGCGACGTTCTTGATACCGGTAATGATGAAGGCGCTGGTCTGCAGGCCGAAGCCACCGAGCAGTGCAGCGATGATCGGCAAGGCGATCAGGGCCACCAGCGGCGAGAGGCGTTTGCTCATGACGGCAGCGAGCAGGCACAGGATGGTGATGACACCCAGGGTTGCGAGCATGGGTTACTCCAGGGCGGCCTGGTTGGCCGGTTATTGTTTTCCCTGGAGTATTGGAATCGCGCTAGGCTTTGTAAATTGCAATATTCAGTCACCAGCGTTCGGAAAAACAAAATGAAGCGACGCTTATGAAAAACAGCATCCAGCACATTCAAGCCTTCCTTGCGGTTGCCCGCACAGGCAGCTTCACCAAGGCGGCCAACGAACTGCATCTGTCGCCGTCGGCCCTCACCGTGCAGGTGCAGCAACTGGAAGACTGGCTCGGCGTCGCCCTGCTCGACCGCAGCCCGCGGCATGTGAGCATTACCGCTGCGGGCCAGGATGCGCGGGGGCCCATGGAAAAACTGCTGCTGGACCTGGACAACATCGTCACCGGCTCCCGCGACCTGGCCGCCTTGCGCCGTGGCGTGGTGACCATCGCCGCCCTGCCCTCAGTTTGCGCCGGCGCTCTGCCCCCGGCCTTGCGCCTGTTCCGCGAACGCTTCGCCGGCATCGAAGTGCGCCTGCATGACCTGGTGGCCCAACGCATTCACGCAAAGGTTCGCAACGGCGATGTGGATTTCGGCATCGGCGTGCGCGCCCGCCTGAGCCACGGCCTGGACTTCGTGCCGGTGCTCAATGATCGGCTGTGCGCGTTTGTGCCGTCGGGTCATGCGCTCGCCCATCACCGCCAATTGACCCTGGAGCAACTGGCAGACCAGCCGATCATCCTGACCGGGCGCGACAGCAGTGTGCGCGAGCAAGTGGATACGTTGTTCGATGAGACACGGCTGACGTTGAATGCCGGCATGGAAGCCAACTACATGTCGACCGTATTGGCCCTGGTGCGCCAGGGGTTGGGCATCAGTGTGCTGCCGGAGTCGGCGGCGGATAGCCTGGAGGGTTTGCAGCGGATCAGCATCGATCATCCTGGGGTGAATCGGGAGATCGGCTTGATCAGTCGCAGCGGCATGGGCTTGAGCCCGGCGGCGCAGCGCTGCTTTGAACTGCTAAATAGAGAATTATCTGACTCACCATTGAGCTAAATGTGGGAGCGGGCTTGCTCGCGAATGCGCAGTGTCAGTCACTGAATACTGAGACTGACCCACCGCATTCGCGAGCAAGCCCGCTCCCACAGTTTGACGGCGTTAACTCAGTCGAGCATCGCCACGTACTTGGGATGGCTGGCCACCCGCTGCAACCATGCCTGTACACCCGGATAAGCATCCAGATCAAAGCCGCCCTCTTGGGCCACATGGGTATAGGCATACAACGCCACATCGGCGATGGAGAATTGGTCGCCTACCAGATACGGGGTCAACTGCAGTTGGCGCTCCATCACCTTAAGGGCCTTGTAGCCGCCTTTGTGCAGTTTCTTGTATTCCTCCAGGCGATCTTCCGGCAGCCCCAGGTAGAACTGAATAAACCGCGCCACCGCAATGTAGGGCTCATGGCTGTACTGCTCGAAAAACTGCCACTGCAATACCTGGGTACGCAGGCGCGGTTCGGTGGGCAGGAATTCGCTGCCATCGGCGAGGAAGTTGAGGATCGCGTTGGACTCCCACAGGCAGGTGCCGTCTTCAAGCTCCAATACCGGGACCTTGCCATTGGGGTTCTTGGCCAGGAACTCAGGGGTCTGGGTATCGCCCTTGAGGATATCGATATCGATCCATTCATACGGGATGCCCAACAGAGTGAGCATCAATTTGACCTTGTAGCAATTGCCCGACTTGTAATCGCCATAAACCTTGTACATGGGGCTCCCCTTTTCGCCGCGCTGACCGAATGCTTGCGCCCACAAGGTGCGGGTATCGAGAGCTTGTTTCAAGGCGTGCCGCAGAATAAATCCCCTGGCGTGGGCCTTTCATCCCTTTTCGCCCAGATAATCTAAAACATTATTTGCTTTATTTGTATACAAAAGCATAATTCGCTTCGTGCGAGTTCCTGACCTTTTGGTCAACAAACCCGCCAGTACCTCAAAGCGCCGTTGCCCACTCATGTAACCGGCGCTGGAAATAACAATAAAACGATTGAGGAGTACTCGCTGTGGATAGCCGCAAAACCGAAGCCCCTACGTTGGACCTGGCCGCGCCCCGAGGCGGTTGGCTGGAACGCCTGTTCAAACTGCGCTTGCATGGCACCACAGTGAAGACCGAGCTGATCGCCGGCCTCACCACCTTTATCACCATGGCCTACATCATCTTCGTCAACCCCAATATCATGGCCGATGCCGGTATCGATCACGGCGCGGCCTTCGTCGCCACCTGCATAGCGGCGGCGCTGGGTTGCCTGCTGATGGGCCTGTACGCCAACTGGCCCGTGGGCCTGGCGCCGGGCATGGGCTTGAACGCGTTTTTCACCTACACCGTGGTCGGCACCATGGGCTACACCTGGGAGACCGCCCTCGGCGCGGTGTTTATTTCCGGCGTGCTGTTCATGATCCTGACGCTGTCGCGCATCCGCGAGTGGCTGCTCAACAGCATTCCGGTCAGCCTGCGCCATGCCATGGGCGCCGGCGTGGGCTTGTTCCTGGGGGTGATCGGCCTGAAAACCGCCGGCATCATCGTCGACAGCCCCGCCACGCTGATCAAGCTCGGTTCCCTGCACGAGCCGGCACCGCTGCTGGCGGCCGTGTGTTTCCTGCTGATCGCCATCCTCAGTTATCACCGCGTCTTCGGCGCCATCCTGATCAGCATCATCGCCGTAACCCTGGCCGGCTGGGGCCTGGGCCTGGTGCACTACAACGGCATTCTCGCCACCCCACCGAGCCTGGCACCGACCTGGATGGCAATGGACGTGATGGGTGTGTTCAATGTGAGCATGATCAGCGTGGTATTTGCCTTTCTTTTTGTACACATGTTCGACACTGCCGGTACACTGATGGGCGTTGCGCAACGCGCAGGCCTGGTGAATGCCGATGGCAAGATCGACAACCTGTCGCGCGCATTGAAGGCTGACAGTGCGTCCAGCGTGTTCGGCGCCATGGTCGGTGTGCCGCCGGTGACCAGTTATGTGGAAAGTGCCGCGGGTGTGGCTGCCGGCGGCCGTACGGGTTTGACTGCAGTGACCGTGGGTGTGCTGTTCGTGGCGGCGATGTTTTTCGCGCCGCTGGCCGGCATGATCCCTGCCTACGCAACGGCAGGCGCGCTGATTTATGTAGCGATGCTGATGATGGCGAGCATGGCCCATATCAATTGGGATGAGGCCACCGACAGCATTCCGGCGATCGTCACCGCGATCATGATGCCGCTGACGTTTTCGGTCGCCGACGGCATCGCCCTGGGCTTTATCACGTATGTGGCGTTGAAGGCCGGCACCGGCAAGTACCGCGAGATTTCCATCAGCCTGTGGGTGCTGTGCGCGATCTTTATCGCCAAGTTCATCTTCCTGTAGTTAGGGAACGGCTGAAAAACCGCCTCACCTTCGGGTGGGGCTTTTGCATGAAGGGAGGACTGTAAATGACCTTGGAAACCTGGCTGCTGTTCAGTGGCGCTGCGCTGGTGGTAATCCTGATACCTGGCCCGCTGTCGCTGTTGATGATCAGCAACAGCCTCAACTACGGCCTGCGCCGCTCGTACCCGGCGTTTCTCGGCGGCGTGTTCGCCTCGATCTGCCTGTTGAGCGCCTCGGCGCTGGGCCTGGGCGCGCTGTTGCTGGCCTCCGAGCAATTGTTCAGCGCGCTGAAAATCGTCGGCGCGCTGTACCTGTTCTACCTCGCCTGGCAGAGCTGGCAACAGTCGCGCCAGCCCAGCCAAGGAGCGCAAGTACCGCAGACGCCAGCCGTGCCGCGCTTTCGCGCCTTGTTTGGCCGTGCCTTTGTACTGGGCGCCAGCAACCCCAAGGACATTCTGTTTTTCGCCGCCTTCCTGCCGCAATTTCTCAATGCCCAGCAGGCCTTTTTACCGCAGTTGCTGATCATGATCGCCACCTGGACGGTGCTCGACCTGCTGTGCAAGCTGGCTTACGGCCTCGGCGCCCATGGCGCGGCGCGGTACTTGCGTTCTGGCGCTGGCCAGAGCTGGTTCAACCGGGTCAGCGCCGCGCTGTTCGGCGGCGCCGGCGCGGTGTCGCTTATCGGGGCGAGGGGCTCACTTTGACGAAATAGACGGTGGGAGAAAGCGTCCTCTTGGTCGGCCATTGAATGCCTGCCACGATCCGAACCAGGCGCCCTTCGTCCAGCGCGAGCTTGACGCCCTGCAATGGAAGCGCATTGGAGTGTTTGCTGAGTGCGTCGCTAAACCAAAGATCCGAGAGTCGGGTATTTAGCTGAATACTGCCCTCCTCCACCCAGCTGGGTGACACGTAGTACAGCTGGTTTGAGTTGGGGTGAGTCGCGATCAGATCATCCATTGCCCTACCGTGCTTCACTTTTACTTCGCGGACATTGAAACCCTGCTGCTCCAATACGCTCTTGATCGCCGCGCGTTGGGCAGTGCTTCGCTCAACCGCGACAGACCGGCCACCGAATAAAAGCGATGGGTCTAATCCCGCCACGTTAAAGTCAACGCGGGTGAAACCAGGCGCCTGGTCTTCGTAACCGATGTGTACCCTGGTGTACGGCTTATCAGTGGGCCGCAACATTCGCAATAAATCATCTGTCTGGCCAATGTTCCCCTGGGTCGGGGTTAACCACGTATCGAGCGTCGAACGCACATTAAGTAAGTGAGTGGCCGTTACCTGGCGCGTAGAGCCTGACAACTCAATCAGCCTTTCGGCGGTGAACCTTTGGCTATTGACGGTCATGGTAGGGAATGCCGTACCGATATACTGCTGCAGCGGCCTGTCAAACAAGCGCGCATGGAACCGCCATTGGTTCGTCAGGGTGTTATATGACGCCGGAAGGGGTTGCTCCGCGAGTTCAGTGGCTGTCCAACGCCCAATATCAACCCGTGCGGCTGAAACCGGCGTCCAGTCCCTGGTGATAAACACGATACCCGTCAACGGCGCCTGATCACCTTGGGGCAGCAACCTGTAATAAACGTTCGAAGGGTCCCTTATGTTGGTATAAACAGGAGCCACCCTGAGAACGTGGTGCGGCCCCCTGCGGGCATCCTTCCCGATGTAAAACACCCCAGGAGCGGCAGAAGCAAAATCGGCATCCAACCCAGGTGAAATACGCCAACTGAACCAATGGTCCCCCATTGCAGACGACTGAAGAATGGCGCTTTCAGTCACCCCGCGTGCAGTGGATGGCCGCCAGGTCGGCACGGCCGCAGGCCACGGCTGACGGGCCGCCGAACTGCTTCCCGCCACCGGTTGAGGCGTATCGGCCCCCAGTAACCACTCTGGGGGCTGATGGATATTCAATACCAGTTCATTTTGCGATTCTTTAAAGCGCACGACTGATTCGGCCTTGCGCTGATACACCGTGTAGAGCTCGCCCCCCTCGGCAAGCAACTGCTGGCCATTCTTCACGTACTGAGTCTTGCTTGCTGGCCCCTTCAACTCAACGGCGCCTTCCAATACGTCGGTTGATTTGAAGCGCGCAAGCAGATGAGTCGGCTTGGTCGACGGCGCCTTCAGGCCTGTGAGAGCGAGTGTGTTGCCTTTATAGCGAGGCAGAGCGCCCCGTGCGACGCGAGCACCCTTGGGGCCTGGGGCAAAGGTAGACAGCACATCAATAAATGCAAAGAGCGTCAAAGCCACCACATCTACCGCGTCATGACCAGAACCGCTCAAATGATAGCGCCGCGCCGCCAGCAGCATCTCATACAAGCTGATGCCCACCCCTAGCACTGGAATAAATGCCAGTAACCCACGAATCGTGGCCTCGAACTGTTCTCTCAGGCGTCGCTCACGGTACTCCCCCAGTGCCTGGGAGGAATTGGACCGAGCCTGCGTACGTCGTTGCAGCTCGAACACCCGAGCATGGGCCAGCAGCGCCGTGGGATTGGAATGGGAGGTGGTCACAACCTCCAACCAACTTTCTGGTTGCAGCGCAATCTGCTCCTCGATTTGCGCTTCGACAGCTTCAAGCCCGGCAGCCGGGTCTTTATGCTTGAGCAGGAAAAACTCAACGAGAACAGCGATCAGGTCGACCCCGCCGGTGAGACGATGCTGGGCCGAGTCAGGCAGCCTGGGCTCTACCTGGAGGCTTTCGCCGGGATAATCTTGCACCGCCTGATGCTCCCAGCCGGGAGCCACCAGGCGCGCCAACTCTTTCAGGTTGGCAGGTAATGCGCCCAACAGATTCAGGGCTTGCTCGGCCTCGGCCAAACTGGGGTACCCGACCAGCACCCGACTTGCCACTGCCGTGGGCCAGTACACCACGCATTTCCCCGTGGGCTTGTCATGAATCACCAGTACCCCGGCGATGTGGCGATCATATTCCAGGGTAACGCCCACCAGGCGCAGGACAGCCAGTTGCACGTCAAACTCGTCGTTTTTCAAATCGCCCGCCTTGCGCGCGGCCATGGCGAAGGTAAACAGGCGCTGGCCCCAATCCTTCAAGCCTTGTCGTACCGCCGAGTACAACTGCATCTCGGCGCGCTGTTTAAAGCCTCGATCAATCAGCGCCTGAGACAACCCGAAGGACGAGCCAGTGCTCGGATAAAAAGCCCTACGTATATGCTTGTCGTATTCGCCCCCCACATTCAGGGATGCGATCGTTTTGATCAGGTAGCTCACACTCAAGCGTTCTTTCCAGGTCGGGTCCAGCCAGCGCGCACGGTTCAAGCGCCAGCGGGTCCAGGGCGCCTCAGGGTCGAGGTTGTGCAACGCCAATTGCAGCATGCTGAAGGTGGTACGTTCCTTACTGACCACCGTTTTAATCTGACGATCACCCACCGCCCCCTGGCTCGTCCAGCCCTCGTAGTGAGTGCTGACATCATCGGGCATGTCGAGCAGGGGGGTATCGATATCCAATTGCGGGTAGAAACCGTCCTCGGTCAATTTGGCAATCAGGGCTTTGCGAGCAAAGGGCTCCAAGTCAGGCAAGTCCTGCCAGAGCTTGGTTTCCAGTGCAAAAATGCTGACCAGATAGCGGCGTAACAAACGCTTATAGTGTTTGCGCTCAGCGGGCGATGCGATGCCGAGCCAAGAAGGGAGTTTTTTGGCCTGAGTGGCTGCCGCCTGCAACAAGTCGATGTTGGCCAAGGCCAGTGTTCGAGCATCATTGTCAGGTACTTGCAGACACTCGAACAGCTCCCGAGCCAGCAACATCCGGCTAAGCTGCGGATCACTCACTTCGCTGAACAGTCTCTTACCCTTGTCAATACGCTTGTTCAGCGCGATATGGTGTACCGTCAGTTTCATGAACAGGTCTTTGAACATGTAACGCTCGATCGCGGTGTAGCTCACCACCAGTGCAGCCGTCTGCGGCAGCAAACCGATCGACGTGCGCACCGCCTCGCGCCGGTGACGCTCGATGCAGCGCCATAACACCGAGCCATCGCGGCTTTTCAGGCTGGCTTGCAGGCCCGCGACAAAGGCGTTCAAGCTATCGAACGTCACCAGCCCGCCATGCTGGCCCATCACATATAACACTACGGGATACAGGGCCCCCGGCTGAGTCCGAGCCGCTTGGGTGGTTACCACTACTGCGCCCAGCAATGGGTACAATTTGGTTGCCTTGCCACCCACGGATACTTGCAGTACACAGCTGTCCGTGGACTTGGCCCCGGGTACCCATGCTTCATTCAACACAGCATCCAGACACTCCAGATGGGCGCGACTCATCAGGCCCAAGCGGTGTTGCATCTGTGCCTCCCCAAGCAAGGCGTCACGCTGTGCTTGCATTACCAACGAACCACGTGTGCGTGAGCCCTCGGGTTTCTCCAGCCAGTAATCACTCTGAAACACGCGTTCAAGCGGGCTTTGCGCCCACTTGCGCGCCACCGCAACCTGGTCCTGCCATTGGCGTTCAAGGCGCAAAAATTCCTGGTAGTCCGCGCTGGGGCTGCCCACATCCTTGGCGTCCAGCAAGCCCATCAGCTTTTTTTCGTAACGCTTGAGCTGTGCTTGCTGGGTTTTGAACGCGAGGTCCGGCGTCAGGCGCCCAAGTACAATTTCGTCACTGCGGCGCTTGTAATCCCACTCCAACAAGGCATCCAGGGTGCGGCCCAACCGAGTGAACGCCACCACACGCTGGCGCCCTTTTTGGATAAACCTGAGAAAGCGTTGGATACCGGCGATAGCCGGCTGTCCCGCGTCCTGAATGCCCATCACCCCATGATTGATCGATAACGCACACGCCAGCTCATTATCCCATTGCCCGTCCAGCAATTCGCGCGCACTGTTTTGCAACGCGTCCCCATGTTGCCGGACGAATGTCATGGGCGTTGCGCCTATGGTGTTACACGCCTCATGCCTACGACGCAGCGGCAGGCATTGCCATAAAGCGCTGCTCAAGGGGCCATTGACCAATAGCGGCAAATCACACTGCATCTGGTTAAAGGAGTCGAACTCATAGAATTCGCGGAACAGACCGGGCAGATAAATCACCTGGGGCGTCCCCCCGACGACGCCATCACGATAAATATGCAGAGCCCCTGGGATGGCCACCATGGCCCGATTAGTCCCAGGCCACATGATGTGGCTCACCTGAATCGCAGCCCATTCGCCGCCGGCCTTCTGACGCAAGCCGGCGTCAGGTATTTGCAGCAGTTTGCTTAGCATGTCATAGCCACTGTCCGTCAGTTGAGACGTGCGATGGGCCAAAAACGCATTTTCGGCGAACAACGATGTGCGCAATTGCACCCAGCGCTCTCGACGTGTCAGCCAGGAACCGTGGGCCAACTGCTGCCAATACTCGGCTACCGCGCGCTCGAACCGAGCGAGCAGCGCCAAGTCCTTGACCCGAACCAATGCTTCCCTGGCGGTAAACGTTAGACGCTTGGTCGGATCATCCTTGAGGCTCAATGAGGTGAACTGGTTGATATTGAGCGGTACATTGGGCTGGATCAGCAACGCCAGGGCCCGCTCGGTCAAGCTGTTGACCTTGCGCGCGGGAGCCGGCGGCAGAGGTTCGGTGAACAGTAAGGTGTCAGGGTCGAGGCCGAAGGCTTCGCGCAATGCGCCACGAATGACCCCCAGTATCCTCGGTGCGCGTCCAATCAGGCCGCTGAGGGCTTTGGCCGATTCGCGTCCCCTGACCTGAGCCTGGTGGATCTGGTTGATTTCATGGCTGGGGTGCACGACCGCATTGAGCCGACGGGTCAGCAACACGCGAATGGCCTCGTCACGCTCCAGGGAAGAGGTGTGTGGGTCATCGAAATCAAGCTTGTCGGCCCAGGCCGTGGTGTCGGTGCTCATAGCGACTATTCCGTTCAGAAAAGCCGAGACTAGGCACCGCTGCCGCCCAGGGTGCGTTACATACTTGAGCGGCCAATTCACAAGCCACGGGCAAAAAAAAGCCCGCAGTGTGCGCGGGCGAAACCAACGAAGAGCATTTGGGGGTATGAAGCGAGGTGACGACTCAGCTACCGCGATAAGTGGAGTAGCTGTAAGGCGAAATCAGCAAAGGCACATGGTAATGGTCCTGTTCGGCACTGATGCCAAAGCGCAGTACCACCACGTCCAGAAAAGCCGGCTCGGGCAATTGCACGCCACGGGCACGGTAGTAATCACCGGCGCTGAACTGCAGTTGGTACACGCCGCTGCGGTAGTCGTCGCCTTGCAGCAGCGGCGCGTCGCAACGGCCATCGCTGTTGGTGGTGGCGGTGGCAACCAGTTCCAGCTGCGCGCCTTCGACGCGGTACAGCTCAACCTTGATGGCGCTGCCGGGGCAGCCGTGCGCGGCGTCCAAAACGTGTGTGGTCAAACGTCCCATGGCTTTTATGCGCCTCCCGAAGTCAGTCATAGAAAAACCCGCACTCTTTCAGGGCAGTGAAAAAGCCGGCGATGGCTGATTAAGACATTTTCAAAGAAAATTGTACACAATAAATTTCACAGCGCTTCAACCCCCCGTAGGAGCGAGCTTGCTCGCGAAAAACGCCAACGATAACGCGGGCTCTCAGGATGAAAAGTGGCGCCCTCAGGTTATTCGCGAGCAAGCTCGCTCCTACAGTGGGCTTTTTGATCTTAACCTGACCACTTAGGCAAGTTTCTTGCAGAGACCCGTAGAGAGCCCGTTCAGAAAAAATGCAGAAATGCAGGCTTACAAAGTTCGCGATAAGTTGTATACAATCACTCATCGCTGTGACGCCACTCAGTCATTCCACTGCCCGGCCGCCACACATTTGCTACCACGAACAAGAAGGAAGACTGCAGTGAGCGCTGACTACCCACGCGACCTGATCGGTTACGGCAGTAACCCTCCTCACCCCCACTGGCCGGGCAAGGCACGCATTGCGTTGTCGTTCGTACTCAACTACGAAGAAGGCGGCGAGCGCAACATTCTGCACGGTGACAAAGAGTCAGAAGCCTTCCTCTCGGAAATGGTCTCGGCCCAGCCGCTGCAAGGCGAGCGCAACATGAGCATGGAGTCGCTGTACGAGTACGGCAGCCGTGCCGGCGTGTGGCGCATCCTCAAGCTGTTCAAAGAATTCGATATCCCGCTGACCATCTTCGCCGTGGCCATGGCCGCCCAGCGTCATCCGGATGTGATCCGCGCCATGGTCGAGGCCGGCCATGAGATCTGCAGCCACGGCTACCGCTGGATCGACTACCAGTACATGGACGAGGCCCAGGAGCGCGAGCACATGCTCGAAGCCATCCGCATCCTCACCGAACTCACCGGCGAACGCCCGCTGGGCTGGTACACCGGCCGCACCGGCCCCAACACCCGCCGTTTGGTGATGGAGGAAGGTGGCTTCCTGTACGACTGCGACACCTACGACGACGACCTGCCCTACTGGGAACCCAACACCCCCAACGGCAAGCCGCATTTGGTGATCCCCTACACCCTGGACACCAACGACATGCGTTTCACCCAGGTGCAGGGTTTCAACAAGGGCGACGACTTTTTCGAATACCTCAAGGACGCCTTCGACGTGCTGTATGCCGAAGGTGCCGAGGCGCCGAAGATGCTGTCCATCGGCTTGCATTGCCGCCTGATCGGCCGCCCGGCACGCCTGGCCTCGCTCAAGCGCTTCATTGAATACGTCAAAGGCCATGACCAGGTGTGGTTCACCCGCCGCGTGGACATCGCCCGTCACTGGCACCAAACCCACCCTTTCCCGGGAGCGGCGAAATGACTGCGTTCCAAACCCTGAAACCTTCGACCTTGAGCCGCGACGCCTTCGTCCAGGCCTTCGCCGATATCTACGAACACTCGCCATGGGTGGCCGCAAAGGCCTTCGACCTGGGCCAGGACGCGTCGATCGACCAGATCGAAACCCTGCACCAGCGCATGAGCGATATCCTGTTGAGCGCTGATCACGCCTCGCAACTGGCGCTGATCAATGCTCACCCGGACCTGGCAGGCAAAGCTGCCGTCCAGGGCCAACTGACCCAAGCCAGCACCGATGAACAAGCGGGCGCGGGTATTCACCAATGCACGGCCGAAGAGTTTTCTCGCTTCACCGAGCTGAATGAGGCCTACAAAGCCAAGTTCAAGTTTCCCTTCATCATGGCGGTAAAAGGCAGCAACCGGCACCAGATCCTCGCCGCGTTCGAAACGCGCATCCACAACTCGGCAGACGCTGAGTTCAAGTGCGCGCTGGACGAGATCAACAAGATCGCGTTGTTCCGTTTACTGACCCTCTAGCAGTCCATCCCCAGCCACTCTATCTAAGGCAGACAAGAAGAATGAAAGCTTACGCCGTACCTTTCGAAAAGTTCGTCAACCTGGCCGACGCCCGCCTGGGCACCAAGATCATCTCGGTGACCGATGACTGGTTCGCTGACGCCAACCGCCTGTTCCAGCCGACCCCGGCCGTGTGGAAGGAGGGCGTTTTCGATGACAACGGCAAGTGGATGGACGGCTGGGAATCACGCCGCAAGCGCTTCGAAGGCTACGACAGCGCGGTGATTCGCCTGGGCGTACCGGGCTCGATCAAAGGCGTGGACATCGACACTTCATTCTTCACCGGCAACTTCCCGCCGTCGGCCTCCCTGGAAGCCTGCTTCCTGGCCTCGGGCGAGCCGGATGCCAACACCCAGTGGGTGGAAGTGCTGTCGGCCGTCGAGCTGCAAGGCAACAGCCACCACTACCACGAGATCAACAATGACCAGGCGTTCAGCCACCTGCGCTTCAACATCTACCCGGATGGCGGCGTAGCGCGTCTGCGTGTGTACGGCGTGCCGTTCCGCGACTGGTCTTCGGTGGGCGACAACGAACAGGTCGACCTGGCTGCCGCGCTCAATGGCGGCCGTGCCCTGGCCTGTTCCGATGAACACTTCGGCCGCATGAGCAACATCCTCAACCCGGGCCGTGGCATCAACATGGGCGACGGCTGGGAAACCGCGCGTCGTCGCACGCCAGGCAATGACTGGGTGATCGTCGCCCTGGGCCACCCGGGCGAGATCGAGAAAATCGTGGTCGATACCCTGCACTTCAAGGGCAACTACCCGGACACCTGCTCGATCCAGGGCGCCTTTGTGAAAGGCGGCACCGACAGCCAGATCGAAACCCAATCGCTGTTCTGGCGCGAACTGCTGCCGGCACAGAAGCTGGAAATGCACGCCGAACACACCTTCGCCGAGCAGATCAAGGCGCTGGGGCCGATTACCCACATCCGCTTGAACGTGTTCCCGGATGGTGGTGTGAGTCGCCTGCGTGTACTGGGCAAGGTCTCCAAATAGTACCCGATCGTCCCCACGCTCTGCGTGGGCATGCATCCCGTGACGCTCCGCGTCACACAGCGGACGCAGAGCGTCCAGGGCAGCGTTCCCACGCAGAGCGTGGGAACGATCTATAGACAAGATAAGAAGACAGCCATGCGCACACTGATGATCGAACCCCTGACCAAAGAAGCCTTCGCCCCCTTCGGAGACGTTATCGAAACCGACGGCAGCGACCACTTCATGATCAACAACGGGTCGACCATGCGCTTTCACAAACTGGCCACGGTCGAAATCGCAAAGCCGGAAGACCACGCCATCATCAGTATCTTCCGCGCCGATGCGCAGGACATGCCGCTGACCGTGTGCATGCTGGAGAGACACCCGCTGGGCAGCCAGGCTTTCATCCCGCTGCTCGGCAACCCCTTTCTGATCGTGGTCGCGCCACTTGGCGATGAACCTGTATCGGGCTTGGTCCGCGCCTTCGTCACCAACGGCAGGCAGGGCATTAATTACCATCGCGGCGTCTGGCACCACCCGGTGCTGACGATCGAAAAGCGGGATGACTTCCTGGTGGTTGATCGCAGTGGCACAGGCAATAACTGCGATGAGCATTTTTTCAAAGAGGATGAGCGGTTGATCCTCGCCCCCCACCAATAAGAGAAGGTCTGATCACCCGACAACAAGGGTGACAGGCGAGAGGTAAAGACTGTGGAAGCACATCTGTTGGAATGGCTGAACCTGAGCGTGCGCTGGGTTCACATGATCACTGGCGTCGCCTGGATCGGCGCTTCTTTCTACTTCGTCTGGCTGGAAAACAACCTTAATCGCGTCAACCCCAAGAACGGCCTGGCCGGCGACTTGTGGGCGATCCACGGTGGCGGTATCTACCACCTGGAAAAATACAAACTGGCCCCGCCGACCATGCCGGACAACCTGCACTGGTTCAAATGGGAAGCCTATTTCACCTGGATGTCGGGCGTCGCGCTGCTGTGCGTGGTGTTCTACCTCAACCCGACGCTGTACCTGCTCGCACCCGGCAGCAGCCTCAGCGGCACCGAAGGCGTATTGCTGGGCATCGGCTCACTGTTCGCCGGCTGGTTCATCTACTCCTTCCTGTGCGACTCGGCCCTGGGCAAACGCCCTGCCCTGCTCGGTTTGATCCTGTTCGTGCTGTTGATTGCGGCGGCCTACGGCTTCAGCAAAGTGTTCAGCGGCCGCGGTGCGTACCTGCACGTGGGTGCGGTGATCGGCACGATCATGGTGGGTAACGTGTTCCGCATCATCATGCCGGCCCAACGCGCGCTGGTGGCGGCTATCGCCGAGAACCGCACCCCCGACCCGGCGCTGCCGGCCAAGGGCCTGCTGCGTTCACGCCACAACAACTACTTCACCTTGCCGGTGCTGTTCATCATGATCAGCAACCACTTCCCGAGCACCTATGGCAGCCAATACAACTGGCTGATCCTGGCCGGGATCGCGGTGGCGGCGGTGTTGGTGCGCCACTACTTCAACACCCGGCATGACAGCCAGAAGTACGCGTGGACCTTGCCCGTAGGCGCCTTGGCGATGATCAGCCTGGCCTACGTGACCGGGCCAAAACCGGCTGAACCGATTGCCAAGGCACCGGCGGCTATCGAGTACCAACCTCTGCCGGAAACCGCCTTGGGCGGTGGCTTGAAACCGGCCGCGCCTGCCGCCCCCGCCGCTGAACCGGCACCGGCCCAGGCCACCACGGACTTCGGCCAGGTGCACCACGTGATCGAGCAACGCTGCACCGTGTGCCATTCGGCCAAGCCCACCAGCCCGTTGTTCAGCACCGCACCGGCTGGGGTGATGTTCGACACACCGGCACAGATCCAGCAGCAAGCCGCGCGCATTCAAGCACAGGCCGTGGCCAGCCAGATCATGCCACTGGGCAACATTACCCAGATGACCCAGCAGGAGCGGGATTTGATTGGCACCTGGATCAACCAGGGGGCGCGCACCAACTGACTGTTTCACACCGCTCCCA
>JAAIGE0101551948.1_pt1 | contig 17902 bp, 19 predicted proteins | sample 6487951 | NCBI WGS metagenome assembly JAAIGE01 (sample SAMN13974128, study PRJNA590717) | phyllosphere metagenome | biome: tomato field; feature: multiple bacterial spot infested tomato fields; material: tomato leaves; isolation source: leaves from tomato fields | host: Solanum lycopersicum ...
CTCGTCCGGTCCTCTTCGTGGGGTCTATCTCGAGAGTCGGCCTTCGCCCGTTGTGGCAGTCACAGGCCGCATCAGAGCACGAGCAGAGCCGGGATGCTGCCAGCAGCGATGAGCACTCCAACTCCGAGCACGACCGCTGTAGCGGCCGACGGTGAGTCAATCGCGGTTGAATCCCGCATGGTGTCGTTTGGTTGGAAGCAGATCGCTATCCAGCGAAGTGCGTAGAACAGCGACGCGACGGAGACGATGGCGGCCATGATCACCAGCCAGGGCATCCCGCCCTGCCAGGTGGCGGTGAATACGGCGACCTTGCCGACGAAGACGGCGGTTGGTGGTGTCCCGACAAGGCTCAGCAGGCCGACCAGGATTACACCGGTGATGACGGGATGTTCCCGGGCCGCTCCTCGCCATGAGGGGATTGTCATGCGGTCTGGAAGTGCGGCTATGGCGGCGAACAAGGCCAGGTTGGTCACGGCGTAGAACACCAGATACATCAGCAGGGCGGGGCGTGCCGACGGTTCGACGCCGATCACGGCGACGGGCATCAGTAGGAACCCGACCTGCCCGACCGTGGACCAGCCGAGGAGTCGCGGGGCGCTGCGTTGCCAGAATGCCGCGAGGGTGCCGAGCATCATGCTTGCGGCGGCGAGCACACCAACCAGCAGCGGCGCGTTCACGGTGCTCGGTATGACGTCGACGAGGCGTGCCAGTGCTATCAGGGCCCCGAGCTTCGGGACGGTGGTGATGAACGCGGCGATGCCGAGCCCGGCGCCCTCTGCTGCATCCGGAACCCAGAAGTGCCCTGGGACCGCTCCGGCTTTGAACAGCAGGCCGGCGAGGACCCCGATGAATCCGAGCGCGATCGCTGCCGCCGGCACGTGTGGCAGCGCCTGTTGGAACTCAGGGTAGGTGCTGCCGCCGGCGACACCGACGAGGACGGCGATGCCGAAGAGCATCACGACGCCGAAGATCGCGCCCAGCAGGTACGTCTTTATGGTCGCTTCGGCTGCGGCCGGGGATCGGGACAGTCCGATCAACGCGTAGAGCGGCACGGTCGCTAAGAGGAACCCGGTGGCGACGATGAGCAGGTCGTTGGCGCCGGCCAGGACGATCGTGCCGAGTGCCGCGAGGAGCAGTAGGGATGCGGTCTCGCTCTCCCGAGCGGAACCTCGGGCGTCATCGCGTCCGATGAGCATCACGACCGCGGTCGCCAACGGTACGAGAATCCTGATCGTCGTCGTCGCGTCGTCGAGCGCGTAGCTGTCGCTGAAGACGGTCGGTGGTCCCTGGATCACGGCGGCCGTAACGGCGCTGCCGCACGCCACGGCGATCGCGAACCAAGTCACGAGCGCCTGCCGGCGTCGGGGCAAGAAGCTGCCGCTGAGGAGGGCGACGACGGCACCGCCCATGAGGATGATCTCCGGCAGGAGCGCGCCGTAGTCCATGTTCACGCGGGACCTCCGATCATCGCGGCGAGCTGCCGGGCGGCGGGAGCGATGAGCTGCAGCAACGGTCCGGGCACCACACCGACCGCCAGGGAGAGCAGTAGGAGCGCCCCGACCGTCACGGTCTCCCGAGCGGTGACGTCGGTGAATCCGTCGGCGAGGCGTTCCGTGGGTCCGGTGAGCAGTTTCTGCACGGTGCGGAGGAACAGGGCTGCGGTGATGAGGATCCCTGGCAGCGCGATCGCGGCGATTGCTGTTGCACCGATGCTGCCGGCGAAGATCTGGAATTCGGCGATGAAGCCGCTGAAGCCGGGGATCCCGAGCGACGCGAACGCGGCGACGGCGAAGAGTCCGGAGAACCGCGGGGCGGGCTTCGCGAGGCCGCTGTAGTCGCTGATCTCGTAGCTGCCCCGCCGGTCGTGGAGCACACCGGCGAGGAGGAACAGCGCCCCGGTGATGAGCCCGTGCGACACCATCTGCACGGTCGCGCCGGTAATCGCCAACTGCTGCGCCTGCGCAGAGGATGACCCGGTCAGACCCGCGGCACCGACAGCGAGCACGACGTAGCCCATGTGGTTGACCGAGGTGTACGCGATCAACCGCTTCACGTTCGTCTGTGCGAGCGCGACGAGCGCTCCGTACAGCACGGACACGAGGCCGACAATGACAATCACCCAAGACCAGGACCGCCACGCGTCCGGGAGCATCGGCATCGCGATGCGGAGGAACCCGTAGGTGCCCATCTTCAGCAGGACGCTCGCGAGGACGACAGAGCCAATCGCGGGCGCGTCGGTATGTGCCGGTGGCAGCCAGGAGTGGAACGGGACCGTGGGGGTCTTGACGGCGAAACCCACGACGAGCGCGGCGAGAACGGCGCCGGCGGCCAGGGGTGTGCCGGTGAAGCCGTTCCGGGTGAGCTCGACCATGTCGAACGTGTGCGGTGAGGAGCCGAGGTAGAGGCCGATGAAGCCGAGCAGCAGCGCCAGGGATCCGAGGAACGTGTAGAGGAAGAACCGCAGCGCGGACCGCTGATGGTCGCCATGTCCCCACCCGGCGATCACGAAGTACATACCGACAATCGACAGGTCGAAGAACACGAAGAACACCAGCAGGTCCTGCGCGGCGAACACCCCAAGACACGTGGTCTGAAGGAACAGGAAGAGTGCCGCCTGCGGGCGGGGCCGGTCGGTGTCCCGCATGGCCCAAAGCGCGCAGACGAGGAACACAACGTCGGTCAGGAGCAGCAACGGCGCGGAGAAACCGTCAACGCCGAGGTGGTAGCTGGTGCCGACACTCGGCATCCACTCCATTCGCTCCTCCCAGCGCAGCCCCGACGCGTTGGATCCGGGAATGGACACGAGGATCCCGAGGACGAGCTCCACGATGCTCGTCATCAGCCACACCCACGCGGCTGCCCGTCCGGACATCGATCGCGTCAGGGCGAGGACCGCCGCGACGACAACGGGAAGGAACACGATCAGACTGAGCACGATCACCTCACGACCAAGAGCAGGACAGCTGCGGCAGCGACGGTCACGGTCGCGCCGATGTAGTAGTGGTGCACCTGGCCGGTCTGCGGTCGCCGAGCGAGTCGACCGAGGACCGCGATGGCGGAACCGATCCACCCCGTCACGGCGGCGGGGCCACGCTCATCAAGAGCGCGCACGGCTCGGGCGGTCTGCTCGAGCGCACGTCCCGACCGATCGACGGCCGCGCCGTAGCGGTCGTCGAGACGCGCGAGGACGGCGGCGAGTCGCAGTGTCGGCGTGGCGATGACTGCAACGGCTGCCCGCTCCAGCCCGAACCAGTGCATCCCAATGCGGACTGTGGGTGTGCGCCACAGGGTCAAGAGGACCACGACCACCGCGATTGCCGCAGACGCCGCGAGCTCCGGCCACGACACCGCCGTCCCGGAAAGCGGAGCGATCATCGGATGCAGCAGCGGTGTGCCGAGAAGCGCAAGTCCGGCTGCCGCGACAGCGAGCACCACCATCGGGACGACCGCGAGGCGTGGCACCCGCCGGGTGCCCCGTTCCTCGTCGTCCCAGGACGCTTCCGGTGTGCCGGCACGCCGCCACAGCAGCGCGATGATCCGGGCGGAGTAGGCCGCTGCAAGTGCCGCTCCGGCCAGGCCCGCCGCGTACAACCAGGGTTGTTCCTTCAGGGCTGCGGCGAGGACGACGTCCTTGGCGTACCAGAGCGACAGCGGCGGCAGGCCGGCCAGCGACAGCGCACCGACCGTGGCGAGGACGCCGACCGCAGGCCAGCGGGCGGCGATGCCACGGAGACCGGTGAACTGCTTTGTCCCGGTAGCCGTCAGCCATGCGCCCGCGGTGAGGAACAGCAGTGCTTTGGTGGCAGCGTGTGCGACGAGCTGCGCGGTGCCGCCGCTGACCGAGCCGACGCCAGCGGCGAGGACGACGAATCCCAGCTGGGATGCCGTCGACGCGGCGAGCACCTGCTTCAGGTCCCGCTGCGACAGTGCGATGACGCCGAGGACGATCGCGGTCGTGACGCCCACCCACGCCGCCGTCGGACCTGCCCAGCCGGTCACGTTCAGGAGCGGTTCGACGCGGAGGAGCAGGTACCCGCCCATGGCGACCATCGCTGCGGAGTGCAGCAGCGCACTCACCGCGCTCGGGCCCTCCATGGCGAGGGAGATCCAGAAGGAGAATGGCAGCTGCGCCGCCTTCCCGAAGCCGGCAGCGAGCAATCCTGCGGCAGCAACGTGCACCCAGGGGCCCGGCAGCGACTGCAGTGCGGTGAGTGACCAGGCGCCGCCGCCGGCGACGACTGCGCCCGCGGCGAGGTAGATGCCGAGGTCCCCGGCGCGGGTGACGGTGAACGCAGTGAATCCACCGGCGACGCGGTTCCGGTCCTGCCAGCGGAATCCGATGAGCGCGTAGGAGGTGGCGCCCATCACCTCCCATGCGGCGAGGAGTAGTGGCAGGCCGGTTGCGGTCACGGTAACGACGACGGCGGCGAGGAAGAGCAGCATCAGCCCGTGGAACCGCGCCGCCGGTCGGGTCCGGTCCGCAGTCGCGAACACGAGGACGAGGAATCCGATCCATGCCACGGTCGGCAGGACGACCGCGGCCAGCGCGTCGACGCGGAGATCCGAGCCGGCGGCCCCAAGCATCGTCGGCATTCCGCCGGTCACTTCCGCACCCGTGATGGCCGCGATGGTCGCTGCAATCGCCATGACCGCTGCCGTGGCGAGGCTGACGGGAACGGCGAACCGTTCGGCGAAGCGTCCAGCAGTCGCCAGTGTTGCCCCGACGAGGGCGGGCAGGATGATGGCGGTGATCAGCGCGGTGCTCACTGGCTGAGGTCCGTCGCGGAATCGGTCATGTCGGAGTTCCGAGAACGGTGCAGGATCGTGGCGACGGCGAAACCCATCGCCATCTCGATCGTCATCGCCGCGATGATCACCAGCAGCAGCACCTGCCCGTCGACGGTCGGTGCGAGGTACCACCAAAACGCGGCGGCGGCGAGGATGACGGCGTTGATCATCACCTCGATGCCCATCATCACCATCACCACCACCTGCTGCGAGATCGCGCCGTACAGTCCGATGGCGAACAGCGCGGCCACGACGAGCAGAACAAGTTGCAGGGTCATCGTCCGACACCTCCCCGTTCCGGGTCCACAGGGTCGCCCTGGAGGTCGTCTCCGAGCCGGTCGTACCGGCCACGCGGGTTCGCCAAGACGAGGGCGGCGATGATCGTGGCGAACAGGATCGGACTGATCGTCAGCATCACCAGCATCTTCGAGCTCATGATCGCCTCGCCGAGTGCACGGGTGGTGTCCGCAGCCGCCGTTCCGGCGCGGGCTGGCCACGGGATGAGGAGCGCGGCCGCGGCGAGGCCGACGAACACTGCGGCCGCAATCACTGCGGCGGGGCGCTTACTGTGGGTCATGTCCATCGGCATCAGCGCCGGGTTCATGCCCATGTACGAGACCATGAACACCGCCATCACGGCCATCTCCATCACCATCATCAAGATCGTGATGACCCCGATGAAGTCCAGGTGCAGCACCAGCACGGCGACGCCGACGGCGATGAATGACACCGCCAGCGCATACGTCGCGCGCGCCATCGAGTCCACCCGGAACACTGCGGCCGCGGCGAGCACCGCGAGGAACGCGGCGACCCAGAACACGATCGTTGCCATCACGGTCATCCCTTTCCCATCACGGTCAGCACCGACGTGACCAGCAGCTGCAGCAGGACCAGCGGCAGCACGAGGACCCAGCCCAGCTCCGCAAGTCGCTGTGGCCGGATCGCGGGCATCGCACGTCCGAGCAGCAGGAACACGGCGAGCAGCGCACACGTCTTCACCAGCACCCACAGCGCCGACGGGAGCAACGGACCGGCCCCGCCGCCGAGGAACATCGGGACCGCGAACGCGGCGCCCGCGACGAGCAGGCACCAGCGGCCGGCGAGGACGAGCAGCCGGTCGACGCCCGAGAGTTCCCCGACGACACCACCGGCGATGTCTGTGCCGGCGGGAAGAGCGAACGGACCCCACGCGGAGAACGCAGCCACCGAGGCGCAGTAGACGATGAACGCCACCGGCATCGTCAGGGCGAACCAGATCGGTTGCTGCGCCGTGACCACGTCCGTCAGCCGGAGACTTTGCGCACCGATGGCGGGGGCGGTCAGGGCGAACATCAGCGGGATCTCGTACGCCAGGGCCTGCGCCAGGAACCGATACCCGCCGATCAGTGGGTGCACGCTGTTGCCGCCCCACCCGAGCAGCCACCACAAGGCCCACAGGGACACGTCGACGGCGTTGAACCACACCACACCAACTGGGATGTCCAGCGGTACGAGTGCGCCGACGGGGACGGCGAGGGCGGCGAGGAACGCAGCGACAATCAGCCCGGACCCACCGATCCGCCACAGAAGGGAGTCCGCGCCGAGCACGGATCGACGTTGCTGGCGGAGGAGTCGGCCGGTTTCTCGGAACGGCGAGAGGACCCGAGCACGCACCGGTGTCCCGCGGTCCCGTGCTGCCAGGGCGGCGTTGCCGCTGGCTGTCGCGATGGCGAGGAGGACGACGACGATGGGCAGGACGAGCGCCCAGACGGCGCTTCCGGCATCAACCATGATGATGCCCTCTCGTCGTGCCGGCCCGATCGGTAGTGTCTGTGCGACTGGTGGGGTGCACCGTGAGCGCGGCGACGACGAGGCGGGCGCTGCCGATGTCGCGTCCTTCGACCAGCGCTGGGATCTCCTCCACCGACGTCGCCGGCTCCGACTCGACCTGACGTCCGTTGAGGGCGGCATCTGCGCGCTCAAGGCGATTGAGGAGGACCGTGCGGACGTCGACGTCAGGTTGAACCTGGAGGCCACGCAAGGACCAGCGGAGCATCACGGAGCGCTTAATCCTGCGGCGCAGCGGCCCGAGGCGCTTACACGCCTGCTCGAGACGGCCGGTCACCGCAAGGTCCCGCACCCGGAGCGTCCGGGCTGCAGCGGTACCCCATCCGGCGAGGGCGAGCACCTGAGCGGCTTGGTCGAGCGCGGAGGCCGGCCCGTTCTGCGATTCCGCCCGCCCGTGATCGTCGACGTCGACCATCGAGGCGGAGGCGTCGGTGATGGTGTCGCCGGCAAGCGTCACGTCCAGGACCACACCCGCTGGCCAGACCGGCAGAATCGGACCGAGTCGCCGGTGCAGCACGTCCATCTCCAGCCCGTCCCGGTCATCCGCACCACCGGCGAGCGGGTAGCCCCCCGGACCGCTCATCGACTTGTGATCCATCGACATGTGGTCGTGACCACCCATGGTCATGTCGTGGTCCTGCATCGACTCGCCAGCGTCGTCGGCGTCGCTCGAGTGCTCATATTTCGGGTGTTCGTCTTCCTCGGAGTCCCGACCATCTGTGTTACCGATCGCGTTCTCGCGTCCGGCGGAGCGCTGCGCACGTCGGTCCGCGAGTGCTTCCTGCGACGCGGTGAGGACGGTGCCAACCTCATGGGGGTCGGTGACCGTGACTCGGTGCTTCGGGTACGGCATCTGGTCCCAGACGCGGTCGATGACGGTGCGCAGCTCTGGTCCGGGTGTGCCGCACACGAGCAAGACGTCACTCTCGGCCGGGTGGACGGCGAGGACGTGACCGGCAGCCGCAATCGCTGCTTCCACTCCCATTCGGACATCGCTGTTGCCGGGGACCTCGACGAGGAGCACATGCATGAGAATCCGGCTCTGACCTCCGGTCACACCCAACGGAACGCTCCTTCCCGCCAGGCCCAGACGACGCCCGCCAGGAGCACCCCGAGGAAGACGAACATCTCGATGACCGCCTCTGCACCGATCTGCGCGACAACGACAGCCCACGGGTACATGAAGAGCATCTCCACGTCGAACGCGAGGAACACCAGCGTCATCGGGTACCAGCGGGTGTGGAAGCGTGAAAGTGCGTGTTCCTGGAGGTCCCACCCGGACCCGAACGGCAGCACGTCCTCGCGGACCGGAGCGACGGCCGTCGCTCGAGACAGCAGCACCACAGCGGCGATGCCGAGCAGTGCGATACCCAGCACGATGCCGACGGTGATGTACCCGGACATTCGATCTCCTTTCCGAACGGGCATACCCCGGAGGGGTAATGCGGGTGAGTGTAGGCGGGCGACGGGCCCGGTGTCCGCCGGTCAGCGAGGCTGGAACGTGCGAAGGCGCAGGCTGTTGCTGACGACGAAGATCGAGGACAGGGCCATGGCTGCGCCGGCGATCATCGGGTTCAGCAGGCCGGCCATCGCGAGCGGGATCGCGGCGACGTTGTAGGCGAAGGCCCAAAACAGGTTCACTTTGATCGTGCCGAGGGTGCGGCGGGCGAGCGCGATTGCGTCCGCGGCGGCGCTCAGGTCCGCTCGGATGAGGGTGATGTCGGCGGCTTCCATGGCCGCGTCGGTGCCGCTGCCCATCGCGATCCCGAGGTCTGCGGCGGCGAGAGCGGCGGCGTCGTTGACGCCGTCGCCGATCATCGCCACGGACCGGCCCTGCTCCTGCAGCCGGGTGACGGTCTGGTACTTGTCTTCGGGGCGTACCTCGGCTTCGACGTCGTCGATGCCGACCTCGGCTGCGACCGTGCGGGCGACGTCTTCGGCGTCGCCGGTGAGCATCACCGTCCGCAAGCCCATGTCGTGCAGGCGTCGAATTGCGTCCGGGCTGGTCGACGCGATGGTGTCCGCGACGCTGATGACGCCGCGAGCTGCGCCGTCCCACGCAACAACGACCGCGGTCGCGCCGCCCTGTTCCGCAGTCCGGACCGCGTCCGTGACCGCGTCGGGGATGGTGATGGCCCACTGATCGGTCAACCAGGCAGGTCGGCCGACGAGCACGAGGACGCCGTCGATGACGGCTTGGACGCCGAGCCCGGCGGTGGACTGGAACGTGTCCGCGGTGGGGTGGTCGGTTGCTGCTGCGGTGATGGCGCGGGCGATCGGGTGTTCTGACCCTGCTTCCGCGGCGGCGGCGAGGGCGAGCACCCGGGTGTCCGTTTCCCCGTCGACGGCGGTGACCTGGTGGACGCTCATCCTGCCGGTGGTGACGGTGCCGGTCTTGTCGAGCACGACGGTGTCGATCCGGCGGGTGGCCTCGAGGACCTGGGGGCCGCGGATGAGGATCCCGAGCTGGGAGCCACGGCCGGTCCCGACGAGCAGCGCGGTGGGTGTTGCCAGCCCCAGGGCGCATGGGCAGGCGATCACCAGGGTCGCGACGGCAGCGGTGAACGCGGCTTGCACGTCGCCGGTGAGCAGCAGCCACCCGATGAGGGTCAGCACCGCCAGGCCCATGACGATCGGGACGAACACGGCGGAGACTCGGTCGGCGAGGCGCTGCACCTCGGCCTTGCCGGTCTGCGCGGACACGACGAGCCGGCCGATGCGGGCAAGCTCGGTGTCCTGTCCGACACGGGTGGCTTCGACGATGAGTCGGCCGCCGACGTTCACGGTCGCGCCGGTGACGGTGTCGCCGGGCCCGACCTCGACGGGGACCGCTTCACCGGTCATGACGCTGGTGTCGATCGCGCTTGTGCCGTCGGTGATGGTCCCGTCGGTGGCGATGCGTTCACCGGGACGGACCACGAACCGGTCCCCGACCTGCAGCGCTGCGGTCGGCACCTCGGTCTCGACACCGTCCCTGAGCACCCGGGCCGTCGGTGCACCCAACGCGAGGAGCGCTTGCAGGGCGGCGCCGGAGCGGTCCTTCGCGCGGGCCTCGAAGTACCGGCCGGCGAGAAGGAACACCGTCACCGCGGCGGCGACTTCGAAGTACGGTTCCGGAGCAGCGCCGGGGTGCGGGAACCAGGAGAACGCCATCCGCATCCCGATGTGCCCGGCACCGCCGAACACGAGCGCCCACACGGACCACACGGTCGCAGCGGCGACGCCGACGCTGACGAGCGTGTCCATCGTCGCGGCCCCGTGGCGGGCGTTGATCGCGGCAGCGCGGTGGAACGGCCACGCCCCCCACACGGCGACCGGCAGCGCCAGCACCAGGACGGCCCACTGCCACCCCGGGAACTGCAGCACCGGGATCATCGACAGCGCCACTACCGGCACGGCGAGCACCGTGGACACGATCAGCCGCCGCCGCAACGGCGCGAGCTCGTCGGTGTCCGCACCGGCCGGTTCGGGCAGGTGTGCGCCGTACCCGGCAGCTTCAACGGTGCGAATCACGTCGTCGACGGCGAGGTCCGCAGGCAACGTGACGGAGGCGCTTTCCGTGGCGTAGTTCACGCTCGCGATCACGCCGGGCAGCTTGTTCAGCTTCCGCTCGATCCGGTTCGCGCACGACGCGCACGTCATGCCCTCGATCGTCAGCTCAACCGGCGGTGTGCTGGTCGTTGTCATGATGCGACCAACGTGTAGCCGGCCTCCTCCACAGCGGCGGAGACTTCCTCCTGCGGCAGGTCGCGGGTGCTGGTCACCCGAGCGGTGGAGACACCGCCAACGTTGAGGTCGATCGTCACGTCCGTGACGCCCGGCACGGCGCTGAGTTCCTCGTTGACACTCATCACGCAGTGCCCGCACGTCATGCCCGTGATGCCGTACGTGTTCGTCAGCTGCTCGCTCATCGTGGTGATCCCTTCGTCGTCGACGCTCATCAGGTACCCTAGGGGGGTACCGTAGCGAGTGTAACGCCGGTCGGACGGATGTGTTCCCGATCCGCCGAACCGGCACAGGGAAGAGGACGTGATGGCGACCAAGACTGATCGGCGCGAAGAGGCGCGGCAGAAAGCCGCTGACCGTAGGGCTGAGCAGCAGCGCAGCCGCACCCGCCGGTTGTGGCTGCTGGGCGCCGCGGTGGTTATCGTCCTCGCCGCGGTCACCACGATCACGGTCACCACCCTGAGCCGTGGCGGCGCCACGGCGCCGACGGCGTCCGGGGTGACGGCGGCGCCGCCGTGGCCTGCTCCCGCGGATGCGGCGGCGCGGTCGAAAGCTGCGGGGCTCGAGGTTGCGGGGATGGAAGGTGCGGCGCTGCACACCCATCAGCATTTGTCCGTGTCCGTGGACGGGAAGCCGGTGGCGGTGCCGGCGAACATCGGCATCGACATGCAGCGGGGCGGCATGTCCGCACTGCACACCCACGACACGTCCGGCATCGTGCACGTCGAATCCGCGAAGGTGCAGCCATTCACCCTCGGACAGCTCTTCACCGAGTGGAACGTCGCCCTGCGCGACGGGCAGGTCGGCGGGTACGTCGACGGGAAGAACGGCCGGCACGTCGCCGTGTTCGTCAACGGCACCCGCACCAGCACGCCGCTGCCGGATCTGGAACTGCAGGACCAGCAGGACATCGCCATCGTCATCACCCGCGGGGTCGCCACCCCGATCGCGCCGGCTCCGTTCGATTGGTCGACGGCGTCATGAGCGCCGCTACCGTAAACGGTGAACCCCGAGGAGCGTCCATGACCGACACCACCGCGCCCGCAGCCGAGCACCACCACGGGTACATCACCGCGAAGGACGACTACCTCAAACGGTTGCGCCGCATCGAGGGGCAGGCCCGCGGCCTGCAGCGGATGGTCGACGAGGAGCAGTACTGCATCGACATCCTCACTCAGGTGTCCGCGATGACGAAGGCGCTGCAGTCCGTCGCGCTCGGTCTGCTGGATGACCACCTCGCGCATTGCGTCACCGACGCCGTCGCGGAAGGCGGCGACGCGGCCGCGGTGAAGCTCAAGGAAGCTTCCGACGCGATCGCCCGCCTCGTGCGCGCCTAACCACCCCCTGCCCACCAGACGGGGCGGTTGTTCTCTCAGCGCTCGTCCTGCACCATAGAACCCGCACCCCGACCAGCCATCAGTACGGATCCGCATGCTCACCACCGCGAACACCACGCGCCGCCGCCTGCTGCTGCAGGCCACGGCGGTGCTGGCGTTGCTGCTGCTGGTCGGGTTCACGGTCCTGATGCACAGCATGCTCGGCCACGCGACCACCGGCGGTCACGCCATGACCGCCACGTCGAGCATGACGGCCGAACACACCCACAGCGACGCCGCCGGACACGGTGCGCACACCGCCGCGCCGGCTGGCGCGGCGATGAGCGTGCTCAGTGACGCCGACTGCGATGGCGGTCTGTGCGCGCTGATGTGCTCCCTGATGGGGATGGCCTGCGCGCTGACGATCGCCCTGTTCACGTGGGCGCTGCTCGGCGCCCGGAACGGTGGGGTCCTCTACGTCCTCGCACGGCTGCTCGCCCTCGGAGACCGTGTCGCACGCCGCGTCGCCGCACCCAAGCCGCCATCACTGACGGCGCTGCAGATCATCCGTATCTGATCCATCCCCGACGGGAGTGCTCCCTTCGGGAACTCCCGCATGCCCAGAACACGGGCAGGTATTCGCCTGCCCGGACCACCTGACGCATTCCCGGGAACGGACTCATGAACACCACCATCACGCGCACCCTCGCGGCCGCCGCCGCCCTCACCATCGGCCTCACCCTCGCCGGCTGCTCCACCAACAACGCCGCGTCCTCCGACAACTCCTCCTCGTCGTCCTCGTCGGCGGCGTCGGCGCACAACGACCAGGACGTCATGTTCGCGCAGCAGATGCTGCCGCACCACAAGCAAGCCGTCGAGATGAGCGACATGCTCCTCGCCAAGGGCTCCGCCGTGGACGCTGACGTCGTCACCCTCGCCAAGCAGATCAAGGCTGAGCAGGGTCCGGAGATCACGTCCCTGACCAGCTGGCTGAAGCAGTGGGGTGAGCCCACCGAAATGTCCAGCATGTCTGGGATGGACCACTCCTCGATGTCGGGGATGATGTCCGACTCCGACATGGACGCCCTCGACAGCGCCTCCCCGGCGGACGCCGGAAAGCTGTTCCTGCAGCAGATGGTCGAGCACCACACCAGCGCCGTCGACATGGCCAAGACCGAAGTCGACAAGGGCAAGAACACCGACGCGGTCGCGATGGCGAAGTCGATCGTGTCGAGCCAGACCGAGCAGATCACCCAGATGAAGGACATGCTCAAGGCCCTCTGAGCCCCGGCGTGGGTCGCGGCGGGCTCCCCCCTTCCCGCCGCGGCCCACGACCGGTCCCACCCACTGCTCCCGCCCGTTTCGCGCTCGGGCACCCCACCTTTCGGCCTGTCGACCACCATCACTCTTGGAGCCTGTCCGTGCCCCAGCAGCACCTCCACACCCCCACTCGCCTCACACCCCTGACCCGCCGCGAAGCCCTCGCTGCCGAACGAGCCGCGCGCTCCAGCGTCCGTCGCCCGGCAATCACCAGCGCACCACGGCCGGTGGCGCGGCCGCTTCCTACCGTGACGACGCGACCTACGGCACCGGTCCGCTCATTGCGATCCCGCGTGCTGACCGTGGTCCCGATCACCGGCGCGGCTGCGGCGATGGCACTGTTCACCGCTGCCGCCGCGCTGCCCGCGCAAGCAACCACCGGTCCCGCAGTCGTCGTGCCCGGGGTCGCTCCCGTCGCCGCAGGCCAGAGCTTCACCGCGTCCGGACTGGCGCTCGCGGCCGACCGTGACGGGTACACGATCACCAAGCCAGCACCCAAGCCCGTCATCACCAGAACCGCACCCGCCCCAGGGGCAACGACGATCGGCTCCATCGCAACGAAGCAGAGCACCCCGGTGACCACGGGCGGCACGATCGTGAACACCGGAACTGGGGACATCCGCTGGCCCGTCGCCGGTGCCACCACGGTCAGCTCACCGTTCGGTCCCCGCAGCGCCCCGTGCGCAACCTGCTCGTCCATCCACCAAGGCGCCGACATCACCCCCGGCGCCGGCACACCCATCGGAGCCGTCGCCGCCGGCACCGTCCGCGTCTCGACAACGCACCCCGAGTACGGGCAGTACGTCATCATCGACCACCAGATCGACGGCCGGCTCGTCTCCACCCTCTACGCGCACATGATCTTCGGTTCCTCCCCGCTCCGACCAGGTGACACCGTCGCCGTCGGCCAGCTCGTCGGCCTCGTCGGCAACACCGGCGCCAGCACCGGCGCCCACCTCCACCTCCAAGTCATGCCCGGCGGGACCACCCCCATCGACCCCATCGCCTGGCTCACCGCAAACGCAGGACGAACACTATGACTCCTCGATTCCGCATCGCAGGTACCGATGACACCGACCAGACCGCGAAGCAGCCGCTCGCACGGCACCTGACCCGCCGTGCGGTCCTCGCGGGGGCGGCAACAGCATCTGGCGCAGCCGTCCTGGCCGCCTGCGCCCAGCAGAGCAACAACACGTTGGTGTTGCCGACCGACCCAGTGATCGCACGAACCGAGCAGCGCAGAGCATCCGACGGACGGGTGCGCAGCTACACACTTACCGCCGCCCTAACCTCAATCGACCTCGCCGGCACCACCGCGACAACCTGGGCGTACGGTTCGAACGTTCCTGGTCCGCAGCTCCGAGTGACCGCCGGCGACACGATCGACGCCGTCCTGCACAACACGCTCCCTTCGGCCACATCCATCCATTGGCACGGCCTCGCCTTGCGCAACGACATGGACGGGGTGCCGCCCGCAACGCAGACAGCCGTCCCATCCGGCTCGTCGTTCCGCTACCGCTTCAAGGTCGACCAGCCCGGCACCTACTGGCTTCACCCGCACGTGGGCCCGCAATTGGACCGGGGCCTCTACGCGCCCCTCATCGTGGACGACCCCCACGAGCCAATGCAGTACGACGACGAGTGGGTCATCGTTCTCGATGACTGGCTCGATGGCGTCACTACAACACCCGACACCGTCGTCAAAGAGCTCCAGAAGAGCGGGATGGGCGGGATGGGCGGCATGGGAGGGATGAGCGGCATGAGCGGCATGAGCGGCATGAGCGGCGATTCCGGCTCGTCGGCACCCACACGGAAGGGCAACCTGCTTTCCGGGACGAACTCCGACCTGCTCGGTGGCGACACCGGCGACGTGTACTACCCCTACTACCTCATCAACGGACACCCGAAACAGGACCCGCAGACGTTCTCCACCAAACCCGGCAAGCGCATCCGTCTCAGGATCATCAACGCCGGCGGCGACACAGCATTCAGGCTGACTGTCCAGAACCACCCACTCACCGTCACCCACACCGACGGTTACCCCGTGAAGCACCAGCTCACCGACGCAATCCTGCTGGGCATGGGTGAACGCTACGACGCCCTCGTCACCGTTCAAGACGGTGCGTTTGCCGTCATCGCCGAAGCAGTCGGGAAGAACGACCGAGCCGTCGCGGTGCTCCGCTCCAACCCGTCAGCCAGAACTCCAATCCTCTCCGACGCACAACCAGAAGGAACACGGACGCTCAACGCGCTCCAACTCCACGCAGCCAGTGACGTCAACCTTGACAGCAAGCGCGTCGACAGGACGGTCGATCTCGCCCTCACTGGAGGGATGTCCCGCTACGACTGGGGATTCAACGGGAAGCAGTTCTCCATGAGCGACCCGCTCAAAAACGCCGCCGTCGTTCGCCAGGGAGAACGCGTTGCGCTTCGCTTGCGCAACAAGACGATGATGTGGCACCCGTTCCATCTGCACGGCCACACATTCCAACTCCCGAACAGCGGGGCCCGCAAGGACACCGTCATCCTCAAGCCGATGCAGGAGATCGCTGCCCTGTTCGACGCCGACAACCCCGGCGTCTGGGCTGCCCACTGCCACAACGTCTATCACCAGGAAGCCGGCATGATGACGTTCGTCGGGTACGCAAAATAGTTCGCGACCGTCACACCTGAACACGGTTCGCATCCCTCATCCATCCACCAGGGCGGCGACATAAACCCCGGCGCCGTCCGCGTCTCGGATACGGGCAGAATGTCATCGTCGACCACCAGACAGCCCCGTGCAGCGGCCGCGATCGGCTACCGGACGTGCGAGGAGCTGCACCACTCCCCCGGGGCTGCAAGCTCGACAGGTGTCCGGATAGGTAGTCCGAAATAGGTTCCGGTGACGGTGCCTTATGTGAGACTGGCGAAATGGACAGTGGATGGGCGCTCGGGTACGCGAGGGTGTCGACAGACAGCCAGGACCTCACCGCGCAGACCGACGCCCTCGTGGCGCTCGGAGTGCCGGCGGATCGCGTGTTCTCGGACAAGGGCATGACCGGCACTCGACGGGACCGACCGGGCCTCAACTCGGTCCTGGCGGCATGCCGCCCCGGGGACACATTGGTCGTGACGAAGCTCGATCGCCTGGCGCGGTCGCTGCGCGACGCGACAGACATTGCTGAGGAGCTGACGCGTCGCGAGGTTCGATTGAACATCGGCGGAGCGGTCTACGACCCCACGGACCCTGTGGGCCGCCTGCTGTTCAACGTCCTAGGCATGGTGGCCGAGTTCGAGTCCGACCTGATCCGAGCGCGCACGCGCGAGGGCATGGCGACGGCGAAGGTCCGCGGCAAGTTGAAGGGCCGCAAGCCCAAGCTCTCCCCTGCCCAGGAACGGCACCTAGTGGCGCTCCACCGCGCCGGCGATCACTCGATCGCAGAGCTGGTCGAGCTGTTCGGCATCGGCCGAGCGACTGTGTACCGGGCCCTGGACCGTCACCCGGTCGACGTCTCCCCTGACGTCACACTCCCCCGCGTAGACAGCTGATCGCGTGCGTGACGCGCCCGTTCCACGCGAATGAGCTGTGGATAACTACACCGCTGTAACACTTTCTTGCGGTCTTTCCAGCCCAGTCGCTTTCCTCTGATCGCCTTGCACATCGGCTTGTTGGCGCGGATCGGGGCATTCCTCTGCCGTCGCGACACGCCCGGGAAGCAAGTTACTAACACTAGTCAACCCGTTAGGCGTCGGTCTTTTGACTTACGATAGGAGATGCCCGAGAGGGTATGAAACGACCTCCCTGGATCAACGTGTTGGTAGCACGTCGGGGAGGCCGAATCAGTTTTTTTACTAGAAACTCAATCAAGGATCTCAAATGGAAAAAATTTTCGAGAAGTTGATCGGGCTCACCGATCGTATCGCGCTCAGTCAGAACATGTCCAACGTTGCCCGTAATGGCGGCGTGTACGGAAAAGCCGCGGTGGTGCTCGCATACGCGTGCCTTGTGCACGAAGCGGCTCCCGTCGTGCTCGCGGTCTTGAAGGCGGCGAACCTGGCGTAACTGGCGTAGCGAAGGGCCAGGCGACTCGTTGTTGCCTGGCCCTTTTCGATAGCTGAGGCTAGCGAGTGCTAGCAGGAGCTAGCACTCGCTATTCCTCTGGGGCGCGCCAGGCATAGTGCTCCCGGGTGGTGATGAGCCATGCCCGATCGTCGACGAGCTGGGCGGCAATCGTTGAACGCACCTCGGGCGTGCAGACGTCGAGCTGACTCGTTATTGAGTCGGCTATCTCGCGCCAGTACCGCAGCTCGTTGTACGTGGTCGTTTGCTCGTCCTGTGGGTACAGCTCGGGAAGCTCGGTGAGGCGGGCTCGGAGCTGCTGCATCGTGGCCGAGAACTGGTCGAACGAGCGCACGACGTCGGCCTCGGTCGAGCGAAGTCCGACCCCGTTCATCAGGTCGAGCATGCCCGCCCCGAAACCGGCGTCGAAGTCTTGGTCGCGTGCAACGTCGACCATGCGAGCCGCGGCTCGCCTCCCCCGCCACGCGTCGATGACGTCGCGGATGCTGCGGTGAGCCATTGATCCCCCTTTGGTGCTAGCAAGTGCTAGCGGGTGCTATCTGCGATAGCACTCGCTAGCAGGGCTATCGCTGTTCGAGCTGGTCGAGGCCGATCTGCATGGCCTTGACCATGAGGTCCTGCATCTTGTACCGCTCGGCACGGCTGTAGGCGATGAGCCGGTCGCGCAGCTCCTCCTCACCAGCCCAACGGACAAGGCTGGACGCCGGCGGGGCCTTCTCGTCCGCGCGAGGCGTGCGGGTCGTCGTCCGCTGCTTGGCCGGCGGGGTCGGTGCCGGCGGCTCGGCCGCTTCGGGGCGCAGCTCGGCGGCGGCTCCGAACGCGGCGATCGCGTCCGGGTCGACCGGCGGGTTCTTCTTGTTCC
>JAAIGE0100101174.1_pt1 | contig 17880 bp, 12 predicted proteins | sample 6487951 | NCBI WGS metagenome assembly JAAIGE01 (sample SAMN13974128, study PRJNA590717) | phyllosphere metagenome | biome: tomato field; feature: multiple bacterial spot infested tomato fields; material: tomato leaves; isolation source: leaves from tomato fields | host: Solanum lycopersicum ...
ACGCCCGCCAGGCCAATCAACTGGCGATCGGCGCTGCCAGCGTCGCCTCGCAAGGTGGCGACGTCGTCAGCAAGGTCGTCGGGACCATGAGCGGCATCGAGGCCTCGTCCAGGAAGATCGCCGACATCATCAGCGTCATCGACGGCATCTCGTTCCAGACCAACATCCTGGCGCTTAACGCCGCGGTGGAAGCGGCGCGCGCCGGCGAACAGGGCCGCGGCTTTGCCGTGGTGGCCAGCGAAGTGCGCACGCTGGCGCAGCGCTCCACCGCGGCCGCCAAGGAGATCAAGAGCCTGATCGACGATTCGGTACAGCGGGTGGCAGAAGGTTCCACCCTGGTGCACACCGCCGGCACCACCATGGCGGAAATCGTTGCCAGCGTGCAGCGCGTCACCGACATCATGGGCGAGATCTCTGCTGCCTCGCAGGAACAGTCGGCGGGCATCGAACAGGTCAACCTCACCGTCACCCAGATGGACGAAACCACCCAGCAAAACGCCGCGCTGGTGGAAGAAGCCACTGCTGCCGCACGTTCGATGGAAGAACAGGCCGGCGAACTCACCCAGGCGGTGTCGATCTTCAAGATCCAAGCCGAGCGGCCGGCCGCCATACGCCCGATTGCGCCCGCCGTGCTGCAGCCCAAGCGCAAGCCAGTCGCCACCGCCAAGCACGACGTCGCCACAGTAGCGGCCAAGCGTCCGGCCAGGCAGGCGGCAATAGGGAGTGTCGCAAGCAACAGTACCGACTGGCAGGATTTCTAAGCGCGCGACCAGAGGCGTTCCCATTCGTCGGGCTGGCCTTGCCAGCGCGGGATTTTTTGCGATTCTTCCTTCCTCCACACTCACCTGACAGCTTCACCGCGACGCCCAGTTGCACTTTCCAACCACACAGGCATCGACTGACGGCCGGCTGCGCAAGCAGCCGGACTGGCATCTCCGCGCCAGGCAGGCCGGGAACATGCAGCAGGCTGTGTCACGGGTTATGTCGTCCAAATCGGACTGAGCCGCCATAGCCCGCACTGTCGAACGGACGACAGGCACCGAACACGTCATGGCGTATCAAAAACCCGTTCGCTGATGCGCGCTGACAGGCCAGACGCGAACGCCGCCGTAGCCGGGCTACTGCCGGTCCTGCCTGATCGCCGCCAATAACTGCGCCATCCGTGCAAGCCCCAGCTCCAGTTCCGGCAGCGACACCCCGCCCGCTCCAAGACGCATATGCTGCGGACAGGCATACGCACCACCGGACATCACGAACGTGTTGTATGGCGGCGCCAGCAGTTGCCTGCTGAAATCATCGGCACCGATCGGCAAATGCAAGCGTGCAAGTCCCAGCAGCCCGGCTTGCGGCGGCGTCCATGTCAACGCAGGCTGCCCGGAGACAAAACGATCCAGCAACGCGATTCGTTCTTGCCCGACAGCACGCGAGTGCGTCACCGCCGGCCCGAAGTATTCCGGTCGTAGCGCAATCTCGGCAATGCGCTCGCCCAGCACGTTCATGATCTCGCTGGTGTTCTCGCGCAACACCATCGCCGCGTTCAGTAGCGCGCGGTCGCGCGTCACCATCCACCCGGTACGCAAGCCCTGCAAACCAAGCAGTTTGGAGACGCTTCCGGTACTGATGCCGCGCGCGTACAGCGTTGCGATACGCGGGGTCTCCTGCCCGGTCCACTCCAGTCCACGATAGACCTCGTCGGACAAGATGTACGCACCAACCCGGTCTGCGGCGGCAATGATGCGTTGCACCGTCTGCGCATCTTCCACCCGCCCGGTGGGATTGTTCGGGTTGCACAGGAAGATGAGTTTGGTCTTCTGCGTCACCAGCGATTCGAGCTGCGCGATGTCCAGCTCCCAGCCAGATGCTTCCGTCCGGTGCACCCGCTTGGCGACCGCACCGATCTGCTCGGCAAGTACGAGTGGCTGCTGCCAGCCCGGTGCGTCGATGATGAATTCGTCGTCCGCACGCAACAGTTGCGTCAGCGCCAGATAGTTGGCCTCCTGCGCACCGGCGGTGATAAGCACATCGTCCACATCGCAGCTCGGACGGTAGCCGTACTGCTCAAGCACCCGCTCGCGCAAGCTGGGCAAGCCTTGGTAATCCTCACCCGTCCAGTCCAGCGACGACGCTGGATCTAGTTGCGACAGGAACGGCTGCAACGGCGGCGGGGGCGACAACGAGTAGGTCACGCAGGCCTCGGGCTTGGCACGATGCGCGGTGAGCCATTGCTCCCAAAAACTGTTCGACGGTACAGGCATGCGTGCGGTCCTTATCCCATGACGGCCGGGCAGACACCCAGGCCAAGCGATGCATCGATGACGGCGCCACGCAGGATGCGCGCCTCCTCGCGACAGAGGTAGAAGCAGAGATCGGCGATCTCGCGTGGATGAATCAACCGTCCCCCCGGCAGCGAGGCTTCGAGCACCCGTCGTTGCTCGGACGACAGCGCGTTCAAGGTACTGGCCTGAAACATCGGCGTATCGGTCGCGCCTGGACAGACGGTAAAGACATCGATGCCGGTACACGCGTACGTCGCAGCCAGTTGCCGGCCCAGAAACGCCACCGCCGCCTTGCTCATGCCGTCGGCGGCACGGAAGCGTGGGAAATGTGTGATGCCGCCATCCACCGAACTCATAAACAGGATCTTCCCGTGCCCGCGAGCCTGCATGCCGGGAATCAGATCTTCGCTCAACCACAACGGCCCGAGCGTATTGACGCGGAAGAACACCTCGTCCTGTTCCTTGTGGCTTGCCGCTGCGCGCTCCACGGTCTTGGTGCCGACGCCCGCATTATGGATGACGATGTCGACAGGCTCGCGCAGGGCCTGCATGAAGTGTGCGTGGCTGTCGCGATCGCCAACATCCAGAACGCGTGCAACCACCCGATCGGCACCGATCGCCTCTACCAGCGCGCCTGCGCGCAAGCGACTGTCTTCGCCCGGCCGGTAGGTAAAGGTCACCTTGCACCCCGCATGCGCAAAGACCTTGATAGGCTCGATACCGATCCCGCCTGCGCCACCGGTGATCACGACATGCTTGTTCTCGAAGCCGGGAATGCTCATGCCAGCACTCCTTGCGTCTGGGCATCGCTTGGTGCCGCAAGGCAGTGAGCCAATGCCTCCCCCAGCCGGGCATAGTCGTCCAGGGCGTTGTAGACCTGCGCCGATAGCCGGACCAACTGCCCCGATGGCATTGCCCAGGCGGCTACTGCGACATCGATCGCGTGGGCGTCGTACAGCCGATCCTGCAGTTGGGCGGCGGTGATCGTCGGAGCTTGGCATTCCATCAGCAACGCCACCATGCTGCCCACCATCGTATCCGGGGCCACGCGCATCAACGGCAACGACTGTGCAAGACGCGCAGCTGCGCTGGTGGCCAATGCATGGTTGCGTGTGTACAGGGCGTCCAAGCCGCCAGGCAGCAGGCCGGCCAGAAACTGCAGCGCGGCGGGAATGCAAAGCAGCGCGGTCGGATCCGAAGTGCCCAGCCAGTCGAACTCGAGATGCAGACGCGGCCTACGTGTCGCCGTATCGCCGTAGCCGCGACTGATCACTGCCGGATGCAGGCCCTGCTGGCGATCGCTTCGTACATGCAGGAAACCCGCGCCGCGCGGGCTGCACAGCCATTTGTGGCAATCCCCTGCGTAGTAGGCCGCCCCAATGGCGCGAAGATCCAGCGCCAGCATGCCCGGTGCATGCGCACCGTCCACCAGCGTGTCGACCCCCATCGCGTCCAGGCGCTGCACCAATGCTGCGATCGGGAACACGATGGCGGTCGGGCTGCTGACATGGTCCAGCACCGCCAAGCGTGTCCGCGTGGTCACGCGATCGAGCACCGCATCGAGGATCTCATCGGGATGACTGACAGGCACCTGTACCCTGGCCACCACCACCACCGCCCCGGTGGAATGCGCAATGAAATCCAGCAGATTGGCACAGGACAGATAGGCGTGATCGGTGGTGAGGATCTCATCGCCCGGCACGAAGACACGCGAGCGCAGCACCGCGCTCAACGCAGTGGTGACATTGGGGACAAGAGCCAGATCCTCGGGATCGGCGCCGATCACCTCGCACAGGGCCTGACGAGCCTCGTCCAGCAACAGCGGAAGTTCGCGCAGGACAAACGCCGCGGGTTGACGTTCCATGCGCGCGCGCAGCTCGGCTTGCCGTTGCAGGACCATGACAGGACAGGCGCCCAACATGCCGTGATTGAGACAGCGCACGTCGGGATCCAACGCAAAGTAGCTCCGAAACGGGCTTGGACTGCGGTCCAGACCCCAGGTTGCTTGTTGCATGAAGAACTCCAGGTGACCCGGTCATCAGGCAGGCGGGTGGACACAGTTGGCGGAGCGGTGCCGGTCGATGAGCTGTAGCAGTGCGTCTCGGCCAGGTTGCGATGGCGGCATGGGCTGCACGCCCAATGCGCGCACGCGCGCCAGCACATCGGCCCGCGCAAAGATCGCATCGGGCGGGTCCAGCATCCCTGTCCGGCGCGCCAGTGCCTGCCAGACCACTGCGTCATGGCGCGCGGCGGCGGAGATGTGCTGCAGCGTGATCTGCCCCTGCGGCGGCGGGGATGGCGTACCGGCCCACAGCGCGCTGCGCGTACGGTCCTGCATGACGCTGTCGTCGTGCCATGGCCGAATCCACTGTTGTACGAGAGCATCGGCCTGCGCCGCGAAGCGATGCGGATCGTCCAAGCCGTCTTGCTGCACTAGATCGGCAAGCGCGAACGCATGACGCATCGCCAACGACATGCCGCGGGTATAAGTGGGATTGGTCGTGCACAACGCATCGCCAACGGCGACCACACCCAGCACCACCGGCTGCCCATCGACCATGAAGTGTCGGAAGCGGTTCTCGCAGACAGGCCAGCGCAGCACGTCCGATACCGGCTCGCAGACGCCAGGCTGCAGCCACGCTGCGATGCCGACGTGTTGCCGCGCCGCAGCGGTGAACAGCTCCGGCGCATCGAACGCATGCAGCGCCTTGTCGCCCTGCGGCACCATCAGGGTGATCGACGCGTAGCCATTGTCCGCAGGACAGACGATGCACCCGCTTGTGGCGGCATACCCGCCTGCGGAGAACCCTGCGTCAAGCCGAACCGTTGGCCGACGGATCAGGTGGTACCAGCGGGTGTAGTAGGCAAGCCCGCAGTTCTCAACTGATTCCGAGGGGGGTGCAGCACCTGCCGTGCGCAGCCACTTGCAAAGCGCGGACCCGCGGCCAAGCGCATCGATGGTCAGATCCGCGCGTACCTCGCCGTTGCCGGTCTGCACGCCGTGCACCATCGCAATCCCCTCCCCTCCAACAAGCAGCCCGCTTACCGCGGTCTGCGCGAGCACGGTGACGTTTGGCTCGGCCAGCACGATCGGCCGCAACACCGTCTCGACGAAGGCCCGACGCACCGACAACCCGAACAGGTCCGGATCGTCGCAACGCGGTGTGGCGGCAAGGCCCTGCAACTGCGCACCGAAGGGCATTTCGATGGCGCCTGCGGCGATCAATGCGCTCCACACGTCCGGCGCACGCTCTCGTAGCGTCCGCCGCCCGAGCGCGGCCAGCGCGTGCGTATGTCTGGCATGCGGCACCCCCTTGCGCCACCCATGATCGACCGACCCACCACCGGCAGCACCCGAAGGAAGCGCTGCATCAACCGCGTCCCGCTCGATCAATGTCACCCTGGCACCACTGCGCGCGAACGCCAGCGCGCTCGTCAACCCCGCGATACTGCCGCCCAGCACTGCAATGTGCTTGCCTCTCATTGGGTGACGTCCTCGCCATGCCGGACAGCATCCAGCGACGGTAGGCAGTCCTTGCGCAACAGCAGCGAACGCACGGTCCACAGGTCGGAGAACACGCGATACTGCAGCGCGGTCTGGTCCAGGTAAGCGACCCCGGGCGATCCACCGGTACCTGCACGGTGACCGATGAAGCGCTCCACCATCCGCGCATGCCGCTGGCGCCAGATCAGCATGGCCTGTTCCAGCGCGATCACGCCTTCAAGTAGCTCGCGTGGCCAGGCCATCTGCGGCAGCTCGCGATAGCTTTCCACGAAGATCATGGCCGTGCGCACCGCACGGCGTTGCGCACGCACGTGTGCCGGTGCCGGCGGATCTTCCTCTGCACGCAGGAAGGCCGCTGCACGCGCGTCTTCAAGTGCCAATCGCGAGCGTTGCTGATCGATGGCCTGCGGCGGCGTCCCGTTGTCCTGCGCCAACTTCAGGCGCCAGCGGCCTTCAGCACGCAGGGCATCGAGATAGCGCTGCGCAAACCGCTCGGCGACCGCCGGATCGGTCGATCCAGCGATCGGCAGACGTTCCAACCACGCGTACAGGCATTGTTTGAGACTGGGACCACCTGCGATCCGCGCTTCGAGACGGCGCGCCGATGCCGAAAGGGCGCCATCGGGCAGCCTGAGGGCATCCTTGAACGAGTAGCCCTGCCCGGTGGCAAGACGGTCGGAATCCTCCAGACCCAGCAACACCTCGATCTCGCGCAGCTGAGCGGACTGGAAGCCGCTGGCAGGCGCCAGACGGCCGCGGAACTCCAGAAAATCGCGCGCCGTCATGGTCTCCATCAGCTTGAAATGCAGATTGGCCTGCTCGAACACCGCCGTTGCACGGCCCAGCGAGCGAACGGCGGTGACGATACGTTCGTCGTCCGGCTGCAGTTCCTGCAGCAAGTCGCGTGTCGAGCCGAGCTCACGCAGGATGAGCTTGAACCACAACTCGTAGATCTGGTGCACTGCGATGAACAGCGCCTCGTCGTTGCCGACGGCCGTTTCGTCGTCTCCCAGCCCGCCCTGCAGCGCCAATAGTTGCTCCACCTTGATGTAGTCCCAGTAGTTCATTGCGCCACGCTCGGCTCCGGTCACTTGCACCGCGGCGCGCTCGGAAGTGCCTGCTGGCCGCTGAGTGAATGCAGGGCGCTCATGCCGCGGCGCTCCTCTTCAAACGCTCCCACCTGGCAAGATTGGCGTAGGCATTTTTATGCAAGTCGCTCCAGATGCCGGTCTGGGCAATGGCCGGCTTGACCAGCAGTTCCAGTCGATGTCCGTTGGGATCCTGGAAGTACCAGGAACGCGCGAGCTCGGCATGGGTATCGTCACCGGCCACGTCATGGATCACCGGTCCCTCGACCTGAGTGCCGTGTGCGCGCAGCCTGGATGCGATCAGTTCGGCACGCGTCTCATCGCTTACCTCCAGCGCCAGATGCTGCGCCCAGTCATCGGCAACCGGCACCATTGCATCGTCGCTTCCCAGGATGTCGAAGAAGCAGATGTAACTGCCGTCTTCCATTTCGAAGAAAATATTGTTGTTGATCGGCCGTGCCCCACTCGATGGCACGTGATCGATCATGGCAGCGGCAAACTTCAAGCCGATAACCTGCGTATAGAACGCAACGGTCTCGCTGGCGTCCCTGCAGCGGTATCCGACGTGATGCAGTTTTTTCAACATGAACTAGCGCCTCTTGATTGGATGGAACCACTGCATGCAGGCATCCGTACATCACGCTGCAACCGAACGCAAAACCTGGAACCAATGGCATTGGAGAGCGGCAGCTCGCGCGCGTTCGGTCGACAAGCCTTTTGAGAAATCAGTCAATTCCCAGAGCGCAAATCTATGCCCATCGATCGCGCCGGTATGCGTAGTTGCTGCAAAAGAGTCTTGTGACGCCGCGACAAACGCCAGATGTTTTTTATTATCGAAACCGCACAATTGCGCCCGGAATTTCAATCATGGAAAGGCAACCAGTTTTTCGGAATCCAGCACGGAGCATGTTTTTTCACAATCCGCGATTGATCGCGATCACACAGGCCATTACAAAAATCCTTTCCCATCGCGAAGCAAGCGCTGCGCGTCACCAAATCGCATTCCGACGATGATCTGATAGCTGTTACGCCTGTTTACTACTAACGAAGTCGTCGAGGGTTTCGCCGTCTTTCCATGCAATAGCCAGACGCACGCTACGAAACGGCGTCGCAAGCGGCGACATCACCGCTGCCTGACCGACGTGGCGGGCGTGTACGCATCGGTATCGCGACCTGGCAAGTCACCGCCTTGGCCCCCAATAGCAACCAGCCCGCCAGCTACCCATCGGCCGCGGCGTGGCCGCACGCTGGCGTCGGTGAAGCGGCACGCTTGCGGGGCGTCCGATCAGTTGGCAGCAACCGGGCGCATAAGCCATGTCGCCGACGTCGTGCCGCACTGGCCGTGCCTGTCCATGACATGCAGCCGCGTGCAGCGTGTCAGGTCGAACGCGATTGCGTCATCGTCCGTATCCGTTCACAGCGGCGGTCGGGTCAAGGCACTCAAGCGAGTCCTTCGCCGGCGCCCACATCTCGGGGCATTGCCATTGCGCCTGTCTTCGCACGCGCCGCATCGCGCGGGCGTGGAGCTTCCGCGTGCGGTCTCGTCGCCTTTTCTGCCGGGCGGCAGTTGCATGCGTCGCGACAACGGTTGGTCATCGCGTCCGCACCAGCGGATCTGCAGCAAGGACGGGCTCGCATTCCTTTAACGACGGGCCGTCCAACGATGTTCGCAGCGCGGGGGCGCGTCGACAGGGAAGCCCGTACAGCGCCCGGAGGCAGAAGCTCTGAATGCCACGCGGATGAACCGACCGAGACCGCCTTGCGCCCCAGGGATGCGGGCGCCAGGCCGCCAACGAGAGTCCAGGATCTGGCCACTACTCGGCTAAACTGACGGCTCGCAGGCTGATGGCCCCACGGCCGCCGCAGCGCCGAGAGGGCGGGCACCATCGCAGCGTCACTCGCGCAGTGTCCCCCCATCGTGTTTGCGCCAACTCGCCCCGATTCTGGAAGACCTTCTTGCAAAGCTCCAACGCCAAAGACACCTCCAAGCCCAGCACGTGTACTCCCGAGCACACGCCGCTGATGAAGCAATTCTTCGCAGCCAAATCGGATTACCCCGACCTGCTGCTGTTCTTCCGCATGGGCGATTTCTACGAGCTGTTCTACGACGACGCGCGCAAGGCCGCGCGGCTGCTCGACATCACCCTGACCCAGCGCGGTAGCTCCGGCGGTGCGCCGATTCCCATGGCCGGGGTGCCGGTGCATGCGTATGAAGGCTATCTGGCGCGCTTGGTGGCACTGGGCGAGTCGGTGGCGATCTGCGAGCAGATCGGCGATCCGGCGCTGGCCAAGGGGCTGGTCGAGCGCAAGGTGGTGCGCATCGTCACGCCGGGCACGGTCACCGACGAGGCACTGCTGGACGAGCGCCGCGACACGCTGTTGATGGCGATTTCGCGCAGCAAACACGGCTACGGCCTGGCCTGGGCCGATCTGGCCGGCGGGCGCTTCTTGGTCAACGAAGTGGACAGCGCCGATGCGCTGGAAGCGGAAATCGCGCGCCTGGAACCGGCCGAGCTATTGGTGCCCGACGAAGACAACTGGCCGGACTTCCTGCGCGGACGGACCGGCGTGCGGCGCCGGCCGCCGTGGTTATTCGATGCCGACAGCGGGCGCCGACAGCTGCTGGCGTTCTTCAAACTGCACGATCTGTCCGGCTTCGGCATCGACGACAAACCCTGCGCCACGGCCGCCGCCGGCGCGCTGCTGGGCTATGTCGAAGAGACCCAGAAACAGCGCCTGCCACATCTGACCTCGATCGCGATGGAAGTGGCCAGCGAGGCCATCTCGATGAACGCGGCCACGCGCCGGCATCTGGAGCTGGATACGCGCGTCGACGGCGATACGCGCAACACCTTGCTCGGCGTGCTGGACAGCACCGTCACGCCGATGGGTGGGCGGCTGCTCCGGCGCTGGCTGCACCGTCCGCTGCGCCTGCGCGATGTACTGGTGCAGCGCCACCATGCGGTCGGTACGCTGATCGATGCAGGTGCCGATGCCGATCTGCGCGAAGCCTTCCGTGCGCTCGGCGATCTGGAACGCATCCTCACCCGCGTGGCCTTGCGCTCGGCGCGGCCGCGCGATTTTTCCACCTTGCGCGATGGCTTGGCGCTGTTGCCGAAGGTGCGCACGATCCTGGCACCGTTGGATTCGCCGCGCCTGCAGACGCTGCATGCCGAACTCGGCGAGCACGATGCCACCGCGCATCTGTTGATCAGCGCAGTTGCCGAGACGCCGCCGCTCAAGCTCAGCGACGGTGGCGTGATCGCCACCGGCTACGACGCCGAGCTGGATGAGTTGCGCCGCCTGTCCACCAATGCCGATCAATTCCTGATCGACCTGGAACAACGCGAGCGCGCCAGCAGCGGCATCGCCACGCTCAAGGTCGGCTACAACCGCGTGCACGGCTACTACATCGAGATCAGCAAGGGCCAGGCCGAGAAAGCCCCGTTGCATTACAGCCGCCGGCAGACGTTGACCAACGCCGAACGCTACATCACCGAAGAACTCAAGAGTTTCGAAGACAAGGTGCTGTCCGCGCGCGAGCGTTCGCTATCGCGCGAAAAACTGCTGTACGAAGGTCTGCTCGACGCACTCGGCACCGAGCTGGAAGGTCTCAAGCGCTGCGCGGGTGCCTTGAGCGAACTGGATGTCCTGGCCGGCTTTGCCGAACGCGCGCAGGCGCTGGATTGGTCGCAGCCGGAACTCGATCATGCGCCGTGCCTGCGCATCGAACGCGGCCGTCACCCGGTCGTGGAGGCGGTACGCGAGCAACCATTCGAGCCCAACGATCTGGACCTGCACAGCGATCGCCGCATGCTGGTGATCACCGGCCCCAACATGGGCGGTAAATCGACCTACATGCGGCAGAACGCGCTGATCGTGTTGTTGGCGCATATCGGCAGCTATGTGCCGGCCAGCCGTGCGGTGATCGGGCCGATCGACCGCATCCTCACCCGCATCGGCGCCGGCGACGACCTGGCGCGCGGGCAATCCACCTTCATGGTGGAAATGGCCGAAACCAGCTACATCCTGCATCACGCCACGCCGCAATCGTTGGTGCTGATGGACGAGATCGGCCGCGGCACCTCCACCTACGATGGCCTGGCACTGGCCGATGCCGTCGCGCGCCATCTGGCGCAGACCAACCGCTGCTACACGCTGTTTGCCACGCATTATTTCGAGCTCACTGCGCTGGCCGACGAATCGCATGCCGGTGGCGCCAGCGGCATCGCCAACGTGCATCTGGATGCGGTCGAACACGGCGAGCGCCTGGTGTTCATGCATGCAGTGAAAGATGGCCCGGCCAATCGCAGTTTCGGCCTGCAGGTGGCCGCGCTGGCCGGCTTGCCCAAGGCGGCGGTGACGCAGGCGCGGCGCCGGCTGGTGGAACTGGAACAACGCGGCGGCGAAAGCCACAGCGCGCAGATGGCGCCCACCGCGCTGGATGCGCCACAACAGTTCGGGCTGTTCACCGCACCCTCCTCCGCTGCACAGGAAGCCTTGCAGGCGCTGGACCCGGATGAGCTCACTCCCAAGCAGGCGCTGGAGGCGCTGTATCGGTTGAAGGCGTTGCTTTGAGGTGCCGGGATTGGGGAGTCGGGATTTGGGATTCGTAGGAGCGGGGCTGCATGGCTGACGTTTGCTGCGCGTGCGGATGCTTTGCCATGCGGGAATTGGTGATCGGCTTGATGCTGTTTTGCGGAGGTTTGTTAGCAGAATTTGGAAGCCGTCGAGGCATGGTTGCGTGATTGCGATGTCCTGCATCGCGCCGTGCGTAACGCGCGGCGTGTGCTTGCCGCCGGATTGATCTGTCGGCGCGACGGGCGCACCCTGCCGCAACGCTTCGCCAGACAGGAAACCTTCCGATGACCATGTCCGCTTCGTTGACCGATCAACTTGCCGCGCAATTGCAGGGCCCGCAGCTGCAGCAACTCGCCGGCCGCCTGGGCATTGCGCCTGAGCAGGCGCAGTCGGCAGTGCAGGCCGCGCTGCCGTTGCTGATGGGTGCGCTGGGCCGCAATAGCCAGCAGGCCGGTGGCACCGACGCGTTGCTGGGCGCACTGCAACGCGACCATGCTGCCAGCCCGGACCTGGGCAGCTTGCTCGGCTCGTTGTTGGGCGGCTCGGCCACCGGTGCGCAGGGCAACGGTGCCGGCATCGTCGGCCATCTGTTCGGCGACAAGGCGCCGCAGGCCGCTGCCGGCCTGGGCCAGGCCACCGGGCTGGAGACCAGCAAGGCCAGTCAGCTGTTGCAGTTGCTTGCCCCGATCGTGATGGCATATCTGGCCAAGCGCTTTCTGGGCGGCGATGCCACAGCCAGCAGCCAGCTCGGGCCTGCGCTGGCACAGGAACATCAGCAGGTGCGCAGCCATCCCGGCGCCGGCCGGTTACTGACCAGCGTGCTGGACCAGGACGGCGACGGGCAGCTGGGCCTGGGCGACGTCATGAAGCTGGGCGGCAGCCTGTTCGGCAAACGCTGAGCCGGCAGGCCAACCGGGCGGCCGCCTCTGTTGCAGATGCGGATGACGGCCTGCAACCCCCATGCAATGGGCGTGCGGCACGCCGGTCGGGCACCGGCGTGCTATCCATAGTGGCACGCTATCGATATGGTTGAATAATTCGAATTCACCAAATGATCGATGCTCCTTATCGTGTGCGCAACGCCGCCATGATGAGCCCGCCTGATGCGTGTCCTTGCGATCACCGTCCGCTCCCGGTCGACCTATTCCGGGCCTTCCAGGCAGGCGCTAGCATCGACGAACGCAGCGGCCACGTCAGACCGGTATCGCTCGTACCTTCCCGCAATCCCGATGACCCAGCCTTAAGCCCCGTCCGCCACTTCGACTCCAACAGCACGTGTCTGCAACCTTCGGCACGCAGCTCCCCAAGTGCTCCCGCACACAGGTATTGCCATGACCACCGAAGCAAAGTGCCCGTTCAACCACGCCGTCGTCGGTACCGGAACCACCAATCGCGATTGGTGGCCCAAGCAGCTGCGCGTGGATCTGCTCAGCCAGCATTCGAGCAAATCCAACCCGCTGGGCCAGTCGTTCAACTATGCCGACGCATTCAAGCGCCTGGACCTGCAGGCGCTCAAGCGGGACCTGCATGCGTTGATGACCGATTCGCAGGACTGGTGGCCGGCCGACTTCGGCCATTACGGCCCGCTGTTCGTGCGCATGGCCTGGCATAGCGCCGGCACCTATCGCATCGGCGATGGACGTGGCGGTGGCGGACGTGGGCAGCAACGCTTCGCCCCGCTCAACAGCTGGCCGGACAACGTCAGCCTGGACAAGGCGCGTCGCCTGCTGTGGCCGATCAAGCAGAAGTACGGCCAGGCCATTTCCTGGGCCGACCTGATGATTCTCACCGGCAACGTCGCGCTGGAATCGATGGGCTTGAAGACCTTCGGTTTTGCCGGTGGCCGCGAAGACACCTGGGAGCCGGATCAGGACCTGTACTGGGGTCGCGAAACCAAGTGGCTGGGTGGCGACGACCGCTACTCGCGCGGTTCGCCGGGCGTGGACGAAGCGCACGGGGTGCTGGTGAAGGACGACGACAGCCAGGTGCCGCATACCCGCGACCTGGAAAACCCGCTGGCCGCCGTGCAGATGGGCCTGATCTACGTCAATCCGGAAGGCCCGGACGGCAACCCCGACCCGATCGCCTCCGCGCGCGACATCCGCGACACCTTCGCGCGCATGGCCATGAACGATGAAGAGACCGTGGCGCTGATCGCCGGCGGCCACACCTTCGGCAAGACCCACGGCGCCGGCCCGGCCGACAACGTGGGTGCCGAACCCGAAGCCGGCGAGCTGGAAAGCCAGGGCTTGGGCTGGCACAACCGCTATGGAAGCGGCAAGGGCGCCGACACCATCACCAGCGGCCTGGAAGTCACCTGGACCACCACGCCGGCGCAGTGGAGCAACGATTACTTCGACCATCTGTTCGGTTTCGAGTGGGAGCTGAGCAAGAGCCCGGCCGGCGCGCATCAGTGGGTGGCCAAGAACGCCGACGCCATCATTCCCGACGCGCACGACGCCTCGAGGAAGCATCGCCCGACGATGCTGACCACCGATCTGGCGCTGCGCTTCGACCCGGCGTACGAAGCCATCTCGCGGCGTTTCCAGCAGCATCCCGAACAATTCGCCGATGCCTTCGCACGCGCCTGGTTCAAGCTCACCCACCGCGACATGGGCCCGCGCTCGCGCTACCTGGGCGCTGACGTGCCTGCTGAAGAGTTGGTGTGGCAGGACCCGGTGCCGGCGGTCGATCACCCACTGGTCGATGCGCAGGACGCCGCCGCGCTCAAGCAGACCATTCTGGCCTCGGGCCTGAGCGTGGCGCACCTGGTGTCCACTGCGTGGGCGTCGGCCTCCACGTTCCGCGGCTCGGACAAGCGTGGCGGCGCCAACGGTGCGCGCATCCGCCTGGCCCCGCAGAAGGATTGGCAGGCCAATCAGCCCGAGCAACTGGCCAAGGTGCTCGCAACGCTGGAACGCATCCAGGCCGACTTCAACGCTGCGCAATCGGGTGGCAAGAAGATCTCGCTGGCCGACCTGATCGTGCTGGCCGGTAACGCCGCAGTGGAACATGCAGCGCAAGCCGCCGGCCACCAGGTCACCGTGCCGTTCGCACCCGGCCGTACCGATGCGTCGCAGCAACAGACCGATGTGGAATCCTTCGCCGTGCTCGAACCGGTGGCCGATGGCTTCCGCAACTTCGCCAAGCGTCGCTACGCAGTGCCGGCCGAAGCGCTGCTGATCGACAAGGCCCAGCTGCTCACCCTCACCGCGCCGGAGCTGACCGTGCTGGTCGGCGGCCTGCGCGTGCTGGGCGCCAATGTCGGCGACTCGAAGCATGGTGTGTTCACCAGCCGTCCCGGTGTGTTGAGCAACGACTTCTTCGCCAACCTGCTCGACATGCGCACCGAGTGGAAGGCCACCTCGGAGGCGAAGGACGAGTACGAAGGCCGCGACCGCAGCACCGGCGAACTTCGCTGGACCGGCACGCGCGTGGACCTGGTGTTCGGCTCCAACTCCATCCTGCGTGCGGTGGCCGAGGTCTACGCCAGCGCCGATGCGCAGGAAAAGTTCGTGCACGACTTCGTTGCCGCCTGGACCAAGGTGATGCAGCTGGATCGTTTCGATCTGGCCTAAGCGTGCTCACTCACACGCACCTGCCAACACCCAGGTGCGTGTTCCACCTAATGCAAACGCCCCGAATCGCCGGGGCGTTTGCATTTGCGGGTCGATTGCATGACAGCCTGCGCCGACAGCGCGCTACAACGCGTCGATATCGCCCAATGCCGTGATCAGGCGGCGCGCACGCTTGTCCGGTTTACCCTCGGGCGCACGGTAACCGGTGCGCTCGGCCGCGCGCTGCAGGCGCCATTGCGCGCGGGCCTCGCGCGAACTGTCGGTTTCGATGTAGAGCGCCTGTGCGACCGGGGCCTGGCCGCGCACATCGCTGAGCGCGGCAACGGTGATCTCGAAGATTTCGCCGCCGCGGTCGATACGCAGTCGTTCGCCGCTGCGCAGCGCACGCGACGGCTTGGGACGCTGACCGGCCACGTCGACCTTGCCGGTCTCCACTGCATTCTTGGCCAGGCTACGCGTCTTGAAAAAGCGCGCTGCCCACAGCCAGACATCCAGCCTGACCGTCATCGCCCGTTCCAGCTCTAGATTCATTCGTCTCGCGGTCTCGTGTCGTGCGTTGGCTAGCGCAGCACGCCTTGCATGCGTGCAAGCGCTGCGATCTTGCGCAAACGCCGGCTCGCTTGCCGGCGCCTTCGGCGACGATGGTGTGCGCCACACCCGATGTTTGGGCAACGACTGCGGAACTCAAGCGGGCAGAACCAGGTGCGGCCTGGTCCGCACCGCAGGGCAGCACCGCCAGCGGACCGTCGCCGCCGCTAGGTGTTCGTCGTGTCCACGGTGCGCGGCATGTCCGGGTTCGGATGCGCCGCAATCAACGCATCGTCGGCAGCGTTGGCACGCAGTGCCGCAGGTCGGGCGGCATGCCGTTGCGCGAAGGCAGTAAACGCAGGCCGCGGCTCCAGCATGCCGGTACGCGTGTAGAAACCCACCACCGCCGCCATGTACAGGTCGGCCGCGCTGAAGCACGCGCCGGCCAGGTATTCGCGGCCCGCGATGGCCTGTTCCAGGGTCTGCAGAAGGTCCGCTTCGTGGCCGTAGCCGGCGCTGCGTGCCGGTGCCAGCACGCCGCTTTCCTTCGCGGTCAGCAGCGCCTCCACTGGGCCGGCCAGGAAAAACAGCCAGCGGTAATAATCGGCGCGCGCCGGCGATCCCGGCGGCGGCGCCAGATGCCGCTCCGGCACCAGGTCGGCCAGGTAGGCACAGATCGCCGCGTTTTCGGTGACGACCGTCTCGCCATGGCGCAGCGCCGGCACCTTGCCCATCGGGTTGATCGCCATATAGTCCGGCGCCTTCATCGTGGTGCCGTAGTCGAGGATGACCGTCTGGTACGGCAGGCCGGTCTCCTCCAGCATCCAGCGGGCGACACGGCCGCGTGACAACGGGTGGGTGTAGAGCACGATCTCGGTGGACATGGGCAGACTTTCCTGGTGGACAGCCTGCAGTCTGGTCCTGCCCTGCTGACAGGTGCTGTCAGCAGTCGGCTCCGTAGCCGGTCGCCGCGCGCCAGCGCTTGATCAGCAGATGCCGGCGCGAGGGATAGCGTTCGCCATCGTCGGCCAGGGCCAGCACCCGGTCGGCGCGGAAATGGCGGAAATCGCCGCGCAGTTCGCACCACGCGGCGACCATGCCGTAGCCGCCAAGAAAGGCCATCGCGAACGGCCAGACCCGCCGTTGCGAGGCAGCGCCTTCGGCATCGGCATAGTCCATCCGCAGCACGTGTTCGAGCCGGATGCCGCGACGCAGGATCGGCAGCCACGGTGCGGGCGGTTGCGCGGCATCGGCCGCAGGCACCAGCAGCCCGCTGGTCTCGATCGATGCGCGCAGATTGCCGGGCAGCGTGGCGGTGATGCGCGCTACCGCACGCTGCGCCGCCTGCGCCAGTTCCGGATCGGCCTGGCGCGCCACCCAGCGCGCGCCCAGGGTCAAGGCCTCCAGTTCGTCCTCGGTGAAATTCAGTGCCGGCAGCAGGAAGCCTGGACGCAACACATAGCCGACGCCGGGATCGCCGAGGATGTCGGCGCCCTGCGCGCGCAAGGTGGCGATATCGCGATACAGCGTACGCAGGCTGACGCCCAGCGCAGTGGCGAGCTGCGCACCGGCCACGGGCCGACGCCGTCCGCGCAGGGCGTCGAGCAGATGCAGCAAACGGGTCGCACGGATCACCATCGCGACAGCATAGTGGGCTTTGCGTCCTTGCTGCCTTGGGCAGCATAGCGATCCTGCATTCGGTTCTTAGACGAACGGACGCACCAATAGGAATCCAACCGCGATGCAGCGATCGGCCGGCGCATCAGCAGGCCAGCTGTCGAACACGTCCGACCTGGCTGCGCCCCAGCCGACGCGCACTCCCCCATCCTCGCCAGGCTGCACCTGCCGCGTTGCCTATGCGGGCGCAAGCCTGCGGCAACTTGCATGTCGCCGCCAGACAAAACGCGCAGCGTGCTCCACGAGCGGCGCGCCCACGCCGCCTCGCCGCACGTGCGCTGCATCCGGGCTCACCTAGGCAATGCTAGTGTGCGCACCTTCTGCGCGACGATACGACTGCGATGCCCAAATCCGCTGTCCTGACCGAAGGCCCGATCGGCAAGAACCTGCTGTTGTTCGCGCTGCCGATCATGGCCGGCAACATCGCCCAGTCGCTCAACGGCTCGATCAACGCGATCTGGATCGGTCGCTATCTCGGCGAAGAAGCGCTGACCGCGGCGGCCAATGCCAACAGCATCATGTTCTTCCTGATCGGCTCGGTGTTCGGCATCGGCATGGCCTCGACCATCCTGATCGGCCAGGCGATGGGCGCACGCGATATCGCCCAAGCGCGCAAAGTGATGGGCACCAGCGCAAGCTTCTTCGGC
>JAAIGE0100514423.1_pt1 | contig 17856 bp, 2 predicted proteins | sample 6487951 | NCBI WGS metagenome assembly JAAIGE01 (sample SAMN13974128, study PRJNA590717) | phyllosphere metagenome | biome: tomato field; feature: multiple bacterial spot infested tomato fields; material: tomato leaves; isolation source: leaves from tomato fields | host: Solanum lycopersicum ...
ACTCAAAACTGCCTTGCAGCCCGGTCGCAACACTGAGCCCCTGTGTCACGGTATTCGATACAGCCGCACGTGCCGCTGCGGCGCTCCACTGCTCGCCTTTGAAGACGCTGCCGAGGGACCCGGCTTTCGCCAGCCCGGCGATGCCGGCAGACGCGCCGCTTCCGATCGCGGACAGCGCCACGCCTTTCCAATTGAAGCTGTCCTGGGCACCGATGGCAATACCAACGGCCTGGCTGGCGATTGATCCTGCAGCGCCGCCAATTGCACCCGCGGCGACGGCGCCGGCGGTAAATCCGTATCCTCCGCTCACGACAGACATGCCGGCTGCGAACGTGGTGGTGCCAGCACCGGCACCCGCCACGCCAAGCGCACCGGCAGCTGCGCCAGCCGTGTAGATCGTCGCCACCACCGCCACCACCACCATCACCAGCTGCCCCAACCCACCACACCCGCCACCACCCGACTGCGGCGGCGGCATCGCCGGCGCCGTATTGCCGATCATCTCGGTCGGGTCATATGGCTTGAAGGTCTGGTGGTCGCCGTGCACCGTGTTCACACGGGTCGGGATGCGCAGGATCTGGCCGACGGTCAGTTCGGCGTCAGAGCTGAGGGCGTTGGCGTCGGCGATCAGGTACCACAGGCTGGCGTCGCCCCAGATATTCTGGGCGATGCTGTGGAGGGACTCGTCCCTCGATTGCACGCTGTAGGTCGACGGCGCCGCGCTCATCGACGGGCTGGTCACCGCCAGGTAGTTCGAGCCCAGCGCCAGGTCGCGTTCACCGGATTCCACCCCGTATACCTGGCCATTGACGATCAGGTTGAACTCGGTCTTGCCGTCGCTGCCCTTGCGCGACTGGACATGGCCATCGGCGTCGTACCAGAGGCGGTTCAGTACCTTGCCGGTCCCGCCTTCCACCACATGGGTGCGGTTGCCGTTGGCATCGTACTGGCTCAGCGTGGTAGAACCGTTCAACAGCGTGCTGCTGGTTTCCTTGTATGTATCGTACAGTCCGTAGCCCACGGTATAGCGAACCGTTTGGGACTTGGGCCGGGCAACCGAGTATCCCAGCAGATTGCCCATCGCGTCGTAACCACTGCCCGTGTGGTACGGATCGTTATTGACGAAGTAGATGTCCTGCTGCGTGCCACCGCCCACGCCGATGTCGGTCTGGCGCTCGACCAGGCCGCCGACGTAATAGGCATACACCCGGCGCGCGGACGTAATGCCCAGTGCGTTGACCAGGTCCGCTGTGATCCCGCTGGCTGCCGACGTCAGTCCCGACTGTGTGATCCGGCCGGCGAAATCGTACAGGCGGGTGTCGATGACGAAGCCATCGTGGCTCACCGTCGACAGGCGGCCCGCCGCGTCGTAGGTATAGCTCTCGACACGCACGCCATCCGGCACAACGCCGTACTTGCCGCCCTGGTTGCTGACCGCGATGCCGCGCGCGGTGTCGGTCAGGCGGTTACCGGACTGGTCGTACGTGATGGCATGCCCGTAGCGGCCGAACACGGCGCGGCCCGTCGCCGCATCCCAGTCGCCATTGACGACCGTCTGGCGGTTCATCGAATCATAGGCATTGAAGAACTCGACCGGCGCCTGGCCGTTGTACGACGAGGTGATCTTCGTGCGGTTGCCGTTATTGTCGTACTGGTAGCTCAGGTCGTACTTGTCGTCGCGGATGCCCTCCAGCCGGTTCTGCATGTCGTAGCGCAGGGTGTTGTTCTGCAGCTGCGTCGGTGCGTCCACGCCGGCCGTGCCCAGATAAGTCTGGCGTTCGGTCAGGCGATTGCCGGCCGCATCGTAGCTGTAGCGGGTGGACATCTTGGAGGCGGCATCCTCGATGTAGGTGAGCTTGTCACCGCTGTAAGCATAGCTAAGGTTCTGGCCACGGTCCGAGGTCCGGGTCAGCAGGCGGCCGCTTTGATCGTACGTGTAGCCGGTCGTCGCCCCGCCCATATCTTTGCTGGTGGCCAGGCGATCGTTCTTGTACTCCCACGACATGGTGTTGTTATTGGCGTCGCGGCTGGCGACCTTGTTGCCTTGGGCGTCAAACCCGGTCACGGTACGGAACAGCAGGGCTGCCCAGCCGTTGTTGGCCAGCGCTTTCATGTCCTGGGTAGCGCTGGAGATCACATTGCCGTCGGCGTCATACTCGAGCGCCGTGGCCACGTTGTCGCTGCCGATGTTGCGGATCTGGCGACCCAGTTCGTCGTACTCGAAGCGCTGCTGCAGGTTGAACTGGCCATGCGAGGTCGGGGTGAACGAATTATTGCCGGTGTTGATGGCCACGTGCACATTTACCTTCCCGCCGATGGTCGACGAGGTCAGGTTGCCCAGGTGGTCGTAGCTGTAGTTGGTCAGCACGCCCTTCAGCGACAGGCCTTCCGAGCTGACGGTGGACGGCTGCTGCACCCATAGCCGGTTGCCGAACATATTGTAGTGGCCCGTCACCACGCCGCCGTCGGCGTGGTACTCGCGCACGATATTGCCCAGGCTGTCGTAGGTGACGGCGTTCTTGTTGCCGTTGAAGTCCACCGTCATCGCCACACGCCCCAGCGCATCGTAATGGGTATAGGCGTATGCGGTCGGCTGGCCGGCCTGCGCGTTCTGGGTGCGGGATACCAGCTGGTTGTCGAAGCCGTACTGGTAGCTGATGCGGAAGCTCGGATCGCGCGGATCGGTCACGCTCAACACATTGCCCCAGCGGTCGACGGTGATCGAGTTGCCGCCGGTGGCGTGGCGCGTTCCGCTCTGTTCGACCTTGGTGGCAGTCACCGGATCGGTCAGGTGCAGGGTTGGTACTTTCTTGGCGACCACGCTTTCCAGGATCGCGATGGCGTTCCGGGTCGCGGTGTCGTCCACCTCGGCCTGTTCGGCCAGGTCACGCAGGGCGGCGCTGACCCTGGCCGCGAAGCCGGCCTGGGTCGTCAATTGCAGGCGATCGGTGCCCTGGTAGCCCACCACCGAGTTGATGATGGCGACCGCCACATGGCCACGGGTGCGCGCCGGGAGCATGGCGCTGAACTGGCTCAGTTCGGCGCCGGTCGGCGCACGGCCTGTGACCTGGCGGAACAGCGCCTGCACGAAGCTGGCGTTGTCCATGTCGATGGGGAACAGGCGCTGCGCCTCGGGGCTCTCCAGGATCAGCTGGGCGATCGACTCGACCGTCATGTCCGGGAAGCGGCGCATGGCGCTGGCGTAGAAGTTCAGGCCGCCGCTGTCCGGGGTCCGGTTCAGCAGCCCGACATACAGGCGCGTCAGTTGCAGGGTGCGCTGGGCGTCGGGCGAGGCTGCCAGGGCCGCGGCGCCGCCTGCGTTATAGGCCTTGGCCGAGTCGCGCGCCTTGGCTGCGGCAGCGTTGATCATCGCATCGGCTTCGGCCGTGGTCACGGTGGTCGCGCCCAGTTGCTTGAGGATCGTGCTGGTGCGGTTGTTGAACGCCGTGGTATCGACGTTGTTCACGCTGTTCGTGACCAGGATAAAGCGGGTCACGAGCTCGGCGCGGCTGACGCCCGCGACCAGCTGGTCGACGTAGAACTTCACGCCGCCGGCGTCGGCGGTGCGGTTCAGGCTGTTAGTGTAGAGCAGGCGCACGAACGCGTCGTTGCTCTGGCCGGCCGGATACAGGGCGGGGTTGTCTGCCATCAGCGATTTCGCGATGTCGATCGCCGTCGCCCCGGTCGTCATGCGGTCGTTGGCAGCAAGGAGCTCCCCCAGGGTCGGCGCGCGGTTCAGCAGGGTGATGTACAGCTGGGTGAGCTGCTGGGTGCGCACATTCGCGGCCGTGCTCAGCCTTGCGATCGATGGCAGGGCCGTGGCCGCGCTGGCGTAGGCCTTGGCGGCGGTCGTGATGGTCGAGCCCAGCGCCACCGCCGCCTGGTACTGCGCCAATGGCGCCGCCAGCGCGTCCTGGTAGTCCGTATTGGCCTTGTCGTACTCGGCTTTCTTGGCTTCCCACGCCGCTTTTGCCGTCGAGGCTGCCAGGTACCTCACATCCGCCGTCACCACCGAGGCGTGTGCCGTGGCCAGCGCGTTCATGCTGGCCAGGACGTTGGCGGCCGCGGTGCGTGCGGTCGTGGCTTGCGCCACCGTGATGCCGTAGTTGTTGTAGTTCCTGGTGGCGGTGGTCAGCGCGGTCTGGGCGGTGGTCAGGTTGCGGTCCGCAGTCGTCTTTGCGGTCACTGCCGCATTCGCTGTCGTAGTCAATGAGCTCTCGACCTTGGTGGTGATGCTCGACAGCCTACCCTTGGCCTCGGCCGACTTCATGATCTCAGCGGCAACATAGTTACGGCCGTTACTGTTGACCACCCCGACCCAGAACGACAGGTCGTCGGCGGTGGCGGCCCGGCCCAAGACGTTGGTGTACAGTTTGCGCACGAAGGCGGTCGGATCGGTCGGGTATTCGGCGGCGATGATCGAATCGGCCAGCGCCGTCGGCGTGGTCGCGCCGCGCGAAATGTTGCGGATCCAGAACAACGCGCCCGAATAGTCGGCGTCGCCGCGCAGCTGCGCGTATATCTCCGCCGCCTTGCGGCGCGCCGAACTCATCGACAGCATGTCCAGGGCGTCGGTGTAGGCGGGCGTCGCATTGGTCACGGCGCGCTGGGCGGTCGTCACGTTGCTTGATGCTGTGTTGACCAGTCCCTGCAGGCGTGTAGCCTCGTTGAGCGTGGCCAGGGCCGCGTTGCTGGCGGTGTTGGCCGCGCTGGCGGTGCTGGTGATGAACGACGCGATGCGCTCGTCCACCGCCTTCTTATGGGTCAGCTGGGTTGGCAGGTAGTCGGTGTAGTTGCCCCAGTTCTCGAGCATCAGCACGGCCAGGCTGCCGCGCAGGTTGGCCTTGCCGGCGTTCTGGGTCAGGTAGTTGCCCCAGAAGGTGATGTCGGCCGCACTTGGCGCGCGGTTCAGGATGGTCGAATACAGGCTGGTGATGAAAGCCGCATTGGTGCTGCCTGCCGGGAAGAACGTGCGCCCTTCCGCGCTGTCGATCATTTGCTGGGCGATGTAGTCGGGGGAGGAAACGCCCCAGAAATTCAGGTCGGCCAGCGTCGGCGGGTTGCTGAGCGGCCGCTGCAGCAGGGTGGCATACATGCGCAGGACCTGCAGGCGCTTGTCGGCCGAGCCGTCGCCCGATTTGTTGGCGTTGGCCAGGGCCGTTGTGGCCGCCGCCACCGCCGTGGCGCGCACCGACTCGGTGCTGTTCATCGTCGTCTGGAGCGAAGCCAGCTGCGAGGCGAGCTGGTCCACCGAAGTCTTCAGCGTGGTGCGCAGGGTCGTGATGCGCGTGACTTCCGCAGCGGTGGCGGCATCGAGCTTGACGAAACTGTCGACCACCCGTTGCAGCAGGGCGGAGCGGGCGGTCAGGTACTCCATGCCCGAACTGGCCAGCGCTTCGTCGCCGGTGTAGGTCAGCACGCTGTTGACGATGTCGAGCGCGATCTTGGCGCGGGTGGCCGCCGGCGTCGCCGACAGCTGGGCTGCCCAGGCCGAGCGCTTTTTATCGTCGATCAGGCTGGCCTTGCCCAGCATCTGGCTCACGACCTTGTCCACGTAGCCGGCGTTCGACAGGGTGCCGTAGATATCTGCGCCTTCCTTATTGCCCAGGAATGACTCGATGATCTGTATCGGCGTCTGGTTCTTGTCGATATAGAACTGTACGCCAGCATGGTCGGGCGGGAAGCCTTCGTTGCGGCCCAGCAGCGCCACGTACAGCTGGGTGATCTGCAGGCGCATCGAGGCTGCCGGATTGGCCGCCAGCGTATTGTTGGCCGCCAAGGCGGCGGCGTTGCCGAGCGCCGCATTGCTCATCGCTTCGGCCAGTTGGGCGGCCGAGGTCGCGTCGGTGCGTACGCCGTTCAGCTTTGCCATGAGGGCCGACTGGCTGCTCGAATAGGCAAAGTTCAGGGCCTCGGTAAAGCTGCTGGACGTAACCATTGAGAATACCTTGCGCTGGGTGGCGGCGTCGGCCAGGGTCAGCGACAGGCCGACCGTCAGGCCGACCGCGGTGCGGTTGTCGAGCAATGCGCGCAGGGCGAGGTCGCCCGGCGCCTGGTTCTGCGCCGCCAGCATGCCGTTGGCGATCTCGAAGGCGATCTTGTCGCGCGCGGCGCCGCCATCCAGGCGCGTCACGAAGTCATTGAGCTCTTTCAGGGCGGCGGCGCCGGTCGGCAGCGCGCCCAGCGCATTGGTGTACAGCTTCTCGACGAAGGCACGGTTGCTCAGCGAGCGCCAGGTGCCCAGCGTGCCGCCCGCTTCCGTGCTGTTCATGAAGGCGAGCGCGATGCCGGCCCACTGTTCATCGGTGTATGGCTTGGCGGGCGTGTAGAAGTCCATGCCGCCGGTATCGGGCACACGGCCGAGCAGGACCAGGTAAAGACGGGTGAGCGTGCGCCGGATGTCGTCCAGCGGGGTGGCGCCGGCCGCCACGTCGGCGGCATTCTGCGCATTGCGGGCCAGTTCTGCGGCCGCCTTGGCCGCCAGCAGGGCGCGCTCGGCCGCCTCCTGGGCGGTCGCCGCCGAGGTGATCCCGTTCAAGATGATGCTGCCGGCATCGCCGGTCGGGATGCTGGCCCCCAGCGTCACCACCGCGGTGTACGAGGTCGAGACCTTGTTGCTGAACAGGTTGCGGTCGTTTGCCAGCTGCGCGTCGGTGCCGTCGTATTGGGTGACCTGGGTTGCGAACTGTACCGCGAACTGGCCGCGGGTGAGGGCGTTCGGACCGCTCAGCCGCGCCAGCCAAGCGGACAGCTCGGTCGGGGAGGGCGCGCGCCCCAGCGCCAGGCTGTAGGCGCGGCTCACCAGCTGCTCGTTGTACTGCTGCGGGGTGAGGCCGATCGACGGATACAGCCACGGCTCGGACGCTTCCGGGCTGCTCAGCATCTGTTCGGCGGCCTGCTCGATCGTCAGGCCCTGCGCCATCACGGCGGTCCAGAAGTTCAGGCCGTTCAGGTCGGGCGCCCGTCCGAACAGCGCAACGTACATCTCGATCAGCTGGACGCGGCGGCGTTCCAGCGTGCCCTCCTGGGTGCCGCGCGCAATTGCGCCGGCCAGGTCGGTGCCGGCCTGGCGCATCAGGTCCTTGGCCAGATCCTGGTTGTTGCCATGGAAGTTGACCACATAGTGATGGATCGCGCTGACGCGCGCGTTCATGATCTGGGCCGCCGGGCCGTTCTCGCGCACGATGGTGTCGAGCAGGTCGGCCAGCACCAGGCCCCGTTCATTGAACGAGGCGGCGCCGTCCTTCGCGGTGGCGGCCGCGTACAGCGTCGACCAGTGGGTGATCCGCGCGGCGTCGCCGCCGTTGGGGTTTTGCGCGGTGCCGAAGGTCTGGCGGAAGATGCGCTCGATGATTTGCGCCGGGGTGCCGGTCACGAGGTCGCGCGCTTCGCTGCCCGCCAGCATGGCTGCGAACACGGCGGCGTTGCCGATGCCCTTGCTGGCGCCGTTGAGCCAGAAGTTCAGGCCAGCCAGTTCGGCCGGGCGGTTGTACAGCATCAGATACATCTGGATGAGCTGCTTCGAGCGCTCAGGGTCGGCGACGCGGGTCAGGTTCAGGCGGCCGCCGATGCGGGTGAACTCCGGTCCGGTGGCCGGCTTCATCAGGATCTCGTATTCGTAGCTGCCAGCGGCGAGGCCAGCGGTGTCGAACACGGTCAGGCCTTCGATCTTCTGGATGGCTCCCGCAATCCAGGCGCCGCCGGCGACGCGGTAGCGCACGCCGGAGATCGTTCCCATCGCGCTATCGTCATCCAGCACAATCAGGCCGCCGCCGAAGGCTTGGCCGGTGGCCAGGGTCTTGCGGGCCCATGCGCCCGCCTCGCGCTCCAGCACGGTCAGGCGGCCGTTCGGCTGCAGGCGGCTGTCCACCAGCTGGCCCAGCAGGTTGTAGCGGTTCTCGGTGCGCAGTACCTGGTCGTTCGCCAGCAGCTTGGCGACGTCGTAGCCTCCCGACGAGGTGAATGGCGCGGCAAGGGCGCCGGCGTCCTTGGAGGTGCCGGTGATGACGGCGGTCGCATTGCCATGCACGTCATACAGGCGGATGGTGTCGATCCCCTTGTCGGCATTCGTGCGCCAGGCGCGGCCGGCCTGGTCGAAATAGGTCCGGTAATCGGCGCTGGACACCTTGTCCACCATGGTGACGGTGCGGATGATCTCGCCGAAGCCGTTGTACTCGGTCTTGCGGCTAATGCTGGCGCCGGTGGCGCCGTTGACCAGGTCGATCAGGCCCGGCGTGGTCACGCCGGTGACGCGGCCGAACGCATCGTAGCTTATGATCTGGAACGCGGCGTGCACCGTGCCGTGGATGTCGGTGGCGGTGCGCCACTGCTTGGCGAGCCGGCCGTAGGCGTCATAGGACGAATACATGCTGCTGCGCGCGCCGGTCTTCGCGAACTGCTCGGGGTCGAGCGTTTCCAGCGCCCGTCCCCAGTTGTCGTAACGGGTGGCGGTGATGCGGTTGGCGACATTCTGGGCCATCGCCAGCGTCGCCTCGTAGCCTTGTCCGTCGGCGCGCGGCGCACCGTCGGCGTATTCGATGTGCAGGACCACGTTGCCGTGGACGTCGAGCTTGTATTCGGTCAGCTTGATGCCGGCGTCGACGATGCCCTCGCGCCCGGTTTGCTGCTTGCGCGCGGTGGCGATCACGCGGCCCAGCCCGTCGTAATAGGTCAGGGTCTTGCCGCCGGTCGCGTCAGTGACCTCGGTCTGGTTGCCCACTGCATCGTAGTCGAACTGGGTGGTCAGGTTGCCGGTTTGTAAGCTCTGGTTATTCTGGCCATGGGCGTAGGTGACGCCGTAGCGGGTCTCGCTGGTCTTGCGCCCCAGGTTGTCGTAGTCGTAGCCGACCTTGCGATCCTGCTGCGAGCTCCTGTAGTCCTTGTAGCCGGTGTCGGTCCAGGTGCCGAAGGCCTCGGCGTACTCGACCTGCTCGGTGAGCTTGCCTGCCGGGTCATAGGCGAAGGTCGTCAGGTAGCCGCTGCGCTGGCCACCGATGTCCGACAGGGCGGCGATCTGCGCGGTCTTTTCGCCGCGCGCATTGTAGTAGTAGCGGGTCACCGCGCCCTCGGCCAGCGCCTGGCCCTGGGCGTTGGCGCCATACACCTCCTGGCGGTAGACCTCGCCGAAGGCGTTGTAGTCGTTGGCGGTGGTGCGGCGTGCGGCCACGTAGCCGCCGGCGCGTGGATCGTAGGACGCGACCAGCGGCTCTTTCGTTGTCACGAGGCGGCCGGCTGCATCGTAGACGTACGAGATCGTACGGTCGGTATTGCCGTCCTTCGGCACCTGCTGCGCGTAGGCGTCGGCGCTGACGCCGGCGGCCGGACTTGCAGCCACGTTGCCGTAGCGGGTCATGGACTCGACTTCGCCAAAGGCGTTGCGCTTGTATTCGGTCGCATAGCCGGCGGCGTCGACCTCCCAGCGCACCTTGCCGGCGCGGTCATAGACCTTGTAGCTGACCTTGCCGCCGACGTCGCGGTTAGAAACGGCGTTGCCGAGCGCGTCGTAGGTAATCGTGATGGTGCGCTCGCCAGAAGGCAGTTCGATCACGGCGTGCTGGCCCAGGGCGGCATATTGCTCGCGCGTCGGGTCGTACACCATCACCGACGGCAGCACGGTCTGCACCTGGCGGCCCATGGCGTCGTAGCGGTACTCGGTGACACGCTCCCTGCCTGCGATGCCGGCCCCCTCGGTGCGCCGCACCAGGTTGTTCAGGGCGTCGTATTCGAGCAAGGTCTCGGGCCGCACCAGCTGCGCGCTGCCCCAGTTGCCGATGCGGGCCGCGAGCCCGTCGTCGAAGGCGGCGACCTGCGGCGCCACCTCGCGCACCATCCGGCCGGCGGCATCGTAGCGGTATTCCCAGGCATTGCCCAGTTTGTTGGTAAAGGTCAGCTTGCGGCCGAGCGCATCATAGGTGTACGACTCGGCCTGGCCCAGCGCATCGGTCACGCGCGCCAGGTTGCCGCCGGCCTCGTAGACGTAGCGGGTGATGCGTGTTTTCGCGGCGCTCTCGTGGGCGCGCGCCAGGCTTTCGGCGGCCTGCAGCACGGCGTCGGGCGAGGCGCCGGGCGCCAGCTGGACCTGCGTCGCGTAGCTCAGTTCGGCGACGACGCGGCCGGTCGGCTCATACCGTTTTTCGCTGACGTTGCCGAGCGCATCGATGGTGAAGCGTAGGCCGCCGCCGGGTTGGTACACGAACAGCTGGGTGCGGTCGGCAGCGGTGGCGCGGCCGGCGGCCATGGCCAGCGCCTGCGCGGTGGTCGTCAGCTGCGCGATCTCGGCGGCGGTCAGTTCGGTGGCGTAGGCGGTGACGGCGACCACATTGCCCGCGGCGTCGAAGCGGCGCAGCACGACCGCGCCCTCGGGGCCGATCTCGAGCACCGGATTGTTGGCGACGTCGTAGAAGGTCCGGGTTACGCGGTCGGCTGGGGCCGAGCCGCTGGCGGCACCACCCTGAACGGCTGCGTGGCGTGTGGTGCGCACAATATTGCCGCGGACGTCGTACTCGAGACTGGTCACGGCGCCATTGGCGTCGACCGTCCTGACCAGGCGATTGCCGGCGTCGTAGGTGTAACTCAGCAGGCGGTCGAGCGCGTTGTTGGCGGGCGCCGCGCCGAAGTTGCCGGGCGTGCTGCCTGTGACTGCTGCGGCATGGTCGCGCACGCTCGTCAGGTTGCCCGCGGCGTCGTAGCGTCGGGTAGTGATCGCCCACTGGATGGTGTTGCCGCTGCCGGACATCGCGGTGGCGCTGGCGGTGACGCGGCCCATCGCATCGTAGCGGTAATGGGTGATGGCGTCGACGCCGGTGGCGCCCGCGACGGGCGGGCGAGCCGCGGTCATCTCGGCGTCGCTCGGGTTCGCCGAGCGCAGCAGGCTGGCGCTCAGGGTGCGCACGGAGATATTGCCGGCGCCGTCGTACTGGAGCTGCTCGACCGCCCATTCGCGCTGGGCGCCGCTGCCGCGCTGCGCGGTCGCGGTGGCCACCAGACGGCCGGCAGTGTCGTAGGCCTGGCGCACGATGCTATTGTCGGCGCTGTCGGCGGCGCGGGCCGCATCGATCCAGGCGACGATCGCGCCGTCGGTGGGCTTCAGGTTCGCGCTCGGGTAGGTGGCGCCGAAGCCGGTGCGCTCGATCAGGCGGCCGGCCGCGTCGTAGCGGTTGGCGACCACGCGCCACACGCCAGGGACGCTGTTCTGGTCGGACGAGCCGGCCGGGGCGACCGCGTTCTGCAGGGTCAGCGTCGCGGCCAGGCGCCCGTTGGCGTCGTAGACGAAGCGCTGGCGCAAGTCGTGGCCGGCGTGCGAGAGCACCTGGGTGTCGATGGCGTTGCGGATGTCCGCCAGTTCGGCGGTCGGCGGCAGGGTGCGCGCGTAGGTGATCTGCTCGACCACGCGGCCATCGGCGTCGTGGCTGTAGACCGTGACGGCGCCGTTGCCGTTGATGCTGGCGACCACGCGCCCGTCGCGGTCGTAGACCGTGCGGGTGGCGTTGTCCAGCGGCGATGCGCTGGCGCCGGCGTTGGCGTAGCGGGTGACCTGCTCAGCCTCGCCGAAGGCGTTATAGCGCGTAGCGGTGCCGTAACCGAGCGGATCGGAGGTCTCGACCATCTTGCCGCGCTTGTCGTAGGCTTGGCGATAGGTAATGTTCGGGGCTGCGTTGAGTAGCTGGTTCAGGAGTAAGCGTTCGCTTACCAGCGAGCCGAACAGGCTGCTGGAACCTCGCGTCGCCAGTTCTGTGACGGCTAGCAGGTTGCCGCGCACATCGTATTCGCGCCGCACCACGGCGTAGTTGGCGTCCATCGTCCAGGCCAGGCGGCCAGCGTTGTCGTACCAGTTGGCCTGGGTTGCGGACCCGCCCTGCAGCGCAGCGGCAAGGTCGACCCCGGCCGCGCCGGCGTGGCCGCGCTGGCCGATCGCGGGCGTGAGCTGCGCCAGCGGTGTGGTGTACTCGAGGGTGCGCCGCACCTCGCCGAAGGCGTTGTACTCGACCTGGCGCACCGCGCCGTCGGGGTTGACGGTGTAGACCCGCAGGCCGTCGTTGTCGTAGTAGTGCCTGGTCACCAGCGCACCGCCGCCGGCCGGCAGGTCGGCGGCCTTGAGAGACGCGCCGATGGCGCTCAGCTGCGCCTGGGTGAGCGGCGTTGTCTGGCGCGCCACTTCGATCAGCGCGCCGAACCCGTCATAGGTATAGCGTTCCCAGTCGCCGGTCGGGCCCACCATGGCGGCCAGGCGGCCTTCGCTCCAGAGGTACAAGGTGCGGCGGCCCATCTGGTCGGTCATCGAGGTGCGGTTGCCGGCGATATCGTAAGCATACTGGATGCCGTAGCCGGCCCATATCCTTTCCACCGCGGCCGCGTCGGGAGCGGCGCCCAGGGCTGCCAGCAGGCGCGCGCCTTCCTCGCTGAGTTCGCCGGTCAGGCGATTGGCGCCGTCGTAGCGGCGCAGGCTGGTGAGCGCTTCGGCGCCCGGGGTGTCACGCGTGACCGAGACCTGGCGTCCGGCGGCGTCGTAACCATAGATGGTCAGCTTGCCGGTGGCCGAACGCTCGGTCAGGACCTGGTTGGCGGCAGTGTAGGTGTAGGTGGTGACGCGGTCGTCGGAGCTAGCGCGCCGGCCTAGGCCGGCCAGGGTAGCGGATGCCGGAAAGTCGACGCGGATCGCGTACTGGCGACGGCTGGCGACATTGCCGGCCGTATCATAGGCGATCTCGGTGAGGTAGTTTTCCTCGTCGACGACGCCGACCAGCTGGCCTTTGCCATCGTACAGGTTACGGCGGTGGGTGGCCACGGCCCCGGCTTGCGAAATCAGCGTCTCGAGGGGCGCATGCATTGTTCCAAAGGCCGTGTTGATGCTGGTGTGGGTCATGGTGTCGACCAAGCGGCCGGCGGCGTCGTACTCGTAGCGGACCAGTGTGCCAGCGCCGTCCAGGGTCGCCACCAGGTAGTTGTCGGCGTCATAGAAGCGGCGCAGGTAGCGGTCGACGTTGGAGCTGGATTCGATGCCGAACGCTGCGGGGATGACGCCACCGATGATCAGTCTGGTGTCAACCAGCTTGGCGCGCTGCACCGTCGCCACCAGGCGCCCCAAGCCATCATAGGTATGGCGGGTCAGGTAGCCGTTGGCGTCGACCGTTGCGATCAGGCGTCCGCCCGCATCATAGTTGTTCCAGGTGCGGCGGTTGGCCTCGGCCAGGGCGCTGGGGCGCAGCGCGTCCAGGCTCGGATACAGCAGCTGGTTGCTGGAATTGACCAGCAGCGCGGTGTTGACGTCGGCCGCGTAGCCGATGGATCCGGTCAACTGGCCGTCGTCGTTGTACAGAAACTCTGTCATCGACTTGCCGGCGATCTCGGCCACCTTGCGGCCGGCGCCGTCGTACAGGATGTGCGTCGTGACGCCGCCCGCCTGCCTGACTTCGCGCACCCGGCCGGCGGCATCGTACCGTGTCCAGACCTCGCTGGGCGCCAGGCCGTCGTGCGCAGTCGAGGCCCCGGTGATGCGGCCGGCGGCATCGAAAGTCATGGTCTCCACCCGCAGCGGATCGCGTACGCCTGGCGCGTAATGCGCCACGGTCATCGTGCCCAGGCCGTCGTTGTAGCTTGTCACCCGGAGCATGCCGTCGGCCGATCGCTGCGTCAGGATGCGACCAAGCTCGTCGTAAGTGTAGGAGGTGCTGTTTCTGTTGCCGTCGGTCGAGAGCAGCAGTTTGCCGCCGGCGTCGTAGGCATAGTGCAGACGGGTCATGGTGGTCTCTACCCCTACGCCGTTGACGAAGCTGGCGTACGAGGTTGCGTATTCCACCTGGCCGCGGACGTCGTACTTGTAGTCGACGCGGCCCGCGAGCTGGCTTGCGGAGCGCGCCGCCCACTCGGCGAGGGTCGCGGTGGACAGTGAGGCGCTAACGTCCGGCTCGACCAGGTACTGCAGTTGCGACGCGAGCTGGTGCTTGGCATTGTAGCGGTTCTCGGTCACGCGGCCTTCGGCCGAGATAACGAAGCGCAGCTGGCCGCCGGCGTCATAGAAGAATCGCCGCACCAGCGCGCCGGTAGCCGACTGGGCGCCGTCGCCGTCCGGATCGACGCCGGTATACGTGGTTTCGCTGGTCAGCAGGTTGGTCGCCAGGTCGTATACGCGCGTGACCGTGCGGCCGTCGGCATCGCGCTCGAGGATGCGGTTGCCGTTGATGTCGTACTCGTACACCGTGGCGCGTCCGCCCGGACTGACGACGCGGCTCAGGTTGCCGGCGTCGTCATAGTAGTAGGACGTGACCTGGGCGGCGCCGCCGGCGCCATAGGTGGTGACGCTGGTGAGCTGCTGCTTGCCGTCGTAGCCGTAGGTGGTGCGGTTGCCGGTCGGGTCGGTGACGGTGGTGCGGCCCGGCGTGCCGTAGTCGAAGCTGGTGACCTGGCCGAGGGCGTCGGCGACGGTCCTGACCCGGCCCTGGGCGTCGTAGGTAAAGTCGAGCTGGGTGTTGTCGGACTGCGTGACGCGCTTGAGCTGGCTGCCAGTGCCCCAGTACTCATAGCTGGTGCGGTAGAAGTCGCCGTCCGCGATCGAGCCGTCTTCCGGCGTCATGTCGATCGTGACGGACTTCAGGCGGCCCAGGGCGTCATAGTCGTAATGGGTGCGCACTTCGTCCCGGCCATCGGCCGGGCTGGTGCGGATCCGTGCCAGCTTGTCGTTGACGTACTCGTAGCGCGTGACGTCGCCGCTGGCGTCGGTGACGGTGTCGAGCTGGCCGGCGGCGTTGTAGCCATAGCGGATGCGGTCGGTATCGTGCGCGCCGGTGGCGACGATGCGCCCGCTGGCGTCGTAGCGCTCATAGACGCCGTTACGGTCGCGCGCGTCGCCGAGCCAGGTCCAGCCATCTTCATTGCCGAGCAAGGTGTCGTGGGCGCCGTCGCCGTCGGTGCTGCGATAGCTGCCGGAGGCGGCGTCATAGGTGTAGTGTTGCACGCTGCCGTCGCCTTCCATGCGGCTCACCGTACTGCCGGAGGTATTCAGGGTTCCGCCCAGGGTCACGGTCTTGACCGGACCGGTCTTCCAGCTGGCGCCGTTGCCGCCGCCAAGATTGCCGAGCGAGTTATAGGTGCGGGTAAGGGAGAGGTTGACGCCGACCGACGCCAGCCAGGCATCGCGTTCCGACACCACCAGATTGCCGTTCGCGGCGTTGACGTAGGCCGCGGCGTTGGTCGCCCCATGGGCGCCTTTGCCAAACAGGCCGGACTGTCCCAGGGTGGACGCCGAACCGTTCAGGATGCCCAACCCATTGCCGCTCACAATCGCTACCATCGTTTTCTCCCGTGGATACATTCACCGGCACCATGTGCCTCATAAACAATTTATCCTCAGAAATTCTGGCGAGTTTAGCGTTTCGGGGGAAATATTTTCATTGAGCGCCGTGGGAATTGGAGAGAATTATCAGGCTGTACGTTGCTGAATGTGGAAATTGGAGAGAATGTGCATTCTAGCGACACTGGCATGTCTAAGTTAAATATTTTTCTGCCAAGCGATTGTCTTTATCTTTCTCGATGTTTACAATTATTTACATCTGCACATATTTTGGCTCTGCCGTGGAATAAGAATGGATCTGACAATCGTCGCGGCGAACGCCATGCAATTCGATGCGGCGCGCCTGCAGGGCGTAGCCCAGAATCTAGGTAACGCACTCACGCCAGGTTACAAGAAGCAGTTGGTACTCTCCAGCGGCTTTGCCGCCCAGTTTCATGCAGCGGCTGCGGGCGGCCAGGCGCGCGCCGCGGCAGGCATCGCCAGCCCGGTCCGGATGCTGCTTGATCCATCCGCGGGCACCCTGCGCAGCACCGGCATCCCGACCGACGTCGCGATCGACGGCGAAGGCTATTTCGAACTCGCATCGCCCACCGGCCCCCTGTACACGCGGCGCGGCGCGCTGCGCCTGGACGCGGCCGGCCGCCTGGTCGGCCCGCAGGACCTGCCGCTGATGGGCGTGAGTGGCGAGATCGTGCTGGGCGGCGAGCCGTTCACGATCGGCGCCAATGGAGACATCGTGCAGAACGGCGCGACAGTCGCCCGACTGCGGGTTGTGCGCTTTGAACAGGCCGGGCTGCTCGAGCCTGTCGGCGCGGGCAGTTATGCGCAGGGCAAGGCGGTTCCAGAGCCGGTGGGCGCGGCGCGGCTGCGCGTCGGCTATGAAGAGAATTCCAATGTGGACAGCGCGCGCGAGATGATCGCCCTGACAGAGACCATGCGCCATTTCGAGGCGATGCAGAAAGTTGTGCAGGGCTACGACGAGCTGCTGGAAAAAAGCATTCGTAAATTAGGGGAATTCTGATGAACGACGCGCTGTATATCGCGGCGACCGGCATGCAAACCCAGCAAAAGAGCGTGGACACCATTGCCAACAACCTCGCCAACGTGAATACGCCGGGCTTCAAGCGCGGCAAGGTCAGTTTCGAAGACCTGGTGTATCGCGGCATGCAGGCGCCGCAGGCGGCCGCTCCCGGTGCCGCCATGTGGCAGGGCAGCGGCGTTGGCATCGCGACGCTGGCCAAGGTGTTCGCCGCCGGTGAATTGCGCAAGACCGACCAGCCGCTCGACCTCGCCATCGACGGTGTGGGCTTCGTCGAGGTCATGGCGCCAGACGGCAGCGTGGCCTACACGCGCGGCGGCAGCCTGAGCGTGGATCGCGACGGCATGCTGGCCACGGCCGAGGGCTACCAGTTGAGGCCCGGCATCCACGTCGGCGCCGACGCCGCCGCGCTGACCATCCAGGCCGATGGGCGGGTGCTGGTGCGCGCGCATGGCCAGGCCGAGCCGGCCGAGGTCGGGCGTATCGAGCTGGTGCGCTTCGCCGACACCGACGGCCTGGCCGCCCTTGGCGGCAACCTGTACCGACCCAGCGAGAAGTCGGGCGGCGCGATCCATGGCCAGGCCGGCGAAGACGGCATGGGCCGCCTGGCGCAAGGCGCGGTCGAGGCCTCCAACGTGCGCCTGATCGATGAGATGGTCGGTCTCATGGCGGCCCAGCGCGCCTACGAAAGCAGCGTCAAGGTCATCCAGGCCGCCGACGAGATGCTCGCCCTGAGCAACAACCTGCGCAAATAAGGTCGCCACGCACGATGTCCATCATGGTCGCAACCATCCGGCCCCGCACGGCGGCCGCGCTGCTGTTCGTGTCCGGCCTGGTGCACGGGGCGCCGGTCGGCCTCGATTTGCGGGCCGAGGCGCTGGTGCACGGCAATGCGGTGCGGCTCGGCGACGTCGCCATCATCGATGCCGAACCCGACACTGCGCGCCGCCTCGCGGCGCTGCGCGTCGCGAATGCGCCGCTGGCCGGCTATGCCGACAGCCTGTCGCGTGCGGCGCTGGAGGCGGCGCTGCGCACGCAGCCAGCGTTCGCGTGGCTTGCGCCGACCTGGGCCGGCGCCGCGCGCGTCGTGGTAAGGCGTGCCAGCTCGACCGTCGCGGGTGAGCGCTTGCGCGCGGCGGCACAACATCATCTCGAATCGACGCATGGCGCGCGTTACGCGCGGCTCGAACTGACCGCACTGGGCAGCGTCGCCGACGTGCAGGTGCCCGAGGGCGTCCTGGCGCTGCGCGCGCGCGCGGTCGCGACGCTGCAGGCGCGCACCGCGGTCTGGATCGATCTGCTGGTCGACGGCGCGCTGGTGCGTTCGGCCGTCGTCCCGTTCCAGGCGCGGGCCTGGGATGCAGTGCCGGTGGCCAGGCGCGACCTGGCGGCCGACGCGCTGCTGGCGCAGTCGGATGTCAGGCTCGAGCAACGCGACTTGCTGGCTCTCGCCTCGGCGCCCGCCGCTGCTGCGGCGGCGCGCGAAGGCGCGCGGCTCGGCATCGCGGTCGCCGCGGGCGACGTCCTGCCG
>JAAIGE0101464053.1_pt1 | contig 17821 bp, 20 predicted proteins | sample 6487951 | NCBI WGS metagenome assembly JAAIGE01 (sample SAMN13974128, study PRJNA590717) | phyllosphere metagenome | biome: tomato field; feature: multiple bacterial spot infested tomato fields; material: tomato leaves; isolation source: leaves from tomato fields | host: Solanum lycopersicum ...
AGCCATCCTGCGGCCCCGTTCGAGGCCGACATGCGTCCCGCCCCGCCCGAACCTCGATCTCAGTTCCAGGCCGCGTCTGGCGGCCGAGATCGCGCCTGGAGGAGGGATGTGGAGAAGCACCGTCATCGAACCATGATGGTGCTTCCGATGAGGATGCACCAGTGCATCGGATCGCCGCTACGCGACGAGGCGTGCGTGCCGCATGCCGAAGGATCAATAGCGGAGAGGGGGTGGAGCGGAGGTCCGAGTTGTCCCGTACCTCATCGGACCCGCATCCCGATGCGCGCTCTCGCCGTTGGACGGAGCGGAAGGGACCGTTTCGGGTTGTCCTGAAGGCTAAGTGGATCCATTCTCCCTTACAAGAGGGTCGACGGGCGGCAAGGGACGGGAAGGGCACGATGAAGCTGATAACGGAAATGCCCCTCTTTCTAAGGATCTCCCTTTCGCTGCTGGCCGTATCGATGGCCTGCGGCCAGATCTGGCTGCATAGGGACGTGCCGCCCGCCTCGGCCGCCGCTGCGCGCGAGGCGATCGCCTCGTGTCCGGTGCTCGGACGACCGGGCGAGATCACGTCCCGTTGGGACGTGATACGTGCGCACGATAGGGTATGGATGCGGCGCATCCTCTCGCAGACGGGCTTCGCCCGTCCATGCTGAGGTACCGCCCGGAGGCGGCTGGTGTTCCATCATCGGGAGCAGAACCAACGGTTTGAGGAAACAGCCTTGCGCACCACGCCGACGCACGTCTTCTTCTGGTACGGACCCCTGTCCAACTGGCATCTGGGCCGACCCTTCTCCGGCGCACGCGCCTGGGAGGAGACGATCCGCCGTCTCGACGCACTGGGAATCGATCGTCCTTCGGACGGCGCGCTCTCAAGCCGTCTGCTGCGCACGGCGGTCTATTCGTGCGGCGAGCAGTGGATGATGGCCTGCAAGGCGTGGCTCTTCGACCGCCGACCCGTCGCTCTCGACGAGGACGTCTCGATCGACGTCGCCGCACGCTACGCCGAGATCCGTGCGACCGCACACCCGGAACGGATGGCGGCGCTCGCCCGCATCCTGCACGTCGACGACCCCAGGAGCCAGAAGGCGCTCGGATCGTCCAAGGGACCGATCCTCGGCTACGACGACGTCGTGTGGGGACGGGCGCGCGTCGCATGCGTCGTCGGCGGCACCATCGCACGGATGGAGAACGACCCGAAGGCGCTGCGCACGCTCCTCGACACCGACGACCGCATCTTGGTCGAGGGATCACCCCATGATCGCATCTGGGGAGTCGGTCTTCGGTGGGACGATCCCGCCATCGAGGATCCGGACCGTTGGCGCGGTCTCAACCTCCTGGGGATCGCCCACGGAGAGGCCCGGCCCATCCTACGGGGTCTGCCGGCATGAGCGCCACGGGAATCACGCCCTCCCGCATCGCATGCGCCCTGATGCTGGGCATATCGCTCTGCGCATGCATCGCCTGCGTCCTCACGATCGGCACGGGCTGGCGGACGATCATGGCGTCCGCGATGAGCACGAGTGCCGTCGTCCATGCCGTCTCCGTACCCGGAGACGGCCCTTCCGCCACTCTACGCACGTGGCGCATGCTTCATGTCGCCCTGACCATGATCGTCATGATGCAGATGCTGCCGGACGCACCGGTGTCCGACCCGATGACCTTCCTCCTTCCGGTCCTCGCCCTGATCCCGATCGTCGCGATGGCGACGATCCGTCAGTCCGTCGGACGGTCCGCCGCGCTCGTACCGATCATCGGCTGAGCGGCGCACATCCTGCGCCGGAACGCCATGAGAAGCATGGCGACCCCGCCCACGACCGCCAGGAAACCACCGGCCATCGCGGCATGCGCGATGCCGGACCAGCCCTCGCCATCGACATCCAGATCCGGTTCGTGATGGGCATCGGCGGTGGCGGCGACGTACCCGCGCCCCGCATCGGAATCGCTCCGGGTGGAGACGACCGGCTTCGGAACGGCGGCCGCGACCACGAGCGGCCGCGGACCGCTCTCCGGACGGGCCGTGAAGGTCAGCGACGTCCTCCCGTCGCTGACCACGCCTTCGAACGCACCGGTCGGACGCCATCCCAGTTCGAAGGCCGTTCCTCCGGCGACCTTCGCCACCGCCTTCTGCGCGCCCACCGGCGACGAGGGATCGGCGACGAACATCCTGGCCTTCGCCGGATCGAGGACCCCCGCCACCGTCACGACGACCCCGTCCTTCGACAGAACGGCATCGGCCTTCACCCGCCTAGGCAGTTCGGCCCTGGCCTGGACGATCATCGGCGAGCCGACCTCCGAAGGGGATCCGTCCCCCGCGACCAGATCCACGCTGCCCTTGACCTTCTGCGACGAGCACATGCCTTCGGTGCAGACGAACAGGAGCACGTCCACTCCGACGGTGAACTCCCTGCCGACCACGATGTCCTTCGGAACGGTCATCGGCACCAGAAGGGAGTAGGCTCCCTCCATCACGTAGCTGGTCGTACCGAGCGCCTCGGATGCGATCGGAGCCGACCAGAGAGGGCGTCCGAAGACGACCCCCTTCGGCGCATCCCATTCCAGCTTCGTCTCGCCTCCGGACTCGCCCGGATTGCGCCAGTAGCCGTGCCAACCGGGCCGCGGAGTCATCCGGAGCACGAGCATCGTCGTCGAACCGGGAGCCGGCCTCTCCGATTCGGCGGCGAACGCCACCGACATCTGTCCCGTCTGCGATTGCGCCGAGACGATCGAAGACGTCATCGCGAACGCTGCCGCGAGAAACGCGGACGACCTGAACCTCACGTTCCAAACCCCCGTACACGACGTGATCAAGGCACGTCCCCGATGGGACGTTAGAACATCGGAGCGGACGGATCAACGCACTTGCGCAGCACCGAGGGATACGCACCATCGCATCGGGATGCGATCCGGTGCATGATGGTATGCGGAGACGAGGAGAGCGACGTGAAGAAACCCGTACGGAACAGCCCACTCGAGAACGCCACGAGGACTGGATCGCCCTTCCTGCGGGGCGTGTCGTCCATCCTCGACGGGATGGCGTCGATCGGAGAGGGAATGGCGACCATGTTCGATTCGCTCGCACCCCGCCGGAGATCCCCCCGGATGCGACGCATCCTGAAGGATCTCGAACTACCCGACGCGGAGCGTCTGCGTCGCGACGGACTCGACGTGCCCGGATGGTACGACATGGATCCCTGGTACCGGCCCGTCGATGCGAAGCGGGTCCCACCGCGAACCGATCGGACGGGAGGGAGGGATCGCTCCTGACGACCCGTGCACGCGGAGGAGGAGAACGTGGAAACGGTCGTGGCCGACGGCTACGGACGGCCTGGAAGGAACGTCCGTGACGCAGGGATGCGAACGGGAAGGATCGCCCGGGTCATCGTAGAAGGAGGGCCGATCGGCGCATGGATCACCCCAAGCGTGTCAACGTCTTCCTAGAAAGGAAAGGGAATCACTCCCGGTCCCGAGGAAGAGGTGAGACCGGGGAATTTGAAGAGATGCGCTTCGACGGATGGATGAGCGCGCTGGGCGCGCGGTTGGCCTCGGCGATGCTGTTCGTCGCCGCCGCGACCGCCGTGCCGACGGACGCGGAAGCGCAGCTGCTCGTGAACAAGTCGTTCTCGCCCGCCAACGTGGCGCCGGCGGAGCAGTCCACCCTGACCATCCAGGTGCTGAACAACACCGCGACGCCGGCGACCGACGTCAACATCACCGACGCCTTCCCGACGTCGCCGACGGGCATGAGGATCGCCGTTGCCGGCGCCACGTCCAACACCTGCGGCGGCACGGTGACCGCCGCTCTGAACGGAACGACCGTCACGCTGACGGGAGGTTCGCTCCCGGCCGCATCCGCCGGCGTCGCGGGCTCATGTTCGTTCACCGTCATGGTCAACGCGCTGCCGGCCATGAGCGGTTCGTCCACGACCTACGTGAACGTCATCCCGATGGCGAACGTATCGAGCTCGATCGGCTCCACCACGACCTCGTCCTCCGCGACCCTCTCCGTCGCTCCGACCCTGCCGCTCAACGGCAAGATCACCTTCTCGCAGAGCGTCGTCAAGGGAGACGGCGCGCCCTCGCGCGCGAGGTACACCATCAACAACCCGAACGGGTACGCAGTGACCGGGCTGTCGTTGAGCGACGGATTGCCGACGCAACTCATCAAGGCCCCCAACCCCAACATGACGACGACGTGCGGCTCCGCCGTGCTCGGCACCGCGACCACCTCCGTGACGATGACGGGAGGATCCATCCCGGCCAACGGATCCTGCTACATCGAGGTCGACATCGTCGCGCGGAACCCGGCCTCCGCGACGAACGGCGACGTGACCATATCGGTCGCGGCGAACAACCTGGTCACCGATCAGAAGGTGACGAACACGGCGAGCATCTGGGGCAACATCGACATCCAGACCGGCGCCGGACTGTCCAAGTCGTTCGGTTCCAGCAGCGTGGTGGCGGGACAGGCCACCACGGTCACCGTGACCGTCGCCAACTACAGAGCCATCCCGCTCGGCCCCTTCTCGATCACCGACAATCTACCGAGCGGAATGACCGCCTCCGGAACCGGCACGACGACGTGCCAGGGCGCCTCGGTCGACGTGACCTCGGCGGCGGTCACCCTCGTCGGCGCCAACCTGCCCGCCGCATCGGCCACCGCGAGGGGCGGAACCTCCTGCACCTTCACCTTCACGGTCACCGCCTCCACCGACGGGACGTTCGTCAACACGATCCCCGCCGGCACCATCGCCGGCTCTAACCACGGCACGGCGTCGGCCACGCTGACGACCACCGGGATACGGGGCACGATGACGTTCTCTCCGGATTCCATCCCCCGGACCGGCAACACGACGATGAAGATCATCTTCTACAACAGGTCGACGTCCGTGGCCGTCATGGAACCGTTCACGAACGTGATCGGCTCGATGGGAAGCGGCATCCTCGTCGGCGGAGGCGTCACCAGCAGCGACTGCGGAGGCACTCCCGAAGTGAGCAGCGACGGTACGACCGTGACGCTCGTCGGTGGCAGTATTCCCGCCATGTCGGGGACGACCGAGGGAAGGTGCGAACTCACGGTCACCCTGAAGGCGACCAACCAGGCGGCCACGGGAAATCGACGCAACACCGTCGCCGCAGGAGCCATCAAGACGGACCTCGGCAGCAACACGACGGCGTTCTCGGACACCCTGTCGGTCGGATCCGCCGTGGGTCTCTCGAAGTCGTTCTCCCCGGCGACCGTGGTCACCGGAGGACAGAGCAGGATCACCGTCAACGTGAACCGTGCCGCCCGGGCCGACTTCGTCAGCGATATGGCGTTCACCGACAATCTTCCGAACGGAATGGTGATCGCGGCGGACCCGAATGCGACCACGACCTGCACGAACGCCACGCTCACCGCGGTCGCAGGAGCGACCTCGTTCTCGATGTCGGGGGCGATCTCCGGCACGAACCAGCTCACGGCATCCACCTGCACCGTATCCGTCAACGTGAAGGCCCCGTCCAACGTCGGAACCTTCACCAACACCATTCCTGCGGGAGGGCTGACCGCCAACACCCGCTACTACGGACCGGTGTCGAACACGAGTTCCGCCTCGGCGACGCTTTCGACGATCACGGCCGTGACGCTCAACACCGCGTTCTCGCCGACGACGATCCTGCCCAAGGAGACGTCGCGGCTCTCGGTCTACATCTCGAACCCCGTGGCGGCGGGCGCTCTTTCGGGCGTGTCCCTGGTCGACAACCTTCCATCCGGACTCGTCCTCACCCAGTCTCCCAACGCCACCCTGACGTCCTCTTCGGGAACGTGCGCCGGGACGATCCAGGCGGCTCCGGGTACCGGCGTGATCCGGATCACCGGCGGAACCGTATCCGCCGGTGCGATGTGCGAACTCTCGTTCGACGTCACGACCGAATCGATCGGTACGCTGACCAACGCCCTGCCGCCCGGAGCCCTCACGTCCAGCGAAGGATTCACGAACGCCAACACCGCCTCGGCGACCCTGGTCAGTTCGGGAACGGCCGACATCTCGATCACCAAGACCAACGGCACGACCTCGCAGACGGCCGGCAGGACCACCGTCTACACGATCGTCGTGACCAACAACAGCACGACCCTCTCGGTGAACGGCCTCCCGGTGAAGGACCCGTCGCAGTCAGGTCTCACGACCCAGTCGTGGACCTGCTCCGCGACCAGCGGATCGAGATGCTCGGCGGCCACGGGGACCCAGGACATCGACGCGACGGTCGATCTCCAGCCCAACGGCAAGGCCACGTTCCAATTGACGATGCTGCTGGCCCCCGACTGGACGGGGTCCAGCGTCGTGAACCGCGCGTCGGTCCAGCCGTCGGCCACCGGAGTGAACGATCCCGATCCGTCCAACGACGCGACGGAGGACGTCGACACGGTCACGAGGTCCGCAGACCTCTCCGTCACCAAGACCGCGTCGACGAACGTCCTGAAACCGGGAGACCAGATCGTCTTCTCGGTCAAGGCGACCAACCAGGGTCCATCCACGGCCGTCGACGTCGTCGTCACGGATGCACTGCCGTCCGGCTACGATCTCGTGTCGACATCCGCCGAACAGGGCACCTTCTCCGGCTCCGTATGGACCATCGGGGCCATGCACGTGCAACAGAGCGTCACGCTCACGATCGTGGCGAGAGCGCGCTCGGGAGGCGTGAGGAGGAACACGGCCACCATCTCGTCGGGAACTCCGGATCCGAACGCCGAGAACGACACCTCCTCCGTGACGCCCAACGTCATCGGATTGTCGTTCTCGAAGAGGGTCGTCACCCTCAGCGACCCGATCAACGGAACCGCGGCGCCCAAGGCCATCCCCGGCGCCTTCGTGGCCTACCACATGACGGTGTCGAACCACACGGACGGGACCATCGACGCCGACACCATCGTCGTCTCCGATTCCCTTCCCTCCCAGGTGGCGGCGTACGTCCTGTCCGATGCCGTGATCATCACCCAGGGAACGGTGCAGAGCGGACTCGACGTGGTGAGCACCGACGTCAGTTGGTCCTCCCAACCCGGAGGAGGAGCGCCGTACAGCTACGTACCGGTCCCGGATTCCAACGGATGCGACCCGAGGGTGACGGGGATACGGATCAGGACCAAGGGTTCGATGGCCCCGGGCACCGAAACCAGTCCCTCGAGCATCACCATCGGCATCCGCGCCAGAATACTCTAGGGGGAGCGCATCGTCCCGGACGACGATCCTCCTCTATGGAGGAAAGCCGAAACGACCGATCCGAGGATCGGTCCTGACCAGAGGTGAGCCATGACGACGATCTCCCTACGCCCCACCATGGACGACCGGATCGTCGACGTCGTCCGCAGGGCCGCCCAGACGAAGGCTTGCCACGCCCTCTTCGTCTCGCGCGGCGCGCTCGAGCACGATGATCGGGCCAGGCTGCTGTCCCTCCTTCCCGAACCCTTCGGACGACGCCTCGGGATGGCGCCGGACAGCCTAGAGCTGCTGGACGATCTGGAGACGGCCGAGGATGCCTTCGCCGGCATCCGCGCCGCGCTCGACGAGGTGCCGCTCGGCTTCGCCGCGCACGCGCTCCTCGCGCGCCGCGACGGGATCGTGCTCCTCGCCCAGAAGGGTTCGACCAGCACCATCCGAAGTCTCCGTTTTCCGGGCTTCGACGACGCCGACTGAACGCCGACCCCGCGTGAGATCGGTACGCAGGAATACGCCCTAGGAAGGGCGGAGACATCCCGCAGTGACATGAATCCGTAAATCATTGGTTCTCCGGATTATCAAGTTGATCGTATCGGGCCTGAAGATTACGGTACGAACCATGGAGGTTCGCACCGCCCGCTACAAGCTGCGCCCGACGCGCGCACAGTACGCCGCGTTGCGCGGCGTGCGGGCTCATCTGCGCGATCTGCGCAACGCGTGTCTTCAGGAAATGAAGGATTCGTACCGGGCCGCGTGCCGCGAAGCGGCCCGCCATGGTCGTGACCGTCCGACACCCGCCGATTGGATCGTGGTGCGGCGGGAGGAGATCACGGAGTTCCTCGTCTGGCAACATGCGAAGGAGCCGCAGTTGCGAGCGGGACATATCCGCGCCGAGGAGCGTCGCATCGTCAAGCTGAAGGCCAGGATCGCCAGCGGCGATCCAAAGGCCGATCCGGCCAGCCTGACGGTCCGTCCGTGGCGTCCGAAGGCCGCCCCGGACTTCGGACGCGCGATCTCAAAGGCGGATCAGTACCGCCGTCTGGCGGAGATCCGTGCTGCCGAACCGGAGGGTATCGGCGCGATTCCGCTCGAGGTGCTGCGCGATCAGGTGGACATCGTCCACCGTGCGATGGACCGCTTCTTCGAGCAGGTGAAGACCGGGCGGACGCCCGGCTTCCCGCGCTTCAAGTCGTACGACCGCGTGAGATCGTTGGGATGTCCCATGGGCGATGGCATCTCACTCAAGGGCGACCGGCTGGTCGCGCCGATGCTCTGGGACGGTGCGATGGCGATGCATATGCACCGTGACCTGTCGGGAATGCCCAGAACGATCCGGTTGACCTACGACGGTCGTTTCTGGTGGGCGACAATCACATGTCGGATCGAGAGCATGGAATCCGGTACGCATCCGCTCGCCGGTACGGCGATCGGCATCGACGCCGGCGTACGCCGGCTGCTGACCTTCGACGACGGCACGTTCGTGCCTAATCCGCTATTCCTCGCCGAGGATGAGCCCGCCACGCGCCGTCTGGCGCGGGCGCTGGCCCGCTGCAGGCGGGGTAGCCATTGTCATAACAAGGCTAAGCGCGCGCTGGCGCGCGCTCGCGCGGCGACCGCAAACCGACGCCGGACGCATCACCATAAGGTTGCCAAGGATGTCGTCGCCAGAGCGGAGACGATCTTCGTCGAGGACCTGAAGATCCGCAACATGGTCCGTTCGGCCGCCGGCACGGCGGCCGAACCGGGCGTGAACGTGGCCGCCAAGCGCGGCCTTAACCGCGGCATGCACGATGCCGCGATCTCCGCTCTCTACGGAATGATCCGCTACAAGGCTGCGAGCGCCGGTGGCAGGGTCATGTCCGTGGAGCCCCGCAACACGTCCACGGACTGTTCGGAATGCGGCGGGCGCGAGCCCGGCGCACGCCGCAAGGAGCGCTACCGCTGCTCCTGCGGCGCCGAACTGGACGCGGACCACAACGCCGCGCGCAACGTCCTGCTACGCGGGCTGCTGGCGGCATAGCCGCCACCTCGGGGTTCGACCCGAGGGGAGCGTGCGGGCCATAAGGCCCGTCACAGGAAAGCCGGGCATGAGCCCGGCTCGCTCCGGAAACGCCGGTGGCCGCCTACGGGTAGGCACCGGAGAACCGGATCGGTTCGGAGTCTTACGGCTTCAACTCGATAATCTGGAGAACCAAAGCATCCACCGGAAGGAAAATCGGCATGACGGACACCAACCTCGTCGACCAATCGCCCATCCCGTTCGATCCGCAGGACGACGAGCATCGCGTCGCGCTCGCCAGAACGGGACGCTTCGGTGCGCAGGCGGCGGGCGGCATCGTCCTGGCCGCCCGCACCGGTCGCTTCCTCCTGATGCTCCGCTCGGAGGGAGTGCTCGAATCCGGCACCTACGGCAACTGCGGCGGAGCGCACAAGAAGGACGAGCGTCCCGAGGACGCGACGCGCCGCGAAGTCCGCGAGGAGACCGGCTGGGCCGGCCCCGAGGAGGACATGACCGTCATCCCGGCGCTGGTGTACCGCGAACCGGAGTTCACCTACTCGAACTTCGTCGTCGTCGTACCCGACGAGTTCGAACCCATCTACGGCTGGGAGGCGGTGGGACACGTATGGTGCACCATATCGGATCTCCCGTCACCGCTCCACTTCGGCATCGAGGCGTTCCTGAATGACGCGGCGAGCCGCGCCATCCTCGACGGCGGTTGGAGGGACCATGCGGAACGCCTCGATACCGACGAAGCACACGCGATGTTCCCCGAAGGCGAGGTCTCGATCTCGTTCAAGGGCGGTTCGCTTCCACGACCGCTGTCGGAGAGCACCGTCGACAGGATCGCCAAGGGAATCGCGATCCACATCGCCGAACAGGATCGCAGAAGCCGCATCGTGATGGAGGCGTTGGGCATCGGCGGGGGCGCGACCGCCAACATGACGGTCGAACCACCGTTCGGACCGAGCTCGCGAACTCAGGGATCCGGTGGTACGATGCTCGTTCCACCGGCCTTCGACCCCGAGGAGGGATTCGTCGTCATGTTCTCCGATACCGATCCGAACGGAAGGATCATCGAAGCGGCGGGCCTCCCCGTCGCACCGCCCCGCGAATACGAGTTCACGATCGTCCTCGAGAGCGACGATGCGCCCGACGGGAAGACCCTCGATGCGATCTACGAAGCGGGCGGCGACGATGCGCTCGTCGCCTTCCAGAACGGTGAACTCATCGCGCACTTCGTACGCGAGGCGCATTCTATCCGTCAGGCGGCATCGGAGGCGCTGCGCCAGCTGCGCTCGGTGGGGATGATCCCGATCGCCGTCCGTCCCGAGGAGCCCGAGCACGCGGCGGAACTCGAAGGCGTCCTGGAGGACTGATCGATGACCGGTCAACTCGATTTCGGGTCCGCCGCACCCAAGGGCGACCGCACCTTCCATCTCGACGTACAGGACGGGATGGGTTGGAGGGAGATCGCCGATGCCGACACCCCGCAGGAGCTGATGGACGAGGCGCGCCGCCAACGGACGGCGCACCCCGGTCGTGCCATCGCCATACGCTCACGCGATCCGCTCCACGACGGCTTCGTCGCCGGCTGGCGAGGACACGAACGCATCACGGACCTTCCCGACTGGATCGTCGGCGGCATGGAGCGTCCCGACGGCCCCACGCCGTGGTGATGCCCTGTCCGATACGCGTCCGCGGGAACAGGGATGCCGCGATCATGCTGGACGACGTGTCGCATGGTCTCAGGAACCACGGACACGAGGCCGAGATCTCCCTGATCCAATGGGAGCGGACCTCTCCGTTCGCCCATTGCCTCCACGTACGGATCGGCAGCAGGGCGATCGTCCTGCCCGTGGTCCGCGGATGGCCGCTGCTCGATCTGGGCGCCACCGCCCTCTCGATGCAGCTCGACGCCCTGAGATCGGAGATGTGCGACTTCTCGGGATTCCTGCGGACTGGCCGACAGGCATGGGGAGAGCGCCACGCCACCGCCGCCATGATGCTCCATGCGGAACGCGTCCCCCTGCCCGAGGATACGCTCACCGAGGACGGAACGGGTCTCGTCGAGTTCCGCCTGGATCGGAACGGCGAGCACCGCCCGTGGTGCAGCCCGTGGAAAGGGAAGGCGTTCCCCCTCGTCGTGGAAGGCGCCGATCTCGATGAGGTCATGGGTCCTCTGCCGATCATGTGCGAAGCCGAGGACGGTGACGGTCCCGACGGGGAATCGTGCCTGAACATCGTTCCGCTCGCCGAGGACGGCGGAGGCGTTCTCGTCGGCATGACGATGCCCGACCCCGTCACCAGGATGCGGATGATCTCCGACATGGGCAAGGGCCGGAAGAATTGAACGACGCGGACCATCCCCTCCCCATCGCCCTGAGCGCCGCAGATGTCCACAGGAGCGAGATCCGGTCCATGGCAGCGGCAATCCGGCACGATCCGATGGACTACGGCTGCTCCGTGGTCCTGGACCACATGCGTGTTCCGCGATCGGTCACCATACGGCACCGATCCTCACGGATCGGTCTTCCCGTGTTCGGGACATGGCCGATCGACGATCTGTCGCCTTCGCGCATCTCGACCCTTCTCGACGATCTCCACCGCGACAGCGCATGCCGCGTCGGCGTCACGGACGCCCAATCCGTCGCTCTGGAACCCATGGCGTCCTACGCCCTGGCGCTCGCGTCCGCCCGCCGGGACCTGCCCGAACACTTCCCGTACGAGACCGACGGTTCGGTGGAGATCGAGATATGCATGGATGACGACCAGTCCTACGCATTCTGGGTCAATCTCGATGACGGATCCTCCACTCCCTACAGACTCGACGTGGACGACGGCGCGTTGAGGGCCCTAGTCGGCACGATGCCGATCCCATGCCACGCCTGGTCGATGACCGACGAGAACGGCACGATGGACTGCATCGGCCAGTCCGCTTCCGACGACGGAGGCATACACGTCAGGGCGCGGCCCCTCGACGCGATGGAGACGCTACGCATGCACCGGGTCATCCAGGACGGTAGGGGCCGATGACGATCGAAGCACCCGTCGACGAGATCTGCGACATCGCCGAATCCTTCGCCGAACGCGTCCTCTCCCGGAACGTGGCGAACGAGACGTACGCCGAGCACAAGGGAGGATACGTCCACCTCTTCCTCGGTGGATACGCCGCGGACGGGTTCGATCAAGACCATGCATCGCGACTCGTCGCGGAGATCGGGGCGATCGTCGAGCCTCTGGGTTGGTTCGTCGCCAAGACGCAGTTCGACGAGCATCATTCGCAGGATGCCGACGAACACCCCGACGAGGAGCCGCAGACGATGTGCTTCGTCGACATCTTCCCACTGGAAGGAGAGACCGTCGTCCCCACCGATGCGCTCTGGCACGTATCCCCCCGATCCGTACGGGAATCGATCCTCGAGAACGGTCTGCGCCCGTCCAGAGGAGGCTCCGACTTCATCACCACGGCGAACGAGCGCGTCTACGTCGCGCTCGAGGACGAGGATGCTCACGCCTTCGCCGAGGACATGCGTCGGCTACGCGACGGTTGGGACGAATATGACCTCTGGCGCATCGATCCCATCGTCGCGTCCGGCATGCGGTGGAGGATCGACGTCGAGGCGCCGGGAATGGGTGCATGGACCGATGCGCCCATTCCGGCCTCGGCGTTGACACTTGACGCATAGTTGTCCGCCTGCGGCGCTGAGGCATCGTCGTTCCCGAACAGACTGATGGAAGGAAATGGGAATGGGGCCGGGCGAGATCGAGATGTTCACTGCGGACTACTGGATGATGGCCCTGCTGGGGCTGACCTTCCTGGCGTCCATGTTCTCGATGGCCTGTCTGGTCATGGGGCAGTACCGGGTGATGGCCTTGTCGATCCTGGTATCCGTCCTGTCGGTCGGCGGATACTTCGTCGCCGCGTCCTGCGCCAGGAAGCAGGACTCCACGGTCGAGGTGTACGCACAGGTCGCATCCGCCGTCCGGAACGACCCCGCCCTCGACACGAGTCTGCGCCGGTACATGTCCGACGGACGCCTCTCACCGATCGAGGCGCGCGCCATCGGCAGGGAGGTCGATGCGATCGCGTACGGTCGCATGAAGGCGGAACGCCTGCATGAGAAGCAGAACGCCCGATGGGAGAAGGCCCGCCTTCTGGCCCAGTACGGGCCGAAGAGGGATTGACGTCATGGGAGCGGAATACACCATAGCGCGACGCCGCGGTCGCGGATTCTACGATCTGGGCAAGGCACGCTTGGGATCGCCGGACGGCGTCCCACCACTCGACGATGCCGCTCTGAAGCCCATGCTGGGTGAACTGAGCGCCCGGGAACGTCGCATGGTCCAGGCGGGCGGCGAGGGTCACACCGCGATGTGGCTCATCATGGGAACCCCCGACCGCAGCGTGTTCCGCCTGCTTCCGCAGGATCGCGGGCGGCTCGCCGATCTGCTGCATCGCGCCAGCGACTCGATTCCGGATGCAACGACGGCGCTTCTGGTCGCCGACGATCTCATCGCATGGGCGGACCAGGACGATCTCACCCTCATCGTCGACGGGGAGATCGAGAGCGTCGGGCATCTCGGCTTCGACGAAGAGGTGGACCACTACGTCCGTTCGGGCGGCATCGACCGTGCCGTCGCACGCATCAGGGAGCAACGACGTTGAACGAGAAGGCCGCGAACCATTCCGAGCTCCGCATGGCGCTCGTCTTCCGCGCCGATCTCGACGCGATGACCCGCGGAAAGTCCGAAGGCCAGGCCTGCCATGCGGGCTTCGAGGCCGGCGTGCTGCTCTCCCGCCAGGACCCGGAGCTGGCCGACCGCTATCTCGCGGACGGCCAGCCCAAGATCGTCCTCGAGACGCCGGATCTGGAGAGCCTCGAACGGATCATCGCCAAGGCGCACAAGCGCGGAGTGCGCGTGGTCACCATCACCGATCTGGGACGCACCTGCTTCGATGGTCCGACCACGACGTGCGCCCTGATCGGCCCGATGTCCAAGACGGACTCCAACGGCATCACGCGCGGAACCGCCATGCGTGACGTCCCGCCTCCCGAAGCGGCTGATACCGACGGGAAGGCGTGAGGCCATGACCCCGCTTCCGAGAGGGCCATGGCGCAGACTCGTCGCCGTGGACCCCTGGGCGCAGATGACCGAGGTGCGGTCCCTCCTGGAGAATGCCCTGGCATCCGGCCGGATCGTGTCCGAGGACGATCCCTACGCCGGTCCCTGGGTCCGCATCGTCGTGGACGGCAGCCGATTCCATCTGCCACCCCTCGTCGGCACGGACTTCAGGCACGGAGGCGATCCTTCGGCGGCGGCGCGTCAGCTGCTCCGCGCGGTGAGCGAGGACGCCGACCTCATGCCCGGCTGGCAGAACCGGGTCGAGGAGCTCCGGGACGAGGCCGTGTCGCTCATGCTCGCCTTCACCAACGGCATCGAGCATCCGGTCGCGACGGAATTCACCGCCGTCCACGAGGACGACGGGCTTCCCTCCCTACGGCTCTGGAATTCCACCGAAGCGACGTGGCGATCGCTTCCGATCCCGACGGAGGCCAGGATCGCGGCGGCGCGGCTGCATGGACATGCCGTCCACCTCGAGAGAAGATCCGGCCAATGGATCCTGAGGAACCACCCGGTGGACAAGGAGAGCGCCGCCATGCCGGTCGACATCCTCTGCGCCATGCGCGCGATCGAAGGGAATCCCCGTTGAACGACGAAGAAGCCGTACGTCTCTGCGCGCTCATCTGGAAGGACAAGAAGCTGCGCAATCTCGCCGATCCGAGGATGGGAGAGGGCGACACCTGGCACGACATCATCATCGCATGCGAGGAGGTGGTGCTCGAGACGGTCCGTCTCTCCCTCACCAGTCGCCTCAGCGGACCACGCTGCGGGATCGTCAGGCGCTGCGCCATCGATCACGTCATCAGAGGGGTGACGAACAGTCCGGGTCTCTACACCAGACCCCTGTACGTCAGCGAGGGCCATCTCGCCGGGATCGCGGCCGCCGAAGCCGCTCTCGTGCCCACGAACGGAAGAACGCGATCCCTGAAGCAGCCGCCCTGCCGGTACGAGCACGTCGTACCGCTGGCCGTCGATGCGTCCGGCAAGAAGATCCTCAAGGACCCGGAGAAGCATCTCCGTCGCATCCGGCGCAAGTTCATGAGTCCCGTGTGCGTGGTGACGCCGGGCGAGGACAAGGAACTGGAGCGCATCAAGGACCGCCTGAAGGGCCACGAACGGCCCAACCGGCCGTTCCAGCGGTACGACGGCGTGGCCGACATCCGCCTGACCAGGAACGGCGCCAGGATAGATCCCACGACCTTCACCTTCAGGGACCATCTGCGGGAGATGTCGATGCAGCCGGCGTACGCGACGGCGGTCCCCCTCTTCACGACGGGATCCAGACACTGGGTCGCGGCGCTCGCCGAGCTGCGTCGGGCGACGGGTACGCACAAGCCGGCCTGACGTCGACGGCCGTCGGCTCCAACTTGCGGCCCCGTGCTTTCCCCGAAGCATGCGCATGAGGTACGGTGCCGGTCGTAACCACCCCGGAGACAGGAAACCATGACCGACGCCGCGACCTTCCTCGAAGCCATGGGGTTCGTCCACGTCGAGAACGACGAACCCCACGAGGACCATTGGATCCTCGAAGGCATGCCCGGGGGACCGGACCTGCTCGTCGAGGAGATCTCGGAGCGGTGGTCGGTGCACCGCGATCCCAGAGGCGCCGAGGTCCTCGGGCAGTGGACGCCCCTGGCGGACGGTCTATCGGGATCCGGAATGATCGAGACGGTGTCCGCACAGCTCGAATGCGCAGGGATCAGCGTGGATCTCGCCTGGGGGAACCACTCGGCCCGCGAGGCGGCGCGGGCCCACGGCCTTACCGTCGATCCGAGGATCGCCAACGCCGACCTCCGCTGACGAGGACGTGTCAAGGAATCACGGAATCCTTAACACGTCCATACGGTCATGTAAGGAAAACGGCGATTCCTTCACACGACGACGATCGATCAGTTCCATGCACGAGAAAGGGTGCATGCGTGTGCACGTCGGAAGGACGCGCACATGCAATGGCTTCTTCGTGTGCGAATTGCGACACAAGGGACGAAATCCATGCCGAACCCGATCTCTCCGGCCACAGCGTGGCACTTCAAGATCATGGCCGAGAACTCGGGGCGCACCGCCCTCGAGCACATGTCCGAGAGCATGAGGGGCGCAGTCGTGAACTACGCCTCGCGCATGCTGACCGACCCGAACGTCCTCATCGACCAGATCGCGACCGAGGGAGACGAGAAGGACCAGCAGATCGCCAAGCTCAGGGGCCTGCTCCACTACACCGAAGGATCGCTCGCCGAGTGGCTGAGCGACAACACCGACGAGGTGTTCGAGGAGCAGCCGGAGATCGACGGGCTGCGCGGCATCATCCTCGACCATCTCGACCCGCGTTCCGAGGACTGAGCACGTGGCGATGATCACCGACCCCAACCGCAGCTTGCGCCACCGCATCATCTCGGGAACGATCGCGACATGGCTTGGGGCTCCGGCCGTCACGGCCGCGATCACGGCCTTCACCACGAACAGCCTCGAGACGATCGCGCTGAACGCGGCCGCCCCGTTCCTTCCGATGACCCTCGTCACGCTGTGCGTGGTGCTCAACATCACCGACGTCCCGACGGCCCGCCTTCCGTCCACCATGGATCCGAAGTCGGTGCGTCGGATGATGGATCGCCTCGTCTCGATCGCGACCAAGGGCCTGCGATCAGAGGAGCGCTTCGATGCCCAACGGGACATCGATCGCGGCATGGAACAGATGACAGTGCTCCTCGGCAAGGATCCCTGGATCACCATCGAGGACCATGTCCGCACGGATGCACCCGTGCACATGCTCATGAGGGCCGAACGGATATCCGGGGCCATGATGCTCGCGGAATGGTCCCAGAAGCGCCTGGGCCACGACCAGAACGAGTATGCGGAGCTGCTGGCCCGATGCCTGCCGTCCATGGTCGCGATCATCCGCGACTTCGGCCTGGACCCCCGCAACCTCGTGCCGGGCACGGCGCGGCTTCCGGGTCAGGACCTGAGCAGTCCCGTTCCGCTTCCCCTTCTCGCCGCCCCGGTCAGGAATCTCGCGGACGAATGGCTGAACGGCGACAACACGGGCGTTCCCGAGATGGAACGCATCCTAGCGGACGGCGCCGCGACCCGCGATCTACGATCGCTCGAAGCGGACTGGGCGCGCGCCCGTGCGACCTCGGAACCCGAGGACGTCGACGCGGTCGATGCATCGTTCAGGGTCGGCGTCGACCGGATCTCGGCCACGTTGTCGGAGGCCATCGGCCTGCGCGCACGCAAGGACCGGGATCAGCTGTCGACGAACGTACGCTACCTGGACGCGAAGCACGGATGACGGTCTCCGTCACCGCAGCGGTCTTCGCCGGCCAGGAGGACCTGGACGATCTCGAAGCGATCACGTCCGGGACGGAAGGTCATCCGGAAGGATCCTACGTGCTCGCGGTCGGACCGGACGACACCCCATGGGGTGCGTCGTGGCCCGGTCTCGCGCTCGTTTCCGGACGGAGATCCGTCCTGATCCCCGTGATCGGACCGTGGCCGCTCGGAT
>JAAIGE0100906189.1_pt1 | contig 17813 bp, 15 predicted proteins | sample 6487951 | NCBI WGS metagenome assembly JAAIGE01 (sample SAMN13974128, study PRJNA590717) | phyllosphere metagenome | biome: tomato field; feature: multiple bacterial spot infested tomato fields; material: tomato leaves; isolation source: leaves from tomato fields | host: Solanum lycopersicum ...
AAAACGCTTACGCCAGGGTGTAGCTGACCACCAGCTGCCCCTTCTTCATCTTAATCTGACTAATGACAATGTCGCCCAGCTCCGCCAGACGGGCGACGTGGGTGCCTCCGCAGGGATAGGCTGGCAGTTCGCCGAATCCCACCTTGCGCATGCCATTAGCGAACGTCACCTGACGCGGTAAGTCCTGCGCCTGCCATGCCTTTACTAGCGCCAGTAGCGCACTGGCGTCCGGCAGCGCGGCGCTATTCCTGCTGGCAAAGGTTATCCGCCCTTCGCCGGGCCAGTGGTGCGCTTTCACCGGTTGCCAGCCAAGCTGTTCGCCCGCCAGGCCAAGCAGGTGGCCGGCAGAATGCAGACGAGCATGCAGCTGTCTCGCGGAGGCATCAATTTTCATCTCCACTTCACCGAGGGGAAGGGGTTGCGACAGAATATGCAGCACCCTTTCGCCGCGCACAGCCACCGTCTCAACCACCTGCCCGGCAATCCATCCACGGTCCGCCGGTTGACCGCCCCCTTGCGGGTGAAACAGCGTCCGATCCAGTTCGATGGCGTAACGGCCATCCGCTTCTGCAGTGCAGGCGATGATCTGGGCGCGCCCGTCGGTAGCATCGCTGGTGTAATAAACCCGTTCAGTCATAGTGATTCTCCTCTCTGTCCGGCCAGTATATTATTAATGCCGACAGCGATAATCCCACCACCAGCCAATGCACTCTTGCTCCGGGAGCACAAATGAATCTGAACCTCCTGCCCGACCTCGCTCTTTTCGTTCAGATAGTCGACCAGGGCAGCTTCTCCGCCGTCGCCCGCCAGAACGGCATTACCCCTTCAGCCGTTAGCCGCAGCGTGTCACGGCTGGAGCGAGAGATGGGCTGCAAACTGCTGCAGCGTACCACCCGCAAGCTGCGTCTTAGCGATGCCGGGGAAACGATATATCAGCATGCCCAGCAGATGCTGGAAGCGGCGCGACAGGCAATGGATTCCGCAGGCAGTCGCCAAACGGTCGCCCAGGGAAAGCTGACGCTCAGCGTCCCGAAAGCCGTCGGCCGCTTTGTGATCCACCCGCTGATGATGGCGTTTTTCCACCGCTACCCGCAGGTGGACGTCTGCCTGCGGCTGGAAGATCGCCCTCTCGATTTTATCGATGACGGTATTGATCTGGCGCTACGCATCACCGATACCCCCTCCCCCGGCCTGCATGGCAAACCGCTGATGCCAATCAGGCACGTTATCTGCGCCACTGAGGCCTATTTACAGCAGCACGGTACGCCGTACACGCCGCAGGATCTGCGCGCGCATAGCTGCATTAGCCTTGGCGAAACGCCCGCCGATGCGCGCTGGAAGTTCCGTCGGGAAGGCAAAACAGAAACGGTGCAAACCTACGGGCGGTACGCCGCCAACCATACCGCCGTACGCCTCGACGCGGTCAGACAGCATTTAGGGATCGGCAGCCTGCCGCTGTTCACCGCCCGTGAGGCGCTGGCGAACGGCGACATCGTGCAGGTGCTGCCCGAGTGGGAATTTATCAGCAGCTACTCAGGCGACCTGTGGCTACTGTGGGCGGGAGATAAGCATATGCCCGCCAGGATGCGGGCGATGATCGATTATCTCAGCGAGACGGTGCCGGCGCTGAACGCAGGCAGCACAGAGCCAGCGAAATAATTGCAAACCACGGAATGATAACTCCCAACACAAACCAGATCCCGGAGCGGCCGATATCATGCATCCGCCGGCAGCCTACAGCCAGCAGGGGGATCGCCATCAACAGCAGCCACAGCGCCGCAAAGGGTATGACAACAAAACTGAGGAGCCCGTAGTGAGGGTCAACAAGGGTGGCCAGACTCCAGGCGGCCACTGGCGCGGCGGCGATCAATACATTGATGAGAAAAAACGTCCAGAACTGCTGCCGGCTGGCGCGCCCGCTAAAGTTAAAGGTCTCTTTCCAGCCGCTCAAATACGCCTGTCCATAGGTCATTGCTTCTCTCCTTGAAAATCGAGTGATATATCACGGCGCCAGGGCAATCATCTCCGCCGCCCAGCGCTGAAACCCTTCGACGTCGATATCCAGCGCCACCTGGGCGTTCGCCGGCTGGCCCAGTCGTCCTTCGATATCCACCACCGTGGTGCCGGCGGTCCAGGTCCCCTGCGTCTCCACCGCCACAAAGCACGGCTGGAGAGTGAACAGTTCCGGGCGGGCCAGCCACGCAATAGCGCACAAGTCGTGCATGCGCAGACCACTGCTCATGCTGCCGCTGCGATAGTGGTTAAACAGCGCATGGAGCATTTTACCGGTCTGGTTCAGCGTCGGCAGCGTCGCCAGATAATCCGCCGCCAGCAGCGCCCGGTTGGTGACGTCCAGCCCGCACATCACAATCTCCAGCCCGCTGTGGAACACTTTCGCGGCGGCCTCCGGGTCGATAGCGATATTGAATTCCGCATTCGGCGTGAAGTTGCCGCGGCCCGCCGAGCCGCCCATGATCACCAGCCGACGAATATTAAACACGCATTCCGGGTACTGGGTCAGCAGCAGCGCTATATTGGTCAGCGGGCCAATCGCCACCAGGGTGATCGGCTCGGCAGCATGCATAAGCGCATCACGGATCGCCTGGAAGGCCGGCTTCGCCAGCGGTTGACGTTGATGCTCAACAAAGTCATACCCCTCCATGCCGGATTCGCCATGCACCGAGGCGGCGTCGCGCAACGGACGCACCAGCGGCATCGACGCGCCCTGCGCCAGCGGTACATCGGCATTCCAGAAATGCAGCAATTGCAGCGCGTTACGGGTCGTCTTCTCCACCGAGACATTGCCCGCTACGGTGGTCATCAACTGCAGATCCAGCTCAGGCGCGAACAGCGCCGCGGCAATGGCGGCGGCATCGTCGATGCCCGGATCGGTATCAAGAATGATTGGTAAGCGCATGGTTTCTCCCTAAAAAAATGCCAGACGTTAAGTCTGGCATCTTCTCATACTGCTGGAGGAAAGAACTTACTCTACTTCACGGACATCCACACGCAGCTCTTTCGGCACTTCAAAGACGATATTCTCTTCCCGGCCTTCCAGCGGCACGGCTTCGCCGCCGCCCAGCTCCTGCAGGCGGGTAATGACGTTCTGCACCAGAATATCCGGCGCCGACGCGCCCGCCGTCACGCCGACGCAGGCCGCATCCTTGACCCACGCTTCCTGGATATCGGAGGCGTCGTCAATCAGGTAAGCCGCCTTACCCATCCGCTGCGCCAGCTCGGCGAGGCGGTTAGAGTTGGAGGAGTTTTTCGACCCGACCACCAGCACTACGTCAGCCTGCTCCGCCAGCGCGCGCACGGCTTCCTGACGGTTAGTGGTGGCATAGCAAATGTCGTCTTTGCGCGGGCCGACGATTTTCGGAAAACGCGCGCGCAGGGCGTCAATCACATCCGAGGTATCGTCGACGGAGAGCGTGGTCTGGGTCATAAACGACAGCCGGGCGTCATTTTTCACTTCCAGCTTCAGCACGTCTTCCGGCGACTCGACCAGGTACATCCCCCCTTGCGGGTTGTTGTACTGTCCCATGGTACCTTCGACTTCCGGGTGGCCGGCATGGCCAATCAGAATCGACTCTTCGCCGCGGCGGCTGGCGCGGGCGACTTCCATATGGACTTTGGTCACCAGCGGACAGGTGGCATCGAACACCGTCAGGTCGCGGCTCTTCGCTTCGTTGCGTACCGCCTGCGACACGCCGTGGGCGGAGAAAATCAGGATCGCGCCGTCCGGCACTTCGCTGATCTGTTCGATAAAAATGGCGCCACGCTTGCGCAGGCTATCCACCACATAGCGGTTGTGCACCACTTCATGACGAACATAGATCGGTGCGCCATACAGCGTCAGCGCGTTTTCTACAATGCTGATAGCGCGGTCAACGCCAGCGCAAAAACCGCGCGGGTTAGCCAACAGGATCTGCATGTTACTCCTCCAGCGCCGGATCGATCTCCAGCACTTCAATATCAAAATGAACAGTGCGCCCGGCCAGCGGATGGTTGAAGTCAACGGTGATGGAATCGCCGTTCACTTCGCGGATCACGCCAGGCATTTCGCTGCCATCCATTGCGGTAAAGAGCATAATCGCGCCGATCTCCGGCTCGCCAGCGTCGATAAACTCGCGGCGAGAGAAATACTGAATCAGGTCCGGGCTGGGTACGCCAAAGGCGGCGTCAGGCTCCAGCGAAAAGGCCTTTTTCTCCCCCTCTTTCAAACCGAGAAGCTGTTGCTCCAGCCCTTCAGACAAAGAGGTGTCGCCGAGGCGAAACAGCGCCGGTTTGCCGTTGCTGCGGGTGGACTCGGCAGTGGAGCCGTCGTCCAGTTTCAGAGTGAAGTGCACCAGTACCGCGCTGTTGCTCTGTACGGATTTAGACATGCAAATTGCTCGCTTGTTTAGGTCACCCGGTGCCCGGCGGCATTACGCTTACCGGGCCTACGGGGGCCAAAAATTCTGTAGGCCGGGTAAGCGTCACGTCACCCGGCATTGAGATTTACGCCTGCTCTTTCACAGTCGGTTTCGGCAGGAAGCCTTCCAGCACAATCAGCGCTGCGCCGATGCAGATCGCGCTATCGGCGAGGTTGAAGGTGGCAAAATGCCAGTCGCCGACGTAGAAGTCGATCATATCGACCACAAAGCCATGCCACAGGCGATCGAACAAGTTGCCCAGCGCGCCGCCGATAATCAGCGCGTAGGCAATATTGTTCAGCTTTTGCGTCGCCTTCGAACGGTACATCAGCACCGTCAGCACTACGCAAATGCCGATCGCGATCCCGGAAAAGAACCAGCGCTGCCAGCCGCCGCTGTCGGCGAGGAAGCTAAAGGCCGCGCCATAGTTGCGGGCATAATGCAGATTAAGCGACGGGAACAGCGGAACCGTCTCCCCCAGAGCGAAGTTCTGGAGGATCAGGAATTTGCTGCCCAGATCGATAATCAGCACGGCTACGACCACCCACAGCCAGCGTAGCCCCGTTGAACAGATCGATTTACTCATCAGGCGAATTTACGTTGCTCGCCGTCACCGGCGACGTTGCTCACACAGCGTCCGCAGATTTCCGCGTGTTCCGCCACCTTGCCGATATCGGTGGTGTAATGCCAGCAGCGCGGGCATTTCTCACCTTCAGCTTTACTCAATGCGACTTTCAACCCTTTGAGCAGTTCGCTTTGCTGCGCATCAGCGGACGCGCTCGCATAGTCTGCGACGTTCGCCCCGGAGGTCAACAGGACAAATCGCAATTCATCGCCCAGCGCATTGAGCTTAGCCGCCAGATCGGCATCAGCATACAGCGTGACTGCCGCTTCCAGCGAGCCGCCGACTTTCTTATCCGCACGCGCCTGCTCGATCACCTTGTTGACTTCGCCACGCACCTTCAGCAGCTCGTCCCAGAAATCGTCGTTCATCGCTTCGTCGTCGGCCAGGCCGAACAGACCTTCATACCACTCGCCGGTGAAGACATATTTCTCACGCTCGCCCGGCAGATAGCCCCAGATTTCATCTGCGGTGAAGGACATGATCGGCGCCATCCAGCGCACCAGCGCTTCCACGATATGGAACAGCGCGGTCTGGCAGCTGCGACGCGCCACGCTGTCCGCCTTGGCGGTGTACTGGCGGTCTTTGATGATGTCGAGGTAGAACGAGCCCATCTCGATGGAGCAGAAGCGCATCAGGCGCTGCACCACTTCATGGAAGTCGTAGGATTCGTAGGCTTTCAGGATATCTTCCTGTGCCGCCTGCGCGCAGCCGACCGCCCAGCGGTCCAGCACCACCATCTCTTCCGGTTTAACCATGTCTTTCGCCGGATCGAAACCGTTAAGGTTCGCCAGCAGGAAGCGCGCGGTATTACGGATACGACGATAGCTGTCGGCGGCGCGTTTGAGGATCTCGTCAGAGACCGCCATTTCGCCGGTGTAGTCGGTGGAAGCCACCCACAGGCGCAGGATATCGGCGCCGAGCTTGTTCATCACGTCCTGCGGGCTAACGGTGTTGCCGATAGACTTGGACATTTTGCGGCCCTGACCGTCGACGGTGAAGCCGTGGGTCAGTACCTGACGATATGGCGCTTTGCCTTTCATCGCCGTGGAAATCATCAGCGAGGACATGAACCAGCCGCGATGCTGGTCAGAACCTTCCAGATACATATCGGCGGCGTGACCGGCGAATTCCGGACGCACGTCAACCACGGAAGAGTGGGTCGACCCGGAGTCAAACCAGACGTCGAGGGTATCCGGCACTTTCTCATAGCTGTCGGCGTCATCGCCAAGAATGTCGCGGGAATCGAGATCCCACCACGCCTGGATGCCGTCAACTTCAACGCGTTTTGCCACTTCTTCCATCAGCTCAAGGGTACGCGGGTGCAGTTCATGGGTTTCTTTATGCACGAACAGCGACATCGGCACGCCCCAGGTGCGCTGACGGGAGATACACCAGTCAGGGCGGTTAGCGACCATCGATTCGATACGCGCCTGGCCCCAGTCCGGGATCCACTGCACGCCTTTGATCTCTTTCAGCGACTGCGCGCGCAGGCCTTTCTGATCCATGCTCACGAACCACTGCGGAGTGGCGCGGAAGATGATCGGCGACTTGTGGCGCCAGCAGCATGGATAGCTGTGCTGCAGTTTCTCAACGTGTAACAGCGCGCCACGCTCACGCAGCATCTCAACGATGATGTCATTGGCTTTGAAAACATTAATGCCGTCCAGGGACGGCCAGGTACCTGGCAGGTAAGCGCCGTCCGGGCCAACCGGGTTGGCGATTTCCAGACCGTATTTCTGGCTGATGGTGTAGTCGTCCGGACCGTGGCCGCCAGCGGTATGCACCGCACCGGTACCGGCATCCAGCGTCACGTGGTCGCCAAGGATCGCCGGCACGTCGAAATCGAGGAACGGATGCTTAAAGCGCATCAGCTCAAGCTCAGAACCTTGTACCGCCGCCAGAATAGTGTAGTCCGTCGCGCCAACGCGCTTCATTACGCTCTCAACCAGGTCTTTCGCCAGGATCAGCGCCTGGCCGTCAACCTGCACCAGCGCATAGTCGAACTCAGGAGACAGAGAGATAGCGCGGTTGGCCGGCAGGGTCCACGGCGTGGTGGTCCAGATAACCAGCGACACCGGACCGTTGACGTCGGCTACGCCGAATTTCGCCAGTACCGCGGCTTTGTCTACCGCGTGGAACGCGACATCGATAGACGGAGAGGTTTTGTCGTAATACTCCACTTCCGCTTCCGCCAGCGCGGAACGGCAGTCTACGCACCAGTGCACCGGTTTGGCGCCTTTATGCAGGTGGCCATTACCGATGATTTTGCCCAGCGCGCGGATGATGTTGGCTTCGGTTTTGAAGTCCATGGTCAGGTACGGATGCGACCAGTCGCCCAGCACGCCGAGACGGATAAAGTCTTTACGCTGGCCATCGATCTGCTCGGCGGCATATTCGCGGCACTTAGCGCGGAATTCGGCAGCGGTAAATTTCTCACCCGGCTTGCCGTATTCCTGCTCCACTTTCAGCTCGATCGGCAGACCGTGGCAGTCCCAGCCCGGAACGTAAGGCGAGTCATAGCCCGTCAGTCCTTTGGACTTAACGATAATGTCTTTCAGAATCTTGTTTACCGAGTGACCAATATGAATGCTGCCATTCGCATAAGGAGGGCCATCATGCAGAATGAAGGTTTTTTTGCCTTTTTTGGCTGCACGAATGATGCCGTACAGGTCATCATCGGTCCAACGCGCCAGCATTCCCGGTTCGCGTTTGGCGAGGTCGCCACGCATAGGGAACCCTGTTTCCGGCAAATTCAGGGTCGATTTATAGTCACTCATCAGATTCTCGGTTCCGTATTTCGGTTTGATAAACACCAGTGGCTCAGGCCTGGCTGGTCAGCCCAAATAATTCGCGGGCCGTTAACTCATCACGTGCGATTTGCGCCTTCAGCTCGTCCAGCGACGCAAACCGCTGCTCGTTACGTATCTTTTTACGCAGTATTACATTGATATGGCGACCGTAGAGGTCCATTACAACGTCCAACAGATGTACTTCGAGCTGCTGACGCACGCCCGCAACCGTTGGACGGGTGCCAATATTGGCGACGCCCGCTATCGGTTTGTCGCCCAGCCCTGTCACTTCTACCGCATAGACCCCTTTAACCGGGGAAACCTGACGACGCAGCGGTAAGTTCGCCGTCGGAAAACCTATGGTTCGGCCTAGTTCATCACCATGCACGACGCGTCCGGAGATGCTAAACGGATGGCCGAGCAGCGTCTCCGCCAGCAGGAGATCGTCATCGGCCAGCGCCTGGCGTACCGCCGTGCTGCTGATTCGCACCCCGCCTTCGCAGAAGGTTTGGGTGCTGGTGACGTCGAAGCCATATTCCGCCCCCGCCTTTTGTAATAACAAGAAATCCCCCTGGCGACCAGCGCCAAAGCGGAAATCGTCACCAACGGCGAGGAACTGCACGCCCAGGCGACGCACCAGCAGTTCACTGATAAAATCCTGCGCGGTTAGCGCGGCGAACCGGCGGTCAAAGCGAACGCACAATACATAGTCAACCCCGCTTTCAGCCAGATAGCCCAGCTTTTCACGCAGGCGGGTCAATCGCGCCGGGGCTTTATCAGCGGCAAAGAGCTCCAGCGGCTGGGGTTCAAAAATCATCACCACGACCGGTAAACCGCGCTGGCGGCCCTCTTCGCGCAACCGCTGCAGCAGCGCCTGATGCCCACGATGCACGCCGTCGAAATTACCAATGGTCAGCACGCACCCGTGCGGGGCCTGACTGAGATTATGTATGCCGCGTATCAGCTTCATGTCTGGCTCAAAACAGTGAAAATCGTCCGAGTATACCTTGTACAACTGTCAACGTTAACCAGCGATTGCACCTCGGCAACGAAAGTTCTCAGGAATTCATTCACTCAGCGCGAGAAAGCGGGAAAACTGGCCGCGCCCGGCGATTTTTATGGTGGAAAAGCTGTATTCGCCTGCAACAAGCTGGTAGAATCTTGCGCCATCACTACGTAATGAAGCGCTGTGGTGTTAAACGGCGCTTATTTGCACAAATCCATTGACAAAAGAAGGCTAAACGGGCATATTCCTCGGCCTTTGAATTGTCCATATAGAACACATTTGGGAGTTGGACCTTGGCTAATATCAAATCAGCTAAGAAGCGCGCCGTTCAGTCTGAAAAGGCTCGTAAGCACAACGCAAGCCGTCGCTCTATGATGCGTACTTTCATCAAGAAAGTATACGCAGCTATCGAAGCTGGCGACAAAGCTACTGCACTGAAAGCATTTAACGAAATGCAACCAATCGTGGACCGTCAGGCTGCTAAAGGTCTGATCCACAAAAACAAAGCTGCACGTCATAAAGCTAACCTGACTGCACAGATCAACAAACTGGCTTAATCGCCTGTTGATTGTTGCTTTGTGAAAAAACCCGCGCAAGCGGGTTTTTTTATGTCTGGACTATTTGTTCTGGGGCGTAAATAACGCCGAATAGTTCGTATTACAAATACGCTGTACTGCCGGATGCTGAATCATCCTCTCGGCAAAGATGGCATGGTATTCCTCCATCACATTCTCCACGCGACCAATTTCGACCACCGAATCGTCTGCGTAAAAGTCATGCGCATAGAGCGTCGGGGCCACGAAAATCGCGTTGTGCGTTGCGCCAAAGGCTTTCATCAATGCGGCGTCATCGAACTCTCCCAGAATCTCGACCTTCAGCCCCTGGGAATTAATCCAGTTCAGCAACTTGCGTCCTAACATCGAACGCCGGCCGGGGATCAGCAAACGTCGCTCTTCCAGACAGGCCGGGAAGGATTTTTCCGGTAACGGCTGGGTACACCAGAAGCTCACGCTACACTCGCCAATCTTCACCGAAAACAGCCCTTCCTGTTGCGTCGAGTCAATCGGGCAATCCGAGATAATCATATCCAGCTTATGCTGGCTGAGCTGTTCCAGCAGCATTTCGTGGGTTGATTCAAAACAGCGCAGGTGGATCTGTTCCCCTTCAACGACGGCGGCATCCAGTACGTTGCTGACCAGTCGCTTCGACAGCGCATCCGCCACCCCCACATCAAATAACAGATTGGACTCTTTGCGGTAGTTCACGATATCCAGCATCTCCTGGCTGAGAGTAAACATTTTATCCGCATAGCGAAAAACCAGCTCGCCGAGCTCGCTGGGCTCCAGACCGCGCCCCTTACGCTTGAAGAGTTTGCCCTGCAGGCGTTCCTCAAGCGCTTTAATCTGTCCGGTGATAGTTTGCGGCGTTAAATAAAGCGCTTCCGCCGCACCGACCACGGACCCCTCCTTATAGACGTGCCAAAAGTAATAGAGATGGTTGTAATTAATGTGGGACATACACTCTCTCTGATAAATATCACAAAGGGGGAGCCGAACGAGGCTCCCCTGCTAACTCGCCCAATCAGACTGACGGGCGTAAACGTGCGCGCAGCAAGCTGTAGCCAATCACCGCCGACAGCAAGGAGCCAATCAGGATCCCCAGCTTCGCCCAGTTAATCAGCTCCGGATCCACGCTGCCAAAGGCCAGGCTGGCGATAAAGATCGACATCGTAAAACCAATGCCGCACAGGATGCCGACCGCCATGATTTGCGGGAATGAGGTTCCTTCCGGCAGTTGCGCCAGCTTCAGACGCAGCGCCAACCAACAGAACAGGCTGATCCCCAGCGGCTTACCTACCAGCAGGCCCGCAATAATGCCGAGCGGCAGAATGGACGTCAGTCCGTCCATCGTCACGCCCTGCAATGAAACGCCCGCATTGGCAAAAGCAAACAGCGGCAGGATCAGATACGCCACCCACGGATGCAGAACATGTTCCAGACGCTTTGCCGGGGAACGCCCGTGTTTCTCTTTCAATGGAATGAAAAAGCCGACGATCACCCCTGCCAGCGTCGCATGGACGCCGGATTTCAGCACCGCGGTCCACAGTATTGCGCCAATGAGGATGTACACCCCCGTGCGCCGGACGCCGCACAGATTCAGAATCGCCAGCAATGCTATGGCAAACGCCGCAACGCCCAGCGAAACCATCGACAGATCGTTGGTATAAAACAGAGCAATAATGACTATCGCGCCAAGATCGTCGATGATCGCCAGCGCCATCAGGAAAATTTTCAGCGCCAACGGCACCCTGCTGCCGAGCAGCGCCAGAACGCCCAGCGCAAACGCAATATCCGTGGCGGCCGGGATCGCCCAGCCTTCGCGAGTGATCGGATCGGCATAGTTGAAGGCCAGGTACAGCAGCGCCGGGACAATCATTCCGCCGATGGCAGCAATCACCGGGAAAGCCGCCTGACGCAGACTCGCCAGTGAGCCCTGCATCAGCTCACGCTTAACCTCAAGGCCAATCAACAGGAAAAACACCGCCATCAGGGCGTCATTGATCCATAACAGCATGTTTTTATTGATCTCAAGCGCACCAACGCGCAGTTGGACAGGCGTCTCGAGAAAGGCGTGGTACCATCCACTGGTTACACCCATGTTGGCCATCAGCATGGCCAGTGCGGCGGCGATGATAAGAATGATGCCCCCAGAGGCATCACTGCTGAAGAAACGATGCAGATGTTTCACTTTTTATTCTCTCTATAAGGTGAATACTTCGTAATTACTATCATACTCCTCACAACTCATCGTTAAAATTAGATTATATATGGTTAAACAATCGGTTTTTTCGAGTGAATTATGTCATGAAGTATGACGGAATCAGCGATCGTACTGTTCGTTGCACAGACGATTGAAGGTGTAGCGGAGGTAGTCCAGCGTGGCGGTGACATTGGCTGGGGACATACGATTAAGCTGCGGTAGAAACGGATGATTATTGATGTATTGAATGAACGCTGTTGCGCCAGCAAGCGTGGCATAGCGCAACATGCTCGTTTTTTTAGTACCGGTGAGATTACATATCGCCAGTGCATAATCCCGGGTAGAAAAGGTGCGCCAGACATTGTTACGAATACCGCCACTCTGAAACATTCGGTACGGAATGTCGTTTTGCCGCGCTGAACACCCTCTTTCTCTCACAAAGGAAATATGGCAACGGCCTTGCTGAACATGCTGCAAATTCGCCATCAGGCATCCACCAAAGATAAAACATTCCTGTTCTATGTAATGTTGAACGTTGAGGGAACGTTCATCCGTCAACGCTTTCACTAACTCAAAATGTCGGTAAGCAGGCAGAACCGGTTTGACCAACATCCCTGGATCGTTTTTATGCAGCGACGCGGGGCCATAATCCACATCGAATAAGATATTGCGGCGCATGATGATCAGCTCTTTACGCTGGACGAGATGCGTTAATGTGCCGGGTGCGAGGCGCTCTTCATAATAAGATGTGTACCGGTATTCGTCTTCTACAGGCAGCGTTGAATAATTCGTGGTGACGGCAATCACCCTGCCACTGTTCTCCTCTGCCGTGACCAGAACATACAAACAGCCGTCGCCGCCGTTAAACTTTACCCGAAAAGCACGGGTACTCATGATTAAATCCAATTTTTGGAAAATATACGCACGTTCCACCTGATTCGACTGGCGGGATAATTTTTGTAATAGCCGGTTCAGGCCCGTGCTATCGAGCGTTAACGAGGTACGAATATCTGCCAGCGAGTGTCCTTCTTGAATAAGCCTGGCGAGCGCTTCCTGACGAGGATCGGTTTTATCCCCAACGGGAGAAATAAAAGTTTTATGGCACTGGAGACAATAGAGCCGCGGCGCTCCCTGTGCGGAAAAGCCATATTTCTTTAATGTGGCCCCTCCACAGCCCGGGCAAACTTTAATCAGACCTGACCATAGCTGATTAGCCGATTGGCGAAAAAGGTTCAGTGAACGTTCAGAAATCAGAGGGAACAAAAATCCACACGCACGACACAGGACATATTTCCCCTGCACCGAATAGTCAGGGCTATTCAACACGCCGAGGTTTTTACAGCCTGACGTTTTGCATGCATCGACATTAATACGTGAAAACATATTCACTCCCTGCGAATATCGCCTTCAAGCGAATAACGATTTTATCTCTGAAGGTGAAATACCTTTTTCATAGAGCGCTTTCATTGATTTCATTGCGGGTGCGGTGTGGGCAAAAAAGGCCTGGTAGCCCGCGCACAGGTAGTTTTGTGCAAAAGAGCCGAAGTCGGTCGGCAAAAAGCGGTGCTTAGGACAGCCGCCGTGACAGGCAAACTGCCACGGACAGGAATGGCACTCCTGCGCCATGGTTCGACGCTTCTCATCGCCAAACCGCATATTTTGCTCACTGTTATTCATCGCACGCAGTGTCGTGTTCTTAATATTTCCCAACGCGTACTGCGGATAAACAAAGTGATCGCAGTTATAGACATCACCGTTCATTTCCATTGCAAAAGCACTGCCACACGTTGGAGAAAATACGCATACCTGCGGCGGCAACCCACACCAGGCCGCCAGCGTCTGCTCAAATAACTGTATACCGATATCGCCAATATCCTGACGGAGCCAGATATCAAAAATGGCATTAAGAAACTGGCCAAATGCCAGGGATTCAACAGACCATGGCATTACTTCGGCTTGCTTATCCGCAGGCGTCGCCAGCATCGAATTATTACTGGCAGACCTTCGTTCGATCAGTGGAATAAACTGCATATAGCGACTCCCGATACTTTTCAGAAACTGATAGACCAGGAGTGGATGGTGCATATTCGTGCCGTTCACCACCGTGAGCGTATTAAATTCAACATCATGGCGCACCAGACATTGAAGCGCCCGGACAACGTTAGCATGCGTCGATTTGCCGGCACGCGTCACCCGCCATTCATCATGCAATGCAGCATCACCATCAATAGAGATGCCGACCAGAAAATCCTGTTGCCTGAAAAAACGCGCCCATGCATCGTCGATCAAAATGCCGTTCGTCTGAAAGGTATTAATGATTGTTTTTCCGGCCGCATAACGCTGCTGGAGTTCAACGGCCCGCCGATAAAACGCAATCCCCATCAGCGTAGGCTCTCCTCCCTGCCACGCAAAAATAACGTCATCCACATCCTGTGCGGCGATATGCTGTTTGACGAATAATTCAAGCATCTCATCTGACATTCTGTAATGACTTTTTCTATCGGGATAGAGCTTCTCTTTCTCCAGATAAAAACAGTATTTACAGTCCAGATTGCAGACCGATCCTGTTGGTTTCACCATGACCTGACAGCTTTTTCTTTGCATCACCAGACCCATTAATAAAAGGACCTGATTCAGCACGATGTACTGAATCAGGCGGGCAGCGCCCTAAGTGGCATACTTACTGTTCTTATTATTCGTCCATTAACTCCAGGTAACCGGTGTCGGTTTATCACCGCGAGCCTTCATTAAAGAATCGTTATCAATGTTCTGTTTATATTTCAGGAATTCGCCATACATTCTTTTTTCGATTTCAGGCTGTTTACCCAACTGATTAAGCGTCTCGGAACGATCCTTTTTCAGGTTATAGAGATACTTGGGTTTATTTTCACGATCGATGATCATTTTCCAGTCGCCATCCCGAATCGCCCATTCATCGGTCGGATCATCCTGTAACGGCATATCAATACCAAAGATCATCGGTTTTTCGCGTTTTAAGGTTTTATGCGCCAGTACGGGAGCCAGGGATTGCCCGTCATAAGTACGATCGGTTGGCAGTTTAAAATTCATCATGCTTGCCAGCGTCGGCAGCCAGTCAAGACCGTAAGCCGGTGTATCCGTGACCATTCCCTGTGGAAGATGATTGCCATACTTAATGATTGCCGGAACACGAATCCCACCTTCCCACAGGTTATCTTTACGGCCACGTAACCCATCCGTCTCACCCGCGAGATTTAGTTCATATATTTTACGCGCCTCACGCGTCACCGGGCCGTTATCGCTGGTAAAAATCACAATGGTGTTCTCTTCTTCACCCATTGCTTTTATCTTATCCAGCACTTTACCGACCTGGGCATCCAGGTAACTGATGTTCGCGTAATATTCTCCCGTGCCGCGCCAGGGTTTATCCGCCCAGTCACCGTAGAACTCCTCCGGATGCTGTTTCTGATAAGCGCTCATATACTGCGAATACATATCGAGGTATTTTTTCGGAGAAGCCAACGGGCTGTGGACCTCCGTAAAGGCGACATACAAGAAAAACGGATTATCATCTTTTTTGTTATCCAGCCAGTTAACCGCTTCTGAACTGACCAGTTCACCGCTGTAAGTTTCCGCTCGACCAATGGGTTTGCCATTACGCAAAAATCCGGTCGGATACACCATGCCGTTACGCGGTCGTTCTTTTGCATTATCTAACGTGGAATCTGACACGAACCCCGCCGCATTCACCAGACTGTAGTCAAAGCCCATATCTTTTGCCTGCGGCTGATCGGTACGCTCACCTCCCGCATTGAGGTGTAATTTCCCCATCATCGCCGTGTCATAACCCTGCTGCTTTAACAGGTTGGCAATCGTCAGTTCGTTACGGCCCAGTGCGACATTTTTTCCTTCCGGGATCCAGGAGCGGATCCCGGTGCGAAATGGCATTCGTCCGGTTAATAACCCGGCCCGAGAAGGAGAACACAACGGAGCGGGCGCATAGTAGTCGGTGAATTTCACCCCGTCCTGCGCCAGTTTGTCGATATTAGGGGTTTTTACGATTTGATGTCCATAAGTGGCCAAATCACCATAGCCCAGATCATCAGCCATAATAATGACCAGATTAGGCCGTTTATCCAACGCCGCCTGCACGGTTTGCAATGTGCTTCCGGCACATAACGCCAGACCAATCATACTGGCAACGATTGTTCTTTTCATTTCAACTCCTTTGCCTTTTATTAAAATTCATATCCGACCATATAAATCATCTGGTCACCGAAACCGTCGTAACCTAATTTATTTTCGAAATAACGCCAGGTGACCGTCGCCTTCCAGCAGGGATAGAATTTCCATGCCAGCGTCAGACCGCCATTAATGCCATAGTCACCATATTGCTGTTCCGCGTAAGCGTTATTGCGATCGAATTCAATTTCATTCCAGTTTGAGAGAACGAATTTCTCCTCAAGAAGCGTAAAATTATAGGCCGCAGTCCATCCCAGCACATAACCGTTCCAGCCACTGGTTTGCCCGTATTTCTGCGAAACATAATCGCCAGATTGATTATGTAATCCAATATACGGTTTAAAGAACCCCCAATTACCTGTCCAGCCGAGATAGCCCAGGCCATAAAACATATCAAGGTCATCGCCCCAGGTGTTTTCCCACTGACCATAAAGTTTGCCGAAGAAGGTATAGTTGGAATCAAACAGGCGGACATGGGTCATGGCTGATACCGTATGGTTACGCCCGGCAACAGAGTGATTTAAGACATTGCTTTCATAAAATGAATAAAACTCAGCCTCTTTAAAATTGATACCGAAATCTGCTGTCGCTTTCCAGACTTCGCCACGATGAACATTGACAAACCCGCTATTCCAGTCAGCATAACCCGCATTAATTGAACCGAACGCATTTTTATATTCCAGCGCCTGTGCGGAGTGGCTAAAAAGAGAAGGCGCAGCCAGCACCAGACTGGTTAATAATACGTTTTTTATCCGAGGCATTTAATCTATTCCTCATAGCTATATTTTATTCCGCAGTAAAACCCCTTTACCACGGCGACAAATACTAACTGAACAGAATCGAAGAAGAGTGATGTAAATCTCACATCAGAAGAGTTAAAGCCTGCCAAAAACAAGGTGTCAAAAAATGTTGTTTTAGAGATGCTAAGTCCATCACTTTTAATAAAGACTCATCTATTATTTTATTCTGGTGCCGTATACCTGTTTATTCAGCTTGTTATAAAAATCACATTCATTTTTATAAACAGTGGGTCCAGATAATAAAAAACCGGTATCCCCTCACAGGGAATACCGGTTTTTACTCAATGAGAACGTCGTTAGCCAGTGATTAGCGGGTCAAATCGTCAAAGAACTTTTTCACACCGTCAAAGAAACTCTTGGAGCGCGGGCTGTTATTTTCGCCGGTTGGGCCGCCAAAGCTTTCCTGCAGGTCTTTCAGCAGTTGTTTCTGCTTCTCGTTCAGACCGACCGGTGTTTCGACCACGACGCGGCACAACAAATCGCCCTGCGCGCCACCACGGACTGACTTCACGCCTTTGCCACGCATGCGGAACAGTTTTCCGGTCTGCGTTTCGCTGGGCACTTTCAGCTTCACGCGGCCATCCAGCGTCGGAACTTCAATCTCACCGCCAAGTGCAGCCATCGCAAAGTTAATTGGCACTTCACAGTACAGGTTGTTACCTTCACGTTCGAAGATCGGGTGCTGTTTCACCTGAACCTGAACGTACAGGTCCCCTGCCGGTGCGCCGTGCTCGCCAGCTTCACCTTCGCCTGAAAGACGAATGCGGTCGCCGGTATCCACGCCAGCCGGGATTTTAACCGACAGCGTTTTGCTCTTCTCGACGCGACCATGGCCGTGGCACTTGTTGCACGGATCTTTGATCAGCGTACCGCGTCCCTGACAGTGCGGACAGGTTTGCTGAACCGCGAAGAACCCCTGGCGCATCTGCACCTGACCGGAACCATGACAGGTCGGACAGGTCTGCGGCTGAGTCCCCGCTTTCGCGCCGCTGCCGTGGCAAACGTCACACTCTTCCAGCGTCGGGATACGGATCTCTTTGGTGACACCGCGAACGGCCTCTTCCAGCGTCAGCTCCATGTTGTAGCGCAGGTCCGCGCCGCGCGCCGCGCGCTGGCGACCACGACCGCCGCCGAAGATATCACCGAACACGTCGCCGAAGATGTCGCTGAAATCTGCGCCACCGCCGAAGCCGCCGC
>JAAIGE0101513677.1_pt1 | contig 17784 bp, 31 predicted proteins | sample 6487951 | NCBI WGS metagenome assembly JAAIGE01 (sample SAMN13974128, study PRJNA590717) | phyllosphere metagenome | biome: tomato field; feature: multiple bacterial spot infested tomato fields; material: tomato leaves; isolation source: leaves from tomato fields | host: Solanum lycopersicum ...
AGTGCCGTTCAGCGTCAGGCCAGCGATCGGCGAGGCGTTGGCGAAGGTGATCGTGTTGCCGGTGGCGAGGCCGTGGAGCGGGTGCTTGACCGTGACGACGCCGCTGCCGTTCGTGGTTGAGAAGGGGGCGCCCAGCACGCCTTCCGCGAGCGGCGGGGTGATGTCCACCTGAGCGCCACCGACCAGCGCCCAGAGTTTGCGGGCCGTGCCCCACGCCAGCAACGGGTTGCCGTCGAGATCCTTCCAGTCGTGGCCAGCGCGGGCCTTGCCCGGCACCTCGGGAGCGTCCCAGAACGTCTCCGTGCTCAGAAGCTGCCAACCACCGAGCACCTGTGCCTTCCCGCGCCAGAACCGGACCATGTTGGCCCTGACGAAGCCGCCTTCCGAAGCGTACTCGCTGTCCTCCGAGACCAGACCTGCCTTGAACTCGATTTTGGCCAGCGTCACGACAAGGCCCAAGGGTTCTTGCCGGTGAAGGGCCCGCCCCACCCGCTCGGCTGCGTCTGCGTGGCAGGCGCCGCATAGTTCGTGGATGGCGTGTAAGCCCCGCTGACGGCCGAGGGGCCTGTTGCCGCGGCAACCTGCCCGGCAATCTGCGAACCGGGCTGTAGGCCCGTCTGAGGCGTCGCGTACGAGGCGTTGATGAGCCCGCCGAGGTAGGTCCCGCCGTTGGCTGCGTTGTACGCCTGCTGCTGCTGAAGCTGGCTCAGCAGGGCAGAGAGCTGATTGGGCTGTGACAGGGTGCTCGGATCCGTCAGAGCGGTCGTGGCTTGCCGCTGCGACCAATCGGGCACGCCCGCCAGCAGCGAGCCGAAGTTGTAGAGAGGACCCATCGGCCTACCCTCAGGCAGTCGGCCAAGCGTCGCGGACGGCCTTGGCGCCCTTGGGCATGAAGCCGCCGGCAGCCAGCGCATCCAGCGCCATCACCGTGAACTCGTTGTCCCGGTCCACCACCTCGGCAAAGCCCAGCATGTCCCAGAGGTATTCGAAGTCGGGGCTCTTGCGGGCCTGCATGTAGAGGGTCGGGGTCATGCCGCCTGCTTTCTGACAGAGGGTGACGAAGGCGAGTTTGGTTAGCGAGAGCGGCTGGGGCTCAGGCGGGAGAGGAGGCGCAGGCCGATCCGAAACGACCCAAGCCTCGGCAGCCTCATCCCAGGTCGCAACCTGCTTGTCGGGGTCGAAGCCATTGGGGTACGGCGCGGCGATGAAGCCGCACGCCTCGCGTCCCTCTGGGTTGTTGGCGAGATCCGACCAGTAGTCGTTGTTCGCATCGAAGGCGCCGAAGGAGAGCACTTCGGGGACGCCGCCGTTCCGGCGGTATCGAAGCTCAGTCATCATGCGCTCCAGAACTCAATGACAGCCATGCCTGACATGGGACCATTTCTTTTGATGCCATCGCTTTGATAGCTGCCCCCGCCTCCATACCCCCATCCAGGCGTGGGGTTCTGACTTGCGCTTGCCCCAATCCCGCCGCAGTAAAGAGCATCTACATCCGTGAAGTCGGAAGCCGATCCGCCGCCGCCGCCGAGGTTTGTGCCCCCGCCTGACGTATATTGAATGCCCCCATCCCATCCTGTGGTGCCGGTCTGTCCGTTCGTGGACGGACCGCCTCCGCCGCCGCCCGACCTCACAACTGCGCCTGTTGACGAGGTATCAAGCCCGCCAGCTTGCCCGACCGCCCCCGCGCCCACGACAGACTTTCCGTTCAGCGTGACAGATGTGGCTGATCCATTCCCGTTAATTGCCGCGGGTGGCGCGGGTATGCTGATTGAGGCCGTCTGCCCTGGAGAGCAGGCGATGTCGTCCCTTGCGAACGCTCCGCCTCCTCCACCAGACATATTAGAAGATCTAGCCGCCGCGCCCCCGCCAACGCAGCGGACTGTTGCCCGCGCCGCACCCGAAGGCACTGTTGTAGAAGTGCTAGCGTAGAAATATCGCCGCGCGATCAGCGTCGGGCCACCTCCAGCCCCCCGCCCCAGCGCGATAACTGGACTCGCAACCGTCCCGAAGCTCTTCCCACGCATCTTACGTCACCGTGAGCGTGAGAACGTCGGCGGTGAAGTCGAGCGTCGTGTTGGCTGAGGCGCGGGCCCGGAGGCTGAACGTCGGCTTCAGAATGATGTCGGTCAGCACGGTCGGCTTACCGACAGAAACCGTCACCGTCTTGCCGATGTAGCGGTCCGTCGTACCGTTGTAGCGGGACAGATCGAAGGTCGCGTCGGCCGATCCGGTGTTACAGATCGTCAGGTTGACGCGTCGATCCGAGCCGGTGGCCGGAGCCGCAACCACTTCCGCGAGGGTCGTGGTCAGCGTGGTATCGACGTTTGCGGAGGCGATTGTCACTGGCATCAGAAGCGTCCCCAGACAAAGCCGTAGAAAGCCTCGGCTTGCGACACGTAGTTGCTCGGAATGAAGGTGGCGGCCTGATCTCGGTACTGCTTGGCCTCGGCCGCGGACTGTGCGGCAGCGGCAGCGCCGGCCGCCGAAGTCTGGCCTACAGTGGCTGCATCGTTCGGATCCACGCCGGGCGCGAGGCCGGTAATCCGCTGATTGTTCATCGTCCGCGGGGCAGTCGGCGGCGCGATCTGATCAAGCGGCAGGTCGGTCGTCTTGGCGACGTTCACGCCGTCGCTGTAGAGCCAGAAGGCCGTGCCGGCGCGGACCGTGGCGAAGTTGCCGCCGGGGAAGCCGATCCGCACGTCGCTGGCACAGCGGTTGTCTACGAAGTACGCCTTATCGACGGCCGGAATGGTGACAAGCGCCGGGGCTCCGGACTGCTGCCCGGTTCCGACAAGCCGCAGGATCAGCCGCCGGGCCTCGTCCGAGGTGTAGTTGTTGGCCGTAAGCGTGTAGTCACCGTTGACGGTGATCTCCACGAAGCCAAGGGCCTCATCGACCAGATCCTCAACCTGATTGAGCCGGATGCCCCAGGTTGCCGGGTTGGTGCCGGTTTCCTGCTTGTCGAGGCGAAGGCGGCGGGTCGCGGTAGAGGTCATCAGAGCCCCGCTGCGGTAAGTCGGCGACGAAGGGCTTCCATCTCGGCCTGCATCTCGATCAGGACGCGGGCGAGATCCGCGGCATAGCGCCGAAGCTCCGCAGGATCGGTGACGGCGGGAACGGGCGGCGGGGTCATGCGCGCACGCCCCAGAACGAGCCGTAGAAGTCGCCGTAATCCTGCGCGTAGGTGGACACGTTGGTGACGTTCCGGCCGTCGCCCACGAGGTAGCCGTTGGCATCGTTCACGCCGATGGTCTGCCGGGTCACGGCGGCGCTGGCCTGCGTCAGCAGGTTCCGGCCGAACGTCGTGGTCGCAAGCGCAGCGATGGCGTCCAGATCCGCATCCCATGCCTGGACATTGCTGCCGATGGCGACGCCGAGATTGCTCCGGGCTGTGCTGGCGTTCGCGAGGTCCGCGAGGTTCTGAGCCTTGTCGAGTTTGGCGGCCAAACCGCTGGAGAGAGCCGCATTGGACGGTGCGTCTATCGCAGTCCGACCTGCGGCCTGATCCACAGCGCCCAGCACCGCCTTGCCGACGTTGCTCGGGATGATGCCGAGCGAGCGGATCATCGTGCCGCTCACATTGTCGGCGACGATCACCTCACCCGCACTGAAGGTGCCGGTAGGCGAGACCGTGCCCGAGCCCGTGCCGGCCGCGCCCGTGTCGCCCGTGACAAGCTGGAAATCCACGAAGTAGCCGGCCGGGCCATTCGGGCGGAAGTTGACGGTCGGCTGATCACCGGGCGGACGCTTCGTGACCGATCCGACCGTCAGGGTCGTCATCGGGCCGGGATTGCCCTGGATGCCCTGAGCGCCGGCCGGAATGCCGAAGTCCACTGCATAGGTGCCGGGGGCAACCGGGTAGACCGCGACACTCGGCGCGCTGCCGGCCGCCGTCTGTGCCACCTGACCCGTCTGCATGACAGGCGCGGGGCCAGCCGGTCCCTGCGGACCGCCGGGGCCCTGAGGGCCAACCGGACCGGCCGGACCCTGAGGCCCGGGGACGGTGCCCGGTACGGGAGGAACGGTCGCGACCATGCGGCCTCAGAGGCAGTACGGCACGAAGGCATTCACCTGCGTGCGCATGGAGGTCTCGGCAACGAGGGAGGACAGTGCCTCGTCCTCGGCGGCCTTCATCGCGGCGGCCATGCCCTGATCGCCCAATGAGTGAAGGTAGAGGTTGCGCTTGGCCCGGGAGCGGATCAGTTCTTCCGCGTCCTGCATCCACGGATTGTTCGGCGTGTCGTCCGCCACCGGGGCGCCGACCGGGATCAGCGCCATGATCCGGATGGTGTAGGCGCGGTCCGGCGTCGGATAGAACCGCAGGGCATTGCCCGCGTAGCTGTAGAACGAAGGCTCGCCGATGGACGGGTTGAAGGCGATCAGGTCAACGCTCGCCGGGGTGGCGTAGCGGACATCCAGAATGGCCTCATCCCGCAGAAGGTGGACGAAGTCGATGCTGACGAGGTTCGCGATCTCGGGGGCGTCAGCATAGGAGTACGTGTCCTGCTGAGCCACCGTGGCGAACTCAAAGCGGGTCCGCTCCTGAAAATAGATGCGCTTGCTCTGGTAGAAGGCGATAGCGCTCTTGATCTCCCGGGCGATGGCGTCCGGCAGATCGTCGCGGTAGATCTCCTCCGCGATGCGCTTCTTCATGTCTCCGAGAGTGGGCATGACGCCTCCGGGCAAGCGAAGGCGGGCGATGCAGGGGTTAGCCTACGCCGCCCGCCTCAGGCTCACAGGTCGCGGTTCGTGATGAACTCGATGGCCAGGGTGAGCTGACCGGCGGACGCAGCGGCGCCGGTGAGCGAGGCCTTCAGGAAGACCATGGTCGGCTGCGTGATCTGGTCCACCCGAAGAGTCGGGGGCAGATTGCGCTTGATGCCGAGCGTGCCGGCAACGACCTGAGCCGAAGTCAGGATGTTGTCGTACGCCGTGGCGTTGGTGCCGACCGTGATGTCGTTGGTCGTGCCGGCGTTGAATGCCGCGGAGACATCCACGCTGGAGCCAACGATGAGCGCACCCGCCGGCAGCATACCGATGGCGAGGCCATTGGCCGCCACGGCCGCATCCGAGAAGGTGATCGTCTTCCGGATGTAGCTGGTCTGCTGCTCGACGTTGTCGCGGGCGGTATTGCCGGGAACGTTAGTAGCCATTTCCGCCCTCCTTAGGCCTGAGCCGTGTAGGTGGTCATGACGACGGTCCCGTAGTCCTCGCCCTTGTAGCGGGTCTTCTTGAAACCGAAGACCAGACCGGCCTTGATGCCGACCTCCTCGCCGTAGTCGAACTCTTCCTCGGCCCAAGAGAACTTGGTGAGGCTGTTCTTCTGGCCGAAGCCAGCGGCAAGCGCCTGCGCACCGCAGAAGACGGCGCGACGGGTGTTGTTGACCGGGGAGCCGTCCACGCTGTTGACGCCGCGGGTGACGCGGTTCGACACGTGGATGACCGTGTTGTTGTACATGCCGAAGGCGCCGGAGAAGATACCGTTGGTATCGCCCTCGCCGCCCTGGAGGCGGGCCTTCTGCAGATCGAACCACGAACCGGCCGTGGCCGTGTCCGCGCGGAGCGAAAGCGCCTGCTCTTCGGAGATGAAGAGGACGTAGTACTCCTTGCCGCCCTGCCGGATCGGACGGATGGTCGGGCTCGACGTGCGAGCGCGGTACACCGCCTGGTCGATGAGCTGCAGGGTGAGGACCGCCGTGCTGTCGCCAGCCACCGCCTGATCCGTAGCGAGGCTCTTCGCCCGGATGATGCGGTTGGTGGACGGAGGCAGGACGAGATTGCCGCCCGTGTAAACCGAGCCCGTGGTCGTGCCCTCGGCGTTCGCCGGGGTATAACCGCAGAGGTGGTTCATCACGATCGTGTCGAGACGCTCGGGGAACCAGTCCTTCATCGCGTCCCGGGCTTCCGAGCGGATGTTGAACGGGATGCGCTGCGCATCGATCGTCACTTCGGACTTGAAGCGAACGCCGTGGCGCAGGTAGCCGAGCTTGATGCTGTCCTGATAGATGGACAGCGCCTCTTCGTTGCCGACGAGGGGCTGGCCCTCACCGACGCCGCGCCCGCTGAGCAGGTAGCGGAGGCTGAACTTGACCTCATCGCCCTCGGAGCGATTGAACTCGGTCTTGATGTTGATCAGGCTCATGGCCGAGGTGCCGGCGAAGCGCTCGTAATAGGTCTCTTTGAGCACTTCAGCATCGAGCACCTTCGACCAAAGCTTGACCGCAGAGGCGTCGTTGACGCCCCAAGTGGTCACGGCCATTGGGAAGATCCTAGAATTGCTGCGGGAGTGCTCGCGTCACGTCGCGATGCGGACGGGCTGTACGCTCAGCCAGCGAAAGAGACCGATTGGAAGGCCGTCAACACCTCGGCCCGATTGTCTTGCGACCGGGGGCCAACCGAAAGAGACCGTTAAGGGCCGTCAACGCCCGAACCTTCGACCCTTGCGGGTCAAAAGAATACTTGACAACGCTATAGCACAGGTTTTGTGCCTGCGCTACTGCTGTCCAGCCAACCGAGCGAAAGCATCCGGGTTGGCATTCATCCACGCATTAGCCTCGTCAGGCGACATGCGGGCGAATTTGTCGATTGTCATTGCAGAACTGCCCCCACCAGGGCGCCCGGCGGACGAAAGCGAGCGGTTCTGATCCTGAGCGCGGGCGGCAGCATCGATCTGTGCCTGAGCGACGACCGGATCGGGCTGCACGGGCTGAGGCGGCGCCTGCTCGGCGGGCTTCCACCCGCGGGCCTGCGCCATCTGCAGGATCATGGCGGCGGGACGGATGCCCCGCTGCATGGCGGCCTGCGCGAGCGCCAGTTCCTGCTGCTTGAGGTGCTGGGCGACTTCGTGCGGCTGCAGCCGGTTGCCGTTCTGGATCTGGATATCCTGCGCGGCGATCCGGGTCATGAACTCGTAGGCGTCGCGGTAGGCCGGCATCTGCTGCGTCGCGGTCTGGAAGTCCGACCGATAGGCGTTCTCGATGTGCTGCACCTGAGCGGTCTGCTGCTGGTGCTGCGCGGCCTGCGTGAAGCCCTGCTCCATGCGGGCAAGGCGCTCCTCAAGAAGCGATCGCTGATCACGCTGCCACAGCAGATTGCCGTAAGGGTCCTGCTCCGGATCCGGCTCGGGACGGATGCGCGGATCCGGTCCCTGCTGCGCGGCGGCAGCCGCTGCGGCCCGCTGTTGAGCCTCGTACTGCTGACGCTGCTGATGCTCGGCGAAAGCCCGCATCCGCTCACTGAGGACAGCTTGGTTGCGCTGGGCTTCCAGAAGCTGCCGATGCAGGTCTTCGGCTCGGCGGGTTGCCTCCTCCTTGGCGCTGCGCTCCTTGACGAACTGGCGATAATGGACCCGGCGAGGCTTCTTGCGATTGTCGCCTTGGTCGTCGTCATCGCCATCAAGGTCGGCGTCAACATCCGGATCGGCATCGGCCGTCGCGTCGGTCTGATCATCCTTGGCACCCGGCGGCTCCCCGCCGGGCTGGTTGTCGTCGTGCTCCTCGCGCTGATTGTCAGCAACGGGGGGCGTAGCCTCGCCCAGGCCTTCACGGCCGAAGCTTTCGAGGTGTGCCCGCTCTTCGTCGGAAAACGTAACGGCGCCGTGAGCATCGCTCATGCGGTTCAGTCCTTCTTCGTGGTGCGCTTGGTGGTCTTGGTCCGCTCGTCCGCCTTGTCGGCGTCGTCGGCCTTCTCAGCCTCCGCTTCCGCGCGCTCGTTCTCGGCGGCGGTCTCGGGGGTGTTGTCGATCACGGTGTCCCCGCCGCTGATGGTGCTCGCGTCCTCGCGCTGAGCGTCCTTCACGCGGTCAATGACCGGACGGGCGGCGTCGAGGTTCGACGGCACGTCCTCGCCGTCCTTGACCTCGCCGGGGGTGAGGTTCGCGCTCGGGTTCGTGGTAGCCATGTCGGTGTTTCCCATGTCTGGAGAGGCCGCTTGCGCAGCCGGTTGCCCCTTGGTGGTTCTTGTTGTTGTCAGCCCAGGGTCTGTTCGACCTGAGAAGCGATGGATGTCGCGCCGGTCCCGACGACGGTGGAGACGAGGCGGACGTAGTGACCGGGCGGGACGATGTACGTCAGTGGCGCGGTGTTGGTCGTGGTCAGGGCCAGCGTGACGGAGACGCCGACACCGGAGGATGCTTCGACGCGGGCCCGCTCGGTGGTCGGCGGGTTGGCCGCATCGCTGAGCAAGACGAGGGTTGCGGTCGAGGTGCCGGCAAGCAGCGGGTTCGTCACCTGCGTCTTGGCTGAGTAGCTGACGAGGGTGGGCTTCGTGGTGCTCGGCTGGAATGCAGTGCCGATGGCTCGGGTTGAGGTGGTTGCGGACACCGTAGCGGGGCCGGCGGGACCCTGAGCGCCGGTCGCTCCGGTGTCGCCTTTGGGCCCCTGCGGGCCGGTTGCCCCGTCAAGACCGTTGGCCCCTGCGGGACCAGTGGCGCCCGTGGCGCCGGTATCGCCTTTCAGGCCTTGCGGTCCCGCCGGTCCTGTATCTCCTTTAGGCCCCTGCGCACCCGCTGCTCCAGTGGCTCCTGTTGCGCCAGCCGGCCCAGCAGGGCCAGCCGGACCTTGCTGGCCGGTATCACCTTTGGCTCCGCTAGGCCCAGCCGGACCAGTTGGTCCCACTGGTCCTGCGACACCCGGATCTCCTTTGGCGCCAACATCCCCTTTTGGGCCAGCCGGTCCAGTTGCTCCAACAGCCCCGGCATCGCCTTTGTCTCCCTTCGGCCCGACCAGCCCCTGAGGCCCGCGGTAGCCGCTACCCTGCGAACGGAGCGCCATCTTAGGCCCCCGTGCCGTACTGCAGCTCAATCACGCCTGTGCCGGCCTTCTGCGCGGGATCGAACGCCGCAAAAGGCCCATCCACCGACATGACGGAGACGTAGACCGGGCTGACGGTGCCGTAGATGGCCTCAACACCGGGCATCCAGAGCCAGCCCGTCGTGCTCGTCACCTGAACGAAGGACTTGCCTGCAGCCGTGCCGACCAGACGGACCGCGAAAGGGTTGTTGTTGACGATGCGGAACGAGGTGGCGTTCCGCGGGCGAACGATCGTGAACTGGTTGGGGGCACTGGTCGGGCTCACCGGAATGATATTCGGCTCACCCATCCGGTAGAACGGTGCAGTATCGGCCATCAGAGCACCCCCACGAAGCCGACGACATCGCCGTCAAGGATGGGCGTCAGATCGTTGTCGCCGTTACCCGCCGAGATCGCGATGGCGAGACCCTTGGTGAAGGTCAGGCCGGTCGGCATGTTCGGCGTGAACGTGTCCGAGGCCGGCAGCATGAAAGGCCCGATCCAGACTGGATCCGCACTGGCATTCGGGGTCGCAGCCGTGTCGTAGAACCGAGCGAACCGGGCGCTCGGCGCGTTGTTGGACAGCGAGAACGAGACGAGCGTACCCGGACCGCTCCGCAACATTGTTACAGGCACCTCGGCATCCGCGATCACGCGGACAGCCGTCACTCTCGGCGGCGTCGTCCCGCCGCCCGTGCTGCCCGCCCCCGAAGAGGTGCTGCCGCCGGTCAGAGGAGCCATCACCACTCCTCCCAACCGTAGGACTGCCCGGCAGTCGCGCCCCAGATGGACCAAGACCCGCCCGCGTACCGATTGGTCGGGGTCTCATAGTAGCCGCCGGCCGGGATGCTCACGCCGTTCGACCCGGAGGCGTCCTGACCGCCCTGAACGATGCGCAGCGGGCCATCCGAGTTGTTTTGCACGGAGAGGCCGCGTCGGGCGCCGTTAACCCCGACTAGAAGTTGTGCCTTCCCACCTTCTGAGACTGTCGCTGCGGGCATGGCTTACGCTCCCGGGGCACGGAGGCCAGGGGGTACAGGGACGGGACCGCCCGGGGCGCCGGGAACGGCCTGCGGAGCGCCGGGCATGACCGGCTGGGGCATCGGCGCCATCGGCGGGCGCATCGCCGCCTGTGGGCCATTCTGGGGCATCTGCGGCGGCATGCCGGGCTGAGGCGGCATCCCAGGCATTCCGGGCGGCATCATCGGGGCCATCGGCTGGACCGGGAACGGTCCCTCAAGCACGGGCGGCACCTGGAAGAACGGCGTCACGGTCTCGGCCACGGTCTGCAGCGCGTCGGCGCGGGCCTTCTCGGCCTTGGCGTCCTCGCTGTTGATCTTGGCGTAGGCCATGGCCTTCTGAGCCGCCTGCTGCTCCGCCTGCAGGGCCTGAGCCTGCGGATCGGGCTTCTGCATCAGGATCTCGCGCAGCTTCGCCTTCCGGCTCTCGGCCAGCGGGGCATCCTGCATCAGCTCAGCGATGGCTTCCGGCTTGCCGCCGACCAGCGGCTGAAGGATCGGCATCAGCGTCTGGATGACGCTCCACTGCTGCTCCTTCATGTTCGGGCTGGTCGGGGCGTCGTCAACGATGACATCATACTCGCCGACCGTGGCATCACGGTTGAAGGGCATGAAGCGGGCGCCTTCCTCACCCATAATCCGGATGATCCGCCCGTCCGACAGGTACTCCTGCATCAGCCGGAGCGTGTACTTGCCGTCATGCTCCCGGTAGAGCTTCAGGTTATCGAACATCCCCGCCAGGATGGTGATGCTCGACTGCCGACGCTGGTACTCAAGCACGCCGGCCTGATCCGTCGTCTGCATGCCCAGAAACTCAGCGTTGAGGCCAGTCGTGCGGGGCCCCATGCCCATGCTGAAGTCCAGAAGCTGGAAGAACGCAGGGTTAATCTGCGTCTGCGGCTTCGGCATGATCTTGCCGCCGGCAATCGCGCCATCTCGAGCCCAGACGATGCTGTCGGGCTTGGCCCAATCCTCTTGCGCCTTGCGGGTGTCCTCGAACGCGCCGCGCTCGGCGACGATGCCGCCCTTCGCGTTCACGTTCAGGATGTGCGTGATGTTGGACACCAGCTTGTTCAGGAACTGCTGCGGGTCCTTGAGGCCCTTCACCAACCCGTAGAACTGGCCCTTGACCTCGTCCCGCTTGCCGGTGACGAAGCCGTAGGTGAAGTGGCCTTGGACCGGCGTCAGCGTCACGTCGAGGACGCGGCGGCCGAGGAAGGCGCGGTAGAACACCTTGCGGCGGGTCTCGACGGCGCGCAGGCCGCGCAGACCCCGGGCCAACAGCGTCTCATTCAGCGCAAGGAACTCGTCCTTCGGCATGCGCTGCTGCTGGCCGGTGAACGGGTCGATGAAGCGCATGAGCGGCACGTAGGTGTACCACTGCGCCTCAACGATGATGATCTCCCGGGTGTCGGGGTACTGGTCGTCGCCCTGCTCGTAGGGATCGGGCACCATCTCCCGGATCGGGTCGCGGTGCATGTCGTCGTCGGCCCAAGCGGCGTGGAGATCGCCCTTCTCCTCCACCTGCGGGAACATCATGCGGGCCTCACGCAGCCGCATCCGGCGGGCGCGAAAGACGTGCTTGGCATCCGTCAGATTGTCGTCGCGGGCCGAGCTGTCGGGGACCATCTCCAACACGTTGACGCGCCGCTTGCGGTACTCGCCGTCCTCTTGGTCCTCGAAGTCGATGTAGCTCTCGGTGCATCCGAGGCCGCAGATCGCCGCGTCCCGGAACATGCCGCTCTCGGCGTGCTCGGCGTGGGTGTTGTCGCGGAAGTATTTGGCGCCCGCCGTGGTCAGCTCGGAGATGCCGGCAGCGCCCATGTTGCGCTGGATATAGCGGGGCTCCTGCCGGTTCGCGACCTCGTAGCCGGCCACGGCCTCGATCATCGCGCCGATGGTGTTGAACGTGGAGGCCGGACGCTTCTGGCTCTTGAGGAAGCGGATCGTCTCCTCTTCCCACTGGTCGCCGGCCACCATGCGGAAGGCCTCGCGGGCGGTCTCACGCCACTCCGACCAGTGCTCCAAATCGTCCTTGAACTTGCGCTTGAGGTCGAGGCCGAGATCGGTCCACTCCTCCTCCGGGATCAGAGGCGGGTTGAACGGCGGCTCGGGCGGCGGCTGCATCGCCTGCGGCGGCATCGGCATCATCGGCGGCATGCCGGGCATCCCCATCGGGGGCGCGCCCATCGGCATGCCAGCCGGAGCCTGCATCGGCATAGGCATGGGGCCCGGCGCCATGGGAGCGCCGAGGCCGAGCAAGGGCATTCCTGCCGCCATCAGATCCCGTCGCCGTCCCTGAAGCCGATGTACGACTTTGCCGCATCGTTGAGATGGCGCAGCATATAACGGCGCCGCTCAGCAAATGATGGCAGCGCGGCACACACTTCGCCGAGCGGCCTAAAGGCATCAACCGAAGCGTGCGCGCCCAATTTGCGTGCTTCGACCTGAGCAATAACCGCCCAAAGACTTGCTAGCTGTTCGTCACGCGGAGGCTCCTGACTAGAAGCATACTCCGAGCCCCCAAAAAGCAGCCGGAAATTGTCGAGAGAAAAAGCAGCGGCCATCAGAAAATCGCGCTGTTCATGCCGAAGCCGCGCCCGATCCCGCTGTTGAAGCCCAGGCCGGTCGTGGCAGGGGTTGCGGGCTCGCCGCCGGTCTGCCCCTTGGTCTTGTACTGTGCGACCAAGGCGGCGTTGCGCGGGTCGTTCGATGACTCGCCGATCGCCTTGTAGATCTGTTCGGGCGACATGCTGAACTCGGTGGAAGCGTTGGCCCAATGGGACACGTCTTCCTGCGAGGGGTCACGGCCGAAGAACTGCCGGAAGCCCTTCACGATGGCGTCGGGCAGGCTGGTGCTCGGCGCCGCGCCGTAGAGCAGGTTCTGGTTGGCTTTCGGATCCGCGGAGAGCATCGCCGGGTCAAGGACATACGGCGCCGCGTTCAGGGCGCTCGTCTGAGCCGCCGCCTTCTGACGGTAGGCGGCCCAATCGTCGTCGGTGTTTGAGAGCATGCCGGCCATGGTCAGTCGCCTTTGGCTCGCAGGACAACGCTCTGAACGCCGGATCCGTAGCCGCCGCCAGATGCAACCACGTCGTAGAACTTCGTATCGGTCGGCAGGGACCAGCGCACTCGCCCCTCAAACTCCGCCCGGATCTCAGCCCGCACGGTCTCGCGGATGGCTCGCAGCAGAGCGTCGAACTGAGCGTCCGTCAGTCCGCCCTTCGACGCGGCACGATCCTCAGCGTTCATCAGCTTCGCCCAACCATGCCTGCAGATCCGGGTTCTGCCGAAGAGCCTCAGCGACAGTCTCGGGGTCCGGCATGACCGTCTGGCGATAATAGGGGCTGTCATTGCCCCCGTAGTCAGCAGCGCGGCGCTCGGCCTGAAGCGATGCCTGAGCCTTAAGCAGGACGGCCATCGTCAAGCGAGCCGCATCGTCCTCAGCGCTCATCCTCACACCCTCAGATCGCTGCGCATCTGCGCAAGGGCGGCGTCCACATCGGCCTCAGTCCAGTTGCCAGCGAGCGCCTTGAGCGTGCTGGTGCCGTGGGCCGTGACCAGCGTCACCTCAAGCGAGGCGCCGTCATCGGCAGGCATCCACGTCACCTGATGCTCGCCTCGGCAGAACGAGCCGGCCCACATGCCGACCTTGAAGTTGACCATGTCGTGAGGCGGGACCGCGAGGGTGATGGGAGCAGGGGCAGGCGCCTCGTCAGGCTCCCCCGCAGAGCCGTCGCCGATGACGCCGTTGTACATCACGTCAACGCTACGGCTGTCGGCCCACGAGAACGGCTCGGCCGCAAGCTCAGCATCGGCCTCTGCCGGCTTGATCTCTGGCTCGGGGACGCGGGGCTTCCGCTCGTAGTGGCCTTTGGGCATTACGCTGCCATCCAATCATCTGATGAGCCGGACCGGCGGGATCGCTCGTAGGCGTCGTTGCCGGGGTTGTCCTCAAAGGCTGGCGGCACATGCTCGGAGAAGGTGAGCGCCACCGCATCCCACAGGTCTGGCGAGGGCACGCCGCGCTTGCGCATGTCCTCCTTCTTCTCCAGCTTCAGCCGTGTGTTGCTGTCGTAGGAGTAGCCGGGAGCGCAGGCATCGGCCTGCAGCGCGTCGTCGTCGGGAATGTCGGCGCCGGCCGGATCCTCCAGCCAATCGCGCGACTTCATCCAGATCTCGGCCCGGCGGTTGGACGGCCCGCCGCCCTCGGCAAGCCCCGGCTCCAAGGGAGCGCTGCCGAAGTTGATCGGTCGGACGATCCGACCATACCCCATCTCGCAGAGCCGGTCGTACACCCCGGCACCCACGCCGCCCACGTCGATGAAGAACCGCCGCGGGTTGTCCTTGTCGATCACCTGCTTGGCCCAACCGGCAGCCTGCATCGTGTCGAGATGCGTGCGGGCCTCCAGCCTCAGAAGCTTACGGCCCCGGCGCCAGGCCATCGCGTGCCGGTCGCCGCCGGTCCAGGCCGGGTCGAAGCCGATGACGAGAGGGCCGTACCCCGTGTCCTCGATGTGGTTCTTCCGGGCCCTGACGATCAGCTCAGGCTTGATCAGGCCGTCATGCCCGCTGACCTGGAACGCCTCCGCCGCCGTCGCAGGGTATTCCTGCTTGAACAGGCTGGCGTCCTTCAACTCGGCCAGCTTGTTCCGGCGCCACGCCATCTGCTCTAGGTCGAGGCCGTAGAGCGCGGCATACTCGGCCTCCTCGGCATCCAGAGCGAAGCCCGGGGCTACCGGCTTGCGGTACTCGTCCTGCCAGAACCACGGGACGAAGATCGCAATGAAGTCGCCGTCCCCAGACTCGGCCTGCTTCCACTTGCCGTGGAAGAAGTTGCCGACGCCGTTGGCGGTGCTCTCTAGGATGATCTCGGTCCCGACCGTATCGGGCACCGCCTGCAGGACACCTGCGGCATGGCTCTCGGCATTGGGCCAGAAGGCCACCTCCGAGCCGTGGAACAACTGAACCGTGCTGGACCGACCGACGCCCTTCGTGCCCGCCGTGCCGACCTTGTAGCCGCTGTCCAGTTCGGAGAAGAACAGCTCCTTCGCGTTCTCGGCGCTCGTCACGGGCCGGATGGCCGGGTCCGAGTGCTCATGGTAGCGGTTGACCATCTCAAACAGGTTCTGCGTCGCCGCGTCCTCATGAGTGAGGATGAACGAGCGAATGCCCTTGCGTGTGGTGGTCTGCTTGTAGAAGCGCCCGCCCACGTAGGTGCTGCAGCCCTGCTGTCGGCCTTTCAGGATCAGGGCCCGCACCTTGCTGGTATGGGCCAGTTGCGCTTCCAGGCGTTGGTGGATGTACTGCTGCGCCCGGTTCAGCGTGAACTCTCGGACCGACCCTTCCTTGGTCCGGATGCGCAGGTTGCCCGCGGCGTACTCCGGGAAACTAATTGATGGATCGCGCAGCCGCCGAGCCGCCGCGATCTGCATGAGTTCCATCATCTCCCGCAGCATCGAAGATCGGTCCGAGGGCTGCGGCGAGTTGCCTGATCCGCTGCTGAAGCTGTTCGTCGGAAAGCTCATCGTGGGTGCTGAGGCTGATTTCCTTCGGGAGCAGAGACGCGCAGACCTTCACGTACTCCGCGGGCTTCTCTTCACGAACGCGGGCGATGGTCTCAACACCGTGCGCGACGAAGTCGTCATGCAGGGCGGAGATGAAGGCCTCGCCGAGTTTGTTGCGGGAGCCTTTGGGGCGGCCGGGGCCACCATTAGACCCCGTTACAAAACGGCCCTTCTCGTCCTGCTGAGGATTGTCCTCGCTCATGCTGTGTTCTGCACTGTTAGCAGCGCGGCTGACGCACAGGCCCGCGCGCGAGTCGAAATCGCCGAAAAGTGTCAGGATTGACGTACCGCTAGCGTATTGCCAGCCATGTCAAATCTGATACGATGCGGCTATGAGTTCAGCCGATTTCGCTGCGTGGGTCACGATGATGAAGGAAACCCGCAAGTGGTCTGCCCTCAGATGCGCCCGCGAACTCGGCATCTCCTACAACACGTTGAAGGCGTACCTGACGAAGGATCCGCCTGACGCTATCGGCTTTGCCTGCACTGCCATTGCGCAGGGCTGGCCTCAGTGGAGGGCTCCGCAATGAAGCTGTACGTCGTCCGAGAGAGTACGCCTGACCCCGACAAGTGGTCGATGTGGTCCGAATGGTCTCTCGTCATTGCTGCAGATGAAACGCAGGCTCGGCAACTTACCGATGAAGGGCCGCACACCCCTGCGTGTGAGATCCCTCTTAGCAAGGCTATGCACCTCGTCACGATGTCAGAGCCGAACCACGGCGAGGATATCTAACCGCTACCAACCGCCGGTTCAGTGAGGATCACATGCACGAAAAGATCAGACAGTCCGAGTACGGCGGCAGCAAGAACAACTTTCACATCGAACGCCACGACGACACGCTGTCGGTCGAACTTACCTATCCGCCCCGCACCTCAGACAACCCCAATCGGCAAGTGCGGTATGTCGAATTCGACCAAGAGAGCGTCCGAGCCAGCGACGGCATCCGCGTCAGCTACGACTACGAGCGCGATGGCTACGTGATCGAACAAGCCTCGAAGTTTGAGTGGGACGCCGCGGACACGGTTTGCGACCGCGATTGGCAGGAAGTCGCATTCGTCCAGGCTTGGGGGCGAGATACCCGCGATGATGACGATGCCGAGGACTAACCGCTATCGCCTAGTGATGTGAGAGGGCTTCTGAATGAGTGAGATGCTTGAGCAGATCGCCGAAGCTATCTGGCGAGAAGATCATCGGTTTGCACGGGCCGATTGGCGGCTGAATGTCCGAGGCGAAGAGCGCGAAAGGTACCTCGCCAAAGCCAAGGCCGTGCTATTGGTTCTGAGGAACCCCGATCCCGCGATGATCAGCGAAGGGGCTGGATCCATTCACTTCGACGGAGACCCCTACGATTTGTGCGTCACAGTGTGGCGCGCGATGATTGACGGCGCCTTAGAGCCCCGCTCCTAGACCCCTTCCGCCTGTTGAGGATGAGAGATGGCACCATCTTCAGTGATCGCCTGCGGGCTGGCTATTTTATGGGCCGGTCTCGCTTTCCGGCTGCCGATGGTCGTGTTTGCTGCTGCGGTCCTTCTCACAGCGACCACCTATCTAAGCGCCTAGCCCCTCACTCCCCCACGTTCATGCGATCGGAGAGGGGTTTAGGCTTGGCGGGGATGCGAACCATCCGGGAATTCCGGAGAGTTGCCGCCGCCCTCGCAACACGCTGGCCGCCGAGGGAGACGAGGGTGTCGGCGGGATGAGAGCGCATGTCAGAAGATGGGCGCCTCAAAGGCTTCGGTGTCGGCAAGCACCGGCTTCCAAGGGGTCGGCAGACCGCGCTTCGCTCGCTCATCGTTGGTGGCGTCATGATGGATCGTGCCGTCACGGTGATCCTGCACGACCTTGTTCCAAGGGTTCCACTTCACGGGATCCGAAAGGTTCGGCCCATCGGGGATCTCGGCGACGAAGAAGCCCGAGCCGTCTGGCAGATGATGCATCTCAGAGCCTTCCGGTCGCGAGCAAAACAATAAGCACGATCAGCAACACCCCGCCCAACCCGAACCCCGGCCCGCGATAGGCGCCATTGCCGAGGAAGCCTCCGCCCGTGAAGGCGAGGACGATCAGGATGATCAGGAGCAGGGTGACGAGGGACATCAGATCCGCTCCTTGGCCTTCAGCCGAACGTCGGCTCGCTGGGCATCCGAGAAGCGCCGGCCGGAGAAGCGCCAGATGTTCACCCGGCAACGGATCCAGCGCATGAGGCGGGCATACATGGTCATGACATGCCCTCTCGTTACGCGAGGATGGCCCGTGACAGCCGAGAGCGAGATTTGTGAAGTCCGATGCGAACCGCGGGCTCATCGGCCCTAGGGGCAAGATCTGATTGATCGGGAGGCCGAGGCTGCGGCCCGCATCGGATCTGAGAAAAGGTTGCCGACCCTAGGTCCTCAGTTATTCCCCGGCTGGGA